>Ga0335077_10013000_pt1 | contig 10417 bp, 7 predicted proteins | sample Lox_Sample_31_FD_207151 | JGI IMG/M metagenome (GOLD analysis project Ga0335077, IMG submission 207151) | Soil microbial communities from Loxahatchee National Wildlife Refuge, Florida, United States - Lox_Sample_3.1 | ecosystem: Environmental > Terrestrial > Soil > Wetlands | place: USA: Florida...
CGCGACGCCTTCGGTTTCGACATCGATATCGCCGTCGAGTTCCACGCTCAGTGGAACGTCACGTCCGCCATCCGCATCGCGCACGCGCTGGAACCCTACCGCCCGATGTGGCTCGAGGACATGCTCATGCCCGGCAACTATCTCCAGTACCACGAGGTGGCCGCGGCCACCTCCCTGCCGCTCATCGCCGGCGAGCGCATGGCGGGCAAGCTGCAGTTCCAGCAACTGCTCGAATCCCGCACCGTAAAATACGTGATGTTCGACGTGACGTGGTGCGGCGGCCTCACCGAGGCCCGCAAAATCGCGGCCATGGCCGATGCCTTCGAGCTGCCGGTGGCTCCCCACACCGCGGGTGGACCCCTGCTCTTCTACGCGAGCACCCATCTCTCCACCGCCTCGCCCAACGTCTGGATCCAGGAGAGCTGCCAGCGCTTCTACGAGCGCGACTGGCCGGCCATGCTCGAGAATCCCATCGCCCCGGAGGCGGGCTACATCGCCGTTCCGGAAGAGCCCGGCTTCGGCATGCGCATCAAACCGGAGGTATGGAATCACCCGGCCGCGGTTCGCCAGGTGAGCGCGCGAAGCTGAGGCTACACGCTGAAATGCTTCTGTAGCACCAGCGCGATCGTGCCTCGCAGCCGGGCCACGCCCTCTTCGTGCGCCGGCACGAGACGCGGCGCGCAGCCGCCCGGCAGCACCTGGTCCTGCACCTCGGCCTCGATCACCGGACCGAAGCGGTGCCATGCGCGCGTCAGGTCGCCCACCACGAGAATCCGTTCCGGCGCCAGCCCGGCCACGATCATCCGCATGCCGCGCCCCAGGTAGTGGGCCATGGTTTCGACCGCCTTCACCGCCCGTGCGTCGCCGTGGTCCGCGCGGCTCAGCAGGTCGGTAAACGTGAGATCGTCGCGCTCCGGCCCCGATTCGAAGTAGTAGCGCAGCGCGGCGCGGTTCGAGCCATACACCTCCCAGCAGCCGCGGCTGCCGCAGCCGCATACCGGACCGTCGTGATCGAGCGGCACGTGGCCGAACTCGCCCGCCATGCCGGCAAGGCCGCGCACCAACTGTCCGTTCGCCAGGATGCCGGTGCCGATGCCTTCGGAAACCGTCACCACCACGAAATTGCGGCACTCCTCCATGCGATCGAACCACATCGCCGCCAGCACGCAGGCATTGGCGGCGTTCTCCATCTCGACTTCGAGCCCCGTAGCCTTCACGATCGGCGTGCGCAGGTCGAAATCGCGCCACTTCAGGTTCGGCGCGAACAACAGGCGGCCCGCGTTTTGATTGAACCGGCCGGGCAGGCTGATCCCCACGCCCTCGATCTTCTTGCGGCGGCACCCCGCGATGATGCGCTGAATCGATTCCACGAGCGCGTCGGACGCGGTCCTGGGATCGGGCGCCGTGGCCATCACGTCCTGCGAAGTGAACTTGCCGTTGGCGTCCGCCAGCGCCACCGTGGTCTGCGTCGGCCGGATGTCCACCCCGATAATCACCCGCTCGTCGTTCAGCCGCAAAAAGGTGGGGCGTCTTCCGCGCGGCAGCCGCCCCGTGGCGCCTTCGATCACCCAGTTCTCCTGAATCAATTGTTCGACGATCAGCGAGATGGTGCTCCGCTGCAGTCCCGACAGGCGCGCCAGGTCCGCCCGCGAAATGGGATGCCGCGTGCGGACCAGGTTCAGCACGATCCGTCGGTTGATGTCGCGGACCACCTCGCTGGATGCCGTCTGGGCGCGGTTGGAATTGATGCCTTGCATCGCGAGGCTCGGCACAGCTCCTTTGCTGTGATATGCAAAGGTAGTGTAGCTCAGACCGTGTCCGAACGGAAACAGCGGCACGAATCGTGCACGAGGACGGAGCTGGAAGAGGGAGCCAAATGAGAGTATTCGTAGCGGGAGCGACCGGCGCAATTGGACGGCCCCTGATTTCTGCTCTGGCCGCCGCAGGGCACGATGTCATCGGGATGACGAGTTCCGAGCATGGCTTGCAGGCCCTGCGGCAAAGGGGCGCGGACGGCGTGGTGGTAGACGTTTTCGATTCGGAAGCGGTCCACGCTGCTGTCGCGCGCGTGCGGCCGGAGGCGGTCATCGACGAGCTCACCTCGCTTCCAAAGGACTACACACCGGAAGCGATGCGTGCAGCCGCGGAACGGGATCGCCGCGTCCGGCTCGACGGCGGGGAAAACGTGCACAATGCGGCCCGAGCCGCCGGGGCGAAGCGGTATATCGTACAGTCCACGGGCTTCTTTTATGGTCCCGGGGGCGGACTTGCGGCCGAGACGGATCCGCTGGCCGTGAATGCCTCGCCTGGAATTGCCGCCGGCGTTCGCACCTACCTGAAAATCGAGGAACGGGTCCTTCGCTCGCAGCATCCGGAGGGAGTCGCGTTGCGCTATGGGTTCTTCTACGGGCCGCGAACCTATCATGATCCCGACAACGGAAGCATCTCCCAACAGGTCCGGGAGCAAAGCTACCCGGTCGTCGGTTCGGGCGCCGGCGTGTTCTCGTTCGTTCACGTAGAAGATGCCGCGGCGGCCACTGCGGCCTCGCTGGAAGGCGACCCCGGCGTGTACAACGTGGTCGACGACGATCCCTCGGAGATGCGCGTCTGGCTGCCCGCATTTGCGCACTTCCTGGGTGCGCCCGTGCCGCGCCAGATCAGCGAGGAAGAGGCTGGAGCTTCCGGGCCCGACGCCGTCTACTACGCGACGCGGTTGCGTGGCGCGCGAAATGACGTCGCCAAACGGAAGCTGGGTTTTGCGCCGCGAAGACTCGAGTGGCTATCGAAACGCCCTCCTGCGCTCTAAGCCAGGATTACCCAAGATACTCGACGTGTACGTAAGTCCCTGTTCGCGAGTTGTATGCCAGGTACCAGCCGGGATGGTCGGGATCCTCGTAGATCACGATCGGGTCGGAGTCCCATAGCCAGTCGGCAACATATGCGTAGTCGAATGGCGCCACCGAGAAATAAAATCCGTTGAACCAGAATCGGTCCCGGTTGCCGCCCTGCAGGTGAAATACGTGACCCGGTCCGAATCCGCCGGTGAAATGTCCGTGCGCGAACGGATGATCCAGGTGGAACCGCGGATCGTTCACCTGCCCCTCATGACCGACCCATTCCCCGTTGGTATGCACGTGCGGGGCTTCGGGGTGTCCCGGAACGTCGTGGAAGCTGCGCTGGCCTCCGTGTTCCTGCGGCGCCTGTTTCTGCGCGCCCTGCTGTGGATGCGCTGGCTGGGCCTGCGGATGCGTCGGCTGCGGCCCGTGCGGAGGGATGTACCCGCCTCCTACCCGGCCGTTGTGTTCCTGCCCGCGTTGCTGCTCGTGTTGCTGCTCGCGATTCTGGCAATACAACGGTACGATCGTGATCAAAACCGCCGCCAGGCAGCCGCTCAGCATTGTTCTCATAAGCACTCCTCTGGCGCCGCAACCAGGCAGCACCCTCCCGGTCTCTCGCAGATTGGATGCCAACGTTGCATGGCGGCCAACTAGCGCCGCGTGTCAGCTCCAGCGTTTCATATCCTGCGACTCCACCTTCGCGGGATCGAACTCGATGCCGAATCCAGGAGTCTCCGGCAGTGTGAAGTGCGCGTTCGCCGGAGCCGGCACGGCCTTCTCGAAGTGATAGTACGACCGCATCTTCAGGACCAGGTACTCCGCCAGCGGGCAGACTGCCGGCGGCTGGCTCGCAATGACGTGCAGGGCGGCGTGGATGCTGTGCCCATGCGGGATCACGGGGACATCGAAGACCGACGCCAGCGTGCAGATCTTCTGCAGCTCCGTGATGCCGCCGCACCACTCGGGGTCGCACTGCACCACGTCGAGCGCGCCGGCTTTCAGATAGTCGTACACCTCCCAGCGCCCCTGGATGTGCTCGCCGGACGCCACGGGAAATCCGGCTCCTTTGCGCAACTGTGCGAAGCTGTCGATCTTTTCGGCCTGCGTCGCCTCCTCGATCCAGCGCGGACGATATTTCTCCACCTGGCGCGCCCACGAGAGCGCGTACGTCATGTCCCAGCCGGAATAAACGTCGAACATCAGCTCCGTGTCGTCGCCCACGGTCTCGCGCAGGATCCGTACGATCTCGACGTTCTTGCGCATGCCCTCCGGTCCGTCGCCGGGGCCGTAGGCGAGGAACCACTTCTGGTACCGGTATCCATCCTTCTTGAGCTGCGCCGCGCGCGTGCGTACCTTCTCCGGCTCGAGCGAATATCCGAGAGCGCTGGCGTAAGCCTCCACCGTCGGGCGCGTCGGTCCGCCGAGCAGCCGGTAGACCGGCGTCTTGAAATAGCGTCCGCGGAGGTCCCACAGCGTATTGTCCACCGCGCTGATCGCCATCAGGTAGTGGCCGCGGCGCGCGTGGCGGTTGCTGCGGTACATCTGGTCCCACAGTTTCTCGCCTGCGAGCGCGTCCTTGCCCATCAGAAACGGGCGTAGCTGCTCGTCGACCACAATGGCTACTTCCTTGTCGATTGGCCCATAAAGTCCCTCGGCGTCGCTGGTCTTGATCTTGAGGTAGAGCGCGCTGACAGGCGCGTTCGTCGCGGTGGGGTTCGGGCTGTCGCGATACGGCGCCGGCCGCAGCTCGTCGTAGATGTACAGCGGATTGACCTGGTACTGCCGGTCGATTCCTCGCTGAGTTTCGTGATGCCCCCGAAGCTCCCAGATTTCGAGCCCGGAGATCTTGAGCGGCCGTGTCTCGGCGAAAGCGGCCGCGGCTGGGATGGTGCCAAGAAAGTGACGGCGAGAGAGGGTCACGCGCCTATTGTAGATCCGCCGCCCTCACCGTGAAACACATGGTGAGCGGCTTGCCGGGTTGTAGGGTGAAACCGTCCTCGGCGGCCGTCCTGCCTGGAAAGGAAGCGCCGACGAAGCCGTAGTTCCGGAGACACCATTGATGGGGAGCGCCGGTGTTCTTCGGATCGGGCGTGATGCGCAGCGCGGCCCGCTTGCCGCCGTACACGCCTTCCAATTCGGCCCAGCGGCGGGGTGTGAGGTCTTCGTCTTTCGAGAGGGTCTCACCATCGGCGCGCACGACCGTCTGTTCGCGCGGCGCGAATCGAGCACAGAACCCGCCGTAGCTCTTGCCGGATTCGCGCGAGCCGCGCAGCGTGACGGGCGCATCGAGCGCTTCCCACGTCAGCTCGACTTCGAGTTCGCGCGCTCCATCCCGCGACGGGCGGGCGGTCAGGCGGAGATTTTCGCGCACCAGGTCCTTGCTTTCGGCCTGCCATGCGTTCACTGCCTGGAGTGTCGCGCCGTTCGCCGACGGTGGCTTGGTGCTCCGCGCCTGCGCCGACAGATTCATCCAGAGGTCATAGGTCTTGCCGCCGGTCTCCACCACGGGCCACGCCCAGAAGAGCCCGCGATGGTGCCAGTGATCCTTGGGAAAGTCGTCGAGCATCGAGACGCCCGCCGGCGTGTAGAGGGGAAAGATGTAGCAGCAGCGGCGGCGGTTCTCGGGGGCGCCATCTTTGAGTTGCGGGGCGTAGTTGTAGACCAGCACGGGCTTGCCGTTTTCGCGCAGTTCCAGCCGGCCGCCCGGATCATGCCACGTGAAAGTCTGTGCGGCCAGGGGCAGCGCGAAGAACACGCAGGCCTGGAGCCCTGCGTTACAGAAGTTCCAGCTTGTCCGCATCGAAGCGCACCCTCCTGCCCGTCTCCAGCGACACGGCCGCCATGCACCCGGCCACCGCATGCTGAAACCCGTTATCGACGCTTGCGCGGGGAGTTTGCCGGCTGCGCACACATTGCAGGAAATTCGCCATGTGCGATTCCACCGGCGCGCGCTCGATGGAGATCGTGTCCTTTACCCGGTTGGGATCGCGGCTGCCCTCGCCGGAGATCTTCAGGTTGTCCAGATCCATCGTTCCCTTCGTGCCGTACCACAAGTTGCGATTGCCGGCGCCGTTGGTCAGGCTCATCGCGAAGGTCACGAGGCACTCGTTGTATTCGACCGTCGCCTGGAACACGTCTGAGGTCTCGCGGCCGTCCTTCCAGAGGTAAACGCCGCCCATGGCCATCGCGGCCTTCGGGAACGGGTCCTGCAGGTACCACGGCGCGAGGTCGATCAGATGGCACATCCACAGGCCGGCGATTCCGTTCGTAGTTTCGCGGAAGAGCTGCCATTCGCGCAGGCGGCGGGGATCGTAGGCGCTTTTAATTCGACCTCCGAACTGGAAGGCATCCCAATCCACGTCTTCCCTTCGGACGTTGTCCAGGGGCTTGTGCCAGCGCTGCTCCTGGAAGTTCACCGCCATCTCCACGCGCGTGATTTTGCCGATGGTGCCGGCATGCATCGCCTGCGCGGCGCCGATGAACTGCGGGTCGCTGCGCCTCTGCGTTCCCACTTGCACGACCTGCTTCGTGCGCTTGACGGCCTGCCAGGCCATCTTCGCGTCGGCGAAGTCCACGGCAAAGGGTTTTTCCACGTAGACATCTTTGCCCGCCGCCACGGCGTCCGCCAGGATGCGGGGATGAGTCATGTCGGGGGTGGCGATCAGGACCGCGTCAATATCCTTCATCGCCAGCAGGTCCTGATAGCGGGTGACTTGTTTCGGCGGCGCCCCAAAAGCACGCTCGATGGCGGCGGCGCTGGCTTCGCGATTTACTTTCCAGACGTCGCAGACGGCTACGATGGCGGCGTTCTCGCGCGACCGCACGAGTTCCGTGAGGTGATCGCGCGAGCGGCCGCCGCAGCCGATCTGGCCCAGGCGGATCCGGTCGTTCGCGGAGCTTTGCCACGCCTGCGCCGGGCCGGCAGAGGCCGCCACAACTGTTAAGAAATTCCTGCGTGTAGTACTCATGGGCAACTCTATAATATGGCCTGGAAATCGGAAACCCAAGCAAATTCGGTTCCGAATAGCCCGGACTTCCCTTGACTTTGAGGGTGAAACGGTTTATATAGTTTGAGACTGCAACGAATTCAGGGTAGGTGTACGTTCGTTATCAGGAGGTTAGTTCAGTGACCATGCTACGTCATCCTGCGCTCCGCTGCGCCGTCGGGCTTCTCGCGCTCATGGTGCTGGCGGCGGGCGCCAACGCTCAGGTGTTGTACGGGACGCTCACCGGAAACGTGACCGATCCCAGCTCGTCGGCCGTCCCGAACGCCAAGGTGGAGGCGACTAATGTGGGAACCGGCGTCGTCCGGGCTGCCAACACCGACGAGCGCGGCCTCTACCTGTTCACCAACCTGCAAAACGGCACTTACAAAGTCACCGTTACCGCGCCATCGTTCCGCACCTTCATCGAGAATCAGGTCGAGGTTCTGCCCAATGCAGTTCGCCGCGTGGATGTGGCGCTGCAAATCGCACAGACCACCGAGACGGTCGAGATCAACGCTTCCGCGCTCAGCCTGCAAACCGATAAGGCAGACATCCGCTCGGAAGTGACGGAGCAACAGGTGCAGGAACTACCCTATCAGGGCGGTGAAGGCAAGAACTTCCAGAGCCTCTTGTTGTTGATACCCGGCACGGCAACGACACCCGGCAGCGGCGAGGCCAACTCGGAAGCGGGCAACCCCCAGCGCGCGATTACCGTCTTCGCCAACGGCGTCTCCTCGCAGGCCAACAACACCCGCCTCGACGGCACCATGATTTCCTACCCGTGGCTGCCAGTCAACGTCGCCTATGTGCCGCCCGGTGAAGCGATTCAAACGGTCAGTGTCAGCACCAACGCCTTTGACGCCGAGCAGGGCGCGGCCGGCGGCGCCGCGGTCAACGTCACTATCAAGACGGGCACCAACCAACTGCACGGGTCGCTGTTCGAGCGCAATACCAACAACCAGATGCAGGCCGTGAACAACTACTTCGCCCACCCTGGCCGCAACCCGAAGAACATCTTCAACCAGTATGGATTTGCCTTGGGTGGACCGGTCTGGATTCCCAAAATCGTTCACGGCAAGAACAAGCTGTTCTTCTTCCTGGATTTTCAGGGGACCAAACGGCGACAATACGCAGCCGCGGTGAACCAGACGCTGCCCACGGCGGCCATGCGTACGGGCGACTTCAGCGCTACGGGAACTACCATTTACGATCCGATGACGGGCAATCCGGATGGCACGGGCCGCACGCCGTTCGCCGGCAACGTCATTCCGAGCAACCGGATTGACCCGGCTTCGGCCAACCTCGCGGGCCTGCTGCCGGCGGTGACCCGGCCGACCAGCTACTTCAACAACACCGACCTCTATGGCGGCACCACCTACAACCGCAACAATTGGGACTTCAAGGTCAATTACAACCCCAATGACAAGTCCATGGTTTGGGGCCGCTACAGCCTGTCACCCATGGACATCGTGACGCCGATGATTCTGGGTCCTGCCCGGGGCGACGGCTTCAACGGCGGCAACCCCGGCCACGCCGGCGGGCGAGTTCAGGTCTTCGCTGCCGGTTTTACGTATACCATCACGCCCACGCTGCTGCTCGACGGCAATGCCGGCTATACACGGCAGAACATCGGCGCCACTGGCGACCCGGAAGACGGCTACTACGGTCTGGATGTCCTTAAGATTCCCGGCACCAATGGCACGGGTGAAAACTACAAGGGCATTCCAGGCTTCCAGGTATCGGGCATCGCGAACATCGGCAACACCAACACCGGTAGCCCCTTCCAGTTCCGCGACAACCAGTACACCAGCGTCATCAATGTGAGCAAGATCAAGGGCTCGCACAACATCCGCGCCGGGTTCGAATACGATAAGTTCGCGCTCAACCACTTCCAGCCGCAGGGCGGTACGTTCGGCACAGCGCGCGGCACTTTCGGTTTCGACGGCACCTTGACTGCCCTCAAAGGCGGCACTGCGGTCAATAGCGGCAGCCCGTCCAACTCCTGGGCTCAGTTCCTCCTTGGCTTTCCCTCCCACGCCGGCAAGATCACGCAGTTCCAGAACCCCAACGCCTTGCGCTTCTCGACGTGGTCGTTGTACGCCCGCGATTCATGGCAGGCCACCAAGAACCTCACCGTCAACTACGGTCTGCGCTGGGAGTACTACCCGATCTTCGCTCACGATCACTACGGCGCCGTCCGGTACGATCCTTCGACCTACAACATCCTGATTGGCGGCCAGGGCGGCGTGCCGTGGGATACGGGCGCCAACGCCAACAAGAAGAACTTCGGGCCGCGACTCGGTCTGGCGTACCGCCTCGGTTCCAAGACGGTAATCCGCAGCGGCTATGGCATCACCATCGACCCCGACAACATGCGCAACCAGCGCAACGCGTTCCCGTCGATTATCAACCAGGACTACAGCCCGCTGAACACGTACCAGTTCATCAGCTACGCCGGAGTTCCGAATTCCGATGGATCGACCCAGGTTTCGCTGAGGGATGGACTCCCGGCGCCGACCTACCCCAATGTCGCCGTGGGAACGATCAAACCGGCCACCACAGCTTCGACGAGCACCTACCTGCCGAGCACCGGGACAGTCACCTTCCCGGCCAACTTCAACCGTGGATACTACCAGGCCTGGAATCTCTTCCTCGAGCGCGAATTCACCCCCACTCTGACCGCGGAAGCAGGTTATGTCGGCACGCACGGCGTCCATGCCATGATGAATGTCAACATCAACGGGTCGGCCCCCAACACCGGCACTGCCGGCCGTCAACTGTACCCGTACATCACCAGCGACATGAACGCCATCACGCCGTTCGGCAGCATTACCTACAACGGCTTGCAGACCCGCATTCGCAAGCGCATCCGGGGGTCGTTTATCGGCGCCAGCTACACGTTCGCCAAATGGTTGAACAACATCAACGGCGACAACGGCGACGGAACTTTGTGGCGCGCCTACCCGGTGTCCTACTCGCTGAACAAAACACTCGCGGGCAATGACCGCACCCACACCTTCCAGTTCTACTACGTGTACCAGCTGCCGTTCGGCAAAGGTCAGCCCTGGGCCAATCACGGGTGGCAATCCTGGATTATCGGCGGGTGGCAGCTTTCCGGCACCATCAGCCGGTTCAGCGGCGTGCCGTTCACTGTCGGCACTACTTCGAACATCAATGCCGGCGGCCAGGGCAACTCGGCCAGCCAGATCAATCCGAACGTGGCGATTCTGGGCGGCCACGACGGCAACAATCCGTACTACGACGCCAGCGCATTTGCCAACCCGCCGAACGGCGTCCTGGGTTCGACCGGCCGCAACATCCTGCGCGGTCCCGGCCTCTTTGCCTGGAATCAAAGCATGTCCCGCAACTTCCTTTTCAAGGAAGGCAAGCTCCGGTTCCAACTGGTCGGCGAGGCCTTCAATCTGACGAATACCGTGGTATTCTCCAATCCGGGCGGAAGCTGCTGTTGGACTACGCGAGCCGATGGCACCACCAGCTACAACGGATTCGGAGTCATCAGCGGGACGCAGTCGAGTCCCCGGTACTTCCAGGTGGGCGGCTACCTCCGCTTCTAAGATCGCGGCATCCTCTGAC
>Ga0335077_10013001_pt1 | contig 10417 bp, 9 predicted proteins | sample Lox_Sample_31_FD_207151 | JGI IMG/M metagenome (GOLD analysis project Ga0335077, IMG submission 207151) | Soil microbial communities from Loxahatchee National Wildlife Refuge, Florida, United States - Lox_Sample_3.1 | ecosystem: Environmental > Terrestrial > Soil > Wetlands | place: USA: Florida...
TCCTGTCGACTCTCCTTACGGTCACAGATTCCGGGGAACGTGCAAAGGCTTCTTTGCGGGTATCAAATGGCCCAGCGCCTCCTTGAGGCGGCCAACCAGACAGACTCGACAATAGCGGCATTCAGTACTCCCTACTTGATGGTACGCCCCTGAGCCGGGTACCCCACCCTTGGCGCGCCTTTGTTGTTGCGCCAAACGTGGGATTGCACAACCCTCAGCCGCCACTCATGGGATCTCAACTTGCCAAACGGCCCAATTCGGCATGTGGTCCACATCTGACCTATGGTTTCGCGTCTGAATCCTGGAAGCGCCTGATCTCCGACTTTCTGGTCATACACCCGGAGCCTTTCGTGACGGAAGACGAGACACACGAAACTTCTGCCACAGTTCTCGCACTCCTCCAATGGCCAGAAAGGCCAATCCAGCGCAAAACACACCTCGAAGGAGCGTAAATGTTGCAGAACCGAACCAGCCATGAATACCCAGACCCCAAAAGCTGAGAATCAGAAGCAAGATAGATGTTGCTGCGGTCCAAACTCCAATCCTAAGCAAGTTCTTTGATCTTAGTGCTACACAGAGGCCCAAACAGCCAACGAAGCCGACGTTAGCTGCCATCGAGAACCTCAACCAAAACTTGGCATGGAAAGCCGCACCTGCCTCTTGCGTGCAACACGCATATGAGCCCGAGAAGTCGTTGTCGAGATGATTGGCTTGGCCAAGAATCCGGAACAACGCGATTAAGCTCATCAGTATGGCAATGAGCGAGATGTAGGAGATGAGCCTGCGCATATCAGGGTCGTCTTCGAGCAGGATAGCCTTAATTGTTCAATCCAACTCTAGTTCCTGCCTCCGCAAAAACAGATCGGCCCCAAAGGTATTCACCCTCGGGGCCGATCCCGACCAATATAGATAAGGAGAAGTAGACGCTGCTTGTCGGCGTCACATTCAACCTGTGATCCGGACCACCTCCGGATCCTCGCCCTGGCCCGCTGATGCAACATCGGCCAGGCTCAGCGCGATTCTCTTCACGGCCGACCATGCGGCCGGGAAGTTGGCTCGCAAAGTATACACAACTACTCCCACCCCCGACCCCTTACAAAAGTTACTGGAATCCAGGCGGCCACTCCCGCTCACCCGGGCGCCGCTGGCGCAGCTCCTGCCCGCGCGCAATGAAATAATGTCCCCATGCGATCAGAGCTGTCCCTCGCCCCTCTTGCAGCAATTGATACCGAACTGCTGACCGTTCTCGCCATCGACACCCAGACCGCCAAGGGCCCCGACGCCAAGCCGCAACCCGTGCTGTTGACCGCCGATGATGCCGTCATCGCGGCCTCCGGGGCCGTCCTGGCCACTGGCGAATTCAAAGCCGCCGCGAATGAGCCCCTCCTCCTCCACGCTCCGGCAGGGCTGGCTGCAAAGCGCTTGCTCATTATCGGCCTTGGCAAGCAAGCGAAGGTCACCCCCCACGCTGTTCGCAATGCAGCCGGAACCGCCGTCCGCTTCGCGAAGCCTCGCGGCATTCGAACCGTCGCCTTCGCCCTGCCTCAATCCGGAGGTACCCCCGGCCTCGAGCTTCCGCTTGTCGCCTGCACTCGCGTGTCCGTTGAAGGCGCCTTTGTCGGCGACTTCGATCCCGACACCTATCGCAGCGACCGCAAGGACCAGAGCATCGGGACATTCACCGTCGCCGCTCCGCCGGATTCGGACCAGGCCGCCCTCCAGTCCGCCCTCACCGAGGGTACGATCATCGGCGAGAGCCAGAACTTCACCCGGGCGCTGGTCAATGAGCCCGGCAACAAGCTCACTCCCACGATTCTTGGCGAGCGTGCCGGCCAGATGGCCAGCGAGACCGGATTGCAGTGGGAGGTCTCCTCGACCGAAAAGCTGCATGAGCTCAAGATGGGCGCATTCTGGAGCGTCTCTCAGGGTTCCGAGCAGCCGCCGGCGCTCATCGTTCTGCGTTATGAGCCTGAGGGTATTTCGGATGGCCCCGTGCTCGGTCTCGTTGGCAAGGGCATCACCTTCGACACCGGCGGCATCTCCATCAAGCCCTCTGAGAACATGGAGAAGATGAAGTATGACATGGCCGGCGGCGCCGCCATGCTTGGCGCCATGCGGGCCATCGCCCTGCTCAAGCCAAAGGTTCGTGTCATTGCCGTTGTATGCGCCGCGGAGAACATGCCCGACGGCAAGGCCCAAAAGCCCGGCGACGTCCAAACCGCCATGTCGGGCAAAACGATCGAGATCATCAATACAGACGCCGAGGGCCGCCTCGTCCTTGCCGATGGCCTCAGCTATGCTCGCCGGCTTGGCGCCACTCACCTCATCGATGCCGCCACCCTCACCGGGGCCGTCGGAATCGCTCTCGGCCAGGTCAACGCCGGCGTCTTCTCCAACGACGAGACCACGTACGACAAGTTCAACGCCGCGCTCGCAACCTCCGGCGAGAAGTTCTGGCGTCTCCCGCTCGGCGACGAGTATGCGGAGATGATCAAGTCCGATATCGGCGACATCAAGAACACCGGCGGACGTTACGGCGGAGCGATCACCGCCGCGGAATTCCTGAAGGTCTTTGCCGAAGATACGCCGTGGATCCACCTCGACATCGCAGGCATGGCATGGATCGATGACAACAAGCCCTACATTGCCAAAGGTCCCAGTGGCGTCGCGGTGCGGTCGATTCTCGAATGGGCGAGGAACTTCTAGCGGGAAGTCCCAACTCAGTGCTTCGCCAGGAGCAGCATCAATCCAAACAGCAGCAGTGGAACCATCGCCAGCCCCGCGTAGAGCAGCGCTCTTTTGTTGAAAGCCAGCTTGCCGACACGGCCCACTGGGCGCGCGCCGCGCGGCTCGACGCCAACCTGCTCCTGGTGCTCGAGGTCCCAGGCCATCTCGTGCGCAGTCGCATAGCGATGCCGCGGGTCCCGCTCGAGCGCGCGATAGAGGATCTCCTCCAGCTCCGGCGAAATCTCAGGATTGAATTCGCGCGGGGACTTCGGTTCGTTCAGCACGCGCTCGTTCATCACCGCAAGCGGATTTGGTCCCTCAAACGGCACGCGGCCCGTCAGCATCTCGTAAAGCATGATGCCCAGCGCATAGATATCGCTGCGCTGATCGCCGCGCCCGCCCTTGACCTGCTCCGGTGAAATGTAATCCGGAGTCCCGAGCATCGACGACACGTTCACAAACGTCAACCGCCGGGCGTCCTCCTTCATCGCAATGCCAAAGTCGATCAGCTTGATCTGGTCGTTGGCGTCCACCATCACGTTTTCCGGCTTCAGGTCGCGATGAACAATCCCATGCTTGTGCATGTAGTCCAGCGCGTCGCATATGCCAAGCGTGATCTTCACCGCCCGATCTATCGGCAGTTTCTTTTCCTGATTCAGCAGAGTTCGCAGCAGTCGCCCATCGACCCACTCGATCGCCATGTAGAGACGGCTTCGTTCCTCGCCGTCGAAGGTCTTCACCACACCGGGATGGTCCAGTTCCTGTCCGATCTGTTGCTCACGCTTGAACCGCTCCACCAGAACGGGATCCTGCTCCATCTCCGGATGCGGAACCTTGATCGCTACCTGGCGGCCCGTTTTCAGGTCCGTCGCCTTGTACAGTACCGACATGTTGCTATGCGCGACCACGGCTTCAATGCGGTAGTGGTCAAGCGTGTCTCCGGCGTCGTAGGTGTTCATAGGGCCGCTGTGCAAGGTCCTTTCATTCTTTCATGCCGTTACGCGAAAATCCCGTAAGGAAACCGCAAACATCTATTGTCAATTCAAGGAACCCATTCTCTGTTGATTCCGCGTCTCACGCCTTGAACCTCTATCATGATCAGAACCATGCACCGCAACCTGAGACTCATCGCGGCCCTCCTGTGCATCGCCTTGGGGACCTATGCCCCCCATCTGCGCGCCGCGCGATCGAAGAGGTCCCAGAAGAACCCGCAACAGGAAACCGGGTTCCTCAACCGCAAGATTCAAATCAACGGTGCCACCTATCGCTACCAGGTATATCTGCCGGAAGATTGGCGGCGCGATGATCATAAGCAATGGCCTGTGATTCTTTTTCTCCATGGCCGCGGAGAGCGAGGCTCAGAAGGAATGTGGCAGACCCAGATCGGCCTGCCCCAGGAGCTTCGAGATCATCCGGAACGCTGGCCGTTCATCGTTGTCATGCCGCAATGCCCGCAAGGGCACTACTGGACCGACCGCGACATGCTCGAACTGGCCATGACATCGCTCGACCGGGAGGTGGCCGAATTCAACGGCGATGCGAGCCGCACCTATCTGACTGGCCTCTCGCTCGGTGGGTACGGTTCCTGGGAGCTGGCGCGACTGCACCCCAACCGATGGGCCGCAGCGGCAATCGCGGCTGGCGGCATCTTCTGGAGCTATGCGCCTGAGCGCTGGCAGCGTGCCTCGACCTTGCCTGCCGAATACGCACAGGCCATCGGGCGCCTGCCCGTATGGCTCTTCCACGGAGCCGACGATAACATCGTGGTCCCGCGTCAAAGCGACCTGATGTATTCGGCCGTCAAATCCGCAGGCGGTAACATCCGGCTGTGGATCTACCAGGGGCTGCGCCACGATTGCTGGACCCGGGCCTTTAACGAACCCGATCTGCCCCGCTGGCTGCTGTCAAATCACCGCGATCCGCACCGCGAGCCTGCAGCTTTCGCTGAACGGCTCTCTGTCCCGCTCCACCCGCCCGCGATCAAGCTCACTCCGACTCAGCTCGACAGCCTCGCCGGAGATTACCAGGATTCCCACGGCCTCCATGTTCTGACCATTTTCCGCCAGGCAGATCTGCTCTTCCAGAGAAACCTCCATGGAGAAGTCGCCGAGTTGGCAGCCGACACCCCCACCACCCTCTTCTATCCCGCCGGCAGCAGCTTTGCGCGAATCACCGTGGAACGGGATGCACAGAACCGCGTGACCAGCCTGATTCTCCGCGACGATCGCCACGAAGAACGCTGGGAACGAATGAACCCGGCTGTGCGTACTCATTCTCAGCCGGACTAAGAGACGCGGGTCAGCCGGCCTGTCGGAAACCGTTGAGGCGGCCTTCGCGCTCGTGCAAAGCCGGCACTGCTGGACTTGCCCGGAGAGGAGGCAGTCATGTACTGCAGCAAGTGTGGGCTGGAAATCAACGAGAATCAGGCGTTCTGCTCGGGATGTGGACATCCGGCGGGAAAGCCTATCATCAGTCAGCCCTCAGAGAAAGTCGACCTGATGCGATTCGATCGGTCTATCCGCCGGCTCAGCCGGTACTGGTATTTCTTCGCAGGCCTCAACATCGTGCTGGGAGCAATGGGCCTTTTTGCCGTTCAGACCGGACTGACGGGGCATCCGGGTCCGTGGGAGCCGTGGCCCCACCCGTATATCTGGAATTGGACCCTCGCGGGTGGTCTGGCATGGAGCCTTCTCGTGGCTCGGATCATCTTGTCCGTCGCCGCAGGCTGGGGCTTGCAGCAGCGCACGGATTGGGGCAGGGTTGTTGCATTGCTCGCGGCCGCAATTTCTTTCCTTCAGTTCCCCATTGGCCTTGTTTTAGGCGTCTATACTTTGCAGGCGCTCCTCGGCAGACGCCATGCGACCTTGTACGATCACTTGGAAGGTGGAGCAGCATTGGGAATGCGGTAATTCGGGCTCATCTCGCGTGAGAGAAATGTTCTCGGACTTCCAAGGAGGAAACTATGTATTGCAGCGGATGTGGTCAGCCAATCGTGACCGGGCAGCAAGTGTGCACACAATGCGGCCGTCCGGTCGCGGCCGTGCCGATTCCACCCGTTCCCGACCTCGGCTTTCAATTGGCGGCCTACGCAAACCGGGTTAAGGCGCTGAGCACCGTCTGGTTTATCTATGGAGGCCTTTCGCTCGCGCTCGGCGTCATGGGGATGACCTTCGCCAGCGCATTTCTGAATAATGGCTTCGCCCCCTGGATGCATGGCCCCTGGGGTCACGGGCCCGTCAACCCGCAGTGGTTCGGGCCTGCCATCATCCACTTCGCCTGGACAATGATTGTGCTCCGTTCCGCGTTGGCGTTCGCCGCCGGGTGGGGTCTCATGGAGCGCGCGCCCTGGGGCCGTGTCGTAGCCATCATTGCCGCCTTCCTGAACATCCTAAAGATTCCCTTTGGAACGGCCCTCGGAATCTGGACCCTCGTTATGCTCCTCGGCTATCGCAACACAACACTCTACGATCAGTTGCAGGTTTGACACTCGCTGCGATCGCGGCCCGCATCTTAAATATCATCAATAGCTTACGGCAAGATGCGCGCATAATGCGCATGGCTCGCATCACCATTTCATCCCCAATCCTCGCTACTGCGTAGCCGGTTCGTGTTATTCCAGTCTGCTTCGCCTCCGGCCTAAACTTAGCCTTTGATTTTCGCCCTTGCGGAGCCGTCGATCTTCGACCGGGGCGCCATGCAATTCCTGTCGTTTCAGGCAATTTAGAGGCACTGTCGCCCATGCAAGTGAAAGAGATGTCTACTCTCTGCGCCATCGCCCTGAAGCGAGCCTCAGCCGGCGCCCAGGGGATCGCCGAGACAATCCCGGCCGGGAAGGATGCGACCAGGGCTTTGGCAGATCAGGACCTTTGCTCGAGCAGTGAATGCGGGCAGACTGCGGGGAGGTCGTGACCACCCATTTTCGGACTCGAGCGTTTCTTTTCTGCTTCGTCCCATTTGCAATCCTTCTTGGAAGCAGCTTCTTGACGATTCAGCGGGTTGTCGAATCGACGGTTCGGGATGGCCTGCACAATTCACTCCGCGAAAGCCAGGAAACCCTCGCAGCCATTCATGCCAGGGGCAATCTTCAGAACAGCCGCTTTCTCAAAGTGGCCGGCGAGAACACCGCGCTCAAAGCCGGAATGCAGTTACTCATCGCTTATCCTCAACGGGATGCGGCTCGGCGGACGGTGGAAGACCAGCTCCGTGATCTTGGCGAACGCATGGGCTTCGACTTCATGCTCGTTTCAGCGCCAGACGGGTCTCCCCTCGTTGGTGTTGTTCGCGAGGCCGGATCTGCCCCCGGTAGCCGCGGCCGGCTGGTGCCTCTCGACATCGGGACCCTCTCTAGAAGTGATGCCGGTCTCCGGGTTCTCAATGGAAGCACATTCCAGGTGGCGTCAATTCCTGTGGATCAAAACGACGCAAACATAGGCTTTCTCTCCGTGGGCGAGTATTTCGATATCAGAGATCTGACAACTCCGGTTGTGCTCGTCCGTGATGGCAAGGTCATCGAGTCCAATCTCCCAAAGATCCCATTCAACGAGTTGGAGCGAGCCCTGGTCAATTGCACGGATCGGTCGGAATGCGACCTCCACCTCCACGGCTCCAACTGGATGTCTCTCCCCATGCAGTCCTATGGTGGCGGTTACGTCCTGCTCAGCCTCGAAAATGTTGATGAAGCCACTTCTCCCATTCAATCTCGGCTTCACCGCATCTTCCTTTCCCTGTCATTGGCATGCGCGTTGGTTATCTTTCTTTGCAGCGTTGCTTCCTCAACTTCCATCGTCAAGCCAATCGCGGCCATCGTTGCCCATCTCCGCAATGCCGCTCACACCGGCGTGCTCCCGGAGCTTGAGGTCCAATCGTCCGCGGTGATCGAGATTCGCGAGCTTGCCGAGATCTACAATCGGGCCGCTAGTTCTGTCAGAGCCGCCGGCGAGAATCTCGAAGCTGCCTATCTCGAATTTGTCGGCTCGCTGGCAAGCGCGCTCGACGCCCGCGACGGATACACATCGGGACACACAAAGAGGGTGAGCCTGTTGTCGTGCGCCGTCGCCTCGGCGCTCCGCCTCGACTCCGAAGATATCGAGCGCATTCGAGTCGGCGCCCTGCTTCACGACATTGGCAAGATCGGCATCTCTGACAGAATCCTTCTTAAGACTGGCCGTCTCACAGACAGCGAATTCGACATCGTCAAGCAGCACCCCGTCGTCGGCCGCCGGATTCTCGAGGGCGTCCAGGGCTTCGCGCCGTTCCTCGCCGCAGTTGAGCTGCACCATGAAAACTGGGACGGCTCGGGCTACCCCAAAGGCCTCTCTGGCGAAGAGACTCCAATCGACGCGCGCATCATTCATGTAACCGACGCCTATGACGCGATGACCACGGATCGCTCCTACCGGCGCAGAATGACCCACGAACAGGCGGTCTCTGAACTCGTCAAATACTCCGGGATTCAGTTCGATCCACGTATCGTGAAGACGTTTCTCAATCTTCCCGAGGAGATCCTTACGAGCAGTGCGTCTGAATTCGAGGTTCCCAGTCTTATCGAAGAGTCGGCTTCAGAGGTGGGCGTATAGAATCCGGCCTTGAAAGGGCACGGCTTCAGCCTGCCTTGAACTTGTCGAAAGGTGCCGTCAAGGCCAATTGGATTGGTTCTAGCTTCGCTCTACCGTTGTTTTGAGGTCACGATCAATTCGGTCCGCTCCCATAAGAACCAGTGAACGTTGCGCAAACGGCGAGTAGGCCAGAAGCGCTGTGCACGCCAACGCCAGCCCGAAGTTGATGTGGTGAAGCAGTAGAAAGGGCGATAGCGACCAAAGCTCATCAAGCACCAGCAGAAACGGCCAAATCCTGAGGAATTTCCCGCCTGCGCCCGGCGCTCGGAAGAGAAAAGCAGAAAGTACAAAGGCACGCACCGGGATCAGAATCCCGGCTGTCACGATCAGGACATCCAGTACCACCCCCGCACGCGGAAGCACCGAGAGAAGCTCTTCAACCTCTGCCAGATTCGCCAACGCACCCACGTAGAATCCCACGTACATGAGCTGCAGCAGGATGAAAAGCGTGAAGACCACCCGATGCGGAGCCTTCGGAAGTTCCCGCGGCGACGCGAGTATTCCACCGGCCAGGAATCCCCCACCATCTACTGTCAAAGTCTCAGGCACCGTCCCTTGCGCCGATGAAGGCTTTCGCGTATGCGTCTGAAATTCATCCCGGGGTTCGATCCGTTCCACGGGAATAACGAAGCGATATCCCTGTCGGGCCAGTGTCTCGATGAACCTCGGACTGGCGGCCGAATCTCCAAGGGCATCGCGAATCCGATTGACCGCCGAGTTGACTCCGTGTTCGTAGTCAACAAAGGTCCCATCCGGCCAGAGTTCGCGGGCGATCTCTTCTCGCGTCAGCACCCCCCCCGGCCGCTCCAGCAGCATGCACAGAACCTGGAATGGCTGTGCATTCAGCCTGAGGCGAATCCCCTGCCTTCGAAGCTCCCCTGTAGCCGCGTCTGCTTCAAAGACTCCGAAGCGATAGCGCCGCGCTGGTCGTTCTTCTGTCATGCCCTAAGTCAAAGTCTACTCGATCACGGATCGAGATCAGGCCTCTGGCAGCAAATGAGAACTTCTCGCAAGCCTCGTCCCTGCAATTGCTTGCGCCGTGAGAATCATTCACCTGGAAATGAGGTTCCGTCGATTGCATCTTCGCGGACATCGAAGCAATCTTGTATCCATGACAGAACGTGCTTTGACCCGGACCCCGAGATTTCCGCCCCTCTGCGCCGCGCTCTTCCTTCTGATCACGCGAGGCCTGTTCGCGGCGGCACCAACCCCTCAGGCCGTGTTGGCATACAACGCCTATATCGCGACCGTCGAATCGCGCCTCTCCCATCAGCATGCCGCGGCAAGTGCGTTCCTTGCCCCCATCTCAGCTCCGCAGGGCGAGGCACGCCTTCGTAACGGAGAATTGCTCGTCGAACAGATCGCTGACCTCGCGGCCGTGAATCTGCCCGGCGCCATGCTGTATCACTGGCGCGGAACAGCCTTCGCCCCCGGAGTGAGTGCCGCGGATTTCGGGCGGTTGATGAAGGATTTTGCCGCTTATTCCGAACATTTTTCTCCGTCCGTACTCCGGGCAGGCGTCCTGGCACACTCCATCGACCACGGCAACGAGCGCTTCCGGGTGTTCATGCGAGTCCGCCAGCACCACGTCATCACAATCGTCCTGGATACGACATACGACGTCACATTCGGCCGCCTCGACCCTCGCCACGGGTACAGCATCTCTCGGAGCACCAGCATCTCTGAGATCGACTCGCCCGGAACGCCAGACGAACGCACGCTCAGTGCAGACGAGGATCACGGATTCCTCTGGCGCCTGAATACCTACTGGAGTTACGAAGAGCGAGCCGAAGGACTCTACATGCAGATTGAGACCGTTTCCCTCACGCGTTCCGTGCCACCCGGCCTCGCCTGGGCGGTTCAACCATTCCTGAAGAGCGTCCCGCGCGAGTCCCTCGAAGCAACAATGCGTTCCACCCGCAATGCTCTACACGGATCGCGTATTCCGGTGAATACACGCTAAGTACCGATCAGAAAGGAATGATCATGCACGAACAGACAGCCGCGATCAGGCGGCAAACAGACTTTGCGCCCGCCCTTCGCATCAACCAGTCCCTGACCGCCGGCATTGAAAA
>Ga0335077_10013004_pt1 | contig 10416 bp, 11 predicted proteins | sample Lox_Sample_31_FD_207151 | JGI IMG/M metagenome (GOLD analysis project Ga0335077, IMG submission 207151) | Soil microbial communities from Loxahatchee National Wildlife Refuge, Florida, United States - Lox_Sample_3.1 | ecosystem: Environmental > Terrestrial > Soil > Wetlands | place: USA...
CAGCCCTCTCCCCCGGTGGGGGAGAGGGTGGCGTCTCGCCGGGTGAGGGGGACGACGGCTACAGTTTTTCTGGAATCGCCCTGGCCTCAATCGGATTGGCCAAACCCATTTGTAGGGAGCCCCGATTGGTGGCTCTTCCTCCCTTTGCTGCTTTGTAGCCTTTGTGCTAGTTTAAATCCGTAGCGCAGGCGACACCTTCAATGGCGTTTGGAGCCACACTGGTTCGTGCTGTATTCAGCCATGAAAAAGCCAACCCTGCCAATATTCTTGTGCCTGACGGTTTTAACGGTGGCGGGTTCCGTCTCCCCGCGGCTGGCCCGAGGCTGCGCCGCTGGATGCGGTCATCGTCACGTGTGCGCCGGAGCAGGTGCCCCAACCATTGATTGACCAACTCAGGGATGGAGACCGGATGATTATTCCGGTCGGGCCGATGTCGGACCAGGAACTGGTGCTGCTGCGCAAGCAAGGTGACAAGCTGGAGCGGTGCGCTGTCCTGCCGGTCCGGTTTGTGCCGATGACCGGTCAATCGCAAAGAGTCTGGGGTTCAAAACCGTACGGGAAGAAAGGTGACCATCCACCAGGATCGGATTTCACGGTCGCAGTGGCGCGCCTGGCCCTTTCGAGGATGTGTCTTCCCCGGCATGTACGCCGTGATGACGGCGACAAAAGTCAGTATCCACTTCCACTAACCCGGTCGCCTGGTTCCCTGTTTACACCAACGGCCCGACGAATGACCAAATCCAATGCCTCAATGCTTCCGCGACCAATTATCGCGCCCGCCTTTACAAAATCCTCGAGCATTGCCACAAAGCGGCGCACGAATTGCTCTGGTTTGGTTTACGCTTGCCCCACTTCCCTCCTTTCTGGGGCGCGTGGGGCGTGTTGCTTTGGTTGATTGGGCGGCACGCCCCTGATTCTCAACGAAGCGCGTTCCAATCCTGCCAGACCGAAATTTCTATTGGCAAATGCAGCCAGGCCGCTGATAACCTGCGGTGTCTGAAGGCGGAAAGCCATAGCCATGAAAGGAGAACGACATGAGCAAACGCATCATTTTCTGTGCTGACGGCACCTGGGACAAACCCCGAAACCACACCAATGTGCGCAAGTTGTTTGAGGCAGTTAATTCACCTCCTGATATCGCCAACCAGGTCGCCTTTTATGACGATGGTGTGGGTTCCGACGGGACTCCTGTTCAGAAATTGGCAGGCGGAGCAATTGGCGACGGCCTCTTTCAGAAAATCAAGGATGGCTACAGAAAAATCGTGCAGGTTTACGAGCGGGGTGACGACATTTTCATATTTGGTTTCAGTCGCGGCGCCTACACCGCCCGCAGCCTGGCGGGAATGATTGCCATCTGCGGCCTGCCGACTTCACCGGTGGATGACGATGTCAAACTGACCAATACGGCCTTTAATGCGTACCGCAACCGGGATCAACGCGACGCGCTGCTGGCCGGCTTGAACCAATACCGCCTTTTTGACGCGAAAATCAAGATGGTGGGTGTTTGGGACACGGTCGGCTCATTGGGAATTCCTGCGCTCTTTGGCGGCGTTGATCCGGTTCTCTACGGATTTCTGGACACGAATCTGCATCCGAATGTCTTGAACGCTTATCAGGCGCTGGCAATTGATGAACGCCGGAAGCAATTCCCGCCGACCCTCTGGACCGCGCCTTCGCCGCCGGTGCCCGGCCAGTCCCTGGAACAGGTCTGGTTCGCTGGTGTTCATTGCGACGTGGGTGGTGGATACCCGGAGACTGGTCTTTCGGATGTCGCCTTCAGTTGGATGTTGGGAAAGGCAATCAACCTGGGATTGCAGGTTGCCCCCGGCATCGCAGGGCAGTATCCCTCGCCACTCGCCACTAAATTCGCCCTCGATACCATTCACGAGTCGTGGAATCTGCTCTGGTGGTTTCCCAGGCGGCGCGCCGTTCCGAATGGAGCCACTCTGGGCAACAGCGTCGCCATACGCTGCCAAAATGATGGAACCTACCGACCTCCGAATTTGACCCTGGAACACAATGCACCGGCCGCTTCTTATCGGTTGGTGCCAGTGGTGATCCTGCGGCAGGCTTAAATGCTCGAATGCACGAAGCACGTGCAAGCCGAGACCATTGCCAGGTTGCACGGGCTTGCTCCCGGCCGCCCGGCTATGATGATGAAGTCATTGACTATGCCGGAGTTCGTAATTCACAAGCCGCCCAACGACCAGGAACATGCCAGCCACGCCGCCGGTGACTTCCACCAACCCGAAACCCGCCGCGCAAACTGACCGGCGTAACCGGCGCTGGATCCAGTGATGTGTTAGGCGTGCTCTCTCCATCCTTGTCATAATCCGCAATCTTCTGGCAATCGCTTGGCTCATCGTATTTGTGCTATGGGTGCGCGCATTGGTGAAGTATCTCAATGCCTACCGCGACCACCAGCAACGCTATGGTCAACCATACCAAAGCCCGCGTGAGGCGAATAAGAGTGCGCGTGTAATCCTCCAAAATGCGCGCCGACTTGATCTGCTGCTCTCCAATTTGGCGGAGAAACTCCATCTTCGCCTGTTCATACTGAGGGTCTCCAGGATTCCACCCGTCCATCTTCTTATAAAGCTCGTCGGGCGGAAGGTTGCGAAGTTTAGAAATATCCATAACGCCGCATCGCCTAACCTGTAGGTACGCAACAGAACTGTTGGATATCCCGTCTCATGCGAAGACAGCTAATTCATTTTATCCGGCTTGTCCAGAGGTGATTGCGTAAAAAACCCCCAAATATGTCATCGGCAAATACCACATTCCACCCCGCGAAAGCCTTGTCCCCAATCGCAATCAGTTCGGCGCCAGCTAACAGGACCGGTGTCAGGCGGCGCCCGTTGAACGTCCGGTAAATGCGCCTTGGTAGTGCGTTAAAATTAGCTTGCCTCGCAAGCCGATTTATTGTATAAGCGCAAGCGGTATGAAGCCTCTGCAATCTGCGAAGATTGCCTGTCTGCTCTGCCTGGCAGTCCAGCAGGCGTTCACCGGCGGGGCTCAGCCCGTGACCAGGATTGCTTCGGGATACGGCCACAGCCTGTTTCTCAAGAGCGACGGCAGTTTATGGGCCATGGGCTACAACAGCAACGGCCAGTTGGGCGACGGCACTTACAACAACACCAACCGGCCCGAGCAGATTGTGGCCGGCAACGTCACGGCGATTGCCGCCGGAGCCATCCACACGCTGTTTCTCACGAGCGACGGCGGTCTGTGGGGCATGGGGAACAACCAGTATGGTGAGTTGGGCGACGGCACTTACAACCTCCACACTAACCTCCCCGAGCAGATTTTGTCGGGCAATGTCACGGCAATTGCCGCCGGCAGCGACAGTGTTGCTAAATCCCCTGGCCAACACGCTGGCCACAGTCTGTTTCTCAAGAGTGGCGGCAGTCTGTGGGCCATGGGCTACGACTATTTTGGTCAGTTGGGCGACGGCGCTTACAGCACCAACGCTCCTTACGGAACCAACCTGCCCGAGCAGATTGTGGCGAGCAACGTCACGGCGATTGCGGCCGGGAACTGGCATAGCCTGTTCCTCAAGAGCGACGGCAGCCTATGGGCCATGGGCAATAATCAGTATGGCCAGTTGGGCGACGGCAGTTACAACAACACCAACTCTCCCGAGCAGATTGTGGCCGGCAACGTCACGGCGATTGCGGCGGGATACTACCACAGCCTCTTTCTCAAGAGCGACGGCAGTTTGTGGGCCATGGGCAATAATCAGTATGGCCAGTTGGGTGACGGCAGTTACAACAACACCAACTCCCCCGAGCAGATTGTGGCCGGCAACGTCACGGCGATCACCGCCGGCGGCGGCCATAGTCTGTTTCTCAAGCGCGACGGCAGTTTGTGGGGCATGGGCGAAAACGATGTCGGTCAGTTGGGCGACGGTACTTCCGTCAACACCAATCGGCCCGTGCAAATTGTGGGCGGCAACGTCACGGCGATTGCGGCTGGAAACGGCCACAGCCTGTTTCTCAAGAGCGACGGCAGTTTGTGGGCCATGGGCTGGAACAGCTTCGGCCAATTGGGCGACGGCACTTACAATATCGGCACTAACCTCCCTGAGCAGATTGTGGCCGGTCCGCCAGGCTACAATCAAATCGCCGTCCGGCTTTTGAGCAGCGGCAACGTCAGTTTGTCCTTTGTGGGCATCGCCGGAACGGACTACGCGCTCGACCGCACGTTCAGCTTGTCACCGGCTGACTGGTTGCCGGTGGCGACCAATCCCGCCGGTCCGGGCGGTGTGCTGGTCTTCACCAACACGCCAGACCCGGCCACGAATAATTTCTGGCGCATCCGCTCCGTGCCGTAGCGTCAGCTACCCGTGATGTGCCCGGTCGCCCGGCACCGGTTGAATTGATTTTCCCCCTGGAATGCGATTAGAGCCGGCCTCAGGTTCAAGCGCTGCCGAATGGCTGCCGGTTGCGGGACGGTTTAGCTCGTCACCGGCTGCCATGATTCCCCGCGCCACCACGAGTCCGGCGGCGCAGAGGCATTCTGCATTGCGTGATAGTCCTTGATAGAAATTTGCAGGTCTGCTTTTATGAGGCCATGGTAGCAGGCAAGGTTGTAAGAACCAATCGAGCACGAGGCCGTGCACGCCTGCGGTGTAATTACGGTTGAACATCGTTACCCTTATGAAAACCTCCATCACGTTGGTTACTATTGGATGCGTTCTGGCCGCGGGCCTTTTGAGCGCCTGCAACCGGAATGCAAACTCCGGCATGGGCCCCGTGCCGTCGGATAAAGAGTTGCCCGACCAACTGGCACGGCAAACGGCAGGCCAGATGCGCGCCTGGGTTCAGAATCTTAAGCCCGGCGAAACGGAGAAACTGAACCACACCGGCAGAATCGTCTTTTCATGGGAAGAGCTTCAAGCGGCTTATCCAGAACAGGCACGTTTGATAGACAATTACCTGGAACAGCGGCGAGTCGCTATGGTTGAAGCTATCCAGAAGCAGTCGCAGCCGGTCCCGGAGCGATTGGCAGCGCATCTCACCCCCAACACGGTTGAGATCGACAGCCCGGGCACAGGTGGATGCTGGCTCGACATCAGTCCCAAGTCAGGGATCGAGCATGAATATCTGGTGATTGCAGTGGCGCGCTGACGCCATGATGCCGGCCACACCGCGCCGGTGTCACCGGTCACCGCCGCTGAGTTTTGACCGGCCCATGAATTATCAACTATCGTCATTGCAGTCGTGGGCCGGTCGCTGCCGGTAAATTCTTTCCTCAACCCCTGAAAAGACAAATTTGCTGATCGGCGCGCCTCTCTATTTTTCTGACACAAACTTTAGCGAAAATCCAAATGCGTTTTATCGGATCCGTTCGCCGTAAAGTCGCCTTGTCGGGATGCTCAAGTCACGAATGGGATGAATCCATGCCGCTGCGATGTCACAAACCACCGCGGGAAACTGGACGTGACCCGTCAGACCGATACAATTGATGCGTTCGTGTGAAAAGGGTTGTCCTCGCACTTTTTGGCGCGGCGTTTTGCATCGGCCCAAGTCTTTTTGCCGATGTGCCGACGCACGGGATAGTTGTGTCCGGGCATCCCCTCGCCACGCAAGCGGGCGTGAACGTATTGAAGTCCGGCGGCAACGCGATTGACGCCGCCGTCGCCGTCGGCCTCACGCTCGGGGTCGTGGACACTCACGATTCCGGCGTTGGCGGCGGCTGCTTCATGCTCATCCATCTGGCCAGCGGCACGAACCTCTGCCTCGACGGCCGCGAGATGGCGCCCGCCGCCGCCACGCGCGATATGTTCGTCCGGCATAACAAAGGCGCCGGCGATTTGAGCCTGACCGGACCGCTGGCCAGCGGCGTGCCCGGCGAGGTCGCCACGTTTGAGTACGTGGCCAAACATTTCGGGAAAAAATCTTTCGCGGACTTGCTGCTGCCTGCCGCTGAAATCGCCGAAAACGGTTTTCCCGTTCCGGCAGATTACGCGCGGCTCATCGAATCTGAAAAAGACGCCCTGAGAAAATTCCCCGCGTCTGCCGCGATTTTTCTGCCGGGCGGCCGACCGCTGAAAGCCGGCGACATTTTGAAGCAGCCGGATCTCGCCCAAACCTATCGCAACCTCGCGGCCCGGGGCGCAGACTGGTTCTATCGCGGCCCGTTCGCGCAGGCGCTGGGAACCTGGATGGCGGCCAACGGCGGCATTTTGACCTCGAACGATTTTGCGAATTATCACCTCGTGCTGCGCGAGCCGGTTGCGACGAGCTATCGCGGCTATGAAGTCGTTTCGTTTCCGCCGCCCAGCTCCGGTGGCGTCCACGTCCTCGAAATACTGAACATTCTTGAAAAGTTTGACCTGAAAAAGATGGACGACACAACGCGCACGCATGTGCTCGCCGAAGCGATGAAGCTGGCGTTCGCCGACCGCGCCTACTGGCTCGGGGACCCGGATTTTGTGAATGTGCCGCGCGGTTTAATTTCCAAACGTTACGCCGCCGAACTCGCGCGAAAAATCAACCTCAGACATACGACGCCGGTTCCCGCGCACGGTTTGCCGCCGCACTGGCAGACGGACTTGTTCAAGAAACACACGACGCATTATTGCGTGGCGGACGCGGACGGCAACTGGGTCGCCTGTACCGCGACGATCAACACAAGCTTCGGCTCGAAAGTCGTGATTCCCGGCACGGGCGTGGAGTTGAACAACCAGATGGACGATTTTGCCATCCAGCCCGGCGTGCCGAATTATTACGGCCTCGTCGGCGCGGAGGCAAATTGCGTTGCGCCCGGCAAACGTCCGTTGTCGAGCATGACGCCGACGATAGTTTTCAAAAACGGCCGGCCGATGATCGCGCTCGGTGCGGCCGGCGGACCGAAAATAATCACCGCGGTTTTGCAGGAACTCGTGGGCATGATTGACCTCGGCGAAACGCCGCAGCAGGCTGTAGCCGCACCGCGCATCCACCAGCAATGGTCGCCGGACGAATTATTCGTGGAAAAACAACTGCCCGACGACTTGAAAAAGGGCCTGGCGCAGCGCGGGCATAAAATCACGGAGATGCCTGCGTCCTCAGTTTCGCAAATTGTCGCGCGCAGTCCGGACGGGAAAGGCTTCATCGGCGCAGCCGACCCGCGTTCGAACGGCACGGTGGATGGCTGGTAACTACGACGGCCGACCTGAAACCGGCGGTAACGGCGACCTGAGCGGCGAGGGGATTGCCGGCGCGCATTGACGTTGCGGCGACGGCAAAGGTGCTGGGTTTCGCGGAGCATGAAATTCAGATTCTCACTGCTGCGGGCAAGCTGACACCGCCGGGCGATCCGGCACCGAACGCCCCGAATGGTTTGCGGCGATCGAGGTCATTGGGTTGGCTGTTGATAAGAATTGGCTGCGCGAGGCTACGAAGGAGGTTTCAAAGCACTGGCGAAACAAGCGAGAGCGCCGCATCCGTTTCGACCCGCTGGCTATTGAGTCATAACTTTATTTGGCAGTTGAGGCTACAAAAACGGTGTAGATTGACGCGGATGCTAGGATTGACCCTGTAAGAACGAGATTCAAATCCTACATTTGTGCCGCAGGTCGTTCATTCAGGGAAGTGGTATGGGCGGGAGCGGTCCTGCTGCTGGCGGCCAGCGCGTCGGCGCAAAATCTGTTTGTGTCAGATGCGGGCAGCGGCAACATCTATGAGTTCACGCTGGGCGGAGCGCAAAGCACCTTTGCCTCCGGGTTGAATAATCCTGATGCACTGGCTTTCAACAGTGCGGGCGATTTGTTTGTGGCGGAGGCGGGCAGCGGCAACATTTATGAGTTTACGCCAGGCGGAACAGAAAGCATCTTTGCCTCCGGGTTGACTGAAGCTCGTGGACTGGCTTTTAACAGTGCGGGCGACCTGTTTGTGTCAGGTGAGAAGACTTCGCTTGGTGGAAGCGGTGGCTACATCATAGAAATCACGCCGAGCGGAACGCAGAGCACCTTTGCCTCCGGGTTGGAAAATCCCAATGGATTGGCCGTCAACGCCGCGGGCAACTTGTTCGTGTTGGTTTTTACTAACAACACTCGCCTTAAGTATCCGCCGGGCGTGTTAGGTTACGGCGCCATCATTGAAATCACGCCGGGTGGAGGGCAAAGCACCTTTGCCTCCCTGGGGACCAATGCTGGTGGTGGTGGATTGGCCTTTAACAGCATGGGCGGTCTGTTTGTGTCCGTTAACACCAAGGGCAACATCACTGAAATCACGGCGGGTGGAGGGCAAAGCATTTTTGCCTCAGGCTTGGATTCTCCAACCGGACTTGCCTTTAACGGCGCGGGCGATCTGTTTGTGGCGAATTCGGGCGGCAACAACATTATCGAAATCACGCCGGTCGGGGCGCAAAGCACGTTTGCCACCGGGTTGGATGACCCGTACGGATTGGCATTCCAGTCCGCGCCTGAACCCTCGGTGTTAGGGTTGGGGGCGTTTGGTGCTGCTGCATTTCTCGTGTGCCGTCGGCTTTGGCTTTCCGGAAACAGGTTCACCTGAAACTTCACCTGGCGAGCACTGGAAGAGCGATAGGCAGCAGCAGTTTCTTGTTCCGACCCGCTGGCTCGATGACTCTATGCTTCCGTCTGAATGCGGGGCATTTTAATTCGTTGTTCACCGATCTTTAATCTTCATCGTGTCAATTAATACAGTTGGTTAAAGAGTCAATTACGCAAGCGACACTGTGGCGTTGCGCCAATAAATGAAAAGCGCTGATTTCCATCGATACGGAAAGGATTCATATGACAAAAGGAGCTGAGGAGACGAAAGGACGAATGGGCCGACCAGCCGCCGCTCCACGCAAAGAGGTGGCTTTTGTTTTGAGCAGCCCCGAGGCGGAGGAGGTTTATCTCTGCGGTGACTTTAACCAGTGGGCTCCCCACAGTTTGCCGATGATTCAACATGGCGAAGATCAGCGGTGGGAAAAGCGGCTGGTGCTCCCAACGGGCCGCTACGAATACAAGTTTATAGTAAACGGCATCTGGATCCACAACCCCGATGCCCTTGAAAATGTGCCGAATGTTTATGGCTCCCTTAATTCGGTCATGGAGGTCCTGCCATGAATGCGCTGCTCACCCGCCTCCCGCAAAAGACAGGTCGGAAACCTTGCCACCAGGCGCGACTCGACGTCCGCCCCCAGGCGTGTCACCCGAGCCGCCACGCAGAGAACATCCAGTTGATTTACACGCACCTTCCCCCGGCCGTTATCCTGGCCGTGAGAGAACACCTTCGGGCACAAACCCAAATTGAGCAACGCGCGCGACAACTCTGGCTCGCCAGGGGCTGTTGCCAGGGTCGCGCCCTGGATGATTGGCTTCGGGCCGAACGCGAGGTGATACACAATCTCTGCGAGGCGCTTCTGTGCCGGAACGCGCGGGAAACGGCACCACCTTCCACTCTTTCCTGATCTTATGAATAATCCAATCCAAAGCTTACAGATTCATATCCACAAGGTGGATGGCTCCGTGGAGACATTCACTCAAAGCGAAGCCGGACAGGTAAATCGAATCCTGAATGAATTTCAACCCGTCCGGATTTTCACCCGGGAAAAGATCATCATCGCTGACAGTGACTCGCTGACTTCATTTCCCACATCCCAGGTGGTGCGGATTGATTTGGTTTCGGAACCATCGCCCCACCCGATTCTTTCGCAAGGAATTGTGAACGCCCTGGAATTGGCCGAGACGGAGTTCCGGGCTCTACTCCAAAATCCAGAACTGGGTGAGCGGTGGCATCAGGCACGAGCGCGGCAGGCCTCAGTGGTTGCTTTCCTTGACGTGGAAATGGCCGGGCAGCAACCGTTGTTTCTCGCTTCGGAGGTTCCACTTTCACCTCCAGTGGACCGGCCGGAGGCAATGCTGCATCCGCTCTATCCGCTCACGATACCGGCATTGTGCTTTCGAATGCGGAACGGCGGGGTGGCCGTCTTGAACCTCTTCCACCTGAAACGTTTCACCCTCTTTCCGTCCTCGCAACCGGCTCCGGTGGAAGCCTGGTCGGCCTGTCGGGCAAAGAACATGCAACACAGACACCCGGCCCAGGGTTTTCGCGGGCCGGCAGACAGCCAACCGCTGCCTTCATTTTTGCAGTTAAATGGCCGGATGAATCTGGCCCCGGGACCGGGGAGTCAGGATGAAAACGGCTCGACAATAAAGGGAGAGTATCAATGAGAAAGTTTATGTTATGAATTCCACACTCGACAAACCAAACAGTGGAATGCATTCCGCAAACCGTTCCATTAAACCGATCAATTTCTGTTGCGCTGCGCCCGGGGCAAAAGCCGTTCAATTGGCGGGCGACTTCAATCACTGGCATCCCATTCCGATGGAACGGCGGGAGGGTGGTTGGTGGTATGTCCAGGTCTGGCTATCCCACGGCCATCATCAATACCGCTTCTTGGTGGACGGCCAGCCCA
>Ga0335077_10013005_pt1 | contig 10415 bp, 10 predicted proteins | sample Lox_Sample_31_FD_207151 | JGI IMG/M metagenome (GOLD analysis project Ga0335077, IMG submission 207151) | Soil microbial communities from Loxahatchee National Wildlife Refuge, Florida, United States - Lox_Sample_3.1 | ecosystem: Environmental > Terrestrial > Soil > Wetlands | place: USA...
CGCCCGCCGGCGCCGCCACCACCAGGACCGCCACCGCGACTGCGGCGGCGATCAATCCACGAACCCTCATCGGAGCGTGAACGTCGCGTTCGACCCTCCGACCGAGCTGTCGCCAACCCACAGGTTGAACGGTCCCGGCTGAACCACGAACTGGCCGTTGTTGTTGTAGTAGCCGAGGTTCTGCGGTCCAAGGGTGAACGTGACCGTCTGCGACTGCCCGGGCGAGAGTGACACGCGCTGGAACCCCTCGAGCTTGCGAACGGGCTGCAGGATGCTCGTGTCATCCTCGTGGAGGTACAGCTGAACGACGTCGTCACCCGCCACTGAACCGGTGTTCTTAATGACGGTGCTGACCTGGAACGTCCCGGTCCTCGACGGCGAGCCGTGAATCTGCGGGCTCGAGATCGAGAACGTCGTGTAGGACAGCCCGAACCCGAACGGATACTGCGGCGCGTTCCCAACATCCAGGTAGCGCGAGGTGTATTTGTTGTTCGGGTCATACGGCCGGCCCGTCGGGAGCTCGTCGTACGAGATCGGGATCTGGCCGACGTTGACCGGGAACGACATCGGCAGCTTGCCGCCCGGATCGACCTTGCCGAACAGCACGTCAGCGACGGCGTCCCCGCCGGTCGTGCCCGGGTACCAGGCCTCGAGCATCGCCGGCGCGTTCGCCAGCTCCGGGATCGTCAGCGGCCGCCCGTTCATGAGCACGATCACGTACGGCTTGCCGGTCGCGGCGATCTGCGAGATGAGCGCCTCCTGCTGCCCGGGCAGATCGAGGGTGGTCCGCGACGAGGCCTCGCCCGAATCGCCGGCCGGCTCACCGACCACGACGACGACCACGTCCGACGCTTGCGCTGCCGCCACCGCCGCGCCGAACCCGGTCGTCTCGTTGCACGGGTCGGCGACCGTGAACGTGGTGCAGCCATCGGCGTAGTTCACGTTGCCGCTGCCGACCACGTTCTCGATTCCCTGCTTCACCGTGACGATCTTGTCCGCGCCCCCCGGCGCGATGTCGGCCGGGTTGGTGCTGTAGCCGATCGGCACGTCCGGTCCCAGCTGATCGACCGCGTCGTCGGCGAGCGGTCCGACCACCGCGACCTTGCCGACGCTCGAGCTGAGCGGCAGCGCATGGTTGTTGTCGTTCAGCAGCACCATCGACTCGTCCGCGGTCTTGCGCGCGACCGCCACGTTCGCCGGGGTCAGCTCCTCGCTGGCCACGCGTGCGTCGCTGCCCTGGTACGGATTGCTGAACATCCCGGCCAGGTACTTGAGCGTCAGCACGTGCCGGACGGCGTCGTTGAGCTGCGCCATCGTGATCTTGCCTTGACTCAACAGCTGCGGCCCGTACGTCTCGTACGTGTCGTACACCGGGTTGGTCGAGGTCATCGACACGGCCATCTCGATGTTCTCGCCCGCGGTCAGCGCCAGGCGCGCGGCGTCCGCGCCGTCGGACGCGTAGCCAAACTCCTCGAGCTCCTGGACGGCCTGATAATCGCTCAGCGTGGTCCCGCCGAAGCCCCACTCATCGCGGAGGATCTGCGTGAGCATGTACGGATTGGCGGTGTTCGGCACCCCGTTGAGCGAGTTGAACGAGCTCATCACCGACGCCGCACCGGCGTCGACGGCCGCCTTGTACGGCGGCAGGTAGTCGTTGAACAGCTGCTGCGTCGACATGTCGACCGTGTTGTATTCGCGGCCGGCCACGGGAGCGCCGTAGCCGCCGAAGTGCTTGATCGTCGCGGCGACCTTGTCGGGGGCCGCGAAGTTGTTGCCCTGATAGCCACGCACCTTCGCCGCGGCGATTGACGAGCCGAGGAACGGATCCTCGCCGGCGCCCTCGACGACGCGTCCCCAGCGGGGATCGCGGCTGATGTCGACCATCGGGTTGAACGTCCACTTGATCCCGTCGGCGGCCGCCTCGTCGGCCGAGACCGCCTCGTCGTTCTGGACTTGCATCGGGTCCCAGCTCGCGGCCTCGCCCAGAGGCACCGGGAACATCGTCCGGTAGCCGTGGATCACGTCGAGCCCGAAGATCAGCGGGATGTGATGGTTCGCGGCTGACGTGACGGCCGCCTTCTGGACCGCGTTGATGTTGTCGACTCCGGTGAGGTCGAGCACGGTGCCGATCTTGCCCTGCTGCGCCAGCGAAGCCAGATCGCTTCCGGCCGGCGTGCTGGGACCGGCCATCTCGAGCTGGCCGAACTTCTCCGCCACCGACAACTGCCCGAGTAGCGCGGTGACCTTGGCGTTGATCGCTTGCTGCTGCGCCGGAGTGGCGCCTTGCTGGGCGTTGTGGGTCCGCGCATGATGGGTCCGCGTCCCGTGGGTCGCAGTCGTGGCGTTGGACGAGCCGGACATACCGCTCACGAGCAGCACGACCGCGAGTCCAACGACCGCCAGCGCAGCGCCAAACCCGAACCTCCGTCTCGGCTTAACCCAGACGGCCGCGGCGATCTTCTCTGACATTTCCCCTCCCTATTTCCGGGTGACCGCGCACGGACGTACCCACGATCGAGGAGGGTGAAAACGTTAATTTGACTGGGGCACCCGCGGTGACCAGCTAACGGAGACTGGCCCTGATCGGTAAAAGGTTAGGTTGACTCGCCAAACCTAGCCACGTCCACCGGTCGGCAGGATCGTCGACTCCACGATCGGCTGGAAGTGGCCGGTGCGGTCGGCGTATGCCCCCGTCGCCACGCACGCGGTAGGCGATAGACAGGAGACCCGACCCAGCGCCATGGCCTTCGCGCCAGCGGGCTTCGAGACCGGCTCAAGCGACCACCCCGTCCCGTTCCAGCTCTCCGCCAGGGGCAACGCCGAACCCTCCAAGAGGGGGCTCATGTCGCCGACAGCGGTGCAGGCGCTCGGTGACGTGCAGGACACCCCCGTGAACTCGTACCACCGCGTAGGGTCGGTGCGCGTCACGCCGAATTCGCGCGACCAGCGTGAACCGTTCCATCGCTCGGCGAGCGGTCGCTGATCGACGTTGGAACTGCCGACCGCCATGCACCAAGAGCCGGAGGTGCATGTGACGTCAAAGAGTGCGTCCTCCTCCTGGCTCGCGCTCTGGAGTGACCACTCGCTGCCGTTCCAGCGGTTGACGATCGAGCCGTTCGCGCCGTCGTCGCTCAATTGGCTCCCAACTGCGATGCAGGCCGTGGCCGACCAGCATGAGATGCCGGCAAGGGTTGGCGAGAACAGCGGCGCGGACTTCACGCGCTCAGTCGACCACGTCCGGCCATTCCACTGCATTGCCAGGTTGCCGACGGCCATGCAACTGCTTGTTGACGGGCAGGACACGCCGATCAGACCACCGAACGTATTGATCGACTGGATCGACCAGGTCAAGCCATTCCAGCGCTCGGTGAGCGGGTGGATGGAGTCGTCGCGCGAGGCTAAGTACGTCCCGACCGCGAGGCAGGCCGTCGGCGTCGCACATGACACGCCGTTGAGGTCGGTGCCGGATTGGCTGCCGCTCGATGGGGGGCCTGGAACTGGCCGGATCGACCAGCGCAGGCCGTTCCAGCTCTCCACCAGCGGGCGGTCCCCGCCTGAGGTCGAGTAGGCTCCGACGGCCATGCAGTTCGTGAGCGACGTGCACGACACATCGCTCAGATCGAGGGCTTTCGCGCCGGGGGGCTTCGGGACCAACTGAGCCGACCACACTGCTGCCGCCGCCGACGGGAGCCCGGCCACCAGGACGGCTATCAGCACCGATCCGAGCGCCAGGAAGAGGCGACTGCGCGACTTTGCAATTGGTTTGACCACCCCAAACATGCTGGGGGCCCCACCGGCGCTGGATATCCGGGGCGCCTACCGGAGTGGCTTCAGCACTTTCCCGCAGCGGACGAAGCTAGGAATCGCAGAACGTCGCGCGGTCGACGCAGTGCACGACCACCGGGAGGTCGAACAGCACGTCGTCGCGCAGCCGCGACATCCCGAGGCGCTCGGCCACGCGAATGGAGCGGGCGTTCTCGGCGCTGATCATCGCCGTGAGGTAGGGATAGCCGAACTCGCGGAAGCCCCAGTCGGCGCACGCCCGCGCCGCCTCGGTGGCGTATCCGTGGCCCCATTCCTCGCGGCGGAGCACCCATCCGACCTCGGCCTCGTCGAACTGGGGCCAGTATTTGAGCCCAACCCGGCCGAGGAACCGGCCGTCGTCAGAGGCGAGCAGCGCGAGCAGGCCGTGCCCGTACTCGCGCCAGTCGGAGTCATCGCGCCGGAGCCGTTCGAGCGCCTCGTCGTGGTCGAACGGGCGCAAGTATCGGCTGACCTCTGGATCGGCGTGGAGCGCGACAAGATCGTCGACGTCGCGCATGATCATCGGACGGAGGTACAGGTGTTCGGTCTCGATGTGCACCCTCGAAGTTGTAACGGGGCGCGCCCTTCAGGGGCGCGACACCACCCCCGTGAACAGCACCGCGCCGGTCCTGGTGTCGCGGAGCACGAACGCGAACGGGCGGTCGACGACAACTTCGATCGGCGGCGGCGCCGGCATCGCGGTCGCGCTGATCCCGACGCCGGTCGCGGCGGCGGCCTCGGTACCCGCCTCGTCGACGCTCAGATACGCCTCGTGCACGACGGACTTGATGTAGAGGACGCCGGGATTGCCTGCGATCCCGGACAGGTCGGCGCTGCCGGGCTCGAACGCGAGCCGCATCCCGAGAGCCTGGAGCGCCGCGGCGAGCTCGAACCGGGTGTCGAGCCGGAACTTCGGCAGCGCGAGCCCGACCTGTTGCCGCCTCAGTCCCTCGAGCAGCGAAAGCGGCCCCTCGCCGGCGAGGCGCGAGAGCAGCGACTGAAGCCCTCCCGGGCTCGGCAGCAGGATGTCGAAGGCGAGCCGACCGCCGCGGTAGGGGAGCTCGAGCGCCTGATAGCCCGCGCCCTGCCGGTAGCCGAATGCTCCGGTCTGGTGCATGGTGGGGACCTTGACCTCGCCGCCCGGCGCGTGGAACACCGCGGGGAACGTGGACTGCTTCGTGAACGGCGACAACCACTTGGCCTTCAGGTAGACGGCGTTGACCAGCATCAGCCGGGTCGACGGCTCGACGTCTCCCGGCCCGAGTAGCTCCGGGATCTTGTCGTTCGTCTGCTCGGACACCCACGCATTGATCTCCGCCCTGGCGGCCTCGGCGGCGTGCTCGAAGTCGGCGGTCCGCAGGCCGGCGCCGTAGTCGCGCGCGAGCGCGCGCAGGAACGCCTCGTGGAAGCGCTGGCCGATCTGCCCGTACAGCGCGTTGGCGATATTGAGCGTTACGTCCGGACCGTTGACGGCCGTCAGGGACCGGTCGACGGCATTGAACGCCGCCCCGAGGCGACCGGGCGGTAGGCCGAAGTCGAGCGCGCTTCCCATCTCGGACGCGGTCGCGCCGCGCGCGCCGGGAAACGCCATCGCCAGCGCCTGCGAGATGCTTCCCGGCGACAGCGCGACGTTCTGACGGCCCCGCGCGACCTCCCCGAGGATCCGGCCCGCGAACATCGCGTTTCCGTCCCGCAGCGCCGCCGCGTCCGACGGCGACACCGACGGCTCCGCCCGCGGTACGTCGGCGCGGACGAGCGTCGTACGCGACGTCACCTCGCCCGCCGATCCGCACCCGGCGAGCAACGCGACCATCGCGATCGGCACAAGCGTTCGAAATCGCATCCCCACACAACGCTACGCGCGAGCGCGGGCTCCGTCACACGACCCGCTCAGTCCTTCCGACCCGACACGATCAGCCCGGCCCCGACCGCCACGATCGCGAGACCGCCGGCGCCCCCGACCAGCTCGAGTCGCCGGGGCGAGCGCGCGAACCATGTTCGAAACCCGCCGGCGGCGAGCGCCCACATCGTGTCCGACACGAGCGCGATCGCGGCGAAGATGACCCCGAGCAGGAGGATCTGGGCCGGGACGTCGCCGCCCCCGCGACTCACGAACTGCGGGAGGATCGCGGCGAGGAACACGACCGTCTTGGGATTGGTGGCGCCGACGGTTGCGCCCTGGACGAACGAGCGCCGGTCCGATTGCGACGCGACCGGAGCGGCGAGCGCCGCGGCGAGCGATCGCCGCTCCCTGAACGTCTTGATCCCGAGGTACACGAGGTATGCACCACCCACGAGCTTCAGCGCGGTGAACGCCGCCACCGACTGCTCGGCCAGCGCCCCGACGCCGAACGCGACCGCGATCACCTGGACGTATTCGCCGAGAGCGTTGCCGACGACGGTAAGCACCGCAACCCGCCGACCGCTCGCGAGCGCCCGCCCGACCACGAACAGGACGCTCGGCCCTGGGATCACGATCACGACGAACGCCGTGATGCCAAACGCCAGCAGTCGATCAGCGGAGAGCACACTCGCAGTCTAAGCGGGTGCCGTGGTAGGTTCGCCCGCGTGGAGGACTCGCGCACGACCGCGGCGCGCACGCACTTCGACCGCTGGTCGGCGACATACGAGAGCGGCCCCGGCGCCCGCCGGCTCCAGGACCTGCAGACGGCCGCGCTCGCCGCCTTGGGCCTGCACGGCGAGGACGTGCTGCTCGATCTTGCCTGTGGCACCGGGGCGGCCGTCCGTCAGGCCGCGCCGACGGTGCGCCGCGCGGTCGGCTTCGATCTCTCGCCGGAGATGATCGCCCAGGCGCGCACGCTGGCCGCGAACATCGCCAACGTCGAATTCCGCGAGGGGGACGTGAGTGGACCGCTGCCGTTCTCCGACGGCGAGTTCACCGCGATCGTCTGCACGACGGCCTTCCATCATTTCCCCAAGCCGCTCGCCGATTTCAACCGCCGGCACCCGGTGGTGTTCGCGGCCGACCTCGCGCTCAAGCGGCTCCAGCCCAGCCATTTCGGCCTCCGCAACCCGTCCCAGCTGATGCGCGATCTGTGCGCCGCCGGCTTCGTCAGGACGTCGCTCTGCACGGTGTCGGGCCGTCTGTATGCGTTCGTCCGCGCCGAGAAGGCGCCCTGATAGCGGAACTCGACTTGACACCTAGCGTCGCTATGCCTAATCTGTCTAGGCATGAAGGCGGACACGCTCAACGGACAGCTCGACCCGCTGATCCTGGCCACGGTGGCCGAGGAGCCGGCTCATGGCTACGCGATCCTCCAACGCCTCAAGGAACGCAGCAGCGGCGCCTTCGACCTCGCGGAGGGCACGATCTATCCGGCGCTGCACCGCCTCGAGCGTGACGGGCTGCTCAGCAGCACCTGGTCGACCGACAGCGGGCGTCGCCGGCGCGTGTACAGCATCACGCGGGCGGGCACGTCGGCGCTCGAGGTGCGCCGGCAGGAGTGGAAGCACTTCGCCGTGGCCGTCGAGGCGGTGATGGGATGAGCTGGCTCGACGACCTGTCGCTGGAGCTGTACGCGCGCGGGGTGCCTCGCCGCGAGCGCGCCAGGATCGCGATCGAGCTCAGCGATCACATCGCCTGCGAGCCCGGGTGCGAGGAGAGGCTGGGAGATCCCCGCGAGCTCGCGGTCACCTTCGCCGACGAGCTCGCGACGGCCGAGGCTCGCAACTCCGCGTTCATGGCGTTCGCCGCGCTGGCGGTGGCAGCCGTGGTGCTGATCGTGTCCCAGATCACCCTCGCCCGGTTCGCCCACTACCCCGGCTACGCCAACGGGATCTCGATGCTGCTGTTCTTCCCGGCGGTCCTGGGCATGCTGGTCGCGCCGCAGGTCGCGCTGGTGGCGGGAACGCTCGCGGCATGGCGGGCGCTGCGCCGCCGTCGGGTGGTCAGCCTGTCCGCCGGCGAGATCCGGCTCATCCACAGCCGCGCACGCGTTGGCCTGGCCGCCGGCTTCGCCACGATGGCCGGGATCGAGCTGTACGTCGTCGACTTCTCGGAGCGGCTGCCGCCGTGGTGGCTCGGGCTGATCGGCGGCCTGGCCGCGCTCGCCGGCGCCGGCCTGTTCGCGGCCTCGCGCGTCCTCGTGCGCGCGCGGACGATCGTCTCGAGTACCGACGGACGCGCGGGCGACATCTACGACGATCTGCCGCTGTTCGGATGGCGGCCGTTGCGTACGCGGCCTTGGCTACTCGGGGCGTTCGCCTCGGTCGCGGTCGGACTCGCGCTCGGGGGGTTCGAGGCCCACGCCGAGCACTCGGTGATCGAGGGCGTCCAGCGCGGACTGTTCGAGGGCCTCGCCGCCGCGATCGGGTTCATCGTCCTCGGTCGGGCAATCGGAGCCCGGCCTGCGCGACAATCGATCGAAGGTGGAACTCCCCGACCCGAATGACGTCGCCGCCTACGACGAGCTCGAGCAACGTCGGATCGGCGGCCCCCAGCCGTTAACAGGTCCGATCGAGCTCCGCGAGTACGACTCGCGCTGGCCGGACCGCTACGCCGAGCATGCCTCGCGACTCCGTGGCGCACTCGGCAAGCGCGCCGTCAGAGTCGAGCACGTCGGCTCGACCTCGGTCCCCGGGCTGGCCGCGAAGCCGATCATCGACATCGCGCTCGAGGTGCCGGACACCACCGACGAGGCGGCCTACGTCGGCGATCTCGAGGCCGCGGGCTACGTCCTGGACTTCCGCGAGCCCGAGTGGTTCGAACACCGCCTGTTCAAGCCGGCCGACGGCACCGTCAACCTCCACGTGTTTCCGGCCGGCTGCTCGGAGACCGACCGAATGGTCCGGTTCCGCGACTGGCTGCGCGGCAACGACGACGACCGCGAGCTCTACCTCCAGACCAAGCGCGATCTGGCGGCGCGCGACTGGAAGTACGGGCAGCAGTACGCCGACGCCAAGACCGGCGTGATCGAAGAGATCATGGCGCGGGCAATCGCAGACTGAGAGGTCTGCTCGGTGTCGACCTCCGCCTGTTGGTGCCGCCGACCGACCTCCGCGGGCTGAGCTTGAGCTTCAGCGTGTCGACGGAGCTTTAGCCCGTCCGCCCTAGGCCGCGCTCCCCTTGCGCTCGGCGTCGAACAACTCCACCAGCCGGCTCCGGACCTCCCACAGCTTGGGGATCTGGCGCTGGGCGATGAGCTTGCCGAGCACTTGGACCGGCGTCCCCTGAGTGCCGATCGTGTCCTCGCCGAGCGCGCGCGCGACGATCGTGTAGTGCCGGAACCGCCACACCCAGATCCGCTCGTCCCATTCGGTCAACAGCTCGGCCAGCTGGTAGAGCTGCTCGTGCTCGCGCCCGTGGCGGTACAGCCCTTCGAGATCGAGGCCCGCCTCGGAGAGCAGGCCGTCGAACGCCTTGGCCACACGCTGGGTCACGGCGGGCACGCGCCGGAACCCCGGCGAGTCGAAGCCGCTGCCGTGACCGAGCACCACCCGGATCTGTGAGTACTCCCACGGATCCATCTGGTTGAGCATCTCCATCTGGGTGGTGACGTACCCGAGCGCGAGCACGGCGCGCCGCAGCAGCCGGAGCGCGGGTTCGACCCGCGACTGCTCCAGCAGGCCGGCCGCCTCGTCGACCTCGGTCGTGGCGAACTTCAGCCACAGCTCCGAGGACTGGTGGACGGTCTGGAACAGCAGCTCGTCGTGGTGGACGCGCTCCTCGGCGGTCTTCTGCAACGACAGCAGCTCGTCGGTGCGCAGATAGCGCTCGTAGTCGCTCGCGCCGCGACCAGGCAGAACCGGCTCATGCAGGTCCTCGCTCATCCCGAACCTCCCTCGAGGATGCCGGCCAGCTTGGCCAGGTCGATGTTTCCTCCCGACACGATGCAGACCACCTTTCCCGTCCCCGCCCGGCCCGACAGCACCGCGGCGGTGGCAAGCGCCCCCGCCCCCTCGGCGACCACCCGGGCGCGCCCGGCGAGCGTTCGCACGGCCGCTGCGGTGTCCGCGATCGGAACCGAGAAGGCGTCGTCAACGAGCGGACGCACGCGGGGCCACATCGTGTCGAGCACGCGCCGGCTGCCCGACCCGTCGACGAACGAAGGCTGATATTCGACATCGGTCGGCTCTCCGGCGGCGAGTGCTGCCGCCAGCGCGGCTCCGGTTGCGGGCTCGGCGGTGAAGATCTTCGTGTCCGGCTTCAGCGCCCGGATCGCGCTCGCGATCCCGACCGTCAGGCCGCCACCGCCGTACGGGATCACGACGGTGTCGGGGTCGGGCAGGTCGTCGAGAATCTCGAGGCCGATCGTTCCGTTCCCCGCCATCACCCCCTCGTCCTGGACCGGGTGCACGAACAATCCTTCGACCCCGTCCACCCAAGAGGTCACGATCGCCCGCCACCAGTCGTCGTACGGCACCTTCAGCACCTTGCCTCCGAGCCGCTCGATCGCGGCGATCTTGGCCTCGGGCGCATGCTCGGGCACAGCGATCGTCGTCGGCAGCCCCAGCTCGCGCCCGGCCCAGGCGACGCCCTGGGCCATGTTGCCGGCGCTAGCCGTAACGAGACCCCGCACACGCTCTTCCTCGGGCGCGAGCCGAACGGCATTGGTCGCGCCCCGGATCTTGAACGAGCCGATCGGCTGGAG
>Ga0335077_10013007_pt1 | contig 10415 bp, 10 predicted proteins | sample Lox_Sample_31_FD_207151 | JGI IMG/M metagenome (GOLD analysis project Ga0335077, IMG submission 207151) | Soil microbial communities from Loxahatchee National Wildlife Refuge, Florida, United States - Lox_Sample_3.1 | ecosystem: Environmental > Terrestrial > Soil > Wetlands | place: USA...
GTTCTGCAGTTTGCTTAACAGCCTACGGTGGCGTAGCCTTTGAGATGACATCTCCATACGCACACTTGCATGCCCCCGTGATGGGGTTGGCTCCTTTGCGCATTCAGGTGCCGGTTCTTCGGAACCGCCCTCGCGAAAGGAGCATCCCATGCCTCCGCCCACACGTAAATACCAGAACCGAGTCTTAGCCGCCCTACCCGAAGCTGAGATTAACCGCCTCAAGCCGCACCTCTCCCCCGTGAATCTGAAACTGAGGGAAGAGCTGCTCGATGGCAAAAGCAAATATGCATACTTTCTGGAAGATGGGCTTGCTTCCGTGGTATTGCCCATGGAAAATGGCGCAACAGTAGAGGTTGGCGTCGTCGGCAGGGAAGGAGTGGTGGGCCTTCCGATGCTGCTGGGCGCGAAGACCATGCCGGGACAAACCTATATCCAGATCGCTGGCAGTGGCTTTCGCATCAAAGCACAATGCCTTAGGGACGAGTTTGAGCGCCCCGGCGAGTTGCGGCGTCACCTGCACAAGTACCTGCTGGCCAATTTGGTTCAGAGTGCGCAGAATGCCGCTTGCAACCGGGTGCATCCCATTGCGGAAAGGTTGGCTCGCTGGCTGCTCACCTGCCACGACCGCGTGCGGACGGATCGAATGCCGCTGACCCATGAGTTTCTGGCCGCCATGTTGGGTACACCCCGCACCACGGTTACGTTGGCAGCCGGTTCCCTCCACCATGCAGGCCTTATCGAGTACTCACGCGGCCACGTGACCATCAAGAATCGATCGAAACTTGAGAGTGCCGCCTGCGAGTGCTACCGAGTCGTGCGCAACGAGTTCGACCGTCTGGGCTTGCTTTAAGTCTGACTCCAGACAGCCAGATGCGCAAGCAGCTAGGAATGACCCATTAGCATGGTGTTGCTCAAACGCGCATAGTCGTCATCGCTGAAAGCGATGAACCGGAACGCTTGATTTCCCTTCGTTTGAGATGCAAGGAATTCCACCAAGCCGCAAACCTGACCCAGGTTGGTATCAACGGCCAACTCGGCAAACGTGCCCGCGGGAACCGTTCGGTCCATCTGGACCAAACCGCCTGTGGTGGAAACCGTCCGCAATACAGCCGACACGCGCTTACCTGATAGGGAAAAACTGGCGGGCTTTGTAATATAGAGTCGGGGAGCCCGCACGTGAGAGTGGGGGTGGGGGAAGTTTGACATGATGAGCAAGCATGGCATGGGTTACGCATGCTTGCGAACATTACGGCAGGGCTGCGGCTGCGTGGGCGGAAGTACATTCCCCTCGGGACTACTGGCCAGCGGGGTCGCTCTTGGAGTCCACCATCAGGCTGAAATAATTTGCACTCCATCGACTCGAATACCAGAATCCATAGGCGGGGGGAGCCTCTCTTCCAATTTGCGTATGCGCCCGAATCCTAACTCCAGCCGTTGCAGTTGGAACGAGTTTGGTGCCTGCTTTGCCCCAGAGATCTGTGTGCCGCTCTGGCACGAGAGCTCATATGCTGCCCGCGCTACTACGACTGTTCTTTGGATGTAGACATGGGTTTGGATTCCCGGTCACTGATCCCGAGAGTCACCGGACGTACCAAGTCTGCGTGCACTGCGGGCTCGAGTACGAATACGACTGGGAACGCATGACCCGTCTTCGGCGCGTGCCGCCAAAGTCCGTGGCGCCTTCGGTCGGCACGTCCCACCACAGAACAGGTGCTCATTAGCCGAGCGCTTCCCGTTCAAATCCGCGCAGCGGAACAAGCTGCTTTTATTTCGTGGGCAGAAAAAGAAACCCGTTGAAGCCCGACACACCCACACCCCAAAACCTGCTCTTTCCTCGGCGTAACATCGAACGCATGCCCACCAGGACCGCCAATGAGCGGCTTTTTCAATTTGACGAATCCAAAAAAGTGAGCTCACTTTTCATATCGCTGTAACCTCTTCCACATAGAATCAGTGGAGAAGCAAACAAGGAGGCCAGAAGTGAGGGACGCGAATACGGCGAAACACCACGGGCTCAACCACTGGCTCATGCTGGACTTGATTGAGAGAAAAATTCGACTTCATACAGACCGGCTTTACGAGGAGCGCGTACACGCCGAGGGCTGCGAGTTGGAAGATTGGCTGAAAGCAGCATCAGAGGCTCTCAGAAGCTTTGCAGGCCACTCCTAGAAGTCCACCCCTTCCCATCCCCTCGGCGGGTTTACTGGGCCCCGTAGAGAACCAGCGTCCTGGCGCCCCTCTGGCGTTCCCAACACCGACGACCGCCTCAAGGGCGTACTCCTCGTCGCCGCAACCCTCACCGCGGCAATCCACTTGCGCGGCGAGCCGATCGCCCAGGCGGTGGGCTGTTTAATCTTGTTCGCTTCGGATGGGGTTAGGTTCGTTCCCCGATATACCAGGGCGCACTCACCGTATAGATGCGTTCATTGCCCCGGGCGAGAAGCACCCATTCCAGAAGCCGGGCACGCTGATTGTGGAGGAAATATTCGTACCATCTGTCCTCCACCAGCTCCGGTATGACCACGATAATACTGCGAGCTGGATGTTGTTTCGAAAGATCGAGAATGAATTGAACGATGGGAACGATGACGAAGCGGTAGGGTGAAGGCAGGAGATGGAGATGGGGCGGCTGCTTGCCGGCCGCGCGGAAGGGTTGCTCAACGTAGTGTGCCCATTCCGTTTGAAGCAATTCGGAGGACTCGGTGAGCTCGACGTGCAGGGCGATCACTTCCGGAGAAAGCCGGGCGGCAAATTCAATTCCCTGGCGAGTGATGTTGCTCCAGTGGTCGATGGCAATGACCACAATGGGAGGCTGGCTGAGACTTCCCGCGTCGACGGGAACCTTGCAAGTGGTGAGCATCTTGACCGAGTGATAGTGGCGGCGGACAAGGGTAAAGAAAACGATCGTCAACGGAATGAAAAGCAGAGTAATCCAGGCGCCTTCCACGAATTTCGCAACCAGCACGACCACCACGGTGATGCCGGTGACGACTGCGCCGAGCCCATTCACGAGTGCGCTTTTCTGCCAATTCGGGCCGCGATTTTTCCACCAGTGCATGACCATGCCGGACTGTGAGAGTGTGAAGGCCAGAAAGGCGCCCACCGCATAGAGCGGGATGAGCCGATCCGTGATGCCGCCGAAAAGGATGAGAAGGCCGCCACAGAGCACCGCCAGGACGACGATGCCGTAGGTATAGACGAGCCGTCGCCCACGGTACCCGAAGACGTGCGGCAGATAGTTGTTCTGCGCGATGGCGCGGCAGAGACGCGGAAAATCGGCGAAGGCAGTGTTGGCAGAGAGCGATAGAACGAAAAGAATGGACGCGATGGTCAGGTAGTAGAAAAAGCCTTTGCCGAAAACGGCAGCGCTGAGCATGGAGAGAACGCTCTGGTAGCCGGGACGGCCCGGATCCGTGGCTGCGATGCCGTAAGCCTTCACGAGATAGGAAATGCCCGCCAGCAGCACCGCCAGAAGAAGAATAATCACGGTAAGAGTGCGCTGCGCGTTTTTCGCTGCGGGCTCGCGGAACGCTTTCACACCGTTGCTGACAGCTTCTACGCCGGTCAATGCCGTGCAACCGCTGGCAAAAACCTTCAGCAGCAGCCAGTAGCTGACGGCTTCGGTCATGGACGGCGGAGGCGGAAGTGGAGCTGCCGGTGTTGGATGCCCGCCGCTGAGGAGAACACGGAGAACGCCTGCGATGATGGTAATGAGAAGTGTGCCTACAAAGAGATAGGTAGGAGCCGCGAAGGCCAGGCCGGCACTGCGCACGCCACGTAGATTGATGATGGTGACGACGATAAGAATGCCGATGCAGAAAGCAACGGTGTGCGGCAACAGGGATGGAATGGCCGAGACCAGGGCGCCGACTCCCGCGGAAATACCCACGGCAGCCGTGAGGATGTAATCGGCAAGTAGCGCAGCTGCCGCCAGCAGGCTGGCAGGCGCGCCAAGGTTGAAGCGCGCTACAGTATACGAGCCTCCGCCGGAGGGATAGGCGGCGATGGTCTGGCGATAGGAGAAGTACACGATCACGAGCAACGTGATGATGGCGGCGCTGACGGGAACGATATAACGAACGCCGAGAATGCCCAGGGGAATCAGAAGGCTGAGAGCCGCTTCCGGGCCGTAAGCAGCCGAGCTCAGCGCGTCGAGACCAAAGATCGGGATGCCCTCCGCAGGACCGATCTGCTCGGCACGTTCGTCGCCGGTCTGGATGGGCTTCCCGACGACGAGGTCAAGTATGTTCATCAGTGGCGGTGTCCAATGGACTGCTCGGTTGCCGTCGAGCGGAGATTTGCCTGCGCATGCCCACGATAACATTGGCAAGATTTGCAATCAAAAATCGGCTTCAAGGGCCAGCGGATACGCTGCAGGCGGCCAGCAGACTGGGGGCAGGTAGCGCAGCAAATACGGTGATTGCGATGATGGGTCAAGCTCCGAGCCTTATAGTGGCTCCTTGGTACCGCATTCCGTGGAGACCTACCAGTGACCCAATGAGGACCACCGAGAAACCGGCTTGCGCACCCTCATACAATGGATTTAGGCCATCCAGGGATGCGCTGCCCAAGATGTCAATTCGATCATGAATTGCAGACTACCGAGTGTCTGAAGTGCGGAATCGTCTTCGCGCGTTACCAGGCGGCGCTCGACGGGACAGCCACACAGGCTGGTCCTGCCATGCCCGTGACTCTCTCACCGTCTGCGCCTGTTACTGTCCGAAACGATGCCCTCAGGGAGTTGAAGTGTCGGATACTCGCGCTTCCGTTGGCATTGCTTGCGGCGCGCCTGGTCGCGAGCACGGGCCTGCGCATGGCGGCAGCCATGCTTGCAATGGTACTGCACGAGAGTGGGCACGCTATTACTGCTTGGCTTACGGGCCGCTGGGCAGTGCCCCTGCTCTGGGTCACCCCGCACGGAGAAGAACGGTCCTGGTGGATTGTTCTGGCTCTGACGGCCGCCATTGTCTTTGGGGGATTTCAGGCGTGGAAGGCGCAGCGGTGGGGATGGGTTTTTGCCGCCGGCGGGGTGCTCATCCTGCAACTGATCGTCCTATGTTTGCCGGCGGGGCCCCTGATCGTTTTTTTCGGGGATGGCGGCGCAATGGTGCTGGCCACAATCCTGATGGCGACGTTTTACGCTCCGCGCGAAAGCGCACTGTATAAGCAGTGGGGCCTTCGTTGGGGATTGCTGGTCATCGGAGCGCTGAGCTTCGTGCACGTTTTCCTGACCTGGTCAGGACCGTATGAGGATATTCCGTTCGGAGAGATCGAGGGAGTGAACCTCTCGGATCCCAGCCTGCTCACCGAAATGTACGGCTGGCCGGTTACACAATTGGTCGATCGCTATGTCCGGCTGGGCGAGGTCTGCCTTGTGGCCCTGCTCGGGCTGTACGTTTGGGGATTGGTCTCCGCGTATCTGGAAATACCACCGAATCCATCATCGGACAGGCAACGCATATTGGCACGGTAGATTTGCAGTCCAGGCGCCGCAGAATAACTTGCGAATCAGCAGGAGTAGCGAAGGAACTCGCAGGCACACCTGTTCTCGCCGCAAGGTGAACTTTTCATCAACGCACAACAATGATCCTGGCTGCATCTGGCCAGCAACCGGCTTGGAGGACATCAATAGCGATCTCCCCCAAGCCGACTTCTCGCCCGAAAAAATTTCCGGTTAGCCCGTCGATTCGGACACAATCTCCTTGGTTGACCGCGCGAACCGCGACAAGTATCATCTCCCCACAATTCCACATGCTGGGCGAAACAATCTCTCATTACAGGGTGCTGGACAAGCTTGGCGCGGGTGGCATGGGCGTCGTGTACCGCGCCGAGGACGTAAAGCTTGGCCGCAAGGTCGCACTCAAGTTCCTCTCCGCGGAATTCTCGAAGGACCATGCGGCGCTGGAGCGCTTCGTACGCGAGGCCCGGGCTGCGTCTTCTTTGAACCACCCCAACATCTGCACGGTATACGAGATCGACGAATTCGACAGCCAGCGCTTCATCGCCATGGAATTGCTGGAGGGCGTCAATCTCCGGAACCGTATCTCCGGACGTCCCCTGAGCCAGGAGGAGGTGCTCGACCTCGGTATCGAAGTGGCCGACGCCCTCGACGCGGCTCACTCCGAGGGTATCGTTCATCGCGATATCAAGCCGGCCAACGTTTTCATCACCAAACGGGGCCATGCCAAGCTGCTGGATTTCGGTCTGGCGAAACTCAGCGCTGCGGAAGAAGCGGCGGGTGAGACCGCAATGGCCACCGCCGCTGGCTTGGAGGAGCAACTGACGAGTCCGGGGACCGCTATGGGAACCGTGGCCTACATGTCGCCGGAACAAGCGGCGGGGAAGCCGCTGGACGCCCGGACCGATGTGTTCTCCTTTGGCGCCGTCCTCTATGAGATGGCCACTGGGCGCCAAGCATTTGCCGGGAACACGTCCGCAATTGTTTTCGACGCGATTCTAAACAAAGCTCCAATACCGCCTGTCCGCATCAATCCCGGGCTGCCGGCTGGACTCGAATCCATAATCGACAAAGCGCTGGAAAAGGATCGCAACCTCCGCTATCAGACTGCTTCCGATCTCCGCGCCGACCTTCAGCGGCTCAAGCGTGATTCGCAATCCTCAAAGGTTGCAGTGGCCTCCGGGTCCACCGCGATACCGGCGCCTCAATCCAAGTCGCGCAGATGGACGGTACAGGCCGCCTCGCTTGTCGGAGTGGCAGCGGTCGCGGTGCTGATTTTCGGCTACTTCGCCGGCTGGTTCACGCGCCCGCAGCCGTATACCCAGGCGGAACTTAAACCGCTGCAACTCACCGCCAACTCCTCGGAGGACCCTGTTGCTGTATCCTCTATCTCCCCGGATGGGAAGTATCTGCTCTATGGCGACCTGGGTGGCCTCCACCTGAAACTGATCGCAACTGGAGAGACCCAGACGCTGCCCACTCCCAACGAATTCTGCTTCCGTTGAGCACGCATCGAATGGTCCCAGGATGGGACCAAGCTGCTGGTCAGCGGACCGGTCGCCCAGGAAAAATTCGGAATCTGGCTTATCTCCGTGATCGGAGGCACGCTGAAGAAACTGCGCGACGACGCGCGAGACGCGTCGCTCTCGCCCGATGGTTCACAGATCGTTTTTCGTGACGCGGTCACAAGAGACGTTTGGCTCATGGGCTCCGACGGCCAGCAAGCGCGTCTGCTAGTCAAGCCGGAAGAAGGCTATCTCCTGTTCAAGCCGACCTGGTTCGCCAACGGCCGCCGCATCGCGTATGGGAACTGGCGGATCGCCGACGGTCCAACGAGCCTCGTGCTGGAAAGCCGCGACACCAAGGGAGGCGACCCTGTCCGGCTCGTTTCGAATCCGCGGTTGATTGATTTCTGCTGGGGACAGCCCGGTCGGCTCATCTACACGGTTGGTGAGCCGCCGCCGAATCAGTATGAATCAAACCTTTTGGAGTTGCGCTTCGATCCGGACACCGGCAGCCCTCGGGGCAGCCCGCGGCGCCTTACTGATTGGACGGGCTTTTCTTTCAGCAATCCGGAGATCACCGCGGACGGGAAACGCCTGGTTTTTCTCAATGACCATTGGCAGAGCGACGTTTACCTGGGTGAGTTAGCCAATGGCGGAACAGAGTTGAAGCCTTTGCAGCGGCTGACCTTGGACGAGAGGCTTGACTGGCCGGGCGGCTGGTCGCTGGACGGGAAGACCGTCCTTCTCTATTCCGATCGCAACCGTAACTTCGATATCTACAAGCAAGGCGCCGGCGATCGCAATGCCGAACCGATCGTTGCCGGGTCGCAGGAAAAACGGGCGCCGCAGATCAGCCCTGACGGCAAGTGGGTGGTCTACATGGAGTGGCCCAAGGTGGCGGAAGGCGGCGCCTTGACCTCCGGAAAGCTGATGCGTGCTCCCGTCGGCGGTGGTCCGCCGGAAACGATAATGGAGATCAAGGGCCATCCTGGCGCCCCAGACAGCGCGTTCGTAGAGGAGACGGTCGGAGGCTTTCCCAGCTTCCGATGCCCAACGCATGCGGCTGCGGCCTGCGTCCTTGCTGAAGCGGATGACAAACAGGTGGTGTTTACCGCATTCGATCCCGCGCAGGGACGAAAGAACGAACTCGCAAAGGTGCAAACCAACCCCCACCACACAAGTTGGGACCTGTCTCCCGACGGGACCCGCGTTGCACTGTCGGAGTACGACTTCAAAGCAGGCGACATCCAAGTCATTACTCTAGCCGGCGGAGCCTCTCAGAAGCTGTCCGTCACGCCTTGGGCCCAACTGGCTGGTGTGGCATGGACGGCGGACGGGAAAGCCCTGTTCATGGCAAGCTTTTCCTCGCGCGGCACCACGATCCTTCGCACCGGACTGGATGGCCACGCCAAGGTGCTGCTCAAATCCAGTTGGGATATCCCTTCAGTGGTCCCTTCGCCCGATGGCCGCTACCTGGCGCTTGGTGTGATGATTGCCAATGCTAACGTCTGGACGGTTCCTTCGTTTCCCGCCAAGTGACGGCTGCTGAATACTCCATTGATTTCCTGGGTGCGCAGGGAGTTGGCATGGGCGCGATTCTGATGGACCTCGCCAGCGCGTACCGGGACAGGCCTTATCCGCGGGTGGAGTTGCTGGCGGAATTCGGGAATAACTGCCTCATCCGCTGAGAAGATGGGCTTCGTTCATTACAACGGCGGATTGCGAGTTCACAGCTCCCTCCTAAACATCGTCCTCTACGACTAGCTGTTCGCACACCCCTTAGACCTCTTTAAAGCGAAGGTGTGCAATTTTGAACAGATTTTGAGATGAGGGGCGGATCATACTGCTCAAAATTGGGGCCGGATGATACTGCGGAAAATAAGGGACAGATCATACTGCGCCAACCGGATGGGGGCCATTTTCTGCACAAGGAGACCACCGCTTGACAGCAAGTGGACCGAAAGCTGTCAGGCGATCGGGCAGACGTGTTGAAAAAATGCTGCTGCAGAGTGGGAGACATTCGGTGGCACAGCAGGAATGAATCAGAGGTCGGCCAAAGCACAACGTGGGGCCACTCCACTGTGGGAGGCGACAGTGCAAACGACACAATTGATGGGGACGAGCAAGACGGTTTCAGCCTGTGGGGCGCTTTACGATTTCTCCCCCGCCGTATCACAGGCTCTGCAGTCCATAGAATGCACGGTGCATTACCCCGCTGGGGCGGTGCTGTTCGTTCAATCGCAGCCCTCGCTGGGCGTGTATTTCCTGTCGAGGGGGCGGATCAAGTTTTCCGTCTGTGCGCGAGACGGCAAGACCTTCATCCTGCGAGTCGCCGAAGCCGGCGACGCGGTGGGTGCGGCCGCAGCGGTGACCAATCGAGCTTACGAAACTACTGCTGAGACCATGGAGCCGTGCGAACTTAGCTTCATCCGCCAAAATGACTTCCTGCGGCTGATGCGGCAATATAACGAGTTCGCCATTCGCATGGCAGAGCACCTGAGCCGGGAGTACAACGCCACCTGCCGTGAGATCTGCACTCGGATGCTCTCTGATACTGCGAGTGAAAGGCTTGCAAGGTTTTTGGTCGGATGGCTGGACAAGAACGGCGAGGTCAATGCTCCAGGCCGGATGAAGTTCGTACTTACCCACGAAGAGATCGCGCAGATGATAGGCCTGTCGCGCGAAACTGTGACCCGTGTGTTCACCGGATTCAGGAAGAAGCAATTTATCCAGCAGAAGGGCTCCACCCTGGTAGTGCGCAACCGTGCTGCCTTGGAATCGATGATTGCTGCCTAGCCTTGTCGTTCACAGTCGTGGCACAGCAATTCGAGGAGGCCAGCCATGAAAGATACGATGCATGCCAGCTCGCTTCCTGGGGCCTGTTTTCGATTTAGAGCCTTGCGTTATTGCCCGGAACCAGTGTTCTCTCACTGACTTTCGCGCCAGAGTAGGTTGGATGGGGTAGAAGGTGAGAGCCCAGAAGAAGGCGGCTTAAAGGAAGCCGCTTACACGGTGCACCATGTCAAAACCGGGTTGCGGCTCACAAGAAACTAATCCGTCTCAAAGCCCCATCTTTGTAACAAAGCCTCGGGGATAAATTTGGAGTTCTTGTTCCGCCGAGCCCACTCCCGCAGACGCGCGGACTGCAAGTACTGGTCGGGATGGAGCTTGAGTTCCTTCACCGCCTCGTCAAACGAGGTTACCGTAGGAATTACCGGGCCGAGCGGCGTCGGCTTACCCCAATTTGGATTGCCCCTTCTACTCATACTTTACGTTTTCCTCTTCTATGTGCGACTACTTATGAGCAATACCGCTCAACAGCAAACCGGCAATAAAAATGTCTTTAGCCCCAGTTCCGGCGCTCAACGATGACCGGCGGTTCACACGAATAGCCGCGCAGCAGTCGCCGTTGTTCGCGCTTGGTCGTCCACAGCAGCACTGGGCCGACAAGG
>Ga0335077_10013008_pt1 | contig 10415 bp, 8 predicted proteins | sample Lox_Sample_31_FD_207151 | JGI IMG/M metagenome (GOLD analysis project Ga0335077, IMG submission 207151) | Soil microbial communities from Loxahatchee National Wildlife Refuge, Florida, United States - Lox_Sample_3.1 | ecosystem: Environmental > Terrestrial > Soil > Wetlands | place: USA: Florida...
CAAGGAGTTGCAATCCATCGATTAGCCGGTAGTAAGTTAGTTTGCCACTTTGTCATCCCGAGCAAACCGTTTTCGCGCAGCGAGGGCTCTGGGTGCGCCACGCGAGGCGTTGCCTTTTGAGCTACGGAATGGCCGCGCGTTTGGCGCGCATCCTTAGCTCGCAGAGTGACCTTACTACGACTGGCCGCACCCGTTACAATGAGCATATGCGCTTTCACCCCTATGTTCATACCTGCACGGATTTCTGATGTCTGAAATTATCCCGCCAACCCCTTCGTCCACCGCCGAGTATTACCAGCCGATGGAGCTGGTGTACGTCCCCCGCCGCCCTAAACAGCGCTACTGGCTACACCTCCTGTTACTTTTGTTGACGATCTTCACAACCCTTGTCGTCGGCGCCCGCATGCAATACAACTTCCAGCACAATCTGCCGGCATTCTCTTTGAATGACGACACTCTGCCCTTCTTTCCCTTGAACTGGGCTTTTGCCCAGCCATCCCGCCTGCTGCTCGGGGTTCCATTCGCCTCGACGCTAATGCTGATTCTTTTGGCGCATGAGTTAGGGCATTATCTGTGCTGCGAATACTATGGCGTTCAGGCGACTCTTCCTTTTTTTATTCCTGCACCGACGTTGATCGGAACCTTGGGCGCGTTTATCCGGATCCGCTCGCCCATTCGCTCCCGTACTGCGTTATTTGATATCGGCATCGCCGGCCCAATCGCTGGCTTCATCGTGGCAAGCATCGTCTTGTTCTTCGCTTTACCGCTCTCGAAGGCCTTGCCCGTAGCCCTCGCGAATTCTGATATTGAGCTAGGTTATCCGCTGATCTTTCGCCTGGCTTGGCATTTGCTGCCAAGCTCCCTCCATGCCTCGGCAACCCAAGGAATTTATTTTCATCCCACTGCGATTGCCGCCTGGGTTGGAATGTTCGCCACTGCGCTTAATCTTCTGCCCGGTGGACAACTCGACGGCGGCCACATCGTATTCGCGATCGCGCCTCGCGCCCACAAAATCATCTCGCGCCTTACCATCCTTGCCTTGATTCCGATGGCACTGTTCTATTGGGCCGGGTGGCTGATTTGGGCAGTCCTTCTGCGCATCAGCGGCATGCGCCATCCCATGGTCGCGGAATGGCCGCAGGTCTCCGGAACTCGCCGCTGGCTTGCGTTTTTCGCTCTTATTATGTTGCTTCTCACCCTCGCTCCCGCGCCCTTCGCGCACAGTTCACTACTCGACGTTCTACACCAGTTCCGGTCCGCGCAGTAACTCAAACTAGCTGCAGGTATCACAGTACTTCCTGCGTGCGCCAACTGTAGTCTGTTTCTAAGGTGCTTCTACTCGCGATTCAAAATTCTGAAGTTACTTTCTATGACTCTGTGGAGAATTGGAAACTCACAGATTGTTTCTGTGGGGCTAAACACCTGTTGTGCAGTCGATAAGCACCGGCATTGTGTTGGTCATTAGCTTGCACTAATCTCAGGCGTTCATCCACAACTACACGAAATCCCCGAGACAGGGGATACATAGATTACCTGACGTTCTGAGCGCAGAGGCGTGCGCAATCAACTCTAAAAAAAGAGGAAGGTGCAGCTCTATGTGTGAAAGAGTCAGTAAACTCTTACTCCCTGCGCTGGCGCTTGTGTTGGCAAGTCTTCTGGCCATCCCCGCCACAGCGCAAACCGAAATCTCCGGAGACGTTAGTGGGACTGTGACAGATCCCAGCGGCGCCGTGCTTCCCGGAGCCAAAGTCGATCTTAAAAACAACGCAACCGGCGCCGCCCAAACAGCTACTACGAATCCTGCGGGTGTCTATCGATTCTCGTTACTCCCGCCCGGCAGCTACACCGTGTCTGCGACAGCGCAAGGCTTTCAAGGAACATCGCAAAGAATCACGGTAGCAGTCGGCCAAGCGAGTGCTGCTAACTTGCAGCTCGCAATTGGCGGCTCAGGAACAACGGTCGAGGTGACCGCCGAAGGTGGAGTGGTCAACACCCAAAACGGAAATATCTCCACCACGTTTACTCCGGAACAAATCCAGCTCACACCCAATCCGGGCAACGATCTCACCTACATCATTCAGACCGCGCCGGGAGCGGTGATGAACACGCAGTCCGGTTACGGAAACTCTTCCACCTTTGGCCTGCCCGCAACCGCAAATCTGTTTACTGTCGACGGCGAAAACGAAAACGATCCCTTTTTCAACCTTAACAACTCCGGGGCCACCAACATCCTCCTGGGACAAAACGACATTAGCGAAGCAACCGTCGTCAACAATGGTTACTCCGGCCAGTACGGCCAGCTCGGTGGCGCCAATGTGAATTACGTCACCAAGTCGGGATCCAATGCCTTTCACGGCAATCTCATTTACTGGTGGAACGGCAGCATCCTCAACGCAAACGACTGGTTCAACAACCACAGCGCCACTCCCCGGCCGTTTGACAATGCCAATCAATGGGCGGCTTCGATTGGCGGGCCGATTGTGAAGAACAAAACTTTCTTTTTCGCCGATACCGAAGGTTTGCGCTTGCTGATTCCGACCAGCGCTGCCGTGAATGTGCCTAGCCCGCAATTCGAGGCCGCCACTCTGGCGAATATCGGGGCTACCAATCCCGGCGAGCTTGGGTTCTACAACAACATGTTCAAAATTTATAACAACTCTCCGGGGCACTCGCGAGCAGCGAATACATTGCCTGCCGGAACCGCAAGCGATACCGGCGGCACCATCGGCAACGGCTGCGCAGGGGTTACCGCCGCTCAATATGCATTGATCGGTGCCGGAAATCCGTGCGCTCTGCAGTATTTCTCCACTGCGGGGAATCAAACCAACGAGTGGTTACTTACTACTCGATTTGATCAGAACATCGGCAACAATGATCGTGCTTTCGTTCACTTCCGCACCGATCACGGATTGCAGGCCAGCTACACCGACCCGCTCAACAGCACCTTCAATGCGCAAAGCAATCAACCTCAATACGAAGGTCAGTTAAACGAAACTCATACGTTCAATGCGAACTCAGTCAACCAGTTCATTCTCTCCGGCTCGTGGTACAGCGCCATCTTCGCTCCGCCAAATCTGACAGCTGCCACGTCCCTGATGCCCTTTCAACTTAACTTTTCCGGGAACGCGTTCTACCCTCTCGGCTTTGACCTCGGTGTTTGGCCACAAGGACGAAGAACCACCCAATATCAAATTGTCGATGACTACTCGTGGGTGCACGGAGCTCACAATTTACGCTTCGGCGTGAATTGGCACCGTGACGATATCACCGATGCTGACATGGGAATCGGTACCATCGGCCTGGAACTGTCCGAAACCCAGGGTGCTTTCTTTAGCGGCGCTGGCGTCTCCTATACTCAGAGCTTTCCCAATCGCCTGAGCAATCCCGTCGATGTCTACGGACTGGATCTGTACGCACAAGATGATTGGTCCGTGCGAAGGAACCTGAAAATCACTCTATCACTCAGAGCCGAGCACAACTCGAATCCCACCTGCGTGACCAACTGCTTCTCGCGCTTCGACAACTCGTTCCTCTCGTTGACGCACGACACTGCACAACCCTACAACCAGGCTCTGCTGACCGGAGTTAATCAGGCCCTGATCAACTACACCAGCATTCGCTGGGAACCGCGAATTGGCTTCGCATGGTCGCCGCGCCATGACACGGTACTTCGTGGCGGCCTCGGCATTTTCAGCGATATCTTCCCGGGTACCGTTGCTGACTACTTCATGCGGAATGCTCCGCTGGATAACACCTTCACCGCCGGCCCGGGCGCCTTATTCCCTGGTGCTCCCGGGAGTCAAGCCTCGGCTGTTGCCGCTGCGAACGCGTCCTTCGCCAGCGCTTATCGTGCAGGCGGAACTCTGGGCAGTATCGTGGGAACAAACCCGTTGTTCATCCCGCCGAGCCTTTACACTCCTGACCGCATGATTCACTATCCGGAATACCAGGAATGGAACCTGCAATTGCAGCAAGGCTTTGGTAACAAAACGTCCCTCACATTGGAGTACGTGGGCAATCACGGAATCTGGGAGCCGGTCGTAAACGGCGGCCAGAACGCCTACTGCAACTCCGCTCCACTCCCATTTTTCCCAGCGGCCGCGCCTTGCACCACCGCTTTGACTAGCGGTGCGACCGCCTACACTGGATTGCCGCCCACACCGGCGGACCAGCGCTTTGGGACGATCTACGAAGTTCAGAGCGCGGCCGTATCCAACTACAACGGGTTCACCGCGACCTTAACCCGGAAGTTCTCTCAAGTGCAGTTTCAACTGAATTACGTCTGGAGCCACGCGCTGGATGAAATCTCCAACGGTGGATTCTTGCCCTTCAACTTCGGTGAGGCCACTGGAGGCACCAACGTCAGTGTGCTCGGACCGCAAGACCCCTTCAACCTCAAGCTATATAACTACGGCAATGCCGATTACGATACGCGCCAGTATGTCAGCGCGAACTACGTTTGGAACGTGCCCAAAATCAATGGATGGAAGGGAGTTCTCGCCGACTGGACGGTCTCCGGTACCCTCTTCTACCGCACCGGCTTGCCATTCACCGTCACCGATACCAATAACTTCGGCGTGCTGACCGGCTACAACTACAACAGCGTCAGTCCCCCGAATTCTCCAAACCTGTTTGCAAATTATCCTGCAGGTACGCCGATCAGTTGCGCCCGCAGCGCGACGACCACTCCCTGCTATACGGCTTCAATGTTCTCGCCCGCACTGACTGGGTTCGGCGCGCAACGCCGCAACCAGTTCTACGGGCCGAACTTCTTTGACACCGACATGACTATCATGAAGAACTTCCATGTGCCAATTTCGGAAGCCAGCATGTTCAGCGTCGGGTTGCAAGCTTTCAACCTTTTCAACCACGCCAACTTCGACCAGCCCGATCAGAACCTCGGCAGTCCGACCTTTGGCTTGATCACCCATGCGATTGGACCGCCAACTAGCATGTTCGGATCGTTTTTGGGTGCCGATGCTTCACCACGCATCGTCCAGATCAAAGCCGAACTCTCGTTCTAAGCGCTTGGTCCTGCTCCACGGCTCCGGCCTCGGCCGGAGCCGTTTTTCTGGTGTGCCTCATCTCACCGGCTCCAGTGATCAATGTCACACCGTGGTGCGGCGTCCGCAAAGCATAATCACTTTCAGGGTGGCGCATCACTGTTGAGGAGACTCTCGTGGCAAAAGGCCGGGTTTCAATCGTAGTCGAGCGTTGCAAGTCCTGCGGCTTCTGCGTGGAATTTTGTCCAACTAAAGTGCTGGCCCTTTCTTCGGCATTCAATTCCAAGGGCTATCATCCGCCGCATGTGGTGCATCCCGAAAAATGCAGCGGCTGCGACCTCTGCGGTATGTACTGCCCCGACTTCGCCATTTACGCCACCAAAATTCCCCAAGGCACCGGAGTCTCACAGTGAATGCCGATCCTCGCGGCGTGCTCACCGGCGTGCATTTCATTGATGGTGACCATGCCTGCTGCGAGGGAGCTTTAGCGGCGGGCGCAAGGTTCGCTGCAGGATATCCAATCACTCCATCCACCGAAGTTGTCGAGCGTTTTGCGGCCCGCGTCCCCACCGTCGGCGGCTGCTTCATTCAAATGGAAGACGAATTGGCGGCATCGATCGCTTTGCAAGGCGCAGTCTGGGGCGGTGCCAAAGCCTTCACCGTCACCTCGGGCCCCGGCTTCTCTTTGATGATGGAGCACCTCGGCTATGCGGCCATGACCGAAACACCTTGCGTCTTCGTCGATGTGCAGCGCGGCGGCCCATCCACTGGCTTGCCCACATTGCCTGCTCAGGCTGATATGCAACAAGCGCGTTGGGGATCGCACGGCGATTACGAAATCATTGCGCTTTGCCCAAATTCTCCTCAGGAGTGTTTTAACCTCACAATCAGGGCCTTCAATCTCGCCGAAGAATTTCGCGTACCTGTTCTCGTAATGATGGATGAAGTCGTCGGGCATATGACAGAGAAAGTGATTATCCCGGCCGCCGATCAGATCGAAGTAGTGCCTCGCAAACACACTCACAAACCAGTCGATGATTATCTGCCGTATCAAACCAACGGCGACATGGTCCCGGAAATCGCGCATGCCGGCGAAGGCTACAAATTTCACGTGACGGGACTTACACATGACGAACGTGGCTATCCCAACATGACGCCACAGACGCAGGACAAACTGATTCGGCGTCTGCAGAAAAAAATTCAATCTGCCGCAGATCGCATCGCGATGCTCGAAGAAGATCAACTGGAAGGTGCGGATGTCATCGTCATCTCCTACGGAATCACTTCCCGCGTGGCCCAGCGTGCAATCGACATGGCACGGCAGCAAGGGTTGCGAGTCGGCAAGCTGCGCTTGATCACCGCCTGGCCTTTTCCCGAGAAAAAAATCGCTGAACTCGCCGCTGGCGTCAAAGCCTTTGTGGTTCCGGAGCTGAATCTGGGGCAAATGGTCCGCGAGGTCGAACGAGCTGCGGCGGGACGGGCAACAACCATTTCTGTGCCGCACGCGGGAGGCGGAGTGCACAATCCAGAAGACATTTTGAAACTAATCGCGGAGGCCGCCCGATGACAAACCACCTCATCAACGGGCCAGTCAATCCGGTTGAACCGTTTCTGCGAAGCGACCGCATGCCGCATATCTGGTGTCCGGGATGCGGCATCGGCACAACCGTGAATTGCTTCGCTCGGGCGCTGATCGAATCGAAAATTGATCTGCAGTCTCTCGCCCTGGTTTCGGGCATCGGCTGCACCGGTCGCGTCGCCGGCTACGTGAAGCTGGATTCCTTCCACACCACGCATGGCCGCGCGATTCCGTTTGCCACGGGATTAAAACTGGCGAATCCCAGCCTCAACGTCGTCGTCTACTCGGGAGATGGTGATCTTTCCGCCATCGGTGGCAACCATTTGATTCACGCCGCCCGCCGCAACATCGATCTGAAAATCATCTGCGTGAACAATCTCACTTACGCGATGACCGGCGGTCAGACGGCCCCAACCACACCCGAGCACTCCATCACCGCTACCAATCCTTACGGAGTTTTTGAGCCGTCATTCAATTTGCCGCACCTGATGGATGCCGCCGGCGCAGTGTATGTCGCCCGCTGGACCACCTATCACGTCCGGCAACTCGCGCGCGCGATGGAAGAAGCATTTCAGAAAAAAGGATTCTCTTTTATCGAGATCATTTCGCCCTGCCCCACGCTTTACCAGCGTCGGAACAAGCTGGGCGATGGACTCGAAACTATGAAGTACTACAAAGAGAAAAGCAAAGTGCGCCACGGCACGCCCACGGGCGAAGTTGGGTTGAGCATGACCGGCGAAATCATTGTCGGCAAGTTTGTCGATCGCGATCGCCCCGATTACCAAACTATGATGCGCGCACAGTACAAGGAAGTACTAGGTGAGAGATATGTCGAGAACCCGGGGCTCCCATGCAGCTAACTGAAATTCGCATTGCCGGATTCGGAGGACAAGGCGTGATCCTCTCCTCCGTCATCCTTGGCAAAGCCGCCTCCATTTATCAGAATGCCTACGCCACCATGACGCAGAATTTCGGCCCCGAAGCGCGCGGCGGCGCCTGCAGCGCTCAACTGATCATTTCTGATTCGCCCGTCCTCTATCCCTATGTGACCAGCCCGGACGTTCTGGTCGTCATGTCGCAGGAAGCCTACTCGCGCTTTGTGCCTGAGTTGAAAAACGGCGGCACCTTGATTGTCGAGCAGGATCTGGTGCGCGTCGATCACCTGCGCGGAGATCACAAAGTTTACAGCGTCCCCGCCACCCGCTTTGCCGAAGATCTTGGGAAACGCATGGTGCTGAATTCCGTGATGGTCGGATTCTTCGCCGCCGTGACGCATCTGCTCGAACCCGACGCCGTGCGCAAAGCCGTCGCCGATTCCGTTCCCGCCGCCTTTCGCGAAATTAATCTCAAAGCTTTTGAAAAAGGCTTCGACTACGGCGTCACCGCACACGCCGGCACCCCCGCCTCGCTCGAAATGGATCCGCATTTGATTTACTCGGAAGATTAGCCCACCTAGGGACAGCCGCCCTCGTCCGGGGCCCCCAGCCTTCCCCCCGCACATCCCTAGTCTTCACCTTTATATATCCTGTCATCCCGAAGCCTCGCGCTTTCACCAGCGAGGCGAGGGATCTCGCGTGTATCGGCACCAGCTGCCGGCTTGTATACATCTGCCCAAGCTTCTGCCAAATCATACCAATGTGGGTTTATCGATTCGATGAGACGAATCTTCTTGCTGCGTCGCCAGCCTTTGATTTCTTTTTCCCGATCGATCGCCGCGTCAGGGTACGTGAAGCTCTCGTAGTAGACCAATCGTTTGAGATTGTAGCGGCTGGTAAAGCCAGGCAGCAGTTTGTTCTTATGCTCGAGGACCCGTCGCAGCAAATTTCCAGTCACACCCGTGTACAGCACGTGCGACCGTGGGCGGTTGGTCATGATGTAGATGTAAAAACATCGGACGCGCATATTCGGTAAAGCATTGTCGAACGGGCTGGCTGGAACATGAGGGGTTTTTGGTTCGAAACCAGCTGCAGCCGTCGTCGCTTTGGTTGACGTTTTCCCGTCGAGCTCGCGGCATCCGCTCGCGAGAGGACTTTGAGGCGTATCGGCGCGCCGGTTTGCTCCCAAGCGATCAGCTGCACCCAACTATTGGTGTAAAGGTTTATCCTGCGTTCCTGCGCGGCGAGTGCGACACCGCGGTTTTTCAAGCCTTCCGTGAGATTGAGGTTGCCGTTCGCACTGCTGGTAGTTTTAGTGCTGACGACTACGGAACAGATCTCATGCGGAAGGCGTTCCGGCCTGTGAATCGACCTGAGAAGCAAACCGTGTCGCCCGGTCCGCTGACGGACACCTCGTTGCCCGTCGCTGAGCAGGAAGGTATGCGAGACCTCTTTGTTGGTGCGATCGCGTTGTTTAAAAATCCATCGAGTCATCGGATCGTCCGCCCGGATCGCGCAGAGGCAGCTGAGGTGATCATTTTCGCTAGTCACCTCCTTCGCATGGTTGACCGCCTCGAACTCCGTTCCAGTTCGTAGCCGAGGGGATTAAGGGATCGCCCTCTCCCGTTTCGGGAATTTTCTCATTGTGATGCAGTTTGAGGATGCCTTCAGAAAATCTTGTCAAGCCCACGACGGCGGCAGATTTCGCGCAAGTTCCTGATTTCAGTTGGAAAATAAAGTTTGGAATCGTGTCATAAGACCCTGGTCGAATTTGCTATTCTGAAAATAGAGAGGAAATAAAGGCGCGGCTTACGGGCTGCGCCTTTTGTGTTTGAGATGGATGCGACCCAAACGCGCGATTATTGCGTCGCTGACAAATCGCGACGGTTCGCGCGGGTCGCCCAGGTCTGCAAGGGGGAAGCCGGTGAGGCCGCATTTCTCAACAAGGCCACCGGGCTGGGGTTCGATGTCGCAAAACCCTGGGGCGACAGTTCGCCTTTTGATTTCATCGTGTGTACGGGATTGCGTTGTTGGCGGGTGCAGGTCAAGACGTCGTTGCGGTACCGCAGAAGGCTTACGAAGTGAAATCCGGTGGCAATCGGCATATAGCTTACACAAAGGACGACATCGATTTCCTTGTGGCCTATATCGCTCCCGAGGACATTTGGTACGTGATCCCTGTGCGGGCCGTGGACCAACGAAAAGGGCTTTGGTTTTATCCTCGGCCCGAGAGCAAATCGCGATTCGAAGTCTATCGCGAAGCCTGGTGCCTCATGGCCTGTCCTCGGGACGGAGCCTGTGATCCGGAAATCTCCGTTCATCGTGCCTGTCACGCGGGAAGCGAGGAATGCCCGTTCCGGAAGTAAATTCTTGTGGGGTCTGGGAGTCTCACATGCTGATGCTGGGCCGCTGCGCGCGAGATCCCTCGCCTCGCTGGTGAAAGCGCGAGGCTTCGGGATGACCGTCCTAGGGAGTGAGTAGCGCTGCTGGACACAAAGCGGGCAGACCGCCCGGCCACGCAACTACTCACACACAACTTTCAGCCGTGTCATTCCGAGCGGAGCAATCCGATTCGCTTGCGAATCAGATTGCGCAGTCGAGGAACATGCTGTTCATGCGCGGCGCCTTTTCGAAGGCGGTGGGAGACGCCTACTTCAACCCTTCCACCAAATACAAATCCGCCAACATGCGGTGGTAGCCGAAGACGCAGGTCTTGGCGTCGGGCGTCATGAGGATGGGGCCAATGGTTTCGACCCCTGCGGGATCGGAAGGCATGAGTTCTTTCCAGAATGTCCGCTGTCCGGTTTGCAGATCGAGATGATACACGCGGGCCGGCAATTCGCCCGGCTGATAAACGTAGAGCGAGCCGCTGTCGCTGGTAAACGTGATGGGCTGCTCGCCGGAATTCATGCCGCGAATCGGCTGAGGCTCGCCGCCCGCAGCCGGATAAAGATATCC
>Ga0335077_10013009_pt1 | contig 10414 bp, 4 predicted proteins | sample Lox_Sample_31_FD_207151 | JGI IMG/M metagenome (GOLD analysis project Ga0335077, IMG submission 207151) | Soil microbial communities from Loxahatchee National Wildlife Refuge, Florida, United States - Lox_Sample_3.1 | ecosystem: Environmental > Terrestrial > Soil > Wetlands | place: USA: Florida...
CGCCAGGCACCAGCGTCCTTGACGGGGTGGCCGCCCTCTCGGGCACGGAACGCCTGGGCGGTCGGCACCCCGGCGTTAACACCCCGAACCCGAGCACGCTGATCGTGCACTGGAACGGGCAGGCCTGGATTCGGGTGCCCAGCCCGGGCCCCGGGTCCCTGGATGGCGTGGCCGTCACGTCCGCGCGGAACGCGTGGGCCGTCGGCAGTTACGGCACCGGCGGCGGTCACTACGCGACGCTGATCGTGCCCTGGAACGGCGCAGCGTGGCAGCGGGTGCCCAGCCCCCGCAATCCGTTCCCTGGGCACGGCGACGGCCTCGGCGGGGTGGCCGCCGTCGGCGATCACGCGGCCTGGGCGGTCGGCTACGCGGCCGGCGGCGGCGCGGGATGGATTGTGCAATGGAACGGCACAGCCTGGAAGTGACCGGCAGAGGGCCCGGCATGCAGGACCACTGGGGCGGCATGCGGTGTGCACGGGACGCCCGGAGGGCTCACCACCTGCACAGCGTTCACACACGGCGAGAGGGCCCGCCTCCGCTTCTCGCGGATCTCGATTGCGCGGTGCGCGAGTCCTTCCGCTACCCCGCGTCTGGTCGGGCCCTCTCGTCGCCCCTAGTCGATCGCGCCACGCGAGCGCGCGCCATGGCCGAAGGTCCCCCGCAAGCGGGACCTTCGGTAACGCCGCGGCCCGGGACGCGGTGACGGCCGCAGATCTGGACAGGCTGGTGCGGATGCTCAGGTCCAGGCGCGCTAGGCTCGGCAGGCATGGTGGAAGCGAGCGAGCCGGTGTCGTCGTTCGACACGTCGGTTCCGAACGCCGCGCGCATGTACGACTACTGGCTGGGCGGCAAGGATAATTTCGCGGCCGACCGGGTGGCGGCCGAGCGGTCGGCGGCCGCGGTGCCGCAGCTGCCGTGGCTCGCTCGCGAGAACCGCGCGTTCCTGGGTCGGGCCGTGAGCTTCTGCGCGAGCGCCGGGGTCACGCAATTCCTCGACATCGGCACCGGGCTGCCCACCATGAACAGCGTGCATCAGGTCGCCCGACAGGTCGCGGCGAGTCCGCGGGTGGTGTACGTGGACAACGATCCGGTGGTGGTCAGCCATGCGCGGGCGCTGCTCACCACGCCAGGGACCCTGGCTGTGCGCGGGGACCTGACGCGACCTGACGAGTTCCTCGGCGATCCGGATGTCCGCGCCGTGATCGACTTCAGCGAGCCCGTGGCCATCCTGCTCGTCGCGGTCCTGCACTTCATTCCCGACGACGTCGATCCGGTCGGAGCGGTGGCGAAGCTGCGGGATGCCATGGCCCCCGGCAGCTATCTGGTGATCTCCCACGTCGTGATGACGCCGGGCCAAGTTTCCAGCGCGCAGCCTCAGACCGAGACCGCACGCGAGCTTGGGGAAGCTCGCCGGGGAATGCCTCCGGCCTGCGCCCGGACCAAGGAGGAGGTCGCTGCCTTCTTCGGCGACTTGACCGTGGTGGAGCCCGGCCTGACCGATGTCTGGGACTGGCAGCCGGACGCCGACACGGTCGTGGTCTCCGGCGACGTCATGACCGTCATCGGCGGGGTCGCCAGAAAGGACTGACCGGTCCCGGCCGCGCCACTTATGGAACGAGAACGCGGGTCTTGTGGCCGTGGGCTGCGGCCCGTTCGGCTCTTGAGCGGCGCTGTGGTGTTACGAGCATTGGCGGTGGAGTGAGCGGTGGCTCCTTGAGGAGGCCGGGGCATGTCACTGTTGGGACCGCCGAGCGTGCCCAGGCTCGCGGCGAAGAAGGACGTCAAGGGGCTGATCAAGGCCCTTCAGCGCCCGAAGGACGCTGCCATCCCGGTCGCGTCGGCGAGTGCGCTGGGGGAACTGCGACCCGCAGGCCGTCGAAGCCCTCCTGCGGGCGCACCGGCGGCTCGGCGCGCCGGCACTTGACGCACTCGTCCGGATCGGCACACCTGCGAGACGGGGTGCTTGTCGAAGTATGCGACGGCGGCGCGGAAGTCGTCGAGTAGCAAGGAGGCCCGGCCACCACCACACCATCTGCCACGCCGCTCCGATGCGGCGGGCATGCGCCGCCGTCCGTGATGGTTGGCTGGGTATCAGCCGTGGCTGGCAGGGCAAGGAGCGTGTTGCCGGCGTCCGTGACACCGGTCAGCCTGGTCTCAAGGCGAGGCGATGGCGAGGAAGGCGCACATGAGCGATCCCGGACCCGAGCTGGCCACCTGGTGGCTCGCCGGCAGCGAAGAGCGCCTGCCCGCCGGGAGCGACTGGCTATCCGCAGCCGAACGCGGCTGGGCCGGTCAGCTGAGGTACACCAAGCGGCGCACCGACTTCATGCTGAGTCGCTGGACCATGAAGGCGGCCGTGGCGCGCCGCCTTGGCTGGCCGGAGACTGCGGCGGTCCTGGCGCGGATCGAGTCGCGTCCCGCGCCCGGCGGTGCGCCGCGGCTCTTCATCGACGGCGAGCTGGCGCCCTGGGGGATATCGCTCTCCGACCGGGCAGGCTGCGCGGTCTGCCTGGTCGCCGGGCGGGACGCGGCTGTCGGCTGCGACCTGGAGATCACCGAGCCGCGCAGCGACACCTTCGTCCGCGACTACCTGACGTCGGCTGAACGTCGGCAAGTCCAGACCGCGGGCTCAGCCAGGGACATGACCGCCAACCTCATCTGGTCGGCGAAGGAAAGCGCGCTGAAGGTGCTGGGAACGGGGCTGCGTCGCGACACTCGTTCCGTCGAGGTGACGGTCCAAGGCCTGCACTCTCCCGAACGCACCTGGTCCGCTCTGCAGGTGAGGACGGCGGAAGGCGCTGTGTTCCCAGGATGGTGGCGCAAGAGCGGCGCGTTCTTGCTGACCGTGTGCTGGCCCGGGGGCGGTCCGCCGCCCGCCGCGCTCGAGCGGGCCTCGCCGTTGGACACGACGCCGCCGTCGCACAGCTGGATCGACCGGCCGGTCAGCTAGCGAGTCGCCGCTCCAGCGCGCCGACCACGAACTGCCGCAGCTCGGACGGCGAGATGATGCGATCGACCGATCCCACGCGCATCGCGCGCTCGATGTCGTGGATGCTGTCGAATTCGTCGGCGACTTCCTTGAGCTTCTCCGCTCGGACCACGGCGGCGATGTCGGCTAGCTCGTGCCGCAGGTCGGCCAGTTCCCTGCCAGTAGCCGAGGCAAGCCGCATGCGCCGGTCCGCCACCCGCGAGTCCTTGTCCGTCCTGGCAACCACCTCACGGGAGAGCACTACCGCCGCCGCTGGCGCCCCGCCAATCACCGACGCGAACGAACCACTCACCGCAGCGGTCTCCATGTCGTCGTGAAGTCGCTTGGAAAAGACCACGAAGGCGCCGCCGTGGTACCGGGAGACAACCACGAACAGGATGGGGCCGACAAAGTTGGTGACCGCTCGGCCGATCTCCGCCCCGTACTCCAGCTGCCATTTCCGCATGCTCTCCGGCGATCCGTCGAATCCGGTCAGGTTGGCCAACACGACCACCGGGCGGTTGCCGCTCGCTGCGTTGATCGCGCGCGCCAGCTTGCGCGAGGACTGCGGGAACAAGGTGCCCGACGTCCACGACGGCGGCCCATCGGCAGGAACGAAGCCGGCGCGCGTGACCGTGCGCGACTCAAGGCCGATCAGGCAGACGGGGAAGCCGCCGATGTGCGCCTCCCAGACGATGCTGCTCTCCGCGTCTCGCCAGTGCGCCCACCGTTCGAACGGCTCGTGGTCGCTGTCTGTTACGGCGCGCAGCACTGAGCGCATGTCGAAGGGCTTCTTGCGGTCGCCGTTCAGCTCGACGGAGAAGATGTCACCGATCGCGGTGAACTCCGACCCATCCACGGGCCTATGGGGGGACGCACATATGTCTCGGTCGGCCGGGTCACTGGTCGGCGCCCGCCGCGGATGCCGCTCGCCGGGGACGATGTAGGTGTGCTCGTAGTGCCGGAGCAGCAGGTCGCAGGCCGATGCCAGGGTGGGTGCCCAGTACTGTGCCTCGCCGTTGGGGCCCATGATCCCCTCGAAGCCGCCGATGCCGAAGTTGTCCTCCGCGGACACGCCGCCGGAATAGTCGAGCGAGCTCTTGCCCGTCAGGACCATGGCGCTGGCCGGCGTCATGATCAGGATGCCCCTGGTATGCATGAGCATGGTGGCTTCCGCGTTCCAGTACGGCTGGGCGCCGACATTGATCCCGGTGACGACCACGTTGACCTCGCCGCCGGACTGGGTGAACTCGACCAGGCGGCGCAGTACGGCCGCGATCCAGTCCATGTTCTCCGTGCCGCTGTCCCAGGCGATCTTGGCGCCGGAGGACAGCGCGTACCACTCGACCGGCACGTGCATCTGGCTCGCGAGGTCGAGTGCGCCGAGAATTCGTCGGCACTCTGGCTCGGCCAGGTTGCCCAGGCCGGCGGTCGGGTCACCGAGGATCGCGACGCGTCGCATGCCTTCCGGCACGAGCGCCGTGTAGCTGGTGATCACGCCCACGACGATCCCGGCCAGGTTGCCTCCGTAGGGCCGGCTCACCGGCGCCAGCTCATGGTCATGGTCCGCGTCGTCCAGGTCGTACTCGACAAAGTCGCCAGCCGGGAAGTCCGCCGGGGCATCGACCGGCGGCGTGAGCATCCTGACCAGCTCGTACGGGTAAGGCAGTCCGCGTCGCTTGGCCTGCAGGGATTTCTGCTTGTATTCGGTCAGCGGCCGGATTGGCCGGTCGGCTGGGGCTCGCAGCCGCACGGCTACCGCCTTGTCCTCGATGTTCTCCACGTCAAGCACCTCGTCGGCCAGGACGCCGGTCGCCGCGTCGACCCGCTGGATCCGGGCAACGACCTTCTCCAGCCCGAGGTCGGCGGCGAGCGGTGCGAGCCGATGCGCGAGCACGCGCCACGTCGATGTAGGAATGTCCCAGGCCGGCCGGACATACAGCACGACCCGGTTGTTCATCGGCCGCTGTCGCGGCGGCCTGCCGCGAAGCGCCCGCCTGATGCCCGCGAGCGCCTCCGCCAGCATGCCCTCCATGTGCGGATACCCGGTGATCGCGCCCGCCGCGTCCCGCGCGGGCGTCAGATCGCGCACCTCGGCTAGGGCGATCAGCCGCTCATCCTGGGGGTTCGAGCGGGCCACGGCGCGGAAGAGGTAGACGTCCTCAGCGCTGGCCAGCCGGCTCAGCTCGAAGTTCGACAGCCGCCACAGCTCCATCCGTTCGGCGATCATCGGGTGCATGTTCCGGAACAGCGTGTCCTCGGCGAACGTCCCTGCGCTCTGCAGGTAGGTGAAGCTCTGGGTACGCTGATGCTCTTCCGCGTGTTCCGCGCCGTCCGTCGCGCTGGTCACCGTGATGGTAAGCCGGTGCAGGTCACGGCCGAAGCGGGTGTGAGCGAGCAGGCCGTCGAGCCGGCGCGCCATCTCGTCGGCAGCCTCGAACGGCGCGTTCCGCCAGGATTCGACGTCGACCACGACCGGGCGGTCGCTGTCGATCGTGCTCAGGTGCGCGGAGAGCGCGCTGGCGAACGCGGGCAGTTCCTCCATCGGCACGTAGGAAGTGACCAGGTGCACGGCCGCGGGGGCAGCCGTGTCACGGTATTCGGCCAGGCAGCTCAGGTGCCCGGCGAAGGTCTCGCAGCGCAGCTCGGTCAGCGTCCGGATGCGGTAGAAGCGCAGCGTGCGAACCTGGAGCAGCCGCGCGCTCGCCGTTCGGTCCGCGCCGCGGAATCGGTCCCGCAGCGTGGAGCGCATCGGCAGCGGGAACCAGACGACTCGGTTCGTGAGCTCGCGAGTCCGCTCGGGATCCTGGCAGCCGCACAGCTCGTCGAGTGTGCGGCCGATCTCGGCATAGGCCGCCGCGCGGGTCCGCTTGAGCAGCGGCTCATCGACGGAGGAGAAGCGTACCTCCCTGGCGAGGTCGCACACCCCCGGATACCGTCCCATGGTGCAGCTGATCAGACGGTCGAGTATGGCCAGCCGCTCGCCAGGCAGCGCGCCTGCCAGCTCGGAGCGGGCCTGCAGCCACCGGCCGAGTATGGCGATCACAATCGGTGCCGCGGCGGGCATCCGGCCAACCGAGCGGTAAATGCGCAGTAGCGCCTGCTCGAGCTCGGGTGACCGTGCCAGTGACACGACGCCATAGCGAGCCAGCGCTCTCCGCAGCTGGCGGGCAAAGCGGTCGGGCGTCCCGCTGCGCTCGGTGTCCAGGACTGCAAGGTAGCTGAGCAGGTATTCGTGCGAGCTGCGCACGTGCTCGTCCTGCAGGTCGTCGGGCACGTGCGCGGACAGGGCGGCGATGTCGGCGAAGATCTCGACCAGTTCCTGCTCATCCCTGATCCCTGGGTCATCGGCCGGCAGGCTGGCCAGGCTTGCCACTTCGGCGCGCCCGAGTTCCGCGGCCTCGCTGTCCTCGAGGTCATATCCGAGCAGGTACGCCCGCAGCAGCCGGTGCCTGTCGCGTCGGCCCGGGTCCGCCGCATCGCTTGCGCACGCAAGCCCGGCGAAGTCCGCAACCGGGCCGCCCTGCCCGGCCAGCTGGAGCTCAAGGTCGGGCGGCCGCAGTCGCACGAGCGGAGCCCCGGCCTCGACCTGCGTGTTCACCTGGGCAGAGACCGACCGGACAACGCCCGCGTGCGGCGCCATGACGGTCGATTCCATCTTCATGCTCTCCAGCACGACGAGCGGGTCCCCGGCCCGCACGGTGTCGCCCGGGGCGACAAGCACGGCCACGACGAACGCGGGGGCAGGGCTGCGCACCTGGCCGCCGTCATCCCGGGTGATCACGTGCGGAGTGCCGTCGACGTCGATGACCAGCCGCGGCCCGCTGCTGACGGCCGCGACGCGGTAGCGCTTGCCCAGGCATGTCATCGCACGCTCATAGCGTCCGAGCCGCCGGACCGTCACCTCGACGGGGCCGCCGGGCGTGATAACGCGGTAGTCATCACGGCTCAGGCAGTAGACCCGCATCCGGTAGGCAGCGCCTCCGGCCAGCAGTTGCACCAGGTGGCCGACGGTGTCGGGCAAGGCGGGGCGCCCCCGCGCGGCGGAGGCCAGGAAATTGGCCAGCACGGCCGCCCGATCGTGGTCGGCGACCTCGACGGCCGCCGCCAGCAGCGCGACGGGATCCGGCGCCGGAAGCTGGGTGCCGCTCGCCGTGAGCCGGTCCAGCCACGTCGTGTCGAAGGTCCCGGCACGTACCTCGGGTCTGTCTAGCAGGGATATCAGGAAGGCCTGGTTGGTCATCCCGCCATCGATCACCACCTGGGAGTGCGCGAGGCCGCGCCGCAGCCGGCTGACCGCCTCGGTCCTGTCCCGCCCCCACGCCACGATCCTGGCGATCGTCGCGGCGGACTCCGCCGCGATATCGTCGCCGACCGCGACATCGGCGTCGACCCGGATGCCGGGGCCTGACGGCAGCCTCAGCACGGACACCCGCCGAGGTGCCGACGCGAACGCGCGATCGTGATCCTCGGCGCTAATCCTGGCCTCGATCGCGTACCCGCGGACCTGAGGAGGGGCAGGCGGCAACGCGCCGCCGCACGCCACCTGCAGCTGCAGCTTGACCAGGTCAGTCCCGGTCGTCATCTCGGTAACCGGATGCTCGGCCTGCGGCTGCGCGCTCACTTCCGTGAACCAGAACTGCCGCGTCCGCGGGTCGACAAGGAACCCGACCGAGCCCGCGCCGCGATACCCTGCGGCGTCGCACAGCCGGACGGCCGCCTCGCGCAGGCGCGACTCCGTCTCCTGGTCCACGGCAGCGCTGCCTGACTCCTCGATGACCTGCTGGCTGCGTCGCTGGATGCTGCGGTCGCGGATGCCGGCGGCCCAGCACGTGCGGTGAGCGTCGGCCATGACCTGGACCTCGACATGATGCGCGCCGCGCACGGGCTCACCGTCCAATGGCAGCACCGGGATCCCGGTCTGCTCAGCCAGCTGCCTGGCCCGAGCCTCGTCTGCGAGCAGCCCGATCGCTTGGCTGGGCGGACCGACGAAGGTGATTCCGGCCTTCTCGCAGCGCGCGGCGAACTCGGCAGGCTCCGCCACGAAGTCCCAGCCGACCCACGCCGCGTCGGCGCGGACCGATTCGAGAACCGTCATGAGCCGGTCGAGATCCGCAGGGGCGCTGCGCCGCTCCCCGTCGGCCTCGGTGGCGAGTGCGGGTCCGAGGGACCTGGCCTCGTCGGCCTCGCGTACAAACCACGAGTCGGCGTCCGGCTCGGCATACAGCGCGATCGTGCTGATCGGCTGGCCCGAGTCGTCGGCAAGCTCGGCGGCGGCTGCCAGGCAGCGCATCGCTGCCTCGCCTCTGTTGACGATGGCTAGCCGCCGAATGCCCGGCATATCGCCTCCCTGCGCGGCTGGCCGCGCGTTAATCGCACATGGCGCGGTGGATCGCTGCCTGCGGCCCGGCGGGCATCGGGCTGTCGATGCCGACGGTCCGGTAACCGTCCACGCGAAGAACCACGTCGCCCTCACCGTCCACGACCCGGCAGTCGAAAGCACCGTCAGCCGTCGGCTGTACCATCGCGAAAAGCTGCTGATCAGGCTGCGGCCGGTGCAGCATCGTGACCCCGTCCGCTCGCGCGGGCAGCGCCATCCGCCCTGCCTGGCCGATCTCCCACAGGCCGGCGGTCTGGAAGCACGCCTCGGCCAGCCGCGGTTCGGTCACCGTCGGAGTGCTGGCCGGCACGTGATCGGCCGGCAGCGGGCGCGCGAGCGCAGCCACCGCCGCGGGCCCGCTGTGCCAGCCCTCGTCGATGACCTGGTAGGCGGGGCCGTGGAAGAAGACACGGTAAATGTCGCCGTGGCCGGCGGCGCAGTCGGCGCGGCCACCGGGCGGCTGGCCGTGTTCGGGTCGCCCGGCCCGGGTCGCGAGCCTGACCTGCCCGGTGAAGTGGGTCGTCACTCGCGGCGCCTGATCGCCTGCCAGTGTCCGGCTGGCGGTCAGGGCGCAGTCCGCGACCAGGTCCGGGCCGTCGGGCCTGAACACGGCCGTGATCGTCAGAGTCCTCGGCTCATCACGGTAGAACTTGACCGGGGCGGCGAAGGTCACCTGCTCGACGCCCGCGACCTGCATGTCCGGGACCGCCAGGCGAGCGAGCGCGGCGAAGGCCTCGATCCCCATCACACCGGGCAGCACAGCCACGGAGTCGATGCGGTGATCGTTCAGGAAGGGCTGCACGACCGGGTTGAGCGTCGTTTCCGCGGTCAGCCCGGAGTAGACCCCCATGCCGGTGATGGTGCCGATCATCGGGCCGCCGGGACCGGTGTCCACGGCGGACGGATCGAGGCCTCCAGCGGGGTCTAGCTCAGCGGTCAGCACGCCCAGGCGCCCGCCGACGACGACTTCGCCGCTGAACGGGCCCGCCGTCAGCTCGCGCCTGATCCATCCGATTCCGGCCTGCGGTACCAGCATCTCGATGCCGGCCATGGCCATGACCTTCGGTATCGAACCCCTGGTCGCCATGCCCAGGCCCGCCCACGCGGTCCAGTCGATGGCGATCGCCCGGGTACCCGGGCTGGCCGTGCGGAGGCTCGACACGATCTTGCACAGCAGGTCATTGGCCGCCGCGTAATCCGTCTGTCCGGTGTTGCCGAACCTGCCTGCCACCGAACTGAACGCCACCAGTGCGCCGATCGGCATCCTTCCGGCGGCGTGCAGCAGGTTGAAGAGCCCGTCGGCCTTCACATCGAACACGAGGTCGTACTCACGCGCGGGCTTGTCGGCGATCGCATGGCTAATGTCGATCCCGGCCGCGTGGACAAGGACATCGATCCGTCCGTGCCGCTCGCGAATCCCGCTCATGACGTCGGCGAGCGCTCCGGCGTCGGTCAGGTCGACCGCGTGATAGCAGGCCTCGCCGCCGGCCTCCCGGACAGCGCGGATCGCGATCAGGGCCGAGTACAGCCGTTCGTACCTGGCGAGTTCCCGCTCGATCAGCACCGGGGTGGGCCGCGTCCCGGCCGCCGCGAGCCGCTCGGTGATGGCTTTCGTGAAGCGCTCGCGGTCCGTGGCGTAGCTGATCAGGTCCTCGTCGGCGGGATCGGGCTCGGGCGCCAGATCGAGCAGGTGGAAGATGCCGCCGCTGGCGCCGGCCAGGTCGGCGACGATCGCCGACACAATGGCGCCGGCGGCACCGGTAACGACGAAGACGATCTCCTTGCCCAGCGCCAGGCCGGCCGATCCGTCGCCGAACGGCACCTCCCGCAGCCCGACAGCCCAGCGCCGACCGTCCGCCCGGCCGATCTCGACCGCACCCGGGTCCCGCAGCGTCTCATCGATCAGCGCGTCGGCGAGCGCGGCCGTCTTTCGGCCGGCCGGGAAGTCGACGGCCTTGACGAGCACGTCGGGGCGTTCGCGCCGGTAGGCCTTGACGAAACCGGTGACCGCGCCGCCGAGCGGTGCGACAGCGCCGGCGTCGTCATACCCGTGGTAACCGCCGAGC
>Ga0335077_10013010_pt1 | contig 10413 bp, 7 predicted proteins | sample Lox_Sample_31_FD_207151 | JGI IMG/M metagenome (GOLD analysis project Ga0335077, IMG submission 207151) | Soil microbial communities from Loxahatchee National Wildlife Refuge, Florida, United States - Lox_Sample_3.1 | ecosystem: Environmental > Terrestrial > Soil > Wetlands | place: USA: Florida...
TGGCGTTGCTCGTGCAGGCGGGGACGATCTCGGAGGCCGAGGCCCGTCTCCGCGCGTCGCACCCCGACGACCTCGCGTCCCGGCTCGCGGGTGGGCGGCCGGGCTAGGAATCGGGATTCCTCGCGGGCTGACATTGACAAACGGGCACCGCGTCCACACTGTATCGGCCTTGCGACACGGGAGATCGGCGGCCGGTTTCACGCTCGTCGAGATCACGATCGCCGCGGCGATCGCCGGCATTCTGGCGGCGCTCGCGATTACGCAGAGCCTCAAGGCACTCGAACGGGCGAAGCAGGCGAAGGCCATGGACGACATGAACGACATGGCCAAGTACGTCGCCGTGCGCGCGTCCATCCTGGGAACGTATCCCGATCCGCTCACGATCCGGACCTGCCCGGCCTGCCCATGGGTACCATACGAACGCAAGGACCCTTGGGGGCATCTCTACGCCTACTCGAGCGGCGGTGACACGTACACGCTTCGCTGTCTCGGCCGGGACGGCGCGCCTTCCGCGGGAATTACGTTCGACACACGCGACGCGTTCGACCTCGACATCGTCATGAAAGACGGCCAGTTCGTGAACCAGCCGTTTACGAGATGAGGCCTGAACATCCCTGAGCCGCTGCCCAGGGGGCCAGCGTGAGCGCGACTCTCTCGACCGGCTCGGCCGCACCCGGAGCCCTGGGCTCGTCGGCGGTCGATGTCCGGCGCCTCGTCGTGCGCTACGGTGAAAACCCGAAGCCCACGCTCCAAGAAGTCTCTTTTTCGGTCCCCCGGGGTTCCGTTTACGCGCTCCTCGGGCGCATCGGCGCGGGCAAGTCCTCGCTCGTGCGCTGCCTTCTCGGCCAGCAGAAGCCGACGGCCGGCTCGTGCGCGATCTTCGGTGAGGGCGCCTGGAAGAACCGCGCCCGACTGATGACCAGGGTCGGGGTCGTGCCCGAGGACCCGGACGCACCGCCGGCGATGACGGCGCGGCAGCTCGAGGCCTTCTTCTCGCGCCTCTACCCGGCCTGGAACGGTGGTTCGGTCTTCGACAGGCTGCGCCGTCTCGACGTGCCGGCCGACATCGCCTTCGGCAGCCTGTCGAAAGGCCAGCAGACGCTCGTGTCGCTGTCTCTCGCCCTCGCGTCCACGCCCGACCTCCTCGTCCTCGATGACCCGACTCCAGGCCTCGACGCCGCGGCGCGCGCGGCCTTCTTCGACGAGCTCGTGGGCGAGCTGGCCGATCGGGGAACGACTGTCCTCCTCACGTCGCACGACCTCGCGGGGGTCGAGAAGATGGCCGACCGCGTCGGGATCCTGAAGGGCGGCAGACTCGTCCTCGACGAGAGCCTCGAGAGCCTCAGGTCGCGCTTCCGGCGCCTGCGCTACGGGAACGAGGGGATGGTAGACCCGGCCTCCTACGGCCAGGAGCTTTCGGCCTTCGATTCCGTCAAGGTAAAGGTGCGCGGCTGGGGCATCGAGGCCGTGGTCTCGAATTTCGGCGAGGAGTCGTTCACGCGCTTCGTCGCTCTCGAAGGCGTCGTAAATGCCGAGGCGTCGGCGCTGTCCCTCGAGGAGATCTTCGCCGCGGTCGTGGGCGAGAGGTCTCCTGAAGAGAAGAGGAACGCATGAGGGGCGCTCTCGCCGTCGCGATGCGGGAGATCGCGGAGAGAAAACTCCTCTTCCTCGGCGCCTTCGTCGCGGGGCTCCTCCCGCTCGCGTTTTCGCTTCTTCCCGGATTGCGGGAGATCCCCCAGGAGGCGCGGTCCGTGGCCATGTTCCTTCTGGCGACTTCGATCGCGGCGGCCTTTCCGCTCTTTCTCGGAGCCACGATCCTCGCCTCGGACATCGCCGAAAGACGTCTCGCCTTTTACTTCTCACGACCCCTGTCCGCCGCCTCGATCTGGGCGGGAAAGCTCCTCGGTGGGCTTCTGATCTCCGTCGGCTGCGTCTTCCTCGCCGGGGCGCCGGTTTTGCTCCTGGAGCGTGAACGCGCCTTCTCGCTCACGACGGGCGGCCTCGATCCGCGAGGTCTTCTCGCCTCGACCCTTCCGGGAATTCTTCTTCTCCTTCTTCTCGCGCACGTCGCGGCCTCGATGGCGCGCCTGCGATCGGCCTGGATCGTTCTGGATCTCGTCCTGGCCGTCGTCTTCGCCGTCGCGATCACACTCTCCCTCCGAAGCCTCCTCCTCCTCGCCCGTCCCCGGGGCTCCCATGAGCCATGGCGTTCGCCTGCAGGCTTCCTCTGGTGGCTGCCGGTAGCCCTCGTCGCGATCCTCCTCGCCGCGAGCTGGGTGCAGGTCGTCGACGGGCGCGCGGACGCGCGACGCTCGCACGGCGCGCTCTCGGCGACGCTATGGGGGCTGACGGCCGTCTTCACGGCGATCCTCGGAGGCCTCGCGTGGTGGGTCGCGGGCGGCGGCTAGAGAGGTCCTCCTCGGCGGCAGACGCTAAGATCCTTCCGATGACCACGCCTGCCCGGCGCGAGGCGCGCCGCGTGATCGAAACCGAGGCCGAGGCCGTGCGCGGCCTCGCCGCCGGCCTCGACGAGGGCTTCGACCGGGCCGTCGAGGCGATGAAGGCGACGGCGGCGACGTCCTGCCGCGTCATCGTGACGGGCATCGGCAAGAGCGGGATCGTGGGCCAGAAGATCGCCGCGACGCTCGCCTCGACCGGCACGGCCTCGTTCTTCCTGCATCCGTCCGAGGCGATTCACGGCGACCTCGGGATGATTCTCGAAGGCGACGTCGTCCTCGCGCTGTCGCACTCGGGCGAAACGGACGAGGTCGTCGCGCTCGTCCCGCACGTCAAACGGCGGGGGGCGACGCTCGTGGCGATGACGGGCCGGCGCGACTCGACGCTCGGCAGGGGCGCGGACATCGTGGTCTCCGTCGTCATCCGCGAGGAGGCCTGCCCGCTCAACCTCGCGCCCACCGCCTCCACGACGGCCCAGCTCGTCCTCGGCGACGCGCTCGCGATGGCGCTGTCCGTGGAGAAGGGCTTCCAGCCGGAGGACTTCGCCGCGCTCCACCCGGGCGGAAAGCTCGGCAAGCGCTTCCTCAAGGTCGCGGACCTCATGCACACGGGCGACGCGATTCCGCTCGTCCCGGAGGGAGCGGCCATGAAGGACGTGGTCTACGAGATGTCGCACAAGCGCTTCGGCATCACGGGCGTCACGGACGCGGCCGGGAAGCTCGTGGGCGTCGTCTCGGACGGCGACCTGCGCCGCCTGCTCGAGCGCGACGGGCCGAAGATCATGGGGGACACGGCCGCGGACGCCATGAGCCGGACGCCGAAGTCGATCGAGAAGGGCGCGTACGCCGCCGCGGCCCTCCGGATGATGGAGGAGCGGAAGATCACCTCGCTCTTCGTTCTCGACGGGGCGGGGGCTCCCGCGGGGATCCTCCACCTTCACGATCTCTGGGGCGTGGAGTCGATCTAGGCTGGACCCCCGATGTCGATGCAGCTCTTCACGCTGGGGTTGTCACGCCTCGTGCCGCTCCTGTTCGCCGTCTCTCTGGTCCTCATCGTCGGCCGCCTGGCGTACGACCGGCTGCGCCGGCGCCATGCCCGGGCCGCCCGTGGCGCCTTCGCCCTGATCCTTCTCGCCGGCGGAGCCGCGATGGCTCCCTACGGCTGGCGAGCCGCCACGCTCGTGTCCGCCGAGTACGCATTCGGGCGGGCGGACTGGCCCGCCGCTGACCGCTTTTACTCGTCCTACGCCCGACTCGCCGGGTCCTCGCGCGGGCGTGCGGGCTCGCAGTGGGGGATCGCCCTCATGAACCTGAAGCGCTACGCCGATGCCGAGGCCGCATTCCTCGCGAGCTTCCCGCCGGCCAGGCGCGGCAGCTTTCGGGCCAGCCCGAAGGACGTCCTCTCGCTCGGCCTGTGCCGGTACTACACGGGCCGCCTCGACGCCGCCGAGCGGACGGTGCGCGCCGTTTCTCCGCGAGTGTCCCCGGTTCGCGACTACGTCCTCGGCCGGATCTCCGACCGGCGCGGCGACGCAGGCGCGGCGGTCGCAGCGTTTCAGGCGTCCCTCGCGGCCGCGCCCTGCTTCTATCCCGCGCTCTACCAGCTCGTGCGCTCCCTTCGGGAGGCGGGACGCGAAACCGAGGCTCGCGCGGCTCTCGATTCGTTCTGCCCCTCCGGCGCCCGGGATGGCCGGGCACAGCGGGCCGCGCTCGCACCCGAGCTGGAGGGGAACGGAATTCCGCCGGAGAGAGAGTTCGACTTTGTCCTCAAGAATTGACGTTCGCGTCGAGGACCTGCTCGCGTGCACGTTCGCGGCCGTGCTCGCGGCGTTCGTCGCGATCCGCTCGACGTCCTCGGACCTCCGGCTCGACGAGAACAATTGGTGGGACTTCTCGTTCATCCTTGCGCCCGTCTCGATCCTCGTCTTCGCGGCGGCTCTCCGGTTCGCCTGGGCCGGAGACGCCACGGGCCGGCCGTCCACGCCGGCCGCAGTCGGCGCGACGATTCGTGACTGGCTGCCCTTCCTCGTTTTCTCGCTCGCCTACGAGAGCTTCCGCACGGGGATCTGGGAGCTGATCCGCGTCGAGGACCGCGACGCCGGACTTCTCCGGCTCGACCGCCGGCTCTTCGGCGAGACGCCGTCCATCCTCCTGCAGAGGTTCGTGAGCGCCGGCCTCTCGAACGCGATGGCGGTCTTCTACTTCCTCCACCTCGTCCTCCCGCCCGTCCTCGCCATCCTCCTTTACCGGAGGCGCCGGCGGCTCTTCCGGGAGTTCCTTCTCGCCGTCCTCCTCGCAGGCTGCCTCGGGTCCATCGGATACATCGTCGTTCCCGCGACGGGCCCGGACGTCGCCTTCCCGAACCTCTTCACCGTCCCGCTCGGGGGCGGCCTCTACGACCCCGTCACCCGCTTCATCGACGCCGCGCGCGCGCCCCGGGACGTCTTCCCGAGTCTTCACGTCGGGATCTCGACCCTCGTCCTCTGGTACGGGTTCCGGCGCAGCCGGGCGACGGGCCTCGCGCTCCTGCCGCTCGTCCTCGGGAACTGGGCCTCGACCCTGTACCTTCGCTACCATTACCTCGTCGACGTCTTCGCGGGATGGCTCACGGCGGCCGTGGCCGCCGCGCTCGCGGGCTGGCTCCTGAGCCTCGAGACGCGCTGGAAATCACGGCTCGAGAGCGGCGAAGTTAAGACATAATTCCCCGACATGCCCGCCGCCCCGATCGTCCCCGAGGATCTGAGGAGTCGTCTCGCCCGTGTCCGCGGGATCGTCCTCGACGTGGACGGCGTCCTGACGGACGGCTCGATGACGTTCGACGAGAACGGACACGAGACGAAGACGTTCGACGTGAAGGACGGCCTCGGTCTCGTCCTCCTGCGCGATCTCGGCTACCGGATCGGCATCGTCTCGAGCCGCACGTCGAAAGTCGTGGCGCATCGCTGCGCGGAGCTGAAGATCCCCGACGAGCATCTCCTGCAGGGAGAGCGCGACAAGGCGGCCGCGTTCGACCTTCTCGCGAGGCGATGGGGGCTCGATGCCCTCGAGATCGTGGCCGTCGGAGACGATCTCCCGGACCTCGGCATGCTGCGGCGCGCCGGAGTCGGGGCCGCGCCCGCCGACGCGATCGGGATCGTGCGCGACGCGGCCGCCCTGCAGCTCACGAAACCGGGCGGAGCCGGCGCCGTGCGCGAGCTGTGCGACCTCATTCTCGAGGTGCGGCGCGGCGCGCGCGCCGACCGACCCGCCGCCGTCGAACAGCCCCAGGCGCCCGGCGACGGCGACGTCATCCCGTTCCCGTTCGGCCGCACCTGACCCCGGAACGCGGCCCATGCGCTCCACACGGATCACCGCCTCGAGCCCGGCGAACGCCGCCGGAGAAGCCGTTCTCTCCGCCGCGCCCGAGAGCCTCTCGACCCGCGCCCTCTCGACGCCCGAGCCGCTGGTGCGCGCCTTCTCGCGCCGCGTGCAGCAGGAGGGCGCTCTCGACCTCACGCAGGGCGACTACAAGAACGCGGACTTCGCGCCGCACCCCGAGGTCGTCCGGGCGGCGCAGCGCATCACGCGCAACACAGTCCACAGCTATGGGCCCGCCGTCGGCCGGATGGACGTACGCAGCGAGATTGCCGAATTCTTCAACCGCGACGGCCTTCTCGACTACCCCGCATCGGACGTCCGCTTCCTGCCAGACGAGGTCATCTTCACGCCCGGCACGCGCGCGGCCCTCGCGACGGTGCTCGAGGTCCTCGGCACCGACGGCTCCAGCGTCGTCGTCCCGCGCCCGAGCTGGGAATACGACTGGTTCATCGAGCGCGCCGGCAAGCACGTCGTCGAGCTGCCGACCACGCCCCCCGATTTCCTGCCCGACCCGGCGGAGTTCGAGCGCCTGCTCGAAGGCGGCGGGATCTCCTCGGTCATCATCAACAACCCGCACAATCCGACCGGACGCGTCTACCCCCGCGCCCTGGTCGAGGAGCTCGTCCGCATCGCGGCGAAGCACTTCGTGTACGTGCTCTACGATTCGGTCTACCAGCGCCTCGACTACGTCGGCTCGTTCGTCAACCCGGCGTTCGCCGACCCCGAGTGGCGCGACTGGGTCGTCACGCTCTCCGGCCTCTCGAAAATGGACATGTTCGGGGCGTCGACCGGCGCGCGCGCTTGCTGGATGGTGCTGTCCGACCAGATCAAGACCGGCGGCGTGCGGGCCCGGGAGATCGTCGCGAACCTCTCGGCGTGGCTCGTCGCGACGCCCTCGACGCTCGCGCAGGACTGGGCTCTCGCCGCGCTGCAGAGCCCGCTCGCGGCGCTCCGGCGCCCGTCGCCGTACATGCGCGAGCGGCGCGACTTCATGATCCAGGCCGCCGACGCGCTTGCCTCGCTCGGCGTCGTGCGCACCGACTTCGGCGGCACGTTCTACTCGCCACTGGCGTTTCCCGGGCTCGTCGGCGAGTCGTTCAAACGCCTCCGGAACGGCGTCGCCGAGCGGGCGGTGGTGAAGACGTCCGTGGACGCTTTCGATTTCCTCCTCACGGGCGGTGTCGGCGGCATCCCGTTCGCGGCGTTCGCCGGCAGCGACCCGGCCCGGTACGGGACCTGGCAGCGCCTGTCCTACGGCTCGAAGGACGTGAACGAGCTCGCGGTCTTCATGGACCGCGTACGCAGGAGAATCGAGAGCTGCTCGCGCGCGGGCTCGAGTGCCCCCCGGCCCCTCACGGAGACGCGATCGATCGAGGAGACCGTCTGGCTCAGCGCGTGCACGGAATCCGGGTACGCCGCGCTCGACGCGCTCGACGTCCCGGCTTTCGCGGCGGAGCGGCGCCGCTTCCTCGAGCATCCTCGCATCGAGACGCTCCGCCTGACCGGAACGAAGCACCCGGACTCCACGAAGCACCGCGCCGAACAGCTCGCGCGCGCCTTGCGTTCGGCGCCGGAAGGGACACCGGACCGCGCGGAACGCGCGCTGACGCACCTCGAGTGGAACCCGCTCATCGAGGCGCGCCAGGAGTTCGAGGAGACGATCGCCGATCTTCTCGGGCCGTGCACGGAAGTCCTCCTGGACTACGAGGGCCGGCAGATCAGCCCCGACTGGCTGGCCGTCCCCGAGAAGGTCGTTCTCACGCTGCTCCGGCACGGCGTCATTCCCGGCCAGGACCGCCACCTCCTCTTTCGCGTGCCGAACCCCTGGCTCGAGCCGGACGAGGAGAAGATCTCCAAGATCCTCGCGGCCGTCGCGCGGGCCAACTTCCTGTTCCTCCTCGCCTGCGAGCGGCTGAAGATCGAGCCCGTCCAGAACGCCATCTACGAGCTGACCGTGCCACAGGTCAACTCGCAGACGGAGCTCGGCGCCGTCGTCAAGATCGGCACGCTCTACCTCCAGGCGGTCGCGGGCCTCTTCAGCGGCCCGCCGGATCGGATCGACGCGTTTCTCTCGGAGCGCATCCCCGCCCCGCGCCGCGCGGACCTGTCGGCGCGGGTGTCGCGCGTCCGCCTCGTGCCGCTCGTCGAAAACGTCGGCGCCCTCGCGCACATGGCCGACCTCCTCGAGAGCTACTACCAGGCGCTCGAACGAGGACGCGGCAACGTGGACCTCCCGGGGCCGGGCGGCTTCCGGACGCTCTTCGACGGGTCCGGTGCGACCGTAAGGGTGTTCGTCGCGATGTCCGACACGGCCGAGCAGAGCGGCAAGATCGCGAGCGACGCAGCCTACGCGCTGACGGTCGCGGGAAGAGACGAAGCCGAACGCCGCCTCGCCACGCGCGCCCGGAGCGTCGGGGAGCCGGCGCCCTCGGTCACGTTCCTCGTCGGCGCGGGCCGGGCGGGATTCCGCGGCGGGTTCGAGCCGGATCACGAGGGTGTGATCGCGCAGTTCGCGCGCGCGGACGGCGTGACGATGCAGGGAATTCGGGCCGACGCGCCGGCCGAGGCCGAGCGCCTCGCGTCGAAGTTCCGCGCTGCGGTCGCATCGAGGCACGCAGCGCCGGCGCTCGGAGCGGCGGACCGGGAGTCTCTGACCAGGCTCCTCGAGGCCGGCGTGAAGGCACACACCGAGACGCTGCTCAGGATCGCCCCGCTTCTCGCGCCGTTCAGCGGGCTCGTCCCGCAAACGCGCGTGCGCATCCGCGCGACCGGCTCGGTCAACTACGGCCGCTCGATCCCGGCATACCCCGAGGAGTGGGGCGGCGGCCGGGAGCTTCCGGGCGACCGCGATCTGCGCGACGCCTGGCCCGAGGGGGTGACGCTGCCGCGGGCGATCAATTACAACCTCGGCTGCACGACGCTCGGGCTCCCTGCCGTCACGAGCGACCTCGCGGCCATCGACCGGCGCGCCGCGACGCTCCTGGAACGGCACGTGCCCGGATACCGGGAGATCATCGCGAGCGAGCTGAGCTATTTCGTGCGCGAGTCGGTGGCGCTCGTCTTCGGCAAGCGCCTGGCCGAGACGACGGCGAAGCGTTGCCTGCGTGCCGCGGCGGCGCTCTGGGCGGACGCCCGCGTGCGCGAGGAGCTCGTCCAACCGACGTGCCTTTTCGCCATGCTGTATCTGCGCTACGTCGCGGAGGATTCCGACAGCTGGGACGAGCCGAAGGACCACGAGAGCGTGACCACGCGCGAGGAGGAGCTGATTCGCGAAACGAGCAGCGGCGTGTTCGCGGCCCTGTGCGCAGAGCGCCCGGGCAACCGGTGGAACGTCCTCCAGACGGTCATCGACGGCGAGGAGGCATGCCGCCTGCTGCTCGCACGCGAGCTGACGATCGAGGAGAAGCGCGAGTTCGTCGACCTCAGGATCGAGGGCTGGCTTCGCACGCTTCCCGATCCCCTTTCGCGTGAGCTGCGGCGCGACTGGTCGGGGCTCCGGGAGCTCGGCAAGGCGGAGCTGACGCTGCGCACGATCGAGCAGATGATCACCCTCGAGGAGCTGCGCGGAAGCCGCGGGGCCTGATTTCCTCGCATCGGCCGTTCCTCGCGACCAGCCGGCGCACCGCCCGCCGGAGCCGCCAGCCCAGATTCGGGGACTTCTGAAGCCGCCGATAGGTCTCGCCCTCCCTTGGCAGAGGAGGAAGCGCGTCGAGGTCCCTGATGAGGGAGCGGGCGTCCTGAAACACCGAGTACTTCGCGAGCTCGCCGCAGTCCGCAAGGGTGAGGCGCGTGCGAACGCACTTTTCGCAGACGGAGCAGTTCCCCGTGGGCTCGAGATTCTCCCAGCAGACCCTCAGGTGTCGATTCAGGAGAGCCTCGCCGGCGATCGCGCGCAGCTTGCCTTCCCGGCGGTGCTGTGCCCCGACATGTATGACCCGGACACGGTCCGAGGACCACAGGTGATCGATCATCCAGTGCGAACCCCAGGGATTCTCGTAGCCGTAGGCGTATGAAGAGGAGATCAGCAAGTGTCCGGCGACGTCACGGAGGAGGTGGCCGACGGCCGCGAGGGCGCCGCCGTGCGCACGCTCCCAGGAGACGGCGGACACATCCGGGTGCTCGCGAATGTTCGTGCGGATGAAGACGGGCCGGACATTCGTCTCCCGTGCGATCTCCCTGACCGAGGCCTCGATCGCGCGAAAGCGGACGACATCGTCAAGAGGAACGTCGAAACCCAGCACCGTGACGAGGAGGTCGATCCTCAGGCCCGAGCGGAGCAACGTGAAGAAAGAGTCCACACCGCCGCTGAAACACAGGGCGGTCCCGGGCGCCGGATCTCGACCCCCGAGCGGGCCGCACCGGAGTCCGGGCTGGATCGCGGGGTAGCTCCACCAGCGGGAAAGGACCGGCAACAGGGAGCGAACGTTGGAGAGCCACACCGGGCTGACCTCGTCCTCCATCGTCAGAGCTTCCCCGTGGTGCAGAGCGGGAATCAGGAGGCTGGATGAAAACGCCTCCGCCGCAGGAGCCAGCTCGACATCGCTCGATTCGAACCACAGGGAAATCCCTCCGACCTCCGCCACGACGCGACTCACCCCGC
>Ga0335077_10013011_pt1 | contig 10413 bp, 10 predicted proteins | sample Lox_Sample_31_FD_207151 | JGI IMG/M metagenome (GOLD analysis project Ga0335077, IMG submission 207151) | Soil microbial communities from Loxahatchee National Wildlife Refuge, Florida, United States - Lox_Sample_3.1 | ecosystem: Environmental > Terrestrial > Soil > Wetlands | place: USA...
TTGGGAATCCAACGCCGGACTCGCCAGGCTGTATGCCGCCGCGGGCAACAAGCCGCTCGCCCGCGCTTATTTCTCAAAGACCGTCGAAGTTATCGATAAGAATCAGACCGGCCTGTCCCGTTACGACTACCAGATGACTTTCCTGGCGGCGTTGATCCACTTCTATCAGGACTACGTCGAATTCCTCATGCAAAACGGCGACTCCCAAAAGGCCCTGGAGATCGTGGAGTCCAGCCGCGCTCGCATCCTGGCGGAGACCGTCGCGCAAAGCAAGCCCGCACCGGTCACGAGCGCCGCCGAACTGCGGCGCGCGGCGCAGCGCTCCGGCAGAGTCTTCGTGTCCTATTGGCTCGCGCCGGTTCAGTCTTACGTTTGGGTGATCTCGCCGGGACGCATCGATACTTTCACGCTTGGCCCGTCCGCCACTATTGAATCGCTGGTAGAGTCGTTCAGGCAAGCGGTAAGAGAGTGGGACCTGGTTGCCGGAGAAAGTAGCGCGGCTCGGCGGCTATCCGAGGCTCTAATCCGGCCTGTCGCGGCAGCGACCCCGCGGGGCGCGCACATCGTCATCGTTCCCGACGGCGCTTTGCACTATGTGAACTTCGAAACTCTGCCGGTCTACACGGGACCGCCACATTACTGGATCGAAGATGTCACGTTAGCCGTGGCCCCATCGTTAGCCATCGCCGCGGCCGCTCCGGCGCCGAAGGCCGGCCCACACGAGTCGGCTTTGATCATCGGCGACGCTCTCGCCGCGGGTCCCGCGTACGCTCGGCTGGTCTATGCATCCACCGAAATCGCGAAGGTCGGCAGTCATTTTGTGGCTGCCCGCAGCCGGACCTTAGTGCAAGCCGAGGCCACGCCGGCCGCCTATCGCGAAGCCAATCCGCAACAGTTCTCCGTGATTCATTTCAGCGCGCATGGCGAGCCGAACGCCCAATTCCCGCTCGATTCCGCCATCGTCCTTTCCCCGAAAGACGGAGCCTTCAAGCTCTACGCGCGCGAAATAATGGTCACGCCGCTGCGCGCGGACCTGGTCACCATATCCGCATGCCGCAGCGCCGGCGCGCGAGTCTACTCGGGCGAAGGCCTGGTGGGGCTCGCGTGGGCGTTCCTCAAGGCCGGCGCGCGTTACGTCGTGGCCGGGCTCTGGGATGTGACAGACAGCTCGACGCCCGAAATGATGGACCAGTTTTACGCCGCCATGCAGGCCGGCCAAAGCCCGGTCGATGCGTTGCGCGCGGCTAAGCTCACCATGATTCATTCCGCAAGAGCGATTCGAAAGCCGTATTATTGGGGCCCTTTCCAGATCTATATCCGCTGAGCCGGCCGCACACCGCATATTATAGGAACATGCCAAACGATCAGCCTCCATTCCCCGTCTCCCGCCGCGACCTGCTCCGTGGCGCTGTGGCCGGAGCCGCTTTCATCGGCCAGGCTGCCACGGCTGCGCCCCAAGCCGCCCAGCCCTCCGTCATCGGCATGCCTTTCGAGCGCCGCGAAAACGTACGGCTCGGTCTCATCGGCTGCGGCGGCCGCGGCTCCGGAGTCTTGCAGGAATACCTGGCGGTGGATGGCGTTACCGTTACCGCCGTCTGCGACGTCGTGAAAGACGCCGCGTTGAAAGCGCAGGCCACCGTCGAACGCGCCGGGCAGCATCCGCCCACGGTCTACGCCAACGGCGACCACGACTACGAAAACCTGCTGCGCCGCGACGACGTCGATTTCGCGTACATCGCCACACCTTGGGATTGGCATGTCCCTATGGCCGTGGCCGCCATGAACAGCGGCAAACATGCTTTCGTGGAAGTCCCCGGCGCCACCACCATCGAAGATTGCTGGAAGCTGGTGGACACCTCCGAAAAGACTCGCCGCCATTGCCTCATGCTCGAAAACTGCTGCTACGGCTACACCGAGCTGATGGCGCTGAACATGATCAAAGACGGGCTGTTCGGCGACCTGCTCTACGGCGAATGCGCCTACCTCCACGACCTGCGCCGCCTGCTGTTCGAAGACCGCAGTGAAGGCCTGTGGCGCCGCTTCCCGCACACCAAGCGCAACGGCAACCTCTATCCCACGCACGGCCTGGGACCGGTCGCCAACTACATGGGTATCAACCGCGGCGACCGATTCGATTACCTCGTTTCCATGAGTTCGCCGCAGCGTGGCCTGGATGCCTGGCGCGAAGCGCACGTGCCAAAGGACAGCCCCAAGTGGAAAGAGAAGTACATCTGCGGCGACCTCAATACCTCGCTGATCAAGACCGCCAACGGCCTGGTGGTGAACCTGCAGCATGACGTGGTAAACCCCCACCCGTACGACCGCATCAACCTGATCGCCGGAGTCAAGGGCATCTTCCGCGATTATCCGCCGCGCATCTATTTCGACGATCCGGAAAAGGAAGAATACATGCCGATCGATTCGTACAAGGAGCGCTACGAGCACACCCTATGGACGCACCAGGGCGAGCTGGCGCGCAAGCAGGGCGGCCACGGCGGCATGGATTTCCTGATGGTCTACCGCCTGGTGGACTGTATGCGCCAGGGCATCGCGCCGGACTTCGACGTCTACGACGCCGCCACCTGGAGCGCCCCCGGACCGTTGAGCGAGGCTTCGGTGGCGCACGGCAGCGCGCCGGTGAAGTTCCCGGACTTCACACGGGGGCGGTGGAAGGAAAAACGCGGCTGGCTGGCAGCGTGAGAACCAGCACGTTTGCCGCAGGCGACCCCTGCCTTCGCGCGACTCTGATTGCGACCTCTAAAGATCTCAACCCGCGCACCAAGTGCTTCTTTCAGGCCTTCACCAAGGCTGTTAACGTTCAAAGCTCGGCCCTGCCGCGCTCGTGAATTCCAAGGGTGTCAGCGCCGACGATGGCGAAGCCGTACTCATCCTCGCGAAGGAGTATGGCTTCAAATGCGAAGGAACCTTTACCGGCGAATTCTTCAAGAATTCCACCAACTACCGGCCGGAAGCGAATTCGCGCCTCATTGTGGTCATCACCACCGAAGGCGATACGGCCGGAAATCAGTCTTCAGCAGGCCCATTGGGTGACCTGGCGGAAGTCCGCCGTGCTAAATTCTGATCTATGGCGTTTGAGTCCGATAAAGTGATGTTCGAGATCTACCGGGAAACTGAGTATTCCGGCAAATATCGCGTCGTCTACTTTACCGAACTTCAGGATCACAACAAGGAAACCGAGATCAATCAGGCTCTGAACGGCGAGCACTTCTACGACGGCTTCATCAAGAACTACCGCAAGGACGAAGCCAAGCAGATCATCGAAGGCTGCCTGGCGCGCCTCAATAGCGGCGAGAAGATCGATCCCATGGAACTGGAGCGCGCCCTCGGCGATCACATCGCCTGAGCCTCCGTGCAGATCACCCGTCACGCCAGCCTCTCCGAGCCCCAATTCCTCGGGTGTGCCGCCGCCTTCGTCGACGCCTTGTCGGGCGAATTGAACGCCGCCGGCATGTACCTGCGCAAACTGCAAGGGATGCGAAAAGGCGCCGCTTTCGCCTACGAGATGGCGTTTGACCGGCATCGCTACGGCGCGTTCACGGTGCTCGACCGATGGTCGCAGTTGGTCGCCGCGTTTGGTCCGCACCTGCGCCTGTCGCGTTATCCTGGCATCGTCGCCGAAGCTCCCGCGCGTGTCCGCGCCGCTGAGGAAATCCTGCACCGCGCCAACGAACTGATCGATGCGGCGGACGATTATTCCAGCGCACTGGTGGAGGCCTGCGTGCTCGCGCTTCAGGCGCTGGCAGCGACGTTTGCCGAGGAGCGGCAGGCCGCCGAGCAATCCGCCAAGCTCGGTCCGATGCTGCCGGAGGAACAGCGCGAGGCGCGTGCGACGTTCTCGCGCGACTTGGCGGCGCGTTAGGCGGTCGCACGCCTTGTTACAATTCGGAGCTCAACTCGAACGGATCTTACGACACCAGCGCCTGAACCACCCGGCTCGCCAACTGGTCAAACGTAAGCACCTCGTACAGCGACGGGTCGGACATGATCCGCGCCACAAGCGCCGTGTGCATGGCATGGCCGGCCCGCTCCGCGATCACGTGGCCAAGCAGCGGTCTGCCCAGTAACGCCAGGTCGCCGATCAGGTCCAGCGCCTTGTGCCGGCAGCACTCGTCTGGAAAGCGCAGCCCCTCGGGATTCATCACCCCGTCGCGCGTGAAGCATACTGCATTTTCCAGGCTCGCGCCGCGAATCAGCCCCATGTCCCGCATCTGGTCGAGTTCGTGCGCGAAGCCGAACGTGCGCGCCGGCGCGATGCTCGCCGCGTAACGCTCCGGTGTCACTTCCATCTCCACCGCCTGGCGCCCCGCCAGCGGGTGCCCGTAGTCGGTCTCGCAACTCAAACGGAAACTCTCGGCCGGGAGAATTGAGATGCGTTTGCCTCGCTCTTCCACGGCAATCGGCCGCCGGATGCGCAGGTACCTGCGCTTGCGCCTGCTTTGGCGAATACCCGCGCGGCGAATCAACTCCACAAACGGTTGGCCGCTGCCATCCAGGATGGGCACCTCCAGGTTGTCGATCTCCACCAGTGCGTTGTCGATGCCCATGCTGTAAAACACGCTGAGCAGGTGCTCGGTCGTCGAGATCAGCACGCCCTGGTGCATCAGGCTCGTGGCATAACTCACGCGCGCTACGTGGCGCCAACTGGCAGCGATCGGGAAGCGGTCCAGGTCGGTTCGCAGAAACACGATGCCCGTCGCGGCAGGAGCCGGAAGGATTCGGATGGAAACAGCCACGCCGCTATGCAGGCCAACACCAGAAGCCTGGACGGGACGTTGAATGGTGGTCTCGAAGCGCAATCAGAACTCCACGAAATACATGGCGATAAGAGCCAAACCGTCAATCCTAGCACGCGTTGCTCCACAGCCAAGTGGTTCAATATCAATCCGTTCGAACTTCAGATTGTGGCTAATCCGCGACACTTCACCACTGGGTTGTAGCGCTTACGGGTCGGGGCAGCCAAAACCGCTGCGTGCCATCGGTTATACTGGCGTTGGAATATCCGCCCATGGAACACCTGGCCGGCCCGGGGAACTTTATCTACGCCGGACTCGTTACTGGTAAGGAGTCCCCAACCCTATGACCGCTGCAACCGCGAGTATCCCCGCTGATCCAATCAAGGCGCTGCTGGCCGAAAAAGGTTACGAAGTGACCGAGCCGAGCCCCGGCATCCTTCGCGTACAGGATGTGCATACGGGAGTGGCTGTTCGGGCAGTGCTGGAAGGCGACATCCTGTTTCTGTCCGTGACCTGTACGGTGGTTCCGGAGAGCGCCGTGACTCCGGCCATCATGCGCGCCATGCTGGATGCGCACAACGGCATCTCCACTTCGTACTTTCAGATTTACAAGACCAGCCAGGGCCAGGCGGCCGTGACGCTGAACAACTTCTGCAAGCTGGAAGATCTCGGCCACGAAGACCAGGACGACATCCTTTCCTGTGTCCATTTCCTGCTGGTGGATGTGGTGGCCGCGCGGCAAGTGCTGAGCGGCCTGGTAAGGTAACTGGAGGCAAATCACATATGGGATTTCTATCGGATCTCTTCAGCCGCGCCGGCCGCGTCGCCCGCGGACAAGCCAATGAAGGCATGAGTTCCATCGAAGACGCCACGTTCGATGCCACCGTCCGGCAGACCGTCGCCGACATGAAGACGGAGTTGAACAAGGCCGTCAACGCGTCGGCCGTGGCCATGAGCAACTACAACCGGCTGGACGCCGAATATCAGAAGTACGCGCGGCAGGCGCAGGAATGGAAGGATCGTGCCGGCACGGCGCTGGATGCCGGCAACGAAGATCTGGCCCGCAAGGCGCTCGCCAAAAAAGCGGAGTGCGATAAGCAGGTGGCCAGCATGCAGACGTCCGTCGATCAGGCCCGGCAGGCCAGTGATACGCTGAAGCAGCAGGTGCTGGAGTTGAAGCGCAAGATCGACGAGGCCGAGCGCACCGCGACCACCCTGGTCGCGCGCAAAAACGCGGCGCAGGCCCAACGCAAAGTCGCGGAAGCGCTGGCCGGCGTGGGCAGTGCCGATAACGCGTTTGCCGCTCTGGGCCGTTTCGAAGAAACCGTGGCCAAGGAAGAAGCCTCCGCGCAGGCGTTCAATCAACTGGCGTCGGTCGGCAAAGACGACGATTTGGAAAAGCAGTTCGCCGCTCTCGGCGGCCACAGCGTGGACGACGACTTGGCGGCGCTCAAGCGGGAGCGGCAGTTGAAGGCTCCCAGCATCCCGGCCGCGTTGCCGGCGCCCCAGGCCAAGGCTGGCGGTCCGTCCGGCGGGGCTTAGGGGCGCCCTATGGGCCCGATCACTTTTACTCTCCTAGTCATTCTAGGGATCCTGCTCTTCATGGTGCTTAAAAAACTGTTCGAGAGGCAGCCGGCTGCCGCGACTCCCGTCTCGCCGCAACCCGATCTTGCAAGCCTCACCATAGCGGATGCGCGGGTCGGTGATACGATCTCCGTACCCGGCGCCGGCGATAATCTCGGCGACCTGGATTTCACCGTTGACCACCGCAACCGCTACGAGGCTGGCGAAAGACAATGGTTTGATGTCAGCGGCAAGTATCACGAACGCCGCGTAGCGCTGGAAGTCCGCACCGAAGACGACGAACTCGAAGTGCGTGGTTTCGTCGACGGCCGCAAGCTTACGCTCGAAGACCTGGGTCTTTCCGAAGACGACCTGGCGCAGATTGACGAACGCCAAAACACCGCCGACAATTTCGGTTTCGACGGCAAGAACTGGTATTACCGCCTGAGCAAAGAAATGGGCGTCTTCCATGACGGCCAGGCGCAGGGTTCCGGTTTCTACGGCTGGGACTTCATAGAGGAAACAGGCCAGCGGTACCTGTCGATTCGCAAACGCGAAGGCGAGCCATTCAGCGCCAGCGTGGCTGTGAAGTTGAACCCGGCGGACATCACCGTCTTCCGTTCCGCATAAAGGAGTGCCAACATGAGCCGGCGTGGGCTCGAATTCTTAGCCGTAATTCTCGCCTTCCTGATGGTTGTGGTCCTGCTCGCGGGTTTCGACAACCTGCCGCGCAGGCTGCGCGCGGACATCGAAGGCGAAGCCAAACAACTCTCGCTGTCTCAAAAACAGTTTCAGGATTCGGTGGACGAGGTCAACCGTAATCTGGCCGCCGAGCCGGATTTGTTCCGCGCCGAGAATATGGCGACGGTTTTCCCGGACCGCCTGCGCATCGCCAGTGGTGAACTGCAGGGCGCGCAACGGGACGCCGCGGCGCTCGACAAACTGCTGCAGGCCAATCGCCGCCAGGACCGCGATCAGGCCGAAAAGCTCCTTAACGAAGAACGTGCCCTGCGTTCATCCGCTCTCAAAGAAGCCTCCGCGGTGCAGGCCGAGGCGCGTCACTGGGTCAATCTGAAGCAAAACCTGCCGGCGGAAATGAAGCAGATGGAGAGCGACCACCAAGCCTTGCAACACTGGGATTTCGCTCCCGTCAATGCCGCCGTCCAGCGCGCCGAAACCGATTGGCCGGACAAGAAGAGCGACCTCGAAACGCGTCTCGAGGCGTTGCACGCCGTTCCCGCTGATGCCGGGAAATCCTGGCAGGCGAGCGACGCCATGCGGCGCAAGGCCGAGGCCAACGATCTCGTCGGCCTCGATTATGCATTGCTGTTGACGTCCGCGGAGGCAATCCACAAGGACGCCGCTTCCCTGCCCGGGCGCACCCAGGAACTGCAAACACTTACCGGTCAGCTCTACACGGGTTGGGACAAGATTCTCATCGATCTGCGCGATCGCAAGTCCGGCGGCGAGCACGATTACGAAGAGAAGCTCCGCGTTGTCAGCACAAAGTTCCCCGACGGCACCGCCAAGCAGGGTGAGACCAGCTCGGAAGAGACCTGGGTCGAGGTTCCGCAAGCCACTTACCGCGTCGCCGAGAACAATGTCGGCATGGCGGTGGCGCACAAGCCCACCGGCAAGTACGACAGCGAAGCCGACGATATCGCCCAACCGGCGGGTTTCGCGTACATGGCGCCGGTCGGGGAGCGTAACCAGTACGGATATTGGGATCATCGCGACGGCGGCAATTTCTGGGTGTGGTACGGGCAGTATGCTCTGCTGCGCGACCTGCTGTGGGGCCGCAGCTACCGTCCGGTGCCGTCGTATGAGTGGGAGTCCTATCGCACGGCGCGCACCAGCGGACAAACGTATTACGGCCGGGACGAGTCCGCCGGCGCGCCCAAGTACGGCACCCACGGCACGTTCACGGCGCAGCACTATTCCGACAGCCGGTACGTGCGCAGCTCGGGGGGATACAGCAGTTCGAAGTACGCGAGCGGCAGCCTGCGGCGCGGCGAGAGCGCCGCCGGAAAAACGTTCGGCTCCGGCTCCTCGGGATCGGGATTCCGCCCCAAAACCTCGCCCGGCTTCAAGCCCAGCTTCAAGCCGCCGACGGGTGGCCGTAGCTTCGGCCGGCGGCGATAATTCCCGCGTGATGCTTCCGCTTGAGCTGCGTCTAAGCCGCTAATGCGGTCGAGCATCTCTCTCCTGCTGGCCTTCACGTCCTGGGCGCTCGGCAACGATCTTTCCTGGATCGACCAATCGGCGCGAGAGTCGGTCGCGGCAAACCAGAGTTGCAAAGCCCGGGAGTATGCTGCGTGCCGGGAGCACCTCCTGCAGTTGCGTGACCTGCTCGATGGCCGCGGCGACATTGTCTATCGCTTGGCGAAAGTCGAAGCTGCGTTGGGTCATCGGGCCGCTGCACTTGAAGCGCTGGCTGTGTTCGGCGATATGGGCCTGACCTTCGCCGATCCGGCTTCCGACCCGGAATTTGCGCCTCTCCGCGGCGCGCCCCGTTTCCGCGCCGCGCTCACGAAAATCGCAGCCGCGCGGAAGCCTGTTTCCCGCAGCCGGATCTTTACGACGCTGCCGGAAAACGACCTCATCGCCGAAGACATCGCTTACGACTCTGTGACCCGGCAGTTCTACGTCAGCAGCGTCCGCCACCGGAAGATATTCGCCGTCGGGATGGATGGCCGCGCCCACGATTTCATCGCGGAGGGGCAGCCCAACATCTGGGCCATACTCGCTCTGGGCGTCGATGCGCGGCGCCGATTCCTGTGGGCATCCACCGCGGCGTTGGCGGAAGGCCTTGGATACACCGCGGCGGACGAAGGCCGTTCCGCGCTATTGAAATACTCGCTGGACTCACGCACCTTAATAAAGCGTTACGACCTTCCGCGCGATGCCGCGCATGATCTGGGAGACATGACCCTCACACCTGCGGGGGATGTGTTCGTCTCGGATGGCGAGGGCGCGGTCTACTGGGTCGATCACGCGAAAGACGCTATCGAGATCCTCGTGGGTCCAGGCAAATTCCAATCTCCTCAGACTCCGGCGCTAGCTCCGGACGGTGGCCGCCTGTTTGTGCCTGACTACGCACGCGGCATCGGCATCGTCCACCTCGGCACGAAACGCATCAGTCTGCTGGGGCACCCGGCTAGCCTTTCTTTTGCGGGAATCGACGGGCTTTACCTGTCGGGAACAAGCATGCTCGCGATTCAGAACGGTACCGAGCCAGAGCGCCTGATCCGCATGCGGTTGGATGGCGAACTTACAAGCGTGACAGACTGGGAAACCCTAGAAGCCAACTGGCCAGGTCTCGGCGATCCGACCCACGGTGTCTTCGTGGACGGCGAATTTTATTTCATCGCCAACTCCGGTTGGGACGTGTTGGGCGCGAACGGTGCGTTGAAGCCGGGCAAGTCCTTCACCGCACCCTCCATTCGCTGGCTAGCGTTCGATCGTGGCCAAGCCGCGCGCTGACCCTTTCGCTCAACGCCTCGGATAGGATAACAATGTGGCCCGCCGCTTAGAAGCCTGCCTCATCGATGGCCCCGCGGGCCAACTCGAAGCCTTGCTCGAACCACCCGAGGATATCGCGCCGCAATCCCTCGCCCTCGTCTGTCACCCCCATCCCCTATTCGGCGGCACCATGCACAATAAAGTCGTACACCGCGCCGCGCGGGCGCTGCGCCACTCCGGCGCCGCCGTCCTGCGCTTCAATTTTCGTGGAGTCGGCAAAAGCCAGGGCCGGCATGCTGACGGTGTCGGCGAAGTCGACGATGCGCGCGCGGCTCTCGACTGGCTTCGCCGGCGCTATCCCGGGCTGCCTTATACACTCGCCGGGTTTTCGTTCGGATCGCGCATCGCGCTCATCCTGGCTTGTGCCTTAGGTGATCCCCTACGGGTGATCGCCCTAAGCTTCCCGGCCAAGCAATATCCGGTAGACGCCGCAGCGCGCTGTCCGGTGCCGAAGATCTTCGTGCAAAGCACCCACGACGTGCATGGTGGGGCGCGGGGGGGGGGGGGGGGGTGGGGGGGGGGGGGGGCCGGCGGGGGGGGCGGGGGGGGGGGGGGGGGGGGGGGGGGGGGGGCG
>Ga0335077_10013012_pt1 | contig 10413 bp, 8 predicted proteins | sample Lox_Sample_31_FD_207151 | JGI IMG/M metagenome (GOLD analysis project Ga0335077, IMG submission 207151) | Soil microbial communities from Loxahatchee National Wildlife Refuge, Florida, United States - Lox_Sample_3.1 | ecosystem: Environmental > Terrestrial > Soil > Wetlands | place: USA: Florida...
TAACCTTATGTCCCGGACCCGTTCGCCGTTTGGAGTCGAGAATCGATGAAGCAGTTCCCGCGCATCCAACGCCTGCCGCCCTACGTGTTCAACATCACGGCCGAGCTCAAGGCCGCCGCGCGCCAGCGGGGCGAAGACGTCATCGACTTCGGCATGGGCAACCCGGACCAGCCCACGCCCAGGCACATCGTGGACAAATTGGTGGAAACGGCCCAGCGCGGCGACACGCATCGGTATTCGGTTTCGAAGGGCATCCTGCGGCTGCGCAAGGCCGTCTGCAACTGGTACCGTTGGCGCTACCAGGTGGAGCTGGAACCCGACCGGGAGGCCATCGTCACGATCGGCTCCAAAGAAGGTATCGCGCACCTGGCGCTGGCCACGCTGACATCCGGCGACATCGTCCTGGTCCCCAATCCCAGCTATCCGATCCACATCTACGGACCGGTGATCGCCGGTGCCGATATCCGGCACGTGCCGATGCTGCCGGGCGTGGATTTCTTCGACGAGCTGACCAAGGCGATCAGCGATTCCTACCCGAAGCCGAAGATGCTCATCTTGAATTTCCCCAGCAATCCCACGACTCAGTGCGTGGACTTGTCCTTCTTTGAACGCATCGTGGCGCTGGCGAGGGAGCACCGGATCTATGTGGTGCACGACTTTGCCTACGCCGACATCGTGTTCGACGGCTACCGCGCGCCGTCCATCATGCAGGTGCCCGGCGCGAAGGAAGTGGCCGTGGAGTTCTTCACGCTGTCCAAGAGCTACAACATGGCCGGCTGGCGCGTGGGTTTCATGGTTGGCAACCCGGACCTGGTGGCGGCCTTGGCGCGCATCAAGAGCTATCACGACTACGGTACCTTCACGCCCATACAAGTCGCGTCGATCGTTGCCCTGGAAGGCCCGCAGCAGTGCGTCGAGCAGATCCGCGCCACGTACCAGAAACGGCGCGACGTGTTGTGCAGCGGCCTGAACAGCGTCGGCTGGCAGGTCCACGTGCCCCAGGCCACCATGTACGTTTGGGCTCCAGTTCCACCGGCTTACCGCCCGATGGGTTCGCTGGAGTTCGCGAAGAAGCTCCTGGCCGATGCCAAAGTCGCGGTCTCGCCCGGAATCGGGTTCGGCCAGTACGGGGACGATCACGTACGGTTCAGCATGATCGAGAACGAGGCGCGCACGCGGCAAGCGATCCGGGGCATCCGCGATATGTTCCGCCGCGACGGACTCTTGAAGATCGCCGCCGCAGGCTGAGGCCAGAGCCCGAATCGTCGTGTCGACTCCAACCTCGAATCCGATGGAGATCATCCGCATCACCGACGACGCTCACGACGTGGTCGAGCCGCAGTGGCTCGCGCGGGCCGAGAGAGTACACCGCCAGCTCCGGCCGCAGCTGCCGTCCGACTACGCCGCCAAAATGCGAGCCATCTTCGCATCCGGAGGCGAGATGTGCGTCGCGGTTCAAGGCGAGCAAGTGGTGGGGATGGCGGTGTTTCGGGACTTCGAGAACACCCATGCCGGGCGCAAGTTCTACGTCGACGATCTGGTCACCGACGAAGCGTTCCGCTCGAGCGGCGTCGGGCGAGCACTGCTCGTCTTTCTGGAGCAGCTGGCTCGCGGCCGGGGCTGCAGCGGCATAGAGCTCGATTCGGGCACCCATCGCACGCGAGCGCATCGCTTCTACTTCCGAGAAGGCTTCGGGATCACCTCTTTTGCGTTCCGCAAAGAGTTCAAATGAAACCGATCAGCGTTGGCCTGTTGGGCATCGGCACGGTGGGGGGCGGTACCTTCGCCGTGCTGCGCCGCAATCAAGAGGAGATCACGCGCCGCGCGGGCCGTGCCATAACGCTCAAGGTGGTCGCCGACAAAGATTTGACACGGGCCAGGCGCGTCGTCGGGGACGCGGCGCAAGTGACGGCCGACGCGCCATCCGTGGTTCGCGACCCGGAGATCGACATCGTGGTCGAGTTGATCGGAGGCACCAAGATCGCCAAGGACTTGATCATGGGGGCGATCGAACACGGCAAACACGTCGTCACCGCGAACAAGGCCTTGCTGGCCCAGCATGGAACCGAGATCTTCTCCGCGGCCCAGAGAAAAGGCGTCATGGTGGCTTTCGAAGGCGCGGTGGCGGGCGGCATTCCGATTATCAAGGCGTTGCGCGAAGGATTGACCGCCAACCGCATCGAATGGATCGCCGGGATCATCAACGGGACCAGCAACTTCATCTTGTCTCAGATGCGCGACACTGGGGCGAGCTTCGAGGAAGTGCTCAAGCAGGCGCAGGAGCGCGGGTACGCCGAGGCCGACCCCACCTTCGATATCGAAGGCATCGACGCGGCGCATAAGCTCACCATCATGTCGGCGATCTCTTTCGGGATCCCTATGCAGTTCAGCAAGGTCTACACGGAGGGGATATCCAGGCTGACCCGGCAGGACATGCGCTATGCAGAAGAACTCGGCTACCGTATCAAGCTGCTGGGCATTACGCGCCGGACGCCCGAGGGCATCGAATTGCGCGTGCATCCGACCTTGATCCCAACGCGCCGGCTGATCGCCAATGTGGAAGGTGTCATGAATGCGGTGCTGGTCAAAGGCGATGCCGTGGGGCAGACGCTGTACTACGGTGCCGGCGCGGGGGCCGAGCCCACCGCCTCGGCGGTGGTGGCCGACCTGGTGGATGTCACGCGGATGCACACCGCTGACCCTGAAAACCGCGTACCGCATCTGGCGTTTCAGCCCGACGCGTTGTCGGATACCCCCATCTTGCCGATGGACGCGGTCGAGACGGCCTACTATCTGCGGCTGCGCGTGTTGGACCGTCCGGGCGTGCTGGCGGACATCACCCGCATTCTGGCCGACCTGTCGATTTCCATCGATGCCATGGTGCAAAAGGAGCCGGGTGAGGGCGAGGAGCAAGTGGACATCATCATGCTCACCCACGTCACCATCGAGAAGAACATCAACGCTGCCATCGCTCGCATCGAGGCACTGCCCGTCAACCTTGCCAAGGTCACCCGCATCCGGCTGGAGGAACTTGCCGCATGAGCCAGGGAGCAGGGTGCCGGCGCAACTCGGAGCAGGGGCGGCGCAACTCGGAGCAGGGGCCGGCGCAACTCGGAGCAGGGGCCCCACTTGTGGGGATGCGACATTGGAGCCGGCCAAGGCGTGTCGCCCGCCGGCCCTCGCGCGTCTACGGGGTGCGGCCGCTCCCGGCGGGCGCAAGCTTGGGGCGGAGCGGCTGCGTTGCGACCCGGGCCGACCCCACCAAATGCGGCCCCGTGCGCCCCTGCCCGCACCACTCTTCGAGAGACCGAGTCCGGGGCGCATCCCAGAGGGAGCCCTGTTCCGCCCTCCGACGCGCCCGCTTGCGGGGATGCGACCGAGGGGAATGCGGCTAGGCGCCGACACCACGATCCCATTTCGGACGGTAGACCTCAAAGAGTGAGCCAGGGAGCAGGGGCCGGGGCAACGCCCGGGTGTGGGGAAGCGGGAGGAGACCCGACCAAGGCGTGCCCCGTTTCTCACGCTGGACCACACAGACGCGGCCGGATGAGCGCACCTGCGCGTGCGACCGCTCGCAGCGCCTGACGTTCTGGTATGCCTTGATGCGCTATGTGAGCACCCGCGGTGGTATGGCGGCGGGCCGGTTCTCGCAGATCCTGTTGGAGGGTTTGGCCCCCGACGGCGGACTGGTCGTGCCTGCGAGCTACCCCACGGTGAGCCGCGCGGAGCTGTCCGGTTGGCGCGGGCTGGCCTACCCCGCACTGGCCTTCGAAATCCTGCGGCGCTATATCGATGACATCGCGGACGCCGACCTCAATGCACTGATCGAGCAGACGTATACCGCACGCCTGTTCGGGAGCGCCGACATCACCCCGGTCCGGACGCTGCAACGGGACGTGCACCTGCTCGGCCTGTCCTACGGCCCCACGCTCGCCTTCAAGGACCTGGCCATGCAGCTGCTGGGCAATCTGTTCGAATACGTCCTGGCGAAGACCGGTGGGGAGCTCAATATTCTGGGTGCGACCTCAGGCGACACGGGCTCGGCGGCCGAGTACGCCATGCGGGGCAAGCGGAGGTTGCGGGTGTTCATGCTTTCACCCTACCGGAAGATGAGCCCGTTTCAGACCGCGCAGATGTACTCACTGCTCGACGCCAATATCTTCAACATCGGCATACGCGGAGTGTTCGACGACTGCCAGGACATCGTCAAGGTGGTTGGCAAGGATGCAGCGTTCAAAGCGCGGCTGCGGATCGGGACAGTCAATTCGATCAACTGGGCGCGCGTCGTCGCACAGGTCGTGTACTACTTCAAGGGCTACCTGGCGGTAGCCATGGACGTGGGCCAGCCGGTCTCGGTGGCGGTGCCTTCGGGCAACTTCGGCAACATTTTCGCCGGTCATATCGCTCGGCAGATGGGACTGCCCATCCGGCATCTGATCCTCGCGACCAACGAAAACGACGTGCTGGACGAGTTCTTCCGCACCGGGCGCTACCGCGTGCGCAAAGCGGCCGAAGTGAAACAGACGTCCAGCCCGTCGATGGACATCTCGAAGGCGTCGAACTTCGAGCGCTTCATCTACGATCTCACCGGACAAGATGCCCGAGCCGTCGCCGAGCTGTGGCGTAGGGTCGACCGGGACGGCGGTTTTGATCTGGCCGCAACGGCCTATCGGGAACAGCTCCCGCGGTTCGGCTTTGTGTCCGGCTCTAGCACCCACGCGGACCGGTTGGAGACCATTCGGCGCGTGTACCGGGAGACGGGGAGCATCATCGATCCGCACACCGCAGACGGGCTCAAGGTTGGCCTGGAGCACCGCGAGTCGGGTGTCCCGTTGCTGTGCCTGGAGACAGCGCTCGCAGCCAAGTTTGCGCCCGCGATCCGCGAGGCGCTCGGACGCGACCCCGAGACTCCGCTCGCTTTCGAAGGCCTCGAGGACAGGCCGCAGCGGGTGGAAGTCATGGAAGCGGACGCGGAGGCGGTAAAGGCCTTCATCGTCGCGCACTGTGGAGCTCAGCCCTGATGGCGGCGTCGGGCGGCAGCGGGGGGTTCGACGACGCGCGTGAATTCTGGGACCAGCGCTTCCGCGCTCCGGGGTACATCTTCGGCACGGAGCCTAACGTGTTCCTGGCCGCTCAGGCGCACCGCTTCAGGCCTGGACACCGCGTGCTCGATGTTGCTTGCGGCGAGGGGCGCAATAGCGTCTGGCTTGCGGGTTTAGGCTGTGACGTCCTGGGCCTCGACATCTCGCCGCTGGCGTTGGACAAAGCGAGGCGTCTCGCTTCCGGGCACGCAGTGGCGGTCGAGTACGTGGAGGCGGACATCCGGGACTGGAAGTGGCAACCTGAACGCTTCGATGCGGTCGTCTGTATCTTCATCCAGTTCGCCGAGCCAAACCAGCGCGCACGGCTGTTCGAGGGCATCAAGACCACACTCAAGGCCGGCGGGGTGTTGGTGCTGCAGGGCTACACACCGAAGCAGGTGGAGTACAAGACCGGTGGTCCCCCGCGGGCCGATCACATGTACACGCGGCTACTGCTGCAAGATGCCTTCGCCGACCTGGAGATATTGCACCTGCGAGAACACGAGGAGGTCTTGGCCGAGGGGGTCAAGCACGTAGGGCGCTCGGCGCTCATCGATCTCGTGGTCCGCAAGCGGATCGTTCCGCCTGGAAAGGCTTAGAACCCATTGAGATAGGTTCTAGCTTGAGGCGAGGGCCGCGGGGAGCTGGTCCAGGCGCTTCAGCTCGCGATCCGGAGGGTATCCCAACTCATCGGGCTGTGCGCCCGAGCGGTTGATCCAGAACGTGCGGAAACCAAAGGAGCTCGCCCCGCTCGCGTCCCAGGAGTTAGACGATACGAAGGCGATGTTTTCGCGCTTTGCGTCCAAGCGGTCTACCGCGAACTGGTAGACGCTCGGATGGGGCTTGAACACGCGCAGCGCGTCCACGCTGAGCACGGCCTGGAACAGCCCTTCGAGGCCGGCGTTGCGAACCAACGCCAGCAGCATGTGCGGCGAGCCGTTCGACAGGATGGCGAGCTTCGTGCCGCGCAGCGAGTCCAATACCGGGGGCACATCCGCGAAGGTCGCCAAGTGCCGGTATTGCTCCAGCAACGCTTGCGCTGCCACAGCGTCGAGACGCAGGCCCAGGGTATTGCAGCAGTGGGCGAGCGCGGCCCCTGTGACGGATTCGAAGTCCTCGTAGCGGCCCATCAGGCTGCGCAGCCACGTGTACTCGAGCTGCTTGCTGCGCCACGCCCGGGACAGCGTCTCCCCGCGCCCCGGGAAGAGTTGTTCGCAGCGCTCGATGACCGAATGCACGTCGAACAAGGTCCCGTAGGCGTCGAACACGACGGCCTGAACCGGCTGAGGCATGGTCTTATGGCAGCGCGAGGTCGCGCGCACCCCGGGCTCGCAGCGGATGGCCGATGACGGCCGTGCGCTTCGCGCAATCGCGCAGCAGATCCGAGTCGATGGAGCGCTCGGCATCGAACAGCTGGCGGAAAATCATCGCTGCAACTCAGAGGGGCCGTTTTACCCTGACGGCGCCGCGGACCTGGCCTGCGCTGTAACCCGTGGCACGGTCGTACGGGTATTCTGCCCGCAGGCGCTCTTGCACGGAACCGGGTATGTTGTCCGGGCTGCCGTGACAAGTGAGACAGAGCGGCCCATGGAGGGGCGCGAGGGCGAGTAGAAAAAGCGGTCCGAGCGCTGCGCTGCGGTTCACGGCGGCCTCCGGTCAAATCTGCTGTACTGACAGTCTACCGGCGCGCGGGGACTTTTTGGGTCCGTGATGCGGTGCATGGGGTCCGGCCCGGCAATCGTTGAAATGCCCCCTCGAGCCCCAATGTAATCGCGAGTTTAGGGTTTTGCCGAGGAGACCAGCATGCGCTTCGACAAGTTTACGACCAAGTTCCAGCAGGCGTTCGCCGACGCTCAGAGCCTCGCGGTGGGCAACGACAATCCGTATATCGAGCCGCAACACCTGCTGTTGGCGTTGATCGACCAGCAAGACGGCGGTACCGCCTCCATCCTCGCAAAGTCGGGCGTCAACGTTCAACCGCTGCGCGAGGCATTGCGTTCCAGCATCGACCGTTTACCGAAGGTGGAAGGCCATGGCGGCGAGGTCAACGTCTCCCGCGAGCTCTCCAATCTGCTCAACCTCACGGACAAGGAAGCCCAGAAGAAGGGCGATCAGTTCATTCCGTCCGAGCTGTTCCTGCTGGCCTTGACTGCGGACAAGGGCGAGACCGGGCGCCTGTTCAAGCAGCACGGCGCCAACCGCCAGCATCTGGAGAGGGCCATAGACGCGGTGCGCGGGGGCCAGACGGTTTCCGACCCGGAGGCCGAGGGCCAGCGCGAATCGCTCGCCAAGTACACGCTCGATCTGACCGAGCGTGCCCGGCACGGCAAGCTGGACCCCGTCATCGGCCGTGACGACGAGATCCGGCGCACCATACAGATTCTCCAGCGCCGCACCAAGAACAACCCAGTCCTGATCGGCGAGCCGGGGGTGGGCAAGACCGCCATCGTCGAGGGGCTGGCCCAGCGCATCGTCGACGGCGAGGTCCCCGACACCCTCAAGGACAAGCGTCTGCTGGTCCTGGACCTGGCACTGCTTCTGGCCGGCGCCAAGTACCGGGGCGAGTTCGAGGAGCGGCTGAAATCCGTGCTCAAGGAGATCGCTCAGGATGAGGGCCGCACGATCGTCTTCATCGATGAGATCCACACGATGGTGGGTGCGGGCAAGGCGGAGGGCGCAATCGACGCCGGGAACATGCTCAAACCGGCATTGGCGCGCGGCGAGCTGCACTGCATCGGGGCCACGACGCTGGATGAATATCGCAAGTACATCGAGAAGGACGCGGCGCTCGAGCGGCGCTTCCAGAGGGTTCTGGTGGAGGAGCCCAGCGTAGAGGACACCATCGCCATCCTGCGTGGACTCCAGGAGAAATACGAAGTCCACCACGGGGTGGAAATCACCGATCCGGCGATCGTAGCCGCGGCGGAGCTGTCGCACCGCTACATTACGGACCGCTTCCTGCCGGACAAGGCGATCGACCTCATCGACGAGGCCGCCGCCCGGATCAAGATGGAGATCGACTCCAAGCCGGAGGAAATGGACAAGCTCGAGCGCCGGCTGATCCAGCTCAAGATCGAGCGGGAGGCGGTGAAGAAAGAGAAAGACGAGGCGTCGCGCAAGCGCTTGACGCTGTTGGAGGGCGAGATCAGCAAGCTCGAGCGCGAGTACGCCGACCTGGAAGAGATCTGGAAGGCAGAGAAGGCCCAGGTCCAAGGTGCGCAGCACATCAAGGAAGAGCTCGAAAAGCTCAAAGTCGAGATGGAGGCGGCCAAGCGCAAGGGCGACTGGCAGCGCGTGTCCGAGCTGCAGTACGGTCGCATCCCGCAACTGGAGTCCCAGCTCAAGAAGGCCGAGACCGCCGAAAGCTCTCCGCAAAAACACAAGTTGCTACGGACCCAGGTGGGCGCCGAGGAAATTGCCGAAGTCGTGTCCCGCGCCACCGGCATCCCGGTGTCCAAGATGATGCAGGGGGAACGCGAGAAGCTGCTGGACATGGAGACGCAGCTGCACCGGCGCGTGGTTGGCCAGGACGAAGCCGTGCGGCTGGTATCCGACGCCATTCGCCGTTCGCGTGCCGGGCTGGCCGATCCGCATCGCCCGTACGGGTCGTTCCTGTTCCTAGGACCCACCGGAGTAGGGAAGACCGAGCTGTGCAAGGCATTGGCCGCGTTTCTGTTCGATTCCGAGGATCACTTGATCCGCATCGACATGTCCGAGTTCATGGAGAAGCACTCGGTGGCGCGGCTCATCGGTGCACCGCCCGGCTACGTCGGGTACGAGGAAGGCGGTTATCTGACCGAAGCCGTGCGGCGCAAGCCCTATTCGCTGATCCTGCTGGACGAAGTGGAGAAGGCGCACCCGGACGTGTTCAACGTGCTGCTGCAGGTCCTCGACGACGGGCGCATGACTGACGGGCAAGGGCGCACGGTCGACTTCAAGAACACGGTGATCGTGATGACCTCGAACCTGGCGTCGCATCTGATCCAACAGATGCCCGGCAGCGACTATCAGGCCATCAAGGTGGCGGTGATGGCGGAGGTCAAGAACTATTTCCGACCCGAATTCATCAACCGCATCGACGAGGTCGTGGTGTTCCATGCGCTCGACGAAAGGAACATCCGGGCGATCGCCAAGATCCAGCTCGGGCTTCTGGAGAAACGTCTCGCGGGCATGGAGATGAAGCTGCAAGTGAGCGACGCGGTGCTCGCCGAGCTGGCCAAGGTCGGATTCGACCCGCTGTATGGGGCTCGCCCGCTCAAGCGTGCGATCCAAGCGTCGATCGCGAACCCGCTCGCCAAGGAGATCTTGGAAGGACGGTTTGGTCCCAAGGATACCGTGGCCGTTGATTACAGCGGTGGCCGCTTCACCTTCGCCAAGCTGGCTTCCGCACCGGAAGCGAAAGCGGCCTAGCAGGCCGGCGGTCCTGGGCTCCGGCACGGGAGGCCAGGGCGAGGGTCAAGCGGCCTGCGTCGGAGCAGCCGAGGCTTGGGGCGCCTGTCGCCTCGAACCCAGAACGTCGTCGGCCTGGAAGCAGGCCCCCCTTTGTCGGATAATCGCCGTTCACCGTCGGGCGGGTCCTCCGGGACTCTCTCGGACCTGTCATCGATCGTAAGCGGACAATGCATGACGCTGCAGCGGGGATAGCCGCCGGCCCCCTGGCCCGGATTCAGCCACCCCCGGACATCGAGCAAGCGCCTGAGTCGCCGGTCGCCCGGCTGTACGGCCAGCCGGTCGTCGAAATACCGTCGGACCTCTTCATCCCTCCCGACGCGTTGCGGGTCATGCTGGAGGCCTTCGAGGGTCCGCTCGACCTGCTGCTCTACTTGATACGCAGGCACAATCTCGACGTGCTGGACATCCCGATGGCCCAGCTCACCGCCCAGTACATGACGTACGTTGAGATCATGCAAGCGCATCAGCTCGAGCTCGCCGCCGAATACCTCCTGATGGCCGCGCTGCTGATCGAGATCAAGTCCCGGATGCTGCTACCCCCGCCGCGTGCAGAAGCGGAGGAAGAGACCGATCCGCGCGCCGAGTTGATCCGCCGCCTGCTCGCATATGAGCAAATCAAGAAGGCCGCGAAAAAACTGGACGAGCTTCCCCAGCTCGGGCGCGACTTCGAACTGGCGTGCGCCTGGTTGGAACAGACCATGGCCGTGCGTCTTCCTGGGGTCGCCCCCGAAGACTTGCGTAGCGTCTGGCTGGGGCTCATCGCCCGCGCGAAGGCGGCGCAGCACCACAAGGTGACGCGGGAGCAGCTCTCGGTGCGGGAACGGATGAGCTCGATCCTGCGCCGCCTTCAGGGCCATGGCTTCCTGGAGTTCACCCAGTT
>Ga0335077_10013013_pt1 | contig 10412 bp, 10 predicted proteins | sample Lox_Sample_31_FD_207151 | JGI IMG/M metagenome (GOLD analysis project Ga0335077, IMG submission 207151) | Soil microbial communities from Loxahatchee National Wildlife Refuge, Florida, United States - Lox_Sample_3.1 | ecosystem: Environmental > Terrestrial > Soil > Wetlands | place: USA...
AACAGTGCGAAACAAGGAAAACCGGGCAAGCTTTAATCATGCGAACGCCAGGGCGGTGAGAAATCACCGCCCTTTTGTGCTGGGGAAAATATTAATCAATCGCACCACAGAATTGACATAGTAACGACATATTATTCCTGTTCGCTTCTCTCGGGGATATTGTTTCCCCTTCGATTTTAGCCGGCTCCCCCCCTCGCGTCATTCAAGGCTGAAGAATTATTCAAAAAATTGCATTCTGTCAAGTCTCCATTATGCCTATTTGCACTCAGCGACGATCGTTTTCGGTGCCGGTCGTCCTGCTTGATCATTTCAATCTCTGGACAAGAGCTTCCGGAATGATTATCATCAGATCACATCCCGGAGGAGAGCAATGACTACTAAACGGCTTCGGTTCGTCGTTCATGAGCATAAATCAACAAGGCTTCACTACGATTTCCGTCTCGAGGTCGGCGGGGTGCTCAAATCATGGGCCATTCCGAAAGGACCGTCCATGGACGCGGCGGACAAACGGCTCGCAATTATGGTTCCCGACCATGATCTGGCTTATATCGATTTCGAAGGTGTCATTCCCAAGGGCAATTACGGCGCTGGGCCGGTGGTCGTCTGGGACACGGGAGAATTCGTGCCGCTTGAGACCGATGATCCCGAAGCGGCACTAACATCAGGCAAACTCAGCTTCGAATTGAAAGGGAAAAAACTCAAAGGCGCTTTTACCCTTGCGCAAATGAAGAGCCTCCCACAGGGCACAGGCAAGGAATGGCTGCTCATAAAGAAAAAGGACAACTTCTCGCTTCCCTACTTTGCGATCAGGACCGAGCTCACACCGGCGAGGATCGCGATGCTTAAAGAACGCATACCTCCTTGTGAAACAGAGTAACAAAGATCGCCGCTTTCCGAAAAAGGACGTCTGCGGGCCGCTGTTTTCAGACAATCCATTACCCCTGGCCTGCAGTCATTTTTCATTTCTCTACCTTCAAGTGCAAAGCAGAAAAGTCGATGAAAGAATCATATAATGCGGTAGAGTTGCAGCTCACATTACGGGACCTCTGGATAGATCACATATTCTGGGTCAGTCTAGTAGTATTTGCCACAAAATTCGGCGACACGGAAGCGGCAAAAGATTGCCGTCAATGCCTCCTGCCAACGCATAAGCTCACGTGGGACATCACATCGCTCAAATTGACGCAGTCGTGCAATTGCCAAGAAATATTGCTTGAGTTTTCATCTATAAAATACTATTATAGGCGTTTACAATAGCAAATTAATCACTATCTCCAACCATGGGGGGAAACACGGATGTCCAGGGCAGACAGGTTTTTGAAAGCGTGCCGGCGTGAGCCGGCCGATTGCACTCCGGTATGGATGATGCGCCAGGCAGGAAGGTATCTTCCTGAATATCGCGAGATCCGGAAAAAGCACACCTTCCTCGAGATGTGCAAGACTCCCGAGGTCGCCGCGGAAGTTACGATCCAGCCAGTGCGACGCTTCGAGATAGATGCAGCCATCATCTTTGCCGACATCCTTCTTCCGCTCGAACCGATGGGCATCGGCCTCGAATTCTCCAAGGGGGAAGGCCCGGTGATCCATAATCCCGTGCGCACCATGGCCGATGTTGAGAAGCTCAAACCCATTGACGCTGCATCACAGATCGATTACCTCATGAAGGCCATCAAAATCGTGTTGAAGGAATTGAACGGCAAAGTGCCGCTCATCGGTTTCACGGGCGCGCCGTTCACACTCGCTTCCTACATAATAGAAGGTGGCGGATCGCGCAACTATGAACACGCCAAAGCAATGATGTTCTCCCATCCCAGGACATGGCACAAGCTCATGGAGCACCTCACCGGCGTCATCATCAATTACCTGAATGCACAGATCGATACGGGTGTGCAGGTGGTGCAGATCTTCGACTCCTGGGTCGGGGCCCTGGGACCCAGCGACTATCGCGAGTTCGTGCTGCCGCATCAGAAAAACGTGATCGCGGGCATTAAAAAGACCGTCCCGATCATCCACTTCGCTCACGGCGCGAGCCATCTTCTCGAAATGGTGTCGGAAGCGGGAGGCGACGTGATCGGCCTCGACTGGCGCTGCGACCTGGACGCTGCCTGGAAACGCGTGGGATTCGACAAGGCGGTGCAGGGCAATCTCGATCCGATTGCCCTCTTCGGATCCAAGGAATTCATCCGGAAACGGACGAAGGAGATTATCGACCGGGCAGGTGGTAGAAACGGTCACATCATGAATCTCGGTCATGGCATCCTGCAGCAGACACTGCTCGATCACGCTGAAGAGTTCATCAACGCTACTCATGAGTTGAGCAAGCGATAGGGTCAAACATTCGGGTCAGGTACCGCGGAGGGGGAATCAAGGAGCAGGTGGGTCCTTTTCTCCTTGTCCCTTGCCGCTTTCTACGTGCCCCTTTTATATTCTATGTCCGACCAAACCGCAATCATACTCATCGCCCTAGGAGGACCGCGGTCGCTCGACGAGGTCGGCCCCTTCATGACAGCATTCATGGGTCGGTCCGTTCCGCCCCCTGTGGTTGCGGCGATCATAGAACGATATAAACTCATAGGCGGCAAATCACCGCTGCCGGAACTCGTGAAAGCACAGGCTGCCGCACTCGAACAGGAGCTAGCCGGCAATTACCGCGTTTATGAAGGTTTCCGGTATTCCCATCCAACCGTTCAGGAATCATTCGAGACAGCCGTCAAAGAGGGTGCTCGGCGGGTGATCGCACTGTCCATGTCCCCCTTTGCCACTGAGGTGACAACCGGCGCATACCGGAGCGCCTGCGAAGGCCTCGGGAACGGAGAGACGTGCCCGCTTTTCATCGCGAGCTGGCATGACAATCCGTTGTTCGTCAAAGCATGGCAGCAGAAGGTGCTCGATGGATTGAAGCGCTTCCCGGCAGAACATCGGGAAAACGCAGTCGTTATTTTTACGAGCCATAGCATACCCGTGCGCTACATCACTGCCGGAGATCCCTACCAGCGTCAGGTTGAGGAGACAGTGAAGCTCGTTGCGGACGGCCTGGCCTTGAAGCAATACCGTATTGCTTGGCAGAGCAGAGGGGCGCGCGCAACAGAGCCCTGGATCGAACCCGACGTAGAGACAGTGCTCGACCAGATTGCCCGAGAAGGCTGGCGGGATGTACTCGAAGTGCCCATCGGGTTTACCTGCGACCATATGGAGACCTTATACGATATCGATATTGTCCACCGCGCACACGCGAAAAAGCTGGGCATTGATTTCGAAAGAGCGGAGTCGCTGAACACGTCTCCGTTATTCATCAGGGCGTTGGACGACGTAGTCAAAAAAATATTATAGAAAATTGAGGTCTTGAGGTCAGTTGATGCTGCTCAACTCCACTCATTTGTGCCTCATACATCACAGAGAGGAAAAACCATGGCGAAAATCATCATCATAGGAGGCGGGATCGCCGGCCTTGCGGCCGCCGTTCATCTCAAAGCAGGGGCCAAATCCCACGACAAGACCGTCGAGGTGCTGTTGCTCGAAAAAAACGGGCGAATTGGAGGCAAATTCCTGACGGAGAAGCAGGACAAGTACCTCATTGAAGGCGGCCCCGACAGTTTCCTTCCGGAAAAGGTCTGGAGCGTCAACCTTGCAAAGCATCTCGGCCTTGAAGCGGAAATGCTACCGTCGAACGATCAGTTTAAAGGCACCTTTATCTACTCACGAAACAATCTCCATTCATTGCCCGAGGGGGTCATGCTTATGGTGCCCACTTCGTTCTGGCCCATGGCAAAATCCCATCTCATTACCTGGCCCGGAAAACTCCGCATGGGGATGGATGTTTTCATACCGAAGCGCAAAATCATGGAGGATGAGAGTCTTGCCTCCTTTGTCACGCGGAGGCTGGGACGCGAATGCCTGGAGAAGATCGCTGAGCCGCTCGTTGCTGGCATACACACGTCGAACCCCGACAACATGAGCGTACTGGCAACGTTCCCTCGCTTCGTGCAGATGGAACAAAAAAGCGGCAGCCTTATCCTCGGCATGCTTGCGTCGCTGAAAAGCAGGCCACATGCAACGCTGAGCGGTCCGCCTCCCAAGCCCGGCCAGCCGAAGATGACTTATTTCATGAGCTTTAAGAACGGAATGCAGACACTGTCGCAGGCCTGCGCTGACTATGTCGGCAAGGATTCTATCCGCATGGGATCCCCGGTCAAGGCCGTTGAACCAAAGGGCAAAGGTTATGCGGTCGTGCTCGAAAACGGCGAGACCCTTTACGCTGATCAGGTCATGATAGCATCGGCGGCGTATGACGCAGCTGCTATGGTAAAGGGGTTCGATCAACCGCTGGCCGCGCAGATGGGCAAAATCGAATGGTCGTCTTCATCCACCGTTTCGATCGCTTTCCGGAGGGAAGACATCAAGGTCCCACTCAAAGGGTTCGGCTTCATCGTTCCGCGAATCGAGGGCAAGAGGATCAATGCCGCGACCTATAGCTCGATTAAATGGTCCTTCCGCGCCCCCGACGATACTGTCCTGATCCGCGCATTCGTGGGTGGCGGCCATCACGAAGAACTGGTCCAAGAACTCGATGATGCGGGCATGGTCAAAATGGTGCTGGAGGAATTCGACAGTATTCTCGGGCTCAAAGCGAATGCCCAGTTCTCGAAAGTATACCGCTGGGACAAAGGAATGCCGAAATATACGGTCGGTCATCTGGACCGCATAGCCCTGCTCGACCGTATGCTCGCAACACACCCCGGACTCCACCTCATCGGCTGCTCGTATAAAGGGATCGGAATCGGCGACTGCGTGCATGAAGCGCAAATTGCGGCAGAGAAAATATTGAAGAGCTGACCCGGGTTCGACAACCGCGACTGGACCAGACGACAAAGACCGCAGGATTGATCCTTCCGGTCTTTTTTATTTTCCCTGCGACATTCATCTCGCCTTGCGCCTTGCCGCAAAACCCCCAATCGACGGCCCGCGGGGTTCATTTTCCGTCGAGTATCTCCTGGTAGCACTCAGAGTCACGAATAGCATCCAGGTCGGAGTCCTTTTTTATGTGATCCTACTACGTATATCCCTTGCCGACTGCCTTCTGAAGCCAGTTGCAGGATTCCAATCTTCTTCTCTACTGAAAAGAGACAAGACAGATTGTTATACGCGGAAACATATTCCGGATTCGCTTCAACAGCCTTAAAAAAATCGCCTGCGGTTCAAATAGGAATGGGCGATGTTCCTCGCCTTCACAATGCCGATCTGCGCGGTGCATTCCAGAATAATCTCTTCGGACTTCCGCACGGCAGCATACTCCGCGCAGAGGTCAACCTGCGCGTATGCGCACGATATCGCCAATAGCGAGAATATCAAAATATGTGCAGGAAAGGCTCTCTGATTCATGCTCCTTCTTGCAGAAAGCCGAGAGAGTGGACGTCGTGGACTGCCGGCAGAACAATGTCCTTCGGGGCTCATCGTGACACTTGAGTCAACAATATCGTCTGATCCTGTAAACCTGCTTCGTACTATCTGACTCTCGTCAGTCTGCATGATCCATTCTTACTTGCTTCCCTTGTCATTTCTGGCGCAATGTTCGGATGCGCGCGATGTCTTCCTGGTAGCCGTAGATATGGGCGCCAGCGCTGTACGCATACATGGGGCCGTTCTTTAGACCGGCTTCCGACGCCACATACCTTTTCAGAAGCTCAAGGCCGCCGAGATTCGTCGGGAAACCAGCCCAGAGATCCCAGGATCTGAAATAGCAGCTGAGGGACAGCACCAACTCTTCGTTCACCGGTATTGCCTTGAAGTCCAGAAGCCTGAGACAGGGGGGGTCGAGTTTTCCGTCATTGCCGATGCATACATCATGATCGTCGGGGGAACCTATTTCAACGATGGCCTGGTTTGTGAGTGGAGTATGCTTCAGCATCTCGATGACCCGATCAAGCTGCGTCCCCCCTTTGGGCATGGGATGCTGAATCCTGCTGGCATACGTGTACGTTTCATTTTCCGCAAGGTTCGGGTCCATTAAATATTTTACAAAATAGTCATCAATGTATTCCATGGTGGTCGGCGAAGGTATCCCGAGCGCGGGCGGGATCTGCGGGACCATGTCCTCAGAGGGGTGTTCGATAAATACGGCCAAGCCCGGATACTGCAGCCGGTATTGCTCCTTTTCAAAGGACCCCTTTTGAATCTTTTGTGTGTACGAGTGATCGAAGATGTTATAGATCAGCTGGAACCATGCATCAGATATGCTTTTCGCGTGCAGATAGAAAGGCAGCATCGTGTGTCTCCTGTCCCGGAAATAACGGGGGTGAATATGAAGGGATTAGATCCTGTGACTTGACAGGAGAAAGGTAACACTGAAACGATGTCATGTCAATACTCTTCGTGCCTGCCGGCCGGTGTATGCATATTCAACCGGCGGCAAACACCCCCGGGCTACGTGCATTGCATCACCTGCCGATCAACACGGAACATGCCGCATGACCGAGAATATTCCTCGATACACTGCCCAAGGTCCCCCTGATTCCCCGCAACCCCCGGCAGCCAACTGCGATGATATCCGCCTTCATAGCTTCTGATTGTTTCAATATTTCCGTGGACGGATCTCCCACCCTCGTGAGAGCTTCTATTTGTTTAAATCGTCCGCCCAGGAGATTCCTGGCCTGTTCGACATTTTTTTCAGCATGAGAATATTCCCTTGCCCGAATGCCGGCAACAGCATCCTTGACGCGTTCTCCAATCTCCGGGACGAACCGTTCAGGGATATCGAGGAAGTTAGAGGATATGACATTCATGATCGTGATTCTGGCAGTCCGGGATAAGGGGAGTGAACTCAACATCCGTCCTGCGGCAAGGGAATGATCGGACCCGTCAGTGGCATAGAGGATATTTATTTCGTCTGACGGCACCAGGGTCTGCGGTTTTACAACCAGAACTGGCTTCGGCGCGTTGATTGCAACGGCCCTGGAGACACTCCCGAGAATGACCGATGCAAGCCCCTTTATGCCTCTCCCTCCGAGAACAATGATGTCCGCACCCGAGGTATCCGCCGCGGCGATAATACACTGATCAGGCGTGCACTGGTTCAAGGCACCTTCCACAATCTCAACGCTGATTTTCGCTTCGACGGTTTTGAGGATGGCAACGGCCGAATCAAGGATCCGGGGAGCACACTCTTTTTTTATGGCCTGGAGAGTTTTGAAATGAAACTTTTCATCTTCATGAAAAGGGATCGCGAAGATGACATGGAGAATGGTAATCGCATCGTCCCGGCTCCACGACATCCGCGTCAGAAAGCGGGTAGCGCCCTCGGAGTATTCGGAGCCGTCGGTTGCCAGCAAAATCTTCATGGAATCCACCTTTCAGAAAAATTTCGAATATATGTTTGCGTCCAAAAGTCGTCCGTGGTTCCCCATCGATCGTTAACCATGACCGCAATTTTATTATAGCGCATCCAGCGCAAAAAGGCCCGAATGCCGTCTTTCGGCCAAGGCTGCTTCTTGTCCCTGAAATCTCCCCTGACTGTGTTACCGTGTTCTGGGCACCGGTATACGTCGCAATCACCTTCCTTGAAATCACCATAGTAGGGTAATAGTTTTACTCTAGAAAGAAGGCACAAATTCGTCTTCACTCCGCGTTACGACGGATATTGTCGTGCCTCGATAAAGCCAAACCTTTTGCGAGAAGGGTGCGGAAAGCCACGGGTCTTCTCAACGTGAACAGGAAGAGAGCTGGTGACCGGATAGCTGTGTTCAAACCCGAAATCGTTGTGGCGGGCCATAAGACCCCGGATATGAAGAACAACCTTTTCTGCCTGACATTCACGATCTCTCCGCATATGACGATTTTCCGGCTTCTTCCAGGAACGCAGAGGAATTCAGGCAAAGGTACGAACGATGTTTCCGGGGCTCGGTCTTGAAATTATACTGAACCTGGCTTCTGACGCCGTTTTTCTGGGAGCAAAAAAAGCGGCGTCATACGAAGGCCAGCGAAGGTTCTTCCGGATATGAATTATGAACCAGATACACTTTCAGAATCGCGACGGGGGATGACAAGGTAAAGGAGCATTCCATTCATCAGACAGTTTTGAAACTGTTTAACAGTTTGCTGTTTTGTTGGATATAAGTGATTACCCTTTCAACATCCCCCTTCATTTCCTTTTTCCTTCTCCCCGTAATCACAAAAGATTCGTCCCGCAGCTTCCTGCCGGAAAAACCTGCGGCGGGATGCTTTCGGAGAAAGTCCTCGGGAATATCTTCCGGCGCGGCAACGTCGTTTATAATCGCCCAGGCAAGGGTCCATGCACGCGCAACGTTTGTAATGTCGTATCCTCCACCGCCCAAGGCCAGCCACTTCGGAGCCAGGGTTTTGATCAGGAAAACCATGTTGCAGAAGCCGTTCGTGGTGAGATTTAGATGCGCCAGGGGATCGTTGCGAAATGTATCAACCCCGAGTTGGCTCACGACAATGTCCGGCTTGAAGGCTTTAATAAATGGGGGGACTATTTGGGTAAAGGCATAGGTGAAAAGCTCATCGTCCGACTCCGGTGGCAGAGGGACATTCACACTGTAGCCCTTCCCCGCGCCTGCGCCGGTTTCCTGCTCGAATCCCGAACCGGGGAAAAGCATGAGCCCTGTTTCGTGCAGAGAAATGGTAAGGACCTGGTCCGTATCATAGAACGCGGCCTGGACGCCGTCACCGTGGTGAGCGTCGATGTCGATATAGGCGACTCTTCTTCCCCTGCTCACCAGCGATTTGATGGCAATCACGGGATCGTTGATATAACAGAATCCCGACGCATGATCGGCCATGGCATGATGGAGTCCGCCCGCGATATTGAATGCTACCTCCACTTCCCCGCTGTCCACGAGTTCGGCCGCCCTGAGCGACGCGCCGGCAACAAGCAGTGATCCGTCAAACACCCCCCGGAACACCGGATTATCACCGGGCCCGAGCCCGAAAAGATCGGCGCCCGCAATATGCCGGCCGCTGTTGGACCTTCGCAGTATGTCGATATATTCACGGGTATGATAGGTCAGCAGGTCATCGATACGCGCCGGAGAAGGCTCGACCAGCCGATGATCGGAAGGATGGAGCAGGCCGCAGGCTTTGATCAGTTCATAGGTAACCTTCAGGCGGACAAGTTTCAGGGGGTGAGCGGAGCCATAATCGAATCGAGCGAAGTCGTTGGAGTAGATGAAGGCTGTCTTCATAATGCATTTACAACGTTTGCTGTTATTGCATCTTCCTTATGCGCACTTCAATTTCCTTGTTGTCTTTCAGCAACGCAACGATCCGTGATGTTTCGGTATCTCCAAAGTGATACGGATACAATCTTTTCGGTTTGAACGCCTGCGCGGCCTCGGCGACCATCTCGAAAGACATGGTATAGGGCAGGTTCATCGGCAGGAATGCGATATCGATGTTCTTTAAGGCCTTCATCTCAAGTGTGTTTTCCGTATCTCCAGCGATATATATCCTCTTGTCCGCGCACGTCAGCACGTAGCCGTTCCCCTGGCCTTTGGGATGAAAAGGCTGCCCGTTCTCTCGCTTATGAAGAAGATTGTAGGCGGGCACGGCCTCGATTGCGATTCCCGCGACTGTCTTACTATCGCCGTTCTTCATAACCAAACCGCCGGACAGTTTCTCCGCACATTTTTCGGTAAGCACAACCTTTGTGTCTTTGGTCCGGATGAGCTCAATCGCTGCGAGATCGAGATGGTCTTGGTGCTCATGGGTGATGAGAAGCAGGTCGGCTTTCGGCAGCCTCGAGTAGTCTGCAAGTTTACTGAAGGGATCGATATGGATATTCTTGTCGTCGAATTTCAACATGAGCGATCCATGGCCGATGAAGGTTATTGCGAGATTACCGCATGATGTTTTGATCACATCCGTTTCGAATCCCTCCTGGGCTGAGGCTGGAAGGGCGAGAAGTGCAAACAACATGGCGGGCTGGATGGAAATCATAAAAAAATCTCCAACGCATTTACTCAAAACACTCCATATTCCGCTGTTTTCCGAACTCCGCATGGCGCTTCTCGCACCAGACATGGCCGATCTGCGGCGCTTCGCCTGATGGTTTGGTCAATTTCGCTTTCTTGCAGTCGAGACAGTGCCTTGCAGGCCTGCTGGCAGGCGGCGTAAAACACTGTATGGAGCGGTGCTTGGCCATCTGAATGCCCCGTTGAGCGCACCACACCGTATTCGGAGAAGGATGCTGTCCGCCGGGTTTGGTCTCGTGACCATATTTACATGTGCCGCAGGTATTGGCCATTTTTACGAATTCTGGCATAGGCCTGTTGTTCTGTCAAGAGGAAACGGTAATGCCGGATGCTCTGCAACGAAATAAAGAACAATGTTATCATGACCCAATATTATCTACGGCTTGGTTGCGTTTTTTCAGGATTGAACGTTCGTGAACTACGATG
>Ga0335077_10013014_pt1 | contig 10411 bp, 10 predicted proteins | sample Lox_Sample_31_FD_207151 | JGI IMG/M metagenome (GOLD analysis project Ga0335077, IMG submission 207151) | Soil microbial communities from Loxahatchee National Wildlife Refuge, Florida, United States - Lox_Sample_3.1 | ecosystem: Environmental > Terrestrial > Soil > Wetlands | place: USA...
CGCCAGCCCCAGGAGGCCTACCAGCACCAGCGGCTTCGAAAACTCCTCGTACTTCACGTACCGGGTGACGTGAATCGGGGTCTTCTCGAGGCCGTCGATCTGCTTGAAGATCCGGCTGAGGGCCTCGGAGTCCTTGGCCCGGAAGTACCGCGCGCCGGTCGTGGCGGCGATATCACGGAGCAGATCCTCGTCGATCTCGACCGGCAGCACCTCGTATCGGAACCCGGAGAGCCCGCGCCCGGTGGGGATCGGCGCCTCGCCTTCGGTGCCCACGCCGATCGTATACACCCGGATGCCGAGCGCCGCGGCGGCCGCGGCAGCGGTTCGCGGGTCCACCGTTCCACGGTTGTTCACGCCGTCGGTGAGGAGGAGAATCACCTTCGACTTGCCGGGCGCCTCACGCAGGCGATTGATCGCCGTCGAGAGGCCGGTGCCGATGGCGGTCCCATCCTCCAGCATCCCGATGTGCAGCTCCGAGATGGCCTTTTCGAGCACCGGATAGTCCACGGTGATCGGGGCGAGGGTCAGCGCCTCGCCGGCAAAGGCGACGGCGCCGATCCGATCGGCGCTCCGGCCCTCGATGAACTGGATGGCCTGCTGCTTGGCGACCTCCAGGCGGTTGGACGGCGCGAAGTCCTCGGCCAGCATGCTGCTCGAGATGTCCACCGCGATCACGATCGAGATGCCTTCCTTCTTCTGTTCCACCCGGGCGCCGCCCAGCCGCGGTCCGGCGGCGGCCAGAACCCAGGCGCCGTAGGCGAAGCCCCGGCACCACATGGGGAGGCGGCCCAGCCACCGGGCTTCGCGGACCAGGCTCACCAGGCGGAGATCGCTGTACCCCGTCCCGGAGGCGGGCCGCGACCTCCGCCACCACCACCAGGCGAAGGGGAAGAGGAGCAGCAGGAGGAGCCACGGGCGGGCAAAGCTCACGCGGACGCCTCCAGGCGGGCGCGAATGGCCTGGGCTCGTTGCGCGAGGTCCACCACGTCGCCGTTGGCGACGCCGGCGTACTGGGCCGATTCGAGCGACCGGAGCACCAGCGCGATTTCGGCGGTGGGCCACGAGGGGCGCTGCTCATCCACGGTCCGCACCAGCCGCGAGGTCACGAGCCCCGGGGCCGTGCCGGGCAGGTGCGAGGTGATCGCACCGCGCAGCGCGCGGGCCGCGGCCGCGGCCACCGCGCGCGGTTCCCCCGCCTCACTCCACTCCGCGACCGGAGGCTCGGGCGACCCCGACAACGGCGAACGAACCACCGCCACGGGCCCTCGGCGACGCCACCACCAGGCCAGGGGCAGGAACAGGAGCAGCGCGAGCGCCAGCGCACCGACCAGGGGCCAGGCCGAGCGGACTCGTTCCGGCACGATCCCCAACTCGGGGCGCACCCCGATCTGTCCCGGCGCCTCGCCGGCCGGAAGCACGCTGGCCACTTCGATGGTGCGCGGTTCCGCCGGGAGCGAATCGGTGACGCCGTCGCGGTGGATCACGATGGGGCCGGGGACGAGAATGGTCCGGGTGCCCGCGCTCCAGGCCACCGCGGGGTACGCTACGGTGGCCACGGTGCCTTCCTGCCGAACCACCGGGCGGCCGAGCAGCGCGATGTCTCCTTCCGGGTCCCAGGCCGCGGGGCGGATAGTGGCACCGGGAGGCAGCTCCACCGACCGCTCGAGCCAGATGGTGTCGCCGACCGTCGGGAGGGGCACCTGCAGCGCCAGGAGAAGGAGAAGCATCAACGCTGCAGCCGCCGGGCGCGCTGCGCGAACGCACGGCGGAGCGCCGCCGTGTAGTCCGCGTGGGTGGAGATCATGACCTGATCCACATTCGCGGTAGTGAACGCCCTTCCCCGCTCCTCCCGCCGGCGTTCGGCGAGGGCGCGGAGACGGCCACGCACCTGGCGGTCGCTGGTGTCCACCAGGCGCCGGCCCCCGGTCTCCGCATCCACGAGATCGAGCCAGCCGGCGTCCGGCAGGTCAGTCTCCCGTGGGTCCTCGACGGCCACCGCCACGACGTCGTGACGGACGCCCAGCTGGCGGAGCGGCTGCTCCCACCCTTCGGCCAGAAAGTCGGACAATACGACCACGATGCTCCGGTGCTTCAGCAACTCGGTGGCATACTTGAGGGCGACCGCCAGGTTGGTCCGCCGGCCCTCCGGCCGAAAGGCGACGAGGTCACGAATGACCCGCAACGCGTGTCGCCTCCCCTTCTTGGGGGGAATGACGCGTTCCACCTTGTCGGCAAAGAGCAGCGCCCCGGCGCGATCGTTGGTGTTGGCCGCGGCCAGCGCCAGGATCGAAGCGATCTCGATGCCGACCGCGGCCTTGGTCCGCGGCGTGCCGAAATGAGTGGACCCGGACTGGTCGACCACCAGCAAGAGGGTGATCTCCCGCTCCTCGACGAAGGTCTTGACGTAGGGGTGGCCCAGCCGGGCCGAAACGTTCCAGTCGATGGCGCGGAAGTCGTCCCCATGCTCGTACTGCCGCACCTCGGCGAACTCCATGCCCTGCCCGCGGAACACCGAGCGATAGTCCCCCGCGAAGAGCGAGGAGACGATGCCGCGGGAGCGGAGTTCGATCGCTTTGACCTGCTTGAGGACTTCGGGGGAGATGGCGGCCATGGCGGGCGTGAAGGGCCGGATCTACAAGCGGGCACCGAGGCGACCCGGGAGCCCGCGGTCCCGGTGGGGCGGCACACCTCCCGGAGTGCGTGACGATTGCGCAACCCGGGTTCCGATCGTCATGGCACGGGCACCGCGTCGAGGATCCGGGTGACTATCTGGTCCGCGTCGATCTCCTCGGCCTCCGCCTCGAAGGTCAGCAGGACGCGATGCCGGAGGGCGTCCAGCCCCACCGCCCGGACATCCTCGGGAATCACGTAGCCGCGCCCACGCAGATAGGCATGCGCCTTGGCCGCCTGCGCCAGCGCGATCGAGGCTCGCGGCGAGGCGCCGAAGGCGACCAGCGGCTTGAGGTTGGCAAGTCCCACCACCGACGGATCCCGGGTCGCGCGCACCAGGTCCACGATGTAGTCGACCACTTTCTGGTCGAGATACGTGGCCGAGATAGTCTCGCGCAAGGCGAGAATAGTGCTGGGATCGAGCAGCTGCCGGACCGGGGACTCCGCGAGGCCGCTGCGGCGGAGCAATACCTCTTTCTCCTGGTCACGCGTGGGGTACCCGATGCGGACCTTCAGCATGAAGCGGTCGAGCTGCGCCTCGGGCAGCGGGTAGGTACCCTCGTTTTCGATGGGGTTCTGGGTGGCGAGAACGAGGAACGGCTCCTCCAGGGCGAAGCTGGTGCCACCGATGGTGACCTGGTGCTCCTGCATCGCCTCGAGCAGCGCGGCCTGGACCTTGGCCGGGGCGCGGTTGATCTCGTCGGCCAGGATGATCTGCGCGAAGATGGGTCCCCGCTTGACCCGGAACTCCTGAGTCTTCGGGTCGAAGATCATGGTGCCGATGAGGTCGGCGGGGAGGAGATCCGGCGTGAACTGGATACGGGAAAAGCTGGCGTCGACGATTTCGGCGAGGGTCTTGACGGCCAGCGTCTTGGCCAGGCCGGGCACGCCCTCGAGGAGAATATGGCCACCGGTCAGCAGCCCGATCAGGAGGCGCTCCAGCATCGTCTCCTGCCCCACGATCCGACGACCCACCTCGGTCACCACCTGCTGTATCGGGCTTGCGTCCACGGTGCGCGTAGAGGGGGCGGAGCGAACAGTCATGGACCCATGATCGGTCAGAGGGTGACGTTCAATAAGTACTCACCTGAAAAGAGGATAGTTGGCTCCCGCTCTCTTGTCAGCCCCACCGACGACTGTGACCGGGCTCACGGCCTACCCGCCTCCTTTCAGGCCGATCGCGCGGTATATGCCGGCCTCCTCCGCGGGCGTGAGCGGCCGCCAACTACCCACGGCCAGGTCGCCCAGGCGCACCGGGCCATAGGACAGTCTCGCGAGCCGTTCCACTTTGAGCCCCATGGCCTCGCACCAACGACGCACGATGCGATTGCGGCCCTCGGTGAGCGTGACGTCGAGGATACTCCGCCCTTCCTTGCCGGGGCGCACTCGCACCCGAGTCGGGACTACCGGAGCGCCGTCGATGACGACGCGCCGGTTTGCCGCGGCGGCAATCTCGGATGCGGGCCGGCCGTGGACCAGCGCGGTGTAGCTGCGGGGAATGCGATAACGCGGGTGGGTCAGGCGGTGCACCGCCTCACCGTCGGTGGTGAGCAGCAGGAGGCCGGTCGTATTGACGTCCAGGCGACCGACGTAGGCGAGCCCCCGGGGGTCCTTGATGAAGTCGAGAACGGAAGGCCGGCCGCGCTCGTCGCTCGCGGTGGTGACGACGCCCATCGGCTTGTGGAAGGCCAGCCAGCGCTGAGCGAGGGTCGGAATGGGCCGCCCGCTCACGGTGATGCGCTGGGCGGCCGGGTCGACCTTCATGCCCAGCACCGCCACCTGACCGTCGACCCGCACCCGGCCGGCTTCGATCAGCTCCTCGGCGGCGCGGCGGCTTGCGATACCTGCGCGAGCCAGGGCCCGCTGCAGGCGCATGAGGCTCACGATTCGGCGGGGACCGAGGCGGCCGCCTCTTCGGAATCGGCGGCCTCCGGCTTGTGCGGCTGGAGCGCGACGCTGAACTCCTCGGTCTTGGGAAGCTCCCCGAGGTCCCGAAGCCCGAGCAGCTCCAGGAAGAGCGCCGTGGTCCCATAGAGGAGGGGGCGCCCCATGCCCTCGCTCCGTCCCACTACCTCGATGAGACCGCGTTCCTGCAGGGTGCGGAGCACGCCCCCCGCGGACACGCCGCGGATCTCCTCGATCTCGGCCCGGCCCACCGGCTGGCGATAGGCGACCACCGCGAGGGTCTCCATCGCGGCGGCGGTGAGTCGCGGGGTGCGCACCGAGAGCTGGGCGCGCTCGATGGCCTCCATGAAGACCCGGCGGGTGAGGAGCTGGTATCCGCCGGCCAGCTCCAGGAGCTCCACCGCATGGCCGTCGAAGTCGTAGTGCTCACGGAGCTCGTCCAGCGCGGCCCGCACCTCCGCCAGCGACGCCTCCGGCTCGAGGGTCTGCAGCTCCTCGATCGTGAGCGGTCGATTGGCCGCGAACAGCGCGGCCTCAATCAACTGGGCCAGGGACTTGAGCGGCATCAGGGGCTTCCGTCGGTGGGGCGGCCAGATCGTCGGGTTGTCGCTCCCGGCGAATTACGAAGGTAGCGAACGCCTGCGACTGCGCCAGCCGGATGCTGCCTCGGCGGGCCAGTTCGAGCAGCGCGAGCAGGGTGGAGAGGACGTCGACGATGGTTGGCTCGGGGCCCAGCGCCTCCAGCCAGGTGAATTCCTCCCGCTCGGTCAGCATCGAAACCAGACGCCGAGTGGCGCCCTCCGTATCGAGCGGACGTGCCACCACGCGATGCAGGACGGGAGAGGGGATCTCTGCAATCACCTTCTCCACCGCGCGAAGCAGCTCCAACAGATCCAGCGTGAGGGGCAGCGGCGGCAGCTCGGGGGCCGGCGGCAGGTACCCCCGTGGCAGCTGGTCGGCGCGCCGCTCCGCCGCGCGCTCCAGCCATCCGGCGACTTCGCGCACCAACTGGTATTCGAGGAGGCGTCGCACCAGCTCGTGCCGCGGGTCTTCCCATCCCTCTTCTCCCTCGCGGCGCGGCAGGAGCATCTGCGCCTTGAGACGGAGCAGGCGGCCCGCCATCTCCAGGTAGTCCGCGGCCTGGTTGAGGCCCAGCTCGTGAATGGCCCGGAGGAACTGGTCGGCGATCCGCGCGATGGGTATGTCGGCGATGTCGATCTGCTCCTCCCGGAGCAGGTGCAGCAGCAGATCGAGCGGGCCCGAGAACGCGTCCAGCTGAACGACGAAGGCGGGCTCGGCGCCCAGCGCCGAGGTCGGGCCGGCGGGCGTGCTCATCCGGAGAGAATGCGCCAGGTATCACCGATGCCGTACGGCGCGATGGCGCTGAAGAGCCAGCCGGCTCCCCAGTAGGCGGGCATCAGGAAGAAGTTGGTGACCGGCTGGAGAAAGATGAGCAGCACCATGAGCGGCAGATAGCCGAACTGTCCCAGCTGGCGGTACCGTGCCCCCCACGCGGGGGGCAGAATATGATAGAAGAGGTGAGACCCGTCGAGCGGAGGCACCGGAATCAGGTTGAAGAAGCAGAGGATGAGGTTGAGCCAGATGCCCCAGCTCATCATCCGCTGCAGCGTGCCGAGCGCCTGGGCCAGGCCGGGCATGAGTGGGGCGAGGAATGCCAATCCGACGAATACCGCGGAGCACCCCAAGGCCAGGAGCAGGTTGGTGATGACCCCGGCCGCGGAGACGATCAGGTCGCCACGCACATAGTTGCGATACTTGCGCGGCACTACCGGCACCGGCTTCGCCCCGCCAAAGGCGAATCGGCCGCCGGAAGCGAACCACAGCACCGCCGGCAGCAGGAGACTCATCCAGGGATCGATGTGCGGCAACGGATTGAGGGTTACGCGCCCCAGCATGTAGGCCGTGTCGTCGCCCTGCCACAGCGCGGTGCGCGCGTGGGCGTACTCGTGCGCCACCAGCGAGAAGACGAGAATCGGAAGTGCGAGGATGAAGTCACTCATGAGGGGTCGCCCAATCTAACGGAGGGTATACCCCCTGAAAACCCGTCCAATCCTTGACCTCATCAGCATCACCATCTAGCTTCACCGCTCCTGTTGGCCGGCTTCGGCCGCGAGTGTCTTCACCACGAGGTCGTCAGTGCCCCGTCTTAAGTCCGCCAAGAAGGCGATGCGCAAGTCCCGCGCGGCGAACCTGCGGAACCGCACGCAGCGCAGCCAGCTTCGTACCGCCATCAAGAAGGTGCGCACCGCCGGCACCGCGAAGGAAGCCCAGGCGGCCTACCTCGAGGCCGAGCGCCTGCTGGCCCGGGCGGGGCGCAAGAACCTCGTGCACCGCAACACCGCCAGCCGGGTCAAGAGCCGGCTCGCCACCCTGGTCGCGGGCAAGAAGTAGCGGCCCCAGGCGGCAGAAACGAATCGACCCTCCGCGAGCCAGACTCGGGAGGGTCTTTTGCTAGGCCACATCTCGAGCTCACCTACAGCGCCGCCAACTCCGCGCCGCACCGCTCGCAGTACCACTCGGTTGGCCGATTGAGAGTGCCGCACTCCCCGCACTTGAGGGTCTTCTGTCCGGAGCTCGGACGATCCTTCCCGGGGTCGATGGCCGGCGCCGCCCTGGCCACCGGCTCCGCTGCCGGCGGCGGAGGGGGCTCCGGCTGCTTGGTGAAGTTGCCACTGACCCGGGTGCGCTGGGTGGTCGGCAGCGGCGGGGGTGGCGCCGGCGGATTGGGCGGCGGCGCGGCGGCCGCGCCGAGATGCGGTGAGGACACCGGCGTGGCTTCGCCCCCGGTGACCGACTTGAGGAACGCCAGCTCGTCCAGCTTGCCTCCGGTGGCGGCCGCCGGCCCCGTCGCGTCAGGCTTCCCGGACGGGAACCAGAGGGTCCGGCCCGGCTGGTCGTCCTTCTTGGCGGCGGGTGGTGGCGCGGCCGGCTTGGCGGCTGGCTGGCGACCGGTGACCGGGCGGAACGGAATCTCGTTGGCCCCACCTGCCGCGGCCGCGACATCCGGCATGGCCGTCCGCGGACCCGACGCCTGGATCACAGGGCGCGGTGCCGACGCCACGGGAGAGGGCGCCTGCGGCGCCGGAGGCGCCGGGGGAGCGGTCTCAGTGGAGTGAGAGACCGGGGCTCGAATCGTTCCGAGCACCTCGTTCAGTCGGTCAATCTCGCTCGTGGTGTGACTCAGTTCGTCGCGGATATGGCCGGTGAGCTTGAGCAGCTCGGCGCGGATTCCCTCCCACTTCACATCGTCATACTCGCCCACCAGGTGCCGCACCTCGGCCTCGGCCAGTTGCTCGCGGTGCTCGGTTTCCCGAACGGTCAGCTCGCGGGCGCGGGCGCTGAGACCTTCCACCTGATCTTCGAGCGCGGCGGTGTGGTCGCGGAGCTCCTCGAGCACCGACTCCAGGCGGCGCTCGTAGTCCGAGCGCACCCTGCCGCGCACCGATTCCGGAACACCGCTCGAGGCATCGCCAGACGAGTTGAGCCGGGTCAGCCAGCTCACGTACTGGGCGCGCTCCTGGAGCAGCTTCTCGATGGTGCTGCCGCTATCGGACGTCGGCTTGGTCATCTCGCGATATCCCTCTCCCCCGTACCGGCGTGCGTGCAGGTCCTGTCCCGTCCGCCCCGTCCGACCGCATGCGTTTTCCTCGGAAGCCGGGCCCCGGCCTCCCTCATCCCTTCTTGAAGCTCCTGCAAGTGACCTGCCGGTATTCCGGCCCCCCGTCCCGGCCCGCCCCAAGAGGAGCCGGGGCGGCGTACGCGGGATGGCCGGGTCGCACGTGCAAATCTAACTCCCCAACGGCCTTACGAAAGCCAGTGGGGCCAGAAAGCCCTTCCGTTACCGATTCCCCCGCTCGAAAACCACGCGGCCCCGGACAATGGTGAGATCGGCCCGGCCGTGGAGCTTTCGGCCGGCAAAGGGGGTATTCCGGCTCTTCGAGAAGAAGCGCGTGGGGTCCACCGTCCACTCAGCGTCAGGATCGAGGATGGTGACATCAGCCGGGGCCCCGACGGCCAGGGTACCTCCGGGCAGGGCAAAGAGCTGGGCCGGCCGGGTGCTCATCCGGTACAGGAGATCGGGCAGGGTGATGATGCCGGGCCGCACCAGCTCGGTCACGGCCAGGGCGAACGCGGTCTCGAGCCCGAGGATCCCGTTGGGCGCATCATCGAATTCCCGTTCCTTCGCGTCGTAGTGATGCGGGGCGTGGTCGGTCGCGATGACGTCCACGGTGCCGTCCTTGAGCGCCATGCGCAGCGCCTCGACATCCTCCGGTTCCCGGAGCGGCGGGTTCATCTTGGCGTTGGTGTTGTATCCCTCGCAGGCCTCGTGGGTCAGCGTGAAGTGGTGCGGGGTCACCTCGGCGGTCACCCGCAGCCCCTCGTGCTTGGCGCGCCGGATCATCTCCGCCGAGCCGCGAGTGCTCATGTGGCAGAGATGGATGTGACCGCCGGTGAGCCCCGAGAGGATGATGTCCCGCGCCACATGGATCTCTTCCGCGGCGGCCGGAATGCCCTTGAGGCCCAAGCGGGTCGAGACCAGCCCCTCGTGCATGGCGCCGCCGGCCGCGAGGGTGATCTCCTCGCAGTGGTCCGCCACCGGGATCCCGAAGGTGCGCGCATATTCGAGCGCGGTACGCATCAGGTGGCTGGACATCACCGGCTTCCCATCGTCGCTCACCGCGACGGCCCCGGCCCCCACCAACTCGCCGAATTCGGAGAGGCTCTCACCCTTCTGGCCGACGGAGATCGTGCCGATGGGATAGACCCGGGCCTTCTGCGCCTTCTGGGCCTGGCTGATCACGAACCCCACCGCGCCCTGGTTGTCGAGCGGCGGGTCGGTATTGGGCATCGCGCAGACGGCGGTGAAGCCACCGGCGGCGGCCGCCATGGCGCCGGTGGCGATCGTCTCCAAGTCCTCGAAGCCGGGCTCCCGGAGGTGGACGTGAAGGTCGATGAGCCCGGGCGTGACTACCCGGCCACGTGCCTCGATGACCCGGCAGCCGTCTTCGCCGGTGATGTTGCGGCCCACCGAGGCCACCTTTCCCTCCGCCAGGTAGACGTCGGCCACGTCGTCGGCCCGCCGGGAGGGATCAATCACGCGCCCGCCGCGGATCAGGATCGGCTGGCTCATTCGCCCCCGCCCTGTTGCCAATCGGGGGAGCCCCCCGCCAGGAGGTAGAGCACCGCCATCCGGACGGCCACCCCGTTGGTCACCTGAGGCAGAATCACACTGTGGGGCCCGTCGGCCACGTCGCTGTCGATCTCGACGCCGCGGTTCATGGGGCCGGGATGCATGATCACCAGGTCCTTGCCGGCCCGCTCGAGCCGTTCCCGGGTGACGCCGAAGACCCGGTTGTACTCGCGGAGCGAAGGGATGAATCCGCCCGTCATCCGCTCCAGCTGCAGTCGGAGGACATTGAGGGCGTCGGCCCAGGCGATGGCGTCGTCGATGCGGGGGATGACCTCGACGCCCAGCGCGGCGATGCCGCTGGGGAGCAGGCTCGCGGGGCCACACACGGCCACCTCCGCTCCGAGCTTCTTGAGGCCCCAGATGTTGCTCCGCGCCACGCGGGAGTGGAGGACGTCGCCGCAGATCGCCACCTTGAGCCCCTCGACCTTGCCGAAGCGGTCCTTGAGAGTGAGCAGATCCAGGAGTCCCTGGGTGGGGTGCTCGTGCTTCCCGTCGCCCGCATTGACGACGTTGCTCCGGATGCGGCGGCTCAGGAATTCGGCCGACCCGGAGGCGCCATGGCGGATCACGACCATGTCGATCCGCATCGCCTCCAGGTTCCGGGCCGTGTCCACCAGGGTTTCG
>Ga0335077_10013016_pt1 | contig 10410 bp, 9 predicted proteins | sample Lox_Sample_31_FD_207151 | JGI IMG/M metagenome (GOLD analysis project Ga0335077, IMG submission 207151) | Soil microbial communities from Loxahatchee National Wildlife Refuge, Florida, United States - Lox_Sample_3.1 | ecosystem: Environmental > Terrestrial > Soil > Wetlands | place: USA: Florida...
CCTCGTAAGTCGCGTACTCCATCAGCCCGTGGATACCGATGCCGGCATTGTTGACCAGCACCTGTACCGGACCGAGCGCGGCTTCGATCTCGATCGCCGCGGCGGTGAAGGCGCCCCGATCGGTCACATCGAGCTTGACGGGGTGCACGCGCTCGCCGGGCCGTGTGCGAAAGTAGGCCAGGGACTCCTCGAGGTGGTCCGCGCGCCGGTAGCTGAAGGCCACCCGCATGCCCTCCGCCGCCAGCACCTTCACGATGCCCAGGCCGATGCCGCTGCTCCCACCGGTCACGAATGCGACTTTATTCTTCAGATCTTTCATTGCACCGCCCCCGTGTTGCGCCGCGAAGCAATATACCGTTCGGGCGCGGCACGGGACCACTTCCCGCGCGGTACGGCCGCGCTCGCGGCCCGGCTGGGTGGGACGCGTCCTACAGCCAAGACCGGAGCCGGCTGATGACGCACGCGAGGCATTCTCGACGAAGCTTGGCGGAGCTCGGTACGGAGTGTGAACATGCTCTACTACGCACTGGTGTTCTTCATCATAGCGATCATCGCGGCCGTGTTCGGCTTTGGTGGCATCGCGGCGGGTGCCGTCGGCATCGCGAAAGTTCTGTTCTTCATCTTTCTGATTCTGACACTGGTCAGCTTGATCGCCGGGTACTCGCGTCGGGTGTGAGGCAAGCACCCGACCTCTGTATCCTATGCTGATCGCACGTCCCGGCCGGCGCAGTGCGCGCCGGCCGGGATTTTTCCGTCGTCAGGGGGCTCAAGGTGCGTGCTGCGACTCGGGCCGCATCGAGCCCGCGCCTGATTGCTTTGATCGTCGCGTGCGCCATGTTCATGGCGCAGCTCGACAGCTCCGTGGTGGTGGTCGCGCTACCCGACATGGCGCGCGCATTCGCGGTGCGCCCGATCGACCTCAGCATCGGCATTACCATCTACATCCTCGCGCAGGCGGTGCTGCTGCCGAGCAGCGGCTGGATGGCCGATCGCTTTGGCGCCCGCCGCGTCTTTGCATTCGCGCTCGTCGCCTTCACAGCCTCTTCGATCCTGTGCGGTCTCAGCCGCACGCTGCCTGAGTTCATCGCCGCGCGCGTGCTGCAGGGGGCCGCGGCGGCACTCATGACGCCCGTGGCGCGGCTGCTGCTGCTGCAATCGACCGAGAAGGAGGATCTGATCGGGGTCATCACGATCAGCACCGTGCCGATGCTGGTGGCGCCCACGCTCGGCCCGCCGGTCGGCGGCTTCATCACGACCTACCTATCCTGGCCCTGGATCTTTTTTCTCAACGTACCGGTCGGCGTGGCCGGCGTCGCGCTGGTGCTGCGGTTCATACCCCACGCGCACGCCCGCATGCCGCGGCCCTTCGATTGGAGCGGCTTCGTGCTGTTGGGAAGTGCGGCGGCCGCGGCACTCTTTGGTCTCGATCAGCTGAGCTCGAGCGCCGCCTCCTGGCAGCTCGGGGTGCTGCTGCTCGCCGTGGGACTGGCGCTGGGGCTGCTCGCAGTGCGCCATCTGCAGCGCCATCCGCACCCTGTGCTGTCGCTCGGCGCCACGCACATCACGACCTATCACGCCACCACGCTCGGCGCCGGCGGTCTGGTGCGGCTGCCCGTGCGCGCGCTGCCGTTCATTCTGCCGCTGCTGTTTCAGGTGGCCCTGGGATACAACGCCGTGTACACGGGGTTTCTGTTGCTGGCGATGAACGGCGGCGATCTGCTGCTCAAGACGGTGACGACACGCACGCTGCGTCGCTTCGGATTTCGCGCCGTGCTGAGCGGTAGCACCGCGCTCATGATGCTCGCCATCGCCGCCTGTGCGGCGCTCTCCGGCTGGGCCTCTTACTGGAGCGTCTTCGCCGTGCTCGCAGCGAGCGGCATGGCGCGCTCGCTGCTCTTCTCGGGCATGAGCACGCTCGCATTCGCGGACGTGCCGCACGAGGAGCTCGGCAGCGCCTCGGTGCTGTGGAACCTGGTGCTGCAGGTGACGAGCGCGCTCGGCGTGTCGCTCGCCGCGATCCTGCTCAACGTCATCGCGCTCGGGCTCGGGGAGCCGCGCGGTCACGTGAGCCTGCACAGCTGTCAGATCGCGCTGCTCGTGATGGCGCTGATCGGCGCAGCCGCGGTGCCCGCATTCTTGCGGCTGCCGCACGATGCCGGTGCGGCCGTGAGCGGGCATCGCGGCGCGGCAGCGCGCGCCGCCCGCTGAGCCGGCGCGGGCTCGCGCGGCTTGCGTGTCGGATCAGCCGCCGCGCTTGCGGAACACGAGCACGAAGCGGTCGGTCTTGCCGAGAATGGGCGGCTTGTAGGAGATCTGCGTGCGCGGATCACTCGGCTTGCGGAGGAAGTCGCCACTGCGGACGAACTCAAAGCCGTGCGCCTGAAAGTCGCTGCGCGCATAGGCCTCGTCGATGCGATGCAGGCTCGAAGCGACGGACGTGCCCGCATGCGGTTTGGCCGAATGGTCGACTACCAGCAAGATGCCGTGCGGCTTCAGCGCGCCGGCGATCTGGTCGAGCACCACCGGAACGTCGACCTTCGGCCACGTCCCTTCGGGGTCGATCCAGTAGAGATCGTGATAGACCTTGATGAGGATGATGGCGTCGAAGGCGTTAGTGCCCAGGCCCATGTGGGCCAGATCGACCGTGCGCTGCTCGACGTTCGGCAGACGCTGCTTCGCCATGCGTTCGGGCAGTGCAGGTCCGCCCCATTTCTCGAAGGGCGGGTTGTTGAGCAGCAGCACGTGGCCGCTCGGACCAACGATGTAACTCAAGAGCTCGCTGTAATAGCCATCGCCCGCGAGCACGTCGGCCACGTGCATGCCGGGCTTGATACCGGAGATGCGCAGCACCTCGGCGGGTCGGTCCGTGACATCGCGCTGCAGGTCCTGGGAGCTGCGCCCCGGATGCTGAACCGCGGCATCGTAGATGTCCTCCGCGGCGCGCACCGGCAGCGTCGCAGCGCAGCCGCACAGCAGGGCAAAGGCCAGGGCATCACGAGCTTTCATTGGGGCGTCTCCTTCTCGACCAGCCATTTGACGAGGGCGATCGTCTGATCGTAGCCGCCGGCGGACTGTACGGTCAGGCGGTACTTGCCGTTCACGATCATCGTCGGTGTCGCATCGGCGCCATAGGCGACCACCAGCGCGTCCGCGCGCTTCATCTTGACATCGACTGCGAAGGAGTTGGCCGCGGCGAGGAACTGCTGCTTGTTGACGCCGGCGGCGCGGTTGTAGAAGTCAGCGGCATCGTCGATGCTCGGCGGTGGACTCTTCAGACGGTGCGTATCCGGGTCGACCACCGCGAGCTCGCCGCTCTTCCAGACCGCGTTGAACATCGCATCGTGCGTCTTGTCGGCGACGCCGAGCGCCTGGGCCGCATAGAACGCGCGTTGAAACATCGGCCAGTCCTCGGTCGGATTGAACGCGGCAGGCAGGTAGTCGAGCTGCGCGTTCTTCGGCAGGCTGGTGCGGATCTTGTCGACGAACGGATAGAACTGATAGCAGGCGGGACAGGCATAGGAGAACACCTCCGTCACCTCCACCTTGCCCGCCGGCACGTTGGTCGGCTGCGCGGGCTGCACGAGGAAGTAGTTCTGACCTTGCTTCCACTGTGCCGGCTGCTGAGCGCCGGCCGGGACCGCGAAGGCGAGCAGCGCAAGGAGGTACCAACGTTGGGTGTGCATAGATGTCCTGTGACTCGGTGGTGGGCTCGAAGCAGTTGCGCTTCCTAATATAAGTGCGCGACTCAGGTCAAGCAGCCGGGCGCGCGAAACGTCGCAGCGGTCCGAGCAGCAGTGCATAGCTGAGAGCGCCGAGCAAGGCAAGGCCCATGCAGACGGCGGAGATGGCATGGGCGGTGCCTGCGGGTCCGGGGAAGGTGCGCGCGACCAGCACCACGAGCGTGGGACCGAGCGAGAGTCCGAGGATGCCGGTGAACATGAAGTTGACGGCTGCAAGTGCCGCCATCGCGCCCGGAGGTGTCACGATTGAGAGCGCGAGCAGTGCGAACGGAAAGTAGATATGCACCAAGAGGATATACAGTCCCACCATCGTCCATGTGAGGCCGAGATGCGGCAGGCGAAACATGACTGCGGCGATCGCGGCGAGCACGAGGAAGACGCATGTGCCAAGCAGCGCCAATCCGTGCTGGCGGCCCCTGAGGTTGAGCCGGTCGACCAGCCAGCCCGAGCCGTAGATGCCGATGCTCGACAGAACGATGATCATCAGTCCCAGATGCACGCCGATGCTCGGCCTGCTGACGTGCCAGAGCCGCTCCATCGCCGTTGGGACCCAGGGGTAGAACGCATAGGACATGAGCGATGCGAGCACGTTGGAAAGATAGATCAATGCATAGAGGCGCCAGTGCCGCACGACGTGCGCAGCGATCGCTGCCAAGGGCAGGGCGCCTGCGCCCGTGCGTGCGCGGCGCGGTGGCTCGCGCACGCGCGCGAGCGCAACGATGATGGGCAATCCGGCCAGCGCCACGATCACGAGCGTCACCTGCCAGGCTTGCAGTGTGCCGAAGAGGGGCAGCTGCACCTGCGCTTGCACCAGGAGCGCGATGACGCCCGCCCCCAGCAACGAGGCAGTGCCCGCGCCGAAGGTCGTGCCCAGCGAGAACACGCCGAACGCCCGGCCGCGCTGCCATGGCGGAAAGGCATCGGTGATCATCGAAGTGGCCGCCGGAGCGAGCGTCGCCTCCCCGATGCCCACCCCGATCCGGCCTACGAACAGCTGCGCGGCATTGGAGGCCAGCGCGCACACGAGCGTCGCGACCGACCAGAACGCGATCCCGGTGATGATCAGGCGGCGGCGATTGAGGCGGTCGGCCAGCAAGCCGCAGGGAATGCCGAGCAGCGCATACAGCAGCCCGAATGCAAATCCGAGCAGCAGGCCCATCTGCAGATCCGTCAGATGAAGATCGTGCTCGATCGGAATGACGAACAGCGCGAGCGACTGGCGATCGAGAAACGCGAGGAAGTAGCCGGCCGCGAGCACCACGACCATGTAGTTATCGCCGCGCGTCTGCGTGCCACGAGGCTCTTGCACGATTTGGATCCGGGACTGCTGCGGTGCAGGTAGCTTATCGCGAGCGCGACTTCCCGACGTACCTCGCGGCGCGATTTCTGTCCGGCGTCTCGATGCTCATGCAGTCGGTGGCGGTGGGCTGGCATGTATATGACATTGCGCGCCAGCCCCTGGCGCTCGGACTGGTCGGTCTTGCCCAGTTCGTGCCGATGTTCCTGCTCATACTGCCGGGCGGCGAGGCATCGGACCGCTTCGATCAGCGCCGCGTGCTGGCGCTCGCGCTGGTGCTCGAGGCCTGCTGCAGCGGGCTGCTGCTCATCATCACCTTCGCGCACTCTCATGCCGTGTGGCCGTTCTACGCGGTCATGGCGCTCTTCGGGTGCGCCCGCGGCTTCTCCGGGCCCGCCGCACAGTCGCTGCTACCATTCCTGGTACCGCCCGGGCGGCTCTCGAAGTCGATTGCCTGGGGATCCTCAGTAAGCCAGGTCGCCGTGATCGTGGGTCCGGCGATCGGTGGCTTTCTGTACGCGCTCGGACCGGCGCCGGCGTACGGCGTGTGCGGGGCATGCTTTCTGACGGCCGCTGTCAGTTTTACCCTGCTGGGTGGCCGCCGCCGCGCGGCCGATGACGGCCCGCTCGCCAGCCGCATCGAGCGCGTGCGCGAGGGCATCCGCTTCGTGCGCTCGCGGGCCGTGATCCTCGGAGCCATGTCGCTCGATCTGTTCGCAGTGCTGCTGGGCGGTGCCACGGCGCTGTTGCCGGTATACGCCCGGGACATCCTGCGAGTAGGACCCCAAGGGTTGGGTCTGCTGCGTTGCGGCCCCGCGCTGGGCGCGGTGGCCGTGGCGCTGCTGCTCACACGCTGGCCCGTACGGCGGCGCACGGGCGCCAAGATGTTTCTGTGCGTGGCGGTGTTCGGCGTGGCCACGATCGTCTTCGGACTGTCGCGCAACTTCTATCTGTCGCTCGGTGCGCTCGCGCTGCTCGGCGCCTCAGATCAGATCAGCGTCTACATTCGTACGACGCTGGTGCAGCTCGCGACCCCGGACGTGATGCGCGGGAGGGTGAGCGCCGTGAACGTGCTCTTCATCGGCGCCTCGAACGAGCTTGGCGAATTCGAGTCGGGTACCACTGCGGCGCTCTTTGGCACCGTGCCCGCGGTGGTGCTGGGGGGCATCGGGACACTCATCGTCGTCGGGATCTGGATGCGGCTCTTTCCATCCCTGCGGGAGATCGACCGGCTGACCGATGTAACGCCAAGATTAAGTTAAGGCTCGGGGCGGTTTCCGGTGAGCACGCGGGCAAGGTAGGGGCGCTCGTGATCGGAGGCGGCGTGCTCCAGGGTGGTGTCGTCCAGATGCTCCTGGTCAACCTCGACGGGTCGATGGGCCCCGAGGATCTCGAGCGCGCGGGTTACTTCCTGCTCGCCGCGGGGATGCACGGTGATCGCGGCCGCCCCTTTACGCACGCGCTCCGCGAGCGCATTCACCCGGCGCCGCTCGGGCTCCTCGTCGAAAAGCGCTGCGAAATACGCGCGGAACCGCTCGCTGGAGCGACCGGCCGGGATATCGGCCGCACGTCCTTGCTCCTCGGCCGAGGTCAAGGCCACGCGGTCCGTCGGAAACCCATCGTGCACGAGCGCGGTACGCACCTGCACGGCGCTCGCATGACTGTCATATAGAGCAACTAGAACTGCGGCCATTGGCGGTCCATTTGCTGTTGCCGATGGACGAGCAACGGGTCGTGCGTCGGCGGAGTTCCCGTGGTTTGAACGGTTAAATTGCCCGCCGAGCGGGTGCCCCGCGGCTACAATGACTCGACGCGGAGGGAAGGTTACGGGGACCCGAAGAAGAAAGGCAGCGGCGGATCGGGCTGTGCTCGAGCGCCATGAGCCCAACGCGGAACGCCGCCGAGGAGTCGAGCGGCGCAAGCATACGTTGCGCGCGCTCTTCATGAGCAGCTTCAAGACCCGCCGCCGCGGACCACGGCGCGGGCGCGATGTGAGCCTCGTGAGCACGGACTGGCACCACCCTCAGTGGCTCGCCGTGGGAATCCTCATCATCGTTCTATCGGTCAGCGATGCCGTGCTCACCTTGCGTCTGCTCGAGCACGGCGCACGGGAAGCCAACCCCCTCATGGCCGCGCTCATCAGCGGCAGCGATCTCGGCTTCGCGCTGATCAAGATCGGGCTTACGGCCGCGGGCGTCTTCATGCTCACTCTCGCGGTCCGCGTACGTGCCTTCGGGCGGGTGCGGGTCGGCATCCTGATGTACGTGCTGCTCACGGGCTACGCCGTGCTGGTTGCGTACGAGGTCTGGCTGCTCCACAGCACCGGATCGGACATCTAGCCGGACTCCGGGCTCGGCTTTGTTGAAGAACGCGCCGCGCGCCCTTATTCACAGAGGTGCAAGAGTGACGCGTTTCCTGGCATGGGTGCTTCCGTTAAACTGAGATACGCCGCCTGTGCCCTCGCCAGGGCCGCCGGACGCCCGCTGCATGCTTGAGCCCACCCCCCTAATCGGCGGTAACGCCGGCTACCTCGAAGCGCTGTACGAGCAATACCTCGAGCGGCCCGCAAGCGTCCCGGCCGAGTGGCGCGCTTACTTCGAGCAGCTCTCGCGCGGGGCATCCGGGGAGCGCGGTCATCGTGCCATCCGTGAGGCGATCGCAGCGCGGGCAGGGCAGGGACTCACGGCGCGGGTGGGCGCTGCCGAAGCCACCCCTGGCACGGGCGCAAGCGCCAAGCAGGCCGCGGTCTCGCGGCTCATCCAGATCTGGTCCAATCGTGGACATCTGGTCGCGCAGCTGGATCCGCTCGGGCTCATGCAGCGCCCACGACCGCGCGTGCTCGAGCTCGCCTACTTCGGCCTGAGCGAAGCGGATCTCGACAGCGAGTTCTTCACCAACAGCCGCATCGAGGCCGTGCCCAAGCGCATGAAGCTGCGCGACATCCTGGCGCAACTCGAGCGCATCTATGCGGGGCCGATCGGCGCCGAGTTCGCGCACGTGTCGAATTCCGAGGAGCGGCTCTGGCTGCAGGACCAGTTCCAGTCCGGACGCATCCGCCAGCGGCTGAGCCCGGACGAGCGGCGCAACATCCTCTGGCAGCTGACGAGCGCGGAAGGGCTCGAGCGCTATCTGCATACCAAGTACGTGGGGCAGCGACGCTTCTCGCTCGAGGGCGGCGATGCGCTGATCCCCCTGCTCGACGATCTGATTCAGCAGTGCGGGGCCGCGCGCGTCGAGGAGCTCATCATCGGCATGGCGCATCGCGGCCGGCTCAACGTGCTCGTGAACGTGCTCGGCAAGCCGCCGCTTGCGATCTTCTCCGAGTTCGAGGGCAAGTACGATCTCGCCCACGAGCACGGCTCGGGCGATGTGAAGTATCACAAGGGCTTCTCGGCGGATCTGCGCACCGCCGCCGGCAACGTGCACGTGGCGCTCGCGTTCAATCCCTCGCATCTCGAGGTGGTCGATCCCGTCGTCGAGGGCTCCGTGCGTGCGCGCCAGGAGCGCCGCGGCGATACGCGTGGCGAGCGGGTGCTGCCGGTGCTCATCCACGGGGACGCGGCCTTCGCGGGCCAGGGCGTGGTGATGGAGACGCTGCAGCTCTCGCAGGCACGCGGCTTCTACACCGGCGGCACGCTGCATGTGATCGTGAACAATCAGGTGGGATTCACGATGTCGGACCCGCGCGATGCGCGCTCGACCATCTACTGCAGCGACGTCGCGAAGATGCTCGAGGCGCCGATTTTCCATGTCAACGCGGACGATCCCGAGGCGGTGCAGTTCGTGGGCCGCTTGGCGCTCGAGTACCGCATGAAGTTCAACAAGGACGTGGTCATCGATCTGGTCTGCTACCGCCGCCACGGCCACAACGAGGCGGATGAGCCCGCGGCGACGCAGCCCGTCATGTATCGCGTCATTCGCCAGCACCCGACCGCGCGCAAGCTATATGCGGATCGACTGGTGAGCGAGGGCGTCGTGAGCGAGGCCGACATCGCGCAAATGGTCGATCGCTACCGGCAGGGTCTGGATGAGGGCCGGCCGCAGGCACGTGCGGCGCTCGGCATGATCGGCAACAAGTTCACCATCGACTGGAGCCAGTACAAGCAGGTCGACTGGAGCGAGCGGGTGCCGACGGGCGTGGAGCCCGCACGCCTTGCAAAGCTCGGCGAGCGCATCGTGAGCGTCCCGCAGGGTTTTGCGCCGCACCCGCGCGTGGCCCAGGTGCTGCAGAACCGCGCCAAGATGCTGGCTGGCGAGTTGCCCATCGACTGGGGGTGCGCGGAGACGCTCGCCTACGCGGCGCTCCTCGATGAGGGCTTCGCGATACGCATGTCGGGACAGGACAGCGGACGTGGCACCTTCTTTCATCGGCATGCGGTGCTACACGATCAGTCGAGCGACACTACCTACGTTCCGCTACAACACGTGCGCGAGCATCAGCCGCGCTTCGAGGTGATCGACTCGGTGCTCTCCGAGGAGGCGGTGCTGGGATTCGAGTATGGCTACTCGACCACGGAGCCCAACACGCTGACGATCTGGGAGGCGCAGTACGGGGACTTCGCGAACGGCGCGCAGGTCATCATCGATCAGTTCATCAGCTCGGGCGAGGCCAAGTGGGGGCGCATGTGCGGCCTCACGCTGCTGCTGCCCCACGGCTACGAGGGCGCGGGGCCGGAGCACTCCTCGGCGCGTCTGGAGCGCTTCCTGCAACTGTGCGCCGAGCAGAACATGCAGGTGTGCGTGCCCTCGACGCCCGCGCAGATCTTCCACATGCTGCGCCGGCAGATGCTGCGCGGCTTTCGCAAGCCGCTCATCGTCATGATGCCGAAGAGCATGCTGCGCAATGAGCTCTCCGTCTCGGCGCTTGCCGATCTGACCCGCGGCAGCTTCGCCAACGTCATCGACGAGATTGATGATCTGAGCGCGCCGCAAGTGCGGCGCGTCGTCGCCTGCAGCGGCAAGGTGTATTTCGACCTGCTCAAGGCACGCCGCAAAGAAGGTCTGCGCGATGTGGCGCTGCTGCGCATCGAGCAGCTCTATCCGTTTCCGGCCGAGGAGTACGAGGCGGCTCTGCGCCGCTACGCGAGCGTTCGCGACGTGGTCTGGTGTCAGGAGGAGCCGCAGAATCAGGGCGCCTGGTATCAAATTCGGCATCGCCTGGAAGGCCTGAGCCGCCGTCCGGTGCTGTATGCGGGCCGCGCGGCGGCTGCCGCTCCTGCAACCGGCATCATGAAGGTTCACGAGGCCGAGCAGCAGACGCTCATCGAGGCGGCGCTGCGCGCGGTCGCGACCGAAGAGGCCGCACGCGATACTGCGCGACTCACTGTGACGCCGCTGCGCAAGAGCGTGTAAGTTTCCCCGTTCCGCGAGTTG
>Ga0335077_10013017_pt1 | contig 10410 bp, 10 predicted proteins | sample Lox_Sample_31_FD_207151 | JGI IMG/M metagenome (GOLD analysis project Ga0335077, IMG submission 207151) | Soil microbial communities from Loxahatchee National Wildlife Refuge, Florida, United States - Lox_Sample_3.1 | ecosystem: Environmental > Terrestrial > Soil > Wetlands | place: USA...
CGCGTCTGGCCGGCGAGGCCGAGGATTAGATCCAGGTTCAGCGTGGCACTGCCGGCCGCGCGCAGCGCCCCCACGGCCCTGGGAATATCCGCCGCGCGATGGCGGCGTCCGGCCGCGCGCAGCTCCGCGTCGGCAAACGACTGCGCGCCCAGCGAGACGCGGTTCACGCCCGCGGCGAACCAGGCGGCCGATTTCTCCGGCGTCACCGTCTCCGGGTCGGCTTCGAGCGTCACCTCACTCCACGGCGATTCCACGAATGCTTCACGGACGGCGCCGAGGATGCGCGCGAGGTCATGGGGCGCGAGCAGGCTGGGCGTTCCGCCACCCAGGTAGATCGTATCCGGCGGCTCGTCCGGCAGCGCGAAACCCGCCTCCGTGTACGTCCCGCGGTGCGCGAGGATTTCGTGGCTCAGGGCGTCCACGTATGGGGAAATCAGTTCGCGCGGAAACACTCCCGAGGCGAAATGGCAGTACGTGCATTTCGACTGGCAGAAAGGGACCTGGATGTAGACGCCCGGCCGCATGAAGAAAGTGTAGCGCAGTTCGGCAGGCTCGCCGGGCGCGCTAGTCGGGAACGATGCGCAGGCGCACGTGGCGGGGCCGCGGCCCGTCGAATTCACAGAAGAAAATTCCCTGCCAGCGGCCGATGGCCACCACGCCGTCTTCGATGGGCACGCTCAGGGAAACGCCGATGAGCGCCGACTTCACGTGCGCGTCCGAATTTCCTTCGGCGTGCTTGTAATCGCCCTTGTGCGGCACGAGCCGCTCCAGAGTGCTTTCGATGTCGCGGGCCACGTTGGGATCGGCGCTCTCGTCGATGACCACTCCGGCGGTGGTGTGAGGGATGAAGATGTGGCACATGCCGTCGAACACGCCCGAATCGGCCACGGCGCGGTTGACCAGCGAGGTGATATCCATCAGGTGGGTGCGGCGGATGGTGGAGACGTCCAGCACCACCGTTCGGGACCGGCCCGAGCGTTCCGTGGATTCTGCGCCGGCTGTCATGGTGCGTTCACCCCACTGCGAAATTCCGCCATCCCGGCGGGGAAATCAGGCCAGTGCGGCGGCGGAAGAAACGCCGTAGAAACCGAACCAGGGCTTCGCGGCGGAGAGCGCGTTGTTTACGTTCTGGATGTTCTTCACGCCCTTGTCGTTCAGCCAGTCTTCCAGCGCGCGCAGGCCGCTCTTGCCGTAAATCGGAACGGCGTCGGCCCAGGTGGCCCGGCCGCACAGCACGCCGGAAAAATTCACTCCCGTCTCGGAGGCGAGCTGGAGCGTTTCCTGGAAGACCTCGTTGGAAACGCCGGCGGAAAGATAGATAAACGGCTTCTTGGCCACGGAGGCGGCGCGGCGGAAGTAATCTTTGGCCTGGTCGCGCGTGTAGGCGGATTCGCCCTTGCAGGCCTGGCTGCCCGCCACGTAGGCCATGTTGATGGGTACTTCGACCTTCAGCACGTCGATGCCGTAGCGGTCGCGCGAAAATTCCTCCATGCTCTTGATCACGAAATCCGGCTTCCTGCGGGCGAATTCGATGCCCTTCTCGTCCACGCCTTCCTCGTAGGTGACGAACTCCAGGAAGAACGGAACGTCGCAGGCGCGGCATTCGTCGCCGATGCGCTCCACCCAGGCGTGCTTGATGTCGTTGATGTGGGGCGGATCGGAAGGCGCATAATACAGAAGGATTTTGACGCAATCCGCGCCGGCTTCCATCAGGCGGCGCGCGGAATAATTGTCCAGCAGATCGGGGAGGCGGCCGGGCTTGTTGGCATCGTAGCCCGTTTTCTCGTAGGCCAGCAGCAGGCCCGCGTTTTTGGCGCGCGCCCGCGCGGCCTTCAGTCCGAACTCGGGATCGAGCAGGATGGCGCTGGCGTGCGGCGTGAGAATCCGCACCACGGCTTCCTTGAACTCGCTCATCATGTCGTTGGTAATCTCTTTCTTGTCCACGCCCCTGCCCTTGGCGATGGCGTTGCGCAGGGAGCCGCGCTGGTCCATGGCAGCCGCGGCGATCACGCCGCGCTTGTCGGAGACGGCTTCAAGGCCTTTGATCTTGCCGGCGGAAATTTTCATCAAAATCCTCCCCTCCGGGGGTGATGCGAGCGGGGGGCATTGTAGCACGGGGCGCGCCTAGCGAGAGAGCAGCGAGGCGATGTGGTCGCCGGCCTGGCGCGTGCCCAGCGTGCCACCCAGCTCGGCCGTGCACTTCCCTTCCCCGAGCGCGGCGCGAATGGCCGCGCGCAGGGCGCCGCCTTCGGCCGGCCAGCCCAGGTAGTCGCACATCATGGCGGAGCTCAGGATGGCGCCGAACGGATTGGCCCGATTTTTCCCGGCGATCGTGGGCGCCGAGCCGTGCACCGGCTCGAACATGGACACCTGGCCGGGATGAATGTTGGCGGAGGGAGAAAGCCCCAGCCCGCCGGCCAGTTGCGCGCCCAGATCGCTGACGATGTCACCGAACAGATTGTTGGTCACGATGACGTCGAACTGCGAAGGATCGCGAACCATCTCCATCACCAGCGTGTCGATGTACAGGTGGCGCGAATCGACGTCGGCGTAGTGCTGGCGCAGCTCGCGGTAGACGCGCTGCCACAGGTCGTGGCCGTGGGTGAGCGCGTTTGATTTGTCCGACATGCACAGGCGTTTGCGGGGGCGCGTGCGGGCGTCTTCAAAGGCGTAGCGCAGGATGCGCTCCACGCCCTTCCGCGTGTTCACCTCTTCCTGGAGCGCGATTTCGTCCGGGGTATTGCGTTTGAACTGGCCGCCGATATTGGCGTACATGCCTTCGGTGTTCTCGCGCAGCACCACGAAGTTGACGTCGGCCTCGCTGCGGTCGCGCAGCGGGGTGAACCGGCGGTCGAACAGAACGGCCGGGCGGACGTTTACGTACAGGTCCAGGCCGAAACGCATGCCGAACAGGATGTCGAACGCGTGCTGGTTCGAGGGCACGCGCGGATCGCCCACGGCGCCGAACAGAATGGCGTCAAACTGCGTGCGCAGCATGTCCAGCGCGCCCGCGGGCAGGGAGGTGCCGTCGCGGAGATAGCGGTCCGCTCCCCAGTCGAATTCGGTGAATTCCGCCTGGCGTTTGCCGGCGGAAAACGCGGCGCGCAGGACTTTCAGCGCTTCGGAGATTACTTCCGGGCCGATTCCGTCGCCGGGAATCACCGCGATGCGTTTGGGAGAACTGCTCATGGCGGGAGGCGAAGGTAGCACGTGCGGCCAGGAGGGGCAATGCGGAGAGGCGGACAGAACGCTCTCGGCACGGCCGGCAGAATGGCGGCGCTACCCGGTTTCGTCTTCGGCTTCGGTGCCGCGCGTGTGCCATTCGGCCAGCGCCACTCCCGCGAGCACCATCGCGCCGGAAAGGGCGAGCTGGCCGTTGTAGGCTTCGTGCAGCAGATAGACGCCGATCACAGTGCCCAGCACGGGCTGGACATACGTGAACACGCCCAGGCGCGAGGCGGCCAGGTGATGCAGCGCCCAGGTCCAGATGAGATAGGCGGTGAGCGACGAGCCGAGGCCGGCGTAGAGGATGGCCGTCCAGCCGAACCCGCCGACGCGCGACCAGTCCGTGTGCTGGATCTGGTAAACGGCCACCGGCGAAAGCACCAGCGCGCCGAAATAGAACGGCCAGGCCGCCAGCGTGATGGTGTCGAACCGCCCGGTGATGCGCTTGCAGATGATCACGTAAGTGGCAAAGCAGAGCGAGCCGCAGAGCGTCAGAGCATCGCCATACAGCGTGGGATCGTGCGAGGCGAAGCCGTGCCCCGCGGCGAGCAGCGCCACTCCGCCGAAGGCCAGCGCCACGCCGGCCACTTTGTTGAGCGTAAAGCGTTCCAGGCCGATCAGCACGGCGAACCAGAGAATATTCACCGGGCCGATGGCGATGATCAGCGCGGAATGGGCGACCGTGGTGTAGTAAAGACCGTAAACGAACAGGCCCTGGTTGAAAGCCAGGCAGGCGCCCAGCGCGGCCAGAATCCGGAAGTCGCGCGCCGAGAGCGGATGGCGGAGGGGACGCCAGCGCCGGTAGAGAACATGAATGGGCAACACGCCGATGGCCGCAACCGCGAGGCGCAAACTGCCCAGGGTGAGCCCGGTGATCTCCCGGTAGCCGAATTTCGCCACCGGATACATGAAGGCCCACATCAGCATGGCAAACGAGACCGCGCCGTAGAGAAGAACCGGGTTGGTGTGCGGATGCCAGGGCGCGGGAGCGGGCGGTGCGGCGGGGGATTCGGCGGGCGCGCTCACGTTCAGCGCAGGACCTCGCGGCGGACGGTGAGGCGTTCGATCATGTCGAGTTTGGGCTCGAAGCCGGAGCCGGGCCGTTCGGGCGCGCGGATGGTGCCCTGCGGCGTCACCTCGACCTCCGGATCGATGATGTCCTCCTGCCAGTAGCGGCGGCTGGCGGAGACGTCGCCCGGCAGCGTGAAATTTTCGAGCGTGGACATGGCGATGTTGTGCGCGCGCCCCACGCCGGATTCGAGCATGCCGCCGCACCAGACGGGAATCGAGCGGCCGCGGCACAGGTCGTGGATGCGGCGCGCGGCGGTGTGGCCGCCCACGCGGCCGAGTTTGATGTTGATGATTTTGCAGGCGCCGATTTCGATGGCCGCGCGCGCGTGCGCCAGCGAGTGGATGCATTCGTCCAGGCAAATGGGCGTGGAGGTGGCCTGCTGCAGTTCGCGGTGGGCGTACAGGTCGTCGTAGGCCAGCGGCTGTTCCAGCATCATCAGGAAAAAGCGCTCGAAGGTTTTCAGGTGCGGGATGTCCGCAGGCGTGTAATCGCAGTTGGCGTCGCCCATCAGACGGATGCGCGGAAAGCGCTCGCGGAGCGCTCCGAGCGGCTCGAGGTCGTTCCCGCGCTTGATTTTCACCTTGATGCGCTGGTAGCCCGCGCGAAGTTCTTCTCCCACCGAGTCCGTCAACTCGTTGACGCTGGGTTTGATTCCGATGGACACGCCGCAGGGAATCTCCTGGCGGGTGCCGCCCACGAGGCGCCACAGCGGCGTGTTTTTCTGCCGGGCCTCCGCGTCCCAGGCGGCGGCCTCCAGGCCGCCCTTGGCCATGTTGTGCCCGCGGACGCGCGACATCGAATCGAAGATTTCCGCCGCCGACGCGAATTCCCTGCCCCGCACCATGGGCCACAGAAAATCGCGCAGGATGTGCCAGGCGGTGTCGATCGTTTCGTAGCTGTAGAAGGGATCGGCATCCACGGTGGCTTCCGCCCAGCCGGAAACGCCGTCTGCGCGGACTTCGACGAGCAGCACGCGCCGCTCCGTGGTGCGGTCGAAGCTGGTTTCGAACGGCTTCACCAGCCGCAGATGGATTTCGCGCAGGGTGAGCTGGTCGAGTTTCATCGCGCGGGCGCCGGGCTAGCTCGGCTCCTTCCAGGGTTCCAGAACGTAATGGGTCTCATGCCCGGCGGTTTCGATTCCGGTGACCGCGAGGCCGGCGTCAAAATGCCGCTGAAAATCGGCGCGGATGGATTCCTGAATGGCGATGGCTTCGGAGGGTTCGCGGTGTTTGCGCTCGCCGATGTCGCCGGGCAGGCTGACGCGCACAGCATCGCTGGCGGGGGCCGGCGGGCGTTTGCCCTCCGCGGCCGCGCACACGCGCGGGGAATCCAGATGCCATTCCGCCACCAGCCGGTCGGTGGGAATGCCGGAATGCAGCGGGCTGGTGGTGATGCCGTAGAAGTTGGGAATGTAGCGGCGCATCACCGCGCCCAGGCGCATCACGTTGAAATACGCGTTGCGCAGCTCGAAGGGATCAAAGGTCCATTCGATGAGCCGGATGCCGCGCGCGAGCGCCTCGTTGCGCTGGAAGAGTTTCAGCCGCCGGCCGATGCCGTGATTCTGATATTCGGGCAGCACGGCGGTCATATGCGAGTGCAGGAAGGGCACCACGCGATTCTCCACCGTGCGGAACGCGGGCAGAGCGAAGGTGAAGCCGATCATGCGATGGCCTTCAAACCCGCCGATCACCTGCCCGCCCGTTTTGGCCACCACGCGAATCACCGCGGAGGGCACCAGTTCGATGTCGTCGGTCTGCCAGATGTGCTTCTCCATGGCCACGCAGGCCTCGCAATCTTCGAGCGTGTGGCACATGCGGATGTCGATGTTGTGCTGCGGAGCGGCCTGGGCGGTCATGGCGTGGAGCGGCTCCGCAGTTTGGCGCGTTCCCACAGTTCGTCGAGCTGGGCGGGCGAAGCGCCGTCGAGCGCGCCGCCGGATTGCGCGGCGTCCTGCTCCATGGCGCGGAAGCGGGCCTCGAATTTTTCGCTGGCGCGGCGCAGGGCCAGCTCCGGATCGAGCTTCAGGAATCGCGCCACGTTCATGGCCGCGAACAGCAGGTCGCCGGCCTCGTCTTCCAGGCGGTCGCGGTCGCCGGGCGCGGCGTCGCGCAGTTCGCGCACCTCTTCCGATACTTTGTCCAGCACCGCGCCGGGGGATTCCCAGTCGAAGCCGACGTGGGCGGCGCGGCGGGTCAATTGGTGCGCGCGCATCAGCGCGGGCATCGAACGCGGAACCCCGTCGAGCAGCGAAGCCGGAGCCGCAGGCGCGCTGGAAGATCTCTCCGCGGCCCGGCGCTCTTCGGCTTTAATCTGCTCCCAGTTTTTCAGCACGGCCGCGGCGTCGCGCGCCTCCACGTCGCCAAACACGTGGGGATGGCGGCGCACCATTTTCAGGTAGATGCTTTCGATTACGTCGCCCAGCTCAAATGTGCCGGCCAGCCGGCCCAGTTCGGCGTGGAACAGGACTTGGAGCAGCAGGTCGCCCAGCTCCTCGGCCAGTTTTTTCGGGTCGCCCGAATCGAGCGCGTCGAGCACTTCATAGGTTTCTTCGAGCAGATAGGTGCGCAGCGTCTGGTGCGTCTGCTGGCGGTCCCAGGGACAGCCGCCGGGAGCGAGCAGGCGCTGCTGGAGAGCCACGAGGTCTTCAAATTTGCGCGACACGCGTTTGTACCCTGTTGTGGGCCGAACGAGTCAATCTAGGGTAGCCGCGGGGAAAGCACAAGAGACAAACCGGACGGTGGAAGCCTCCTAACCGCCGGCGGGCGGGTGCGGTCTAATGACTCGGATGGCCGATAGCGATGCGGCGCAGGTGGCCCTGGTGCTGGGCGGGGATCGGGACGCGTTCCGCGTGCTGGTCGAACGCCACAGCCGCCGCCTGTTCCGCCTGGCCTACCGCATGACCGGAAACGAGCAGGACGCGGAGGAGATTGTGCAGGACGCGCTGGTGAGAGCGTATCGAAGGCTGGACCGGTTCGAACAGCGGGCGAATTTCGGCACCTGGCTCTACCGCATCTGTGCCAACTGCGCTCTGGACCGCATGCGCAAACAACGGACTGAAGACGTCCACCGCGAGCACGCCCCGGCCCCGGAAGATGACGCGCAGGGCCCGCTCGAAACCGCGGCGAGCGAGGCGCCCGGCCCGGAGCGGCTGGCGCTCTCCGGCGAACTGGGCCAGGGAGTCCGCACGGCCATGAATTCGCTGAGCGCCACGGAGCGCGCGGCATTCGTGATGCGCCACGTGGACGGACACTCGATTGAGGAAATCGCGGAGGCGCTGGGGCTGAACATCGGCGCGACGAAAAACAGCGTGTTCCGCGCGGTACAGAAATTGCGGCGGCATCTGGAGCCGCTGGTGAGCACGGCACGATGAATCACCCGGACGAGCAACGGCTGATGGAGTTCGCGGCGGGCGACGCCCGGGACGCGAAGGCCATCGAGCAGCATCTGGGGGAGTGCGCCGCCTGCCGCGAAAGCGTGGAATCGGTCCGGCGGGTGGTGGCCGCGGCGAGCGCCATGGAAGTTCCGGAGCCGGACGGCAGCTTTGAAGCGCGCATGTGGCGCGGCGTGCGGGCGGAGATGGAGCCGCGGCGCGCGACGGCCGGGTGGCGCGAATGGTTCTCCGCGCGGCGGCTCGCGGCGGCCACGGCCATGGCCGCGGTGGTGCTGGCGGCGTTTCTGGCCGGCCGGTTCTGGCCGCGCCCGGCGGAAAGCCCGGCGCCAGTCGCCGCGGTCACGCCGCAGGTGAAGGAACGAATCCTGCTGGTGGCCGTGGGCGACCACCTGGACCGCGCGCAGTCCATCCTGCTGGAGATATCGAACGCGGAGCCTGCCGCCGGCGCGCGCGACAAGAACGTGGACATTTCCCACGAACAGAAGCGCGCCGGGGAATTGCTCGGCGCCAACCGGCTGTACCGGCAGACGGCGCTGCGCAACGGAGACGCTCCCGTGGCGGATGTGCTGGACGAACTCGAACCTCTGTTGGTGGAACTGGCCAACGGTCCCGCGCAGGTTCCCGCCAGCGCGCTGGAAGCGCTGCAGAAGCGGATTGCCGCGCGCGGCCTGCTGCTCAAAGTGCGCGTGGTGAGCTCCAACGTGCGCGAGAAGGAACGCACGGCGGTGGAACAGGGACGGAACAGTTCCTAAACGGGGTCTGGTCTGGAACAGGAGAGAGGAAAAAGGAATGAACACGATCGAGAAATCGGCAATGCGAATCGGTACCGCGGCCATAGCCATGGTCCTGGGACTGCCGGCCACGGGCCTGGTGACGGCAAGGGCCGCGGCGCGGGTGACACCGCCGGGCGCGGCGCCGCTGCTGGCGCGAATCAGCTTCACGGAAGCGCTCGCCAACGTGGACGGCGATGACGACGAGAAAGCCGCGCGCGAGGACGAACTCTACGAAGACGGCACGGACGCCATCGACGAAGGACACTGGCAGGAGGCGCTCGACAAATTCGACCAGGTGATCAAGCTGCACGGAAAGCGCACGGACGCGGCGCTCTATTGGAAGGCCTGGTCCCAGAACAAACTGGGGCAGCGCCCCGCGGCGCTGGCCACACTGGCCGAGCTGAAGCGCACCGCCCCCGCCAGCCGCTGGACCAACGACGCCAAGGCCCTGGAAATCGAAATCCGGCAGGACGCCAAACAGCCCGTGCCCGTGGACGACGAGAGCAACTGCGAGCTGAAGCTGCTGGCCATCAACGGGCTGCAGCAGATGGATCCGGAAAAAGCCGTCCCCATGCTGGAAAAAATGCTGCACGGCCCCACCTGCCCCAAGCTGCGCGGCCAGGCTCTGTTCGTGCTGGCGCAGTCCAGTTCTCCGCAGGCCCGCGAGATCATCGCCCGCGCCGCGCGGAACAACGACGATCCCGACCTGCAGCGCAAGGCCATCCGCGACCTCGGGCTCTTCTCCGGCGAGTGGGGCCGGCAGCAACTGAGCGACCTCTACTCCTCCGTGAAGGACACGGACACGCGAAAGCGCATCCTGCAGGCCTTCATGGTGGCCGGGGACAAGGATCACCTGCTGGCCGCGGCCAAGGGCGAGAAGGAGCCCGAGCTTCGCGCGGAGGCTATCCAGCAGCTCGGCGTGATGGGCGCGCGCGACAGCATCTGGCAGCTCTACCAGACCGAGACGGCGCCGGAAGTGAAAAAGCGGATGCTTCAGGCCATGTTCATCGCCGGCGACCTGGATCACCTCACCCAGCTCGCCAAAATGGAAAAGGACCACGACCTGCGCCTCTCCGCCATCCGCGACCTCGGCCTGATGGGCGAGCGCTCCGGCGACACGCTGGTGGCCATGTACAGCGCGGACAAAGACCCCGAAGTGCGCCACGCGGTGATTCAGTCGCTGTTCATCTCCAACAACGCGCATGCCCTGGTGGCGCTGGCGCGCAAAGAAACCGACCCGGAGATGAAGAAGTCCATCGTGCGCCAGCTCTCCCTGATGCACTCGAAAGAGGCCACCGACTACCTGATGGAAATCCTGAACAAATAGGAGCGCGAGATGAGCGTCGCAATCACAGGTTGCTGGCCACGGCGAAAGCCGCTGCATCTCGGAATGACCGTTGCAGCGGTCCTGGCGTGCTGCGGGCTCATGGCCGGAGCGGCGCGCGCGCAGCAGTCCGCGGAGCCGCGCATCGTGAACGCGCGGATGGAAAAACGAGCGGCCACCGGAGGGCTGGCGGCGGAGTTGCGCGCGTTTGCCGCGGCGCAGGCGGAGCCGGGATGGATCGGCTACGCCGTGGCGGCGCTGCCCGATCATGGTGAATCCTGCTGCTGGGATTCCTGGGATAGCGGCGGCCCGCACGGCTGCGGCCGGTGCACGCTCGAATCGGACAAGGGAAGCGTCGTCGCCGGGCGGCGTCCCGGGCCGAAGGGAGAAGCCGGCGGCACCGTTCACCTGGAAGGCTCTGGAGCACTCATCGTCATGCTGCGCGCGGTGGATCACCGCATCGAGAAGGTGCGCGAGTTCAGCGAGGACTGCGAAATCGACGCCGGCGGCGTACGCGTGGTGTGGCTGACGGGGGTGACGGGCGCGGAGAGTGTTGTCGCGCTCGCCCCGCTGGTCACCGGCGCGGATTTCGAGACGCACGATGGGCGCAAAGTGGCGGAGGGCG
>Ga0335077_10013019_pt1 | contig 10409 bp, 10 predicted proteins | sample Lox_Sample_31_FD_207151 | JGI IMG/M metagenome (GOLD analysis project Ga0335077, IMG submission 207151) | Soil microbial communities from Loxahatchee National Wildlife Refuge, Florida, United States - Lox_Sample_3.1 | ecosystem: Environmental > Terrestrial > Soil > Wetlands | place: USA...
GGCGGCCGCGGTCGCCGCCGGGATGATCCCGTTCGCGGACGGCTCCGACCTCGCGGCCAGCGTCAGGAACCCGGCGGCCTTCTGCGGGCTGGTCGGGCTGCGGACCACGCCCGGCCTGGTCCCGGCGGACGCGTTCGATCCGCTGGGGGTGGTCGGTCCCATCGCCCGCACCGCGCCGGACGCCGCGCTGCTGCTGGCCGGGATGTGCGGCGCGGATCCCGGCCTGCCGCTGGCCCGGCCCGACCGGGCCGAAGGCTTCCTCGGCCTGCGGCCGGCGTCCCTGCGCGGGCTGCGGGTGGCGTGGACGCCCGACCTGGGCGACCTGCCGGTGCAGCCCGAGGTGCGTTCCGTGCTCGGTTCGGCCCGCCGCCGACTCGAGCAGGCCGGGTGCGAGATCACCGACGCGGCACCGGACCTGTCCGGTGCCGACGAGGTGTTCGGTGTGCTGCGCGCGGCCCGGATGGCCGCGATGGCGCCGCTGCTGCGTACCCACCGGGACCAGATCAAGGCCACCCTGGCCTGGAACATCGACAAGGGCATCGCGCTGACCGGCGAGCAGATCGCCGCCGCGCGCGCCGGGCACGCCGCGGTCTTCGGCCGGATGCGGTCGTTCCTCCGTGACGGGCGCTACGAGGTCCTCGCGCTGCCCACCGTGCAGGTGGTCCCGTTCGACGCGGGGACCGAGTGGGTCCACGAGATCGACGGCGAGCCCATGGTCACCTACATCGACTGGATGCGTTCCTGCTCCCGGATCACGGTGACCGCGCACCCGGCGGTGTCCGTGCCGGCCGGCCTGACCGCCGGCGGCCTCCCGGTCGGCCTCCAGCTCGTCGGGCGCTACGGTGCCGACCGCCGCCTGCTCGAGATCGCCGCCGCCGTGATGTCCCTGCCCGGCTTCGCACCCCCCGTCCCACCGCTCGCGTAACACCACCCCCTCAGCACGGCCGCGCCCGGATGATCCTGGCCGATGGAACCAGTGGATGCGGCACCCTATCGGGAAGAACCATTACGATGTCACAACGACTGAGTCGCTGAGCTGCGCGTCTGTGACGTGAGGGGCGGACGGGGGTCCCGTGGCCTGGTTACGAGGCCTCCAGCCCGGGGAATGCCTCGGTGGTGCCGCGCCAGGACGCGGCGCGCCCGGCGGCGGTCTGCATGGCCAGCGCGCCGAACGTCCGCAGCCGCTGGTCGCTGACCGCCACGAGGCCGAGGTACGCCCGGGTCACCCCGTCCTCCAGGTAGGCGGCCAGCGCCGTCGCGCTGGCCGCGTCGTGCACCCTGAACGGCAGCTGGTAGAAGGCCGAGGCGGCGACCGGGGCCGCGCCCAGCGCGGAGATCATCGCGGCCAGGCTGTCCCGGGCCTCGTTGTGCCCGGTCCAGTCCTGCTCGGCAGCCGACTTGCGGTTCCCGGACAGGTAGGCACCCGCCACCCCGTAGCCGAAGATGGCCGCGTCCTCGGCCGCGAGCGCGGCCTGCAAGGCCGCCAGGGCCGAACCCGGCCCGGACGGCGTGACCCGTGTCATCCGCTCAGCGCCGCCGCGTGCGTGGCGTCGGAGGCCGCGATGCTGGCGAACAACTGCGCCAGGGCGGGCTGCTGCACGGTGACCAGCCGCCGCACCAGGCTGGCGGCCGACGCGCGTTCGGCCGCGCGCAGCCGCGCGATCGTCACCGGCCCGGTCACCGCGCCGGATGGCGAAGCGGTCACCGCGCCGGACGGCGAAGCCGCCGCTCCGGGGGGCACGACGAGCCTGGCCTGGAGCAGCCCGAGATGCTGCCGGTGCTGGGTGAGCAGGCCCTCCAGGCGGTGCGCCTGGCCCGCCGCCAGGTGGCCGTCCACGGCGGCCTGGTACAGCTTGATCATCGTCTGCTCAGCGGTGATGACCGCCTGCAGCGTGACGACGTCCGGTGACACGCTCGGCCGTCCGGCCAGCGGATCGGGTCCGGCGAACGCGTCCGAGGACCGGCAGCCGGCCAGGGCCAGCAGCACGGGCAGCGCGGCCGCCGAGGCGGCCAGCACGCGGCGCCTCGGCAAGATGTCTGGCACACCGGCAAGCTACCGTAATTCTCAGCGGTCGGGTTATTCATGTTCCCGCGGCAGATTCCGCGGCGGTCCTCGCCGTCGGCACCGGACAGCCGGCTCCGGACAGCCGGCTCCGGACAGCCGGCTCCGGACAGCCGGCTCCGGACAGCCGGCTCCGGACAGCGGCCACTATTCGAATAGTCCTCACCACGCGTCCTATCCGCGCGATGGCCTCGCTGCGGATAGGCTAGGAGCTAATCCCGCAGGTCGTGGACGAGGAGGTCGTGGTGCCCGGTGGCTCGCGTCACGCGCCGAAATCCCGTGGCGCGGCCGAGGGGGGGAGGTCGCCTCAAACCGCCCCACGAGGTGCCTCCCAGACACCCCCGCGCCGGACCGAAGCGGGGAACTCGGTCGACGAGGACAGGATCGCGGACGTCATCCGGCCCGTCGTCGCCGCGGCCGGAATGGACCTGGAATCGGTTCGGGTCACCGCCGCGGGTCGGCGCAGGCTGCTGCGCGTGGTGGTGGACAGCGACCGGGGCGTGAGCCTGGACGACGCCGCGGTGGTCAGCCGGGAGCTGTCAGCCGCGCTCGACACGGTGGCCGTGATGGGCGACTTCCCGTACACGCTCGAGGTCTCCTCGCCGGGCGTGGACCGGCCCCTGACCGACTTTCGCCACTGGCGGCGCGCGGTGGGACGGCTGGTCACGGTCACGGTCACGGATTCAGGGGGCGCCCGGCCCGTGTCCGGCAGGGTCTCGGCGGCCGACGCAGAAGGGGTGACCCTGGACGTCGAGGGCGACCCGAAGACCCGCCGCCGTTTCCCCTACGGCGTGCTGGGTCCGGGGGCGATCCAGGTGGAGTTCGGGCATCCGCCTAGCGAGCTTGGAGCAACCGGCGATGGACATTGACCTGAGCGTGCTGCGCAGCCTGGAAAGCGAGAAGGACATCTCGCTCGACCTGGCGATCAAGGCCATCGAGGACGCGCTGCTCGTCGCCTACCACAAGTCCGAGGGCGCGTCGGCGGCCGCGCGGGTCGAGGTGGACCGCAAGAGCGGCCACGTCACGGTCTGGGCCAGCCAGACCGGACCCGACGGCGCGGTCCGGGAGTACGACGACACGCCGGCCGGGTTCGGCCGGATCGCGGCCACCACCGCCCGGCAGGTCATCCTGCAGCGCCTGCGCGACGTCGAGGACGAGCTGACCTTCGGCGAGTACGCGGGCCGCGAGGGCGACATCGTCGCCGGGGTGATCCAGCAGGGTAAGGACCCCCGGACCGTGCTGGTTGACCTGGGCAAGCTCGAGGCGGTGCTGCCGCCTGCCGAGCAGGTGCCCGGTGAGCGGTACATCCACGGCGAGCGGATCCGGTGCTACGTGCTGCGCGTGCACAAGGGGCACCGCGGGCCCTCGGTCACCCTGTCGCGTACGCACCCGGGTCTGGTGAAGAAGCTGTTCGCCCTGGAAGTGCCCGAGATCGGGGAAGGCGCGGTGGAGATCGTCGCGATCGCCCGTGAGGCAGGCCACCGCACCAAGATCGCGGTCCGGTCGCACCAGCCGGGGGTCAACGCCAAGGGCGCCTGCATCGGGCCGATGGGCAGCCGGGTGCGGAACGTGATGAACGAGCTGCACGGCGAGAAGATCGACATCGTCGACTACGCCGAGGACCCGGCCAGCTTCGTGGCCAACGCGCTGTCGCCGGCCCGGGTGAGTCACGTGCAGGTGGTCGACGCGGTGGCCCGGGAAGCCCGGGTCATCGTGCCCGACTACCAGCTGTCCCTGGCCATCGGCAAGGAAGGGCAGAACGCCCGGCTGGCCGCCCGGCTCACCGGCTGGCGGATCGACATCAGGTCGGACGCCGCGGTACCACCCGACTCGGAGGCCGCTTCGCAATCACCAGACGCAAGCGCGCCACAAACACCAAACGAACCACAGACACCAGGCGCACCGGCCGCGCCAGACTCGTCGGTGCAGGTCTCGCCTGGTGCCGGGGACGTGCGGACACGGTAGACTCATTGCCGGAATGGCCGTACGAACCGGGCGGCGCAACTCAGGTGTGCCTGTCATGCGTACCTGTGTAGGCTGCAAGGAGCGTGCGGAGAAGTCCAGCCTGCTTCGCCTCGTGGCGGTGGGGGACGTCATCCGGCCCGACCCGCAAGCCCGGCTCCCGGGCCGGGGTGCGTACCTGCACCCCAGCCTGGTGTGTCTGGACCTTGCGCGGCGGCGCCGGGCGTTCTCCCGGGCACTGCGCACCGCGGGATCACTCAGCAGCACGGCTCTGGCTGAGTATCTTTGCGGCGCGGAATCCCCGGCATAGCATTGCTCGCGGCGGAACAACCTGGCTGGGCAGCACGCTGTAACAGCGAGAAGGAACACCTGTCGGAAAGCAGGTCGAGAAGCTGATGAGCGCTCGATGAGCACGCGGCGATGATGACCATAGGCTGAGGCCCACCCGGAGCACGCTCTGCCCGGGCCGGGGTCCGGTAAGGGGTCCAGGGGACTGGGCCGAGAAGGAGCGTAGTGGCGAAGGTCCGGGTTTACGAACTCGCGAGAGAGTTCGGGGTCGAGAGCAAGGTCGTGATGGACCAGCTCAAGGAGATGGGCGAGTTCGTGCGATCGGCGTCCTCGACGATAGAGGCGCCTGTGGTCCGGCGGCTCAAGGAGGCACTCGCCTCCACGGCGGCCCCGCAGGATCAGCGAGCAGCACACGATCAGCAAACAGCGCGGTCCAGGCCCGCGGCCCCGTCCGCGCCCCGTGACGGAGCGGGCCCGGCAGCGAGCCCGGCCGTCGGCGCGCGGTCGCAGGCCGGCGCCGGGCCGCGAGTCAGCGGTACCCCCGACCGTGACGGAGACCGTGACGGAAACCGGCCGGGCCGGGCCGGTGCCGGGGCGGTGCCGGGCACCGCGCCCGCACCCAGGGTGGCGCCGGACGTGACCGGCCGGGCCCCCGACCAGGCGGGCGCGGCCGCGCCGGAGGAGGCCGGCCCCGGGACCCCGGCGCAGGGCACAGCCCCCGCCGACGATACGGCGCGTCGGCTGCCGCCGGTCCCGCCGTCTCCCGTGTCCCGGCCCGGCCCGGGCGAGTCGAGGGCCCCGGCCGGCGAACCGAGGGCCCCGGTCGGCGAACCGAGGGCCCCGGGCGCCGCGCCGCGGGTCCCGGGACCGCCGCGGACTCCGGTCACCCCGGCCGACTTCCGCGGGCCCGGAGCCGGAAGCGGAGCGGGCGGCGGAAGCGGAGCGGGCAGCGGAAGCGGAGCGGGCAGCGGGCCGGCGCCCGGCCAGGCTCGTCCCCAGGCGCCCCGCCCCACAGCTCCACGTCCCGGCGCGCCGGGCAGCCACGGCGCACGGCCGGCCGCGCCGCGCACGCCCGGTGGCCCGGGCGGCTCCGGCGCGCCCCGTCCCGGGGCGCCGCGTCCCGGCGCTCCGCGCCCGGGTGCCCCGCGGCCCGGTCCCAGGCCGGGGAACAACCCGTTCAGCTCGACCGCGACCGGCATGGGCTCGGCGCCCCCGGCCCGGACCCAGGGTCCGGGATCCGGCCCGGGCGGCCGTTCCGGCCATCAGGGCAGCGGCGGCCGGGCCGCCGCCGGTGACGGCGGCCCGCGTCCCGGCGGCCCGCGTCCCGGCGGCCCGCGTCCCGGCGGCCCGCGGTCCGGCGGGCCCGGCGGCCCGGGCCGGAGCGGCATGTCCGACGGCGGCCCGCGTCCCGGCGGGTTCGCGGGTCCGCGTCCCGGCGGTCCGCGGCCCAGCCCGATGAACATGCCGTCCCGTCCGTCGCCCTCCACCGGAGGCCGTGGCGGTCCCGGCGGACCGGGCGGCCGCGGTGGCCCGGGAGCCGGCGGAGGTACCCGGCCCGGCGGCGGTGGCCGCGGCCCGGGCGCGGGCCCGCGCGGCGGTAGTGGTGCCCCCGCCCCGGGTGCGACCCGGACGGGCGCCGGCGGCGGCCCGCCCCGTCCGGGCGGCGGTCGCGGGCGCGGCGGCACCCAGGGCGCCTTCGGGCGTCCCGGCGGGCGCCCGTCCCGGAGCCGGACGTCGAGGAAGCAGCGGCGCCAGGAGTTCGACAACATGCAGGCGCCGACCATCGGCGGCGTCCAGGTCCCGCGCGGAAACGGCCAGGTGGTCCGGCTGAGCCGGGGCGCCAGCCTGGCCGACTTCGCGGACAAGATCGGCGCCAACCCGGCGTCGCTGGTCCAGGTGCTGCTGCACCTGGGCGAGATGGTGACGGCGACGCAGTCGGTCAACGACGAGACGCTGCAGCTGCTCGGCGCCGAGCTGAACTACAACGTCCAGGTCGTCTCCCCGGAGGAGGAAGACCGGGAACTGCTGGAGTCGTTCGACATCGAGTTCGGCGAGGACGAGGGCGACGAGTCCGACCTGGCGGCCCGCCCGCCGGTCGTCACGGTGATGGGTCACGTCGATCACGGCAAGACCAAGCTGCTCGACGCGATCAGGCACACCAACGTGGTGGCCCGCGAGGCCGGCGGCATCACCCAGCACATCGGCGCCTACCAGGTGACCACCGAGGTGGACGGCGATGAACGGAAGATCACCTTCATCGACACCCCGGGTCACGAGGCGTTCACCGCCATGCGCGCCCGCGGGGCCGAGACCACCGACCTCGTGGTGCTCGTGGTGGCGGCCGACGACGGCGTGAAGCCGCAGACCACCGAGGCGCTGAACCACGCGCAGGCGGCCAACGTGCCGATCGTGGTGGCCGTCAACAAGATCGACAAGGAGGGCGCCGACCCGCAGCGGGTGCGGGCCCAGCTGACCGAGTACGGGCTCGTCGCGGAGGAGTTCGGCGGCGAAACGCAGTTCGTGGACGTGTCCGCCACCCAGCGGACCGGCATCTCCGCGCTGCTCGAGGCGATCATCCTTACCGCCGACGCCGAACTGGACCTGCGCGCCAACCCGACCCAGGACGCCCAGGGCGTGGCGATCGAGGCACACCTGGACAAGGGCCGCGGCCCGGTGGCGACGGTGCTGGTGCAGCGCGGCACGCTGCACGTCGGTGACTCGATCGTGTGCGGTGAGGCGTTCGGCCGGGTGCGGGCCATGCTCGACGAGAACGGCGAGACGATCTCCGAGGCCCTGCCGTCCCGGCCGGTCCTGGTGCTCGGCCTGACCGCCGTGCCCGACGCGGGCGACAACTTCCTGGTCGTCTCCGACGACCGGGTCGCCCGGCAGATCGCCGAACGCCGTGAGGCTCGCGAGCGCAGTGCCCAGCTGGCGCAGCCGCGGCGGGTCACCCTCGAGGGGCTGGAGTCGGCGTTCAAGGCCGGCGAGCGTGAGGAACTGCTGCTCATCATCAAGGGCGACGTGTCCGGCTCGGTGGAGGCCCTGGAGGACGCGCTGCTCAAGCTGGATGTCGGCGAGGAGGTCAGCCTGCGGGTGATCGGCCGCGGCGTCGGCGCGATCACCCAGGACGACGTGAACCTGGCCATCGCCTCGGACGCGGTGATCATCGGCTTCAACGTCCGTCCGGCCGGCCGGGCGGGCGAGCTGGCCCAGCGCGAGGGCGTGGACATCCGCTACTACTCGATCATCTACCAGGCGATCGAGGAGGTCGAGGCCGCGCTCAAGGGCATGCTCAAGCCCGAGTTCGAGGAGGCCCAGCTCGGCACCGCGGAGATCAGGGAGGTCTTCCGGGTGCCGCGGGTCGGCAACATCGCCGGCTGCATCGTCCGGTCCGGCTCGATCCACCGCGGCAGCAAGGCGCGGCTGATCCGGGACGGCGTGGTGATCTCCGACAACCTCACGGTGGAGTCGCTGCGCCGCTTCAAGGACGACGCGACCGAGGTCCGCGAGGGCTACGAGTGCGGTATCGGCATCGGCTACAACGACGTCAGGATCGAGGACACGATCGAGACCTTCGAGATGAGGGAGAAGCCGAGGGCCTGAGCAGGGCACCGAGGAAACCCCACCGAGGAAACCCCGTGTATCTCGGGGCGTTGACGCTCGACGTGCTGCTGGGCGACGTGCACTCGCTGAAGGCGAAACGTGCCGTCGTCCAGCCGCTCGTCGCCGAGCTGCGTCGGCGTTACCCGGGCGTCGCGGTCGCCGAGACCGGGCATCTGGACCTGCACCGGCGGGCCGAGATCGGCGTGGCCGTGGTGTCCGCGACGCCCGCGAACGCGATGAGCGTGCTCACCGAGTGTGAACGCATGGTGGCCGCTCACCCTGAGATCCAGCTGCTGTCGGCCCGTCAGCGGCTGTTCAACGAGGAGGAGTGACGGAGCATGGACGCCGCCCGGGCGCGCAAGCTGGCCGACCAGATCAGCCAGATCGTCGCGGAGATGCTGGAACGACGGATCAAGGACCCCCGGCTCGGCTTCGTGACCGTCACCGAGGCCCGGCTCACCAACGACCTGCGGGAAGCCACCGTGTACTACACCGTGCTCGGCACTGACGCCGAACGCGCCGATACGGCGATGGCGCTGGCCAGCGCGACCGGGATCATCCGGTCCGAGGTGGGTCGGCAGATCGGCCTGCGGCACACCCCGTCACTGGCCTTTGTGGCCGACGCGCTGCCCGGCAGCGCGCAGCGGATCGAGGAACTGGTCACCCAGGCCAGGAACGCCGACGCCGAGCTGGCCCGCAGCCGCGAGGGCGCCGTCCCGGCCGGCGACCCGGATCCCTACCGCAGGCCCGCCGAGCCCTCCGCCGACGAGGACGAATGACCGGGCGCCCGATGACTGAGGGCCGGGACGGCCTGGTCATCGTGGACAAGCCCAGCGGCATGACCTCGCACGACGTGGTGGCGCGGATCAGGCGGCTTGCCGGGACCAGGAGGGTGGGGCACGCGGGCACCCTGGACCCCATGGCCACCGGCGTCCTGGTCGTTGGGGTCGAGAGGGCCACCCGGCTGCTCGGCTACCTGACGCTGACCGAGAAGCAGTACGACGCCACGATCCGGCTCGGCCAGTCGAGCAGTACCGACGACGCCGAGGGCGAGCTCAGCGGCACCGTGACCGCTGCGCACGTCACGGACGAAATGCTGGCCCGGGCGGTCAAGGGCCTGACCGGCGAGATCCAGCAGGTGCCGCCCGCGGTCAGCGCGATCAAGGTCGACGGCCAGCGCGCCTACCGCCTGACCAGGCAGGGCGCGGCGCCGGAACTGAAACCCCGGCCGGTGACCGTCTACGAGTTCACCATCACCGGCATCCGGCCCGCCGGCGACAACCTGCTCGACGTCGACGCCACCGTGCGCTGCTCGAGCGGCACGTACATCCGCGCCCTGGCCCGCGACCTGGGCCAGCAGCTCGGCACCGGCGGGCACCTGACCCGCCTGCGCCGCACCCGGGTCGGCGGCTACGGCCTCGACGTCGCGAAGACCCTGGACCAGCTGGCCGAGCGGTTCGAGGTCGTGCCGCTCGCCGAGGCCGCCGCGGCCGCGTTCCCGCGCCGGGACCTGTCCGCCGACGAGGCCCGCCGCCTGGCCCACGGCGCCCGCCTGACCGCCACCGCGCCAGCCAACGAACCCAGGGAAGCTACCGAAACGACCGCCGCCTACGCCCCCGACGGCACCCTCGTCGCCCTGCTCACCGATCAGGACGGCCAGGCGCGCCCGCTGGTGGTCTTCGCCGGCAGCTAGGCTGGTCTCCGCGCGGACGAAGGAGGAACGGGGATCATGTACCGCTGGTACGGCCTGGACGATGTGCCGGCCGACTGGACCGGGTGCGTCGCGACGATCGGCGTGTTCGACGGCGTGCACCGAGGCCACCAGCGGGTCGTGGCCCGGGCCCGGGAGGTCGCGCGGGAGCAGAACCTGCCGCTGGTCGTGATCACCTTCGATCCGCACCCGGACGAGGTCATCAGGCCGGGCTCGCACCCCCCGTTCCTCACCACCCCCCGGCGCCAGGCCGAGCTGCTGGCCGGCCTGGGCGCCGACGCCGTGTTCGTGCTCCCGTTCAGCCTGGAGTTCTCCCGGCTGAGCCCGGATGAGTTCGTCCGGACCGTGCTGGCCGAGCGGCTGCACGCCGTCGTCGTGGTGGTGGGGGAGGACTTCCGGTTCGGTCACAAGGCCGCGGGCGACGTGCTGCTGCTCGCGCAGCTGGGGGAGAAGTACGACTTCACCGCCGAGGGCGTGCCGCTGCTGGTCACGGGCGGCGTGACGATGTCCTCGACCTATATCAGGGAACGCCTGGCTGCTGGGGACGTGGCGGGCGCTGCCGCCGCCCTGGGCCGCCCGCACCGGGTGGACGGCGTGGTCGTCCGCGGTCACATGCGGGGCCGGGCGCTGGGCTTCCCGACCGCGAACCTGGAGACCCCGCCGCACACCGCGACGCCCGCCGACGGCGTCTACGCGGGCTGGCTGGTCAGCCTGGACCTGGACGGGACCGAGGTCACCCGCTGGCCGGCCGCGATCTCGGCCGGCACCAACCCGACCTTCGGC
>Ga0335077_10013021_pt1 | contig 10408 bp, 8 predicted proteins | sample Lox_Sample_31_FD_207151 | JGI IMG/M metagenome (GOLD analysis project Ga0335077, IMG submission 207151) | Soil microbial communities from Loxahatchee National Wildlife Refuge, Florida, United States - Lox_Sample_3.1 | ecosystem: Environmental > Terrestrial > Soil > Wetlands | place: USA: Florida...
GGCCCTGGACGGGGACCCCGAGACATTCTGGTCGGCGCCGGCGGATTCGCATCACGCCGTCATTGAGGTGTCCTTCCCTCAACCCGTGACCTTTGATCGCGCACTGGCGATGGAGTGGTTGAACGACGGCCAACACGTGCAGAAATACGCGATTGAGGTGATGGAAGGCACAAAGTGGAAGCGTGTGGCGGAAGGGCAAGCGATCGGCCACAGGAAGATCGACCTCTTTGCGCCTGTGACCACACTGCGGGTGCGTTTGAACCTGCTCTCAACGTCCGCGGAGGCGCACATTCGGGAGTTCCAATTGTTCGATGGGGCTGGCGGCGAGAAGGGAGATTCCTCGCTTCGCTCGGAATGACGGGTACCTCCCGGAAGCGATACCGATAGGACACACAGAATGGCAACAAGGGTTCGGTGGTGATTAGCTAGATACATGCCCCCCGAGAGACCACAGGAGCGGCGACGAAGCCGCCGGATCAAGATCGGCCAGCCTTTGAAGATCCGTCCTTCCGACCCGAAAGACGAGCCGTTCGAAGACACCAATGTGACCACGAACGTTTCCCGGGAGGGAATTTATTTTGTCACCCGCCTGAAATCCTATCACGAAGGGATGCGGCTGTTTGTGGCCGTCCCGCATCATGTTGCGAAAGAACCGCAGGATCGTGAATACCTGGGGCAGGTTGTCCGCGTGGACGCACTCTTGGATGAGCGGTTCGGAATTGCGGTGCAGTTCCTGTCGGCGTGGAGCGCCAAGTAATCTGCCGACTTAACTCAAGACGCGGTATCGAGCGCGACAATCTGAGTTCGCAACTTTTCGAATTGCAATGATCCTAGCCCGCGGTCGGCTGCCATCTTCAGGTAAGGGAGTGCAGCGGACTCCAGATTCCAGTACGCTTTGGCCAGATAGGCATCGAGAGCGACTGGATCAGTGCCGGCAACCAGGGTTTTCTTCAGCAGAACATCTTCGAGATTCCCACCGGTTGGCCCGTTCCGCAGCAAAACACGATACGAATCGGCAAGGGTCAGTGTGGGACGCATGAAATCCGCCAGATCGACTAGGCTTTCGTGAATGCGTTGGTGAAGGCGATGACGCTGGCCGCCCAGGATACCGTACCAGTTCTTCATGCCAAGCGTGCATCCAGTCAGACTGTGATGCTTGGCGATCGGCACATTGATGATCTTGTCGGCTTCCAGAAAGGGCAAGAAAACCGGCCAGTCTTGCAAAAGATCGCCTCCCAGATCCACTTCTTTGAACTTCTCCGGCGCCGGCAGCAGAACTTCCGCACCTTCTTTTCTCGCGGCCGCCGCGATACCGGATCGCTCGAAGCAGCGGCGCGGGTCGTTGCAGCTCACATCGGTGACGATTACCTTCTTCGCCCCGGCGAACCAACACTGGCGTACCAGTTCGGCGACAACTTCAGGATTCGTGTTGGCTCCCTGCTCGGGCGTGCGGTCCCACGCGATATTCGGTTTAACGATGACCACATCTCCTCGGGAAATGAAGCGTCCGATGCCCCCCATTTCCTGGAGTGCCCGCTGGACCATCGTAGCCGGTGCGCCTCCGTGGACCACGGTGAGATCCGGAAATTGCGGATTCGCCGCAACGGTGTGATCCCGTCGAGCGCCGGCGACCAGACGGTCTGTAGGTTTGGCGCTGCGTGTGGAAAACCAGTAGCCTGCCGCAGCCGTCCCCGCGCTGAGTCCGGCGAGGCGAAGAATCTTGATCAGCGCTTCCCGGCGATCCACCACGGGTGGCGCGGACGCGTTTTCTGGTTGTGGGTGCGAGTCTGCCAAAGCCTAGACCTCCTGAAGCGTGATGCGGGCGAGATCGTCGGTACCGAGGCGGTGATCCGCGTTCGCGGCTACGGCGATGTATTTTGGTACGAGCCCGGATTGCGACAACGACTTTAGTCCCCGCTCGGCTCGCTTCTCTTCGATGATGCCCCACGCGGTTTGATCGACGGCCACTGGGTCGGTAGCGATCATAATTCCGTTATAGCGCCACGAGTATTGCGGCTTGAACATAGGGCCGCCTTCGAAGCAAGCGGTCATCGCATCCGCGACGACCAGGCGGAACTTGCTCCGGATCGGCGTGAGCATGTTCAGGTCAGCAACGGCGGGAGAACAATTGTCGGCATGAAGCTGGTTGGGATTATTGTTCACGCCATACATGTTCTTAAGCGCGAGGGTCACTCCGGCAAAGCTGTGGTTCTTCAGGATCGGCAGATTAATCATCGCGTCGCAGGTCCGCGTGAGCAGATTGGAAAGACGAGTTTTCACAACACCATAGGCGAAGCTGGTCTCGTCATATCCAACATCCTTCGAATCCGTACCGACAATACGAACGCGATTGAGATCATTCGACAGAGTGAAGCCGGCGCGCTCCAGTTCGCCATTCGTGCGATCCCACACGACGATGTTGGCAGGCTTGATGCCTGCCTGTTTCAGACGTTCGCAGACGGCCTCAACCAACGCGACATGCGTGGAAAGGCCGGGCCCGGCGATCGTGTTCACCTTAAGCCCAACCACCTCATTCGGTTTGAAGAGTTTTTTCCACGGCGCGACTGGATCGGCCGATTCGGAAAATGTCTGCATGGCGCGATCGAGTAGCTTTTCCACCCGGGCGGCTTCCGGATTGTTGCCGGAGCCGTAAAGCGCAGCATCGCGCGCAATGACCACCTTCGACTTGGGCTGACTCGCTGCGGCAGGATTTACGTTATGCGCCAAGGCCAGCGGCACTGCGCCCGCAGCGAGTGCACCGATCGCGCAATCTTTCAGAAAATCTCGACGCGACTTTTCGGGCATTCTTTTCATAGTGACAGCCTCCTAGCGACCGAGCCTGGCTTCCAGGGCGTGGCCGAGATCCAGCAGTGCGGGCGGCAGTTGCGGCGATTCCTGATACGCAACCATGCGGACCAGATACGGCCCTTTACGGAAAATCAAGCTTTGCGAATAGAGGCGCGCGGCTTCGCCGAGGGCCGGCGTCTGCGCATCCATCGCAGGTTCGGATTCGAAGATGGTTTTGGCACCGCCGGCAGAGGACATCGTGTAAACGTCCACCACGACCTCGACCTTTTCGTTGTACTTGTAGTCGGCGGTGGACGTGCTCTTCACGCCAGCCTTCAGATATTTTTCGGCGTCGCCATCAATGTAATCCGAGAGATGATCTGGGGCGAAAGTGCGCACTTCCGGCGATTTGGTCCAGCCCGGCGCAGCATTAGACTCCGGGAAAAAAGTGGTGGTCAGCGCAGCGTGTTGTCGGCATGCTGCGAACGCGAACGCGAGAGCCAGCCAAATGAGCAACGGAGTCAATTTGGAGAGATAGGGCTTTCTCATGGCCGTGGGTTCTTCTTTCGTTGATTCAGCAGAATCTGGTTCGTAGTGGAACGCGTTTCGCCGATGCTCGTGATATACACGGCTGGCCGGTCTTGTAGCGGGCAAGCATACTCACAGGCGCCGCAACCCACACAACGTGCCGGATCGACTCGCGGCTGTTTAAGAATTTTGGACTGACCGTTCGCGTCGATAATTTCCGCAGGTTGTAAGTAAATGGCTTTCGGCGACGTGGGACACCATTCCTCGCAGACGATGCATTCGGTGGCCATGGCCCATGGGAGGCAGCGGCCGCGGTCGTAGAATGCCGTTCCGATGCGAATAGGTTTCGTGTCCTTGGAAATGCCGACGGACCACCCTTTTTCCTTGCCGGTAATCTTCCAGATTGCACCGGTGGGGCAAGCTTCAGAACACAAGGTGCAACTTGGCTCGCAGTACCCGATGCGTGGGACGAGCACAGGCGTCCAGAGCCCTTCCAAGCCGGATTCGGAATAAGAAGGATGCAGCGCGTTGTTTGGGCAAACCTTCATACACTCGCCGCAGCGGACGCATCGCGCGAGGAAGTCCGATTCCTCGAGGGCACCCGGCGGACGCACGCGCCGGTCACTTTTCTCCGCTGAGAAGGACGGCGTGGCCCGCAGCAGCGGAACCACGGCAGCACCCGCCGCGAGCCCGGTCAGCACTCGACGGCGCGGCAGATTGGGAGCTTCTCGCGTGCTACTGGCGGGAAAGAATTTGAACTCCAGGCCATGATGCGGGCACTCTTCGATGCAGTTCAGACACAAGTGACACTCAGATTTGTGCCACGGAACTCCGCCGATCGGGTCGTCGCCGCCCTGGCAACGAAGTAGGCAGCGATTGCAGTTGTCGCAAGAGACAGGATGCTTTTGCAATCCAAGAATGGCCCAGCGGGAAACCAGACCGAATAGCGCCCCCAATGGACAAAGTGCGCGACAGAAGAAACGCGTGACGCGCAGATTCAACGCGAGTAGAAAGACAAACAAGAGACCAAGAAAGAATCCCTGCCGGAAGTGCGACTGCTTGAGGCTCAGTATCGTGAAATTCAAGATCGCATGAACGATTCCCGTAGCAAACGCCAGGACTGACGAACCACTGGATTCGCCCACATGCAGTATCGAATTGGTAAGGTACGAGAGGCCTGGCAGGATCGAGAGCCCGACAGAGCGTGTCAACAAGGAAAACGGATCAAGCCAACCGGCAATGCCGCTGCCAAAGATCGCGGCTACCAGCACGCCAATCAACAAATAGTACTTCGTGTTTTGCCAGCGTTTGTAGCGGTTCGATTCAATCAGCTGTTTGCCGCGCTTGGACTCGGATTTGAGGCTGCCGAAGAAATGGTTCAGCGTTCCCATCGGGCAGATCCAGCCGCAGAAGAAACGCCCCAAAAAGAAAGTGGGAACGAGGATGACCAGGCTCCAGAGCAAACCTTGATATAACGCCCGGCTAGCCAGGACATTAGAAATGCCGACAAGCGGGTCGATCAAAAAGAAGAACTTCACAGGTGAGGTTAAGTGCAGTTCGTCAGATCCGGAGGAGGCACGAAAATCGGTACGTAGGATCAGGAAACAGAAGTACCCAAGGAAAAAGACCTGCGAAATCGTGCGCAGCCGCGTTGCCGAAGGCAATTTCACAAGGAAATTGTGACAATTCGGGCCGGTCAGCCGATGTGATTGGAGTCACGCTCAATGGTTTCCGGTACAATCAAAGAAGCAATCCGCCTATATTAAAGGACAGAAAACCATCGTGATTCATCGCTACGTTTTTCATAACGATCAGGTGCAGCCCGTCGAGAAAACCCGATGGTCCCCAGGCCAGTCCGGGCTGATCTGCGGGTGGGGCCTGTTCACCACGGTGCGAATCGCGAGAGGAGAAGCATTCGCCTACGAGCGGCATTGGCGGCGGCTGGAGAAGGATTCCGCGATCACCCGCCTTCCACTGGCGTACTCCGGGGCGAAAGTACGCGTGCACCTCCAGGAAGTGATCCGGGCCAACAAAGTCCAGGAAGGCTGCGCGCGAATTTACCTGGTATGGAATACCGTGGGTGGGTGGAAAAGCGATGAGAAGATGCCGGAAGTGGATCTGGTAATTACCACGGCGGACCTGCCGCACTATCCAGAGACTGTTCGTCTGGCGGTGCGTGAGCATGGGCGCCACGCCTCATCGCCGCTGGCAGGTGTGAAGACGATTTCGTGGCTAGACAGCGTGTGGGCGTCGGCCGAAGCACAGCGGGCGGGCTTCGATGAGGTAGTGCTGTTGAACGAACGCGGGGAAGTCAGCGAGTGTACGGCCGCAAATATCTTCGTATTGAAGGGCGATAAAGTCGTAACCCCGCCCCTCAGCTCCGGCTGCCTGGAAGGCGTAACGCGCGGTGTGCTGATGGAGATTGCGTCCGATGCGGGAACGACAGTGGTGGAACAGCCACTGCGTCTGGAGGACCTGTATTCCGCAGATGAGGTTTTCATCACCTCGACGAACCGCAACGTGATCGGTGTGCGAGAGATTGACGGTCACGCCATCGCCCAGGAAGGAAAAGGGCCCACCACCCGGCGTTTGGATGAAGTGTTCGAGGTATTCATCACGGAATACATTGCGCGAAGACTGGCGGCCAGCCGGTAATTTGCGAAGCGTCGCGAACGCCCCGAAGTAGCCTGCTTATGCTGCAGGCTGTGTTTCTCGCACGCCCATGGACGCGCGCAGCATCAATGGAGCAAGCACAGTTGTAATCATCACCAGCAGCACCACCGCGGAAAACAAGCCCTCGTCCACCACCCCGATCGCTTTTCCGATTCCCGCAAAGATCAAGCCCACCTCTCCGCGGGGCATCATGCCGAAACCCACAGCAAGCCGGTTCATTCGCGGTGGGCAACCCCAACCTGCGGCTACTTTGCCGAGGATGGCCACGATTGTGAGTGCTAGGCCCGCGATGATTACGTCTTTGCTTGCCATGGCCTCCAATTTCACCTGAATTCCCATCCATACAAAAAACAGCGGCACTACCAACGATTCGATGGGGGTCAACAACTCGTGTAAAGACGTTCCCCCGACTTCCTTATCAAAGAAGCCGTTCAGAATCATGCCAGCGGCAAATGCGCCGACGATCGTGGCCAGTTCGGCAACGTTGGCTAGCCAGGCGAGCAGTAGCGCGAAACTCACACCGAACAACAGTTTCAGATTGTCAACGCCAGCACTGGCAAGGCGTCGAACGAGTTTGGGAGTCAGCCAGATCCCAATCCCCAGAGACGCGACGAGAAACAAGGCTGCTTTTCCTGTGGTCACTGCGATGGATGCTACGCTGATCTTGCCGGTGACCGCCAGGCCGCTGACGACGGCAAGCACAATGAGACACAGGACATCATCGATCGCCGCGGCGCCGAGAATAATGCGCGCTTCTTCGGTCGTGTCGCGGCCGAGGTCTCGTAAAACACGGGCGGTAATGCCGACGCTCGTGGCGGTGAGAATTCCTCCAATAAAGAGGTCCGCGGCCAGCGGATTGTCCGGATGCAACAGCTTCATTACGCCCATCCCCAGGATCATCGGAAGAACGATCCCGAGCATGGCGACGTAGGAGGCATATTTCCCAACGCGCTTCATTTCGACCAGGCTGATTTCCAGGCCCACAATGAACAGCAGGACAAGGATGGCCAGACGCGAGATCACGTCGATGAACGCATACACGGAAATATAGGTTTGGCCTTGCGGTCCGGAAAGAAGTTGCGCCAATAACTCCGTGTGGGGGCCGGGTGCGAGGACTCTGCGGGTAGCTTCTCCGAGATCGATTGGTCCGGTTAAAGCTAGGTTGGCGATGCGGGATAGATTGTCGCCTTCGCGGAGAACGGTGAGCGTCCGGCTGCCGAGATAGTAACCGATATTCCCGGCCGCAAGCCCTACCAGAAGCTCGCCCAGCACCGCCGGCTGCTTCAGCCACTTCATGATAAGGCCACCAAGGGCAGCACCCAGCGTGATGAAGATTGAGGCAATCAGAATGGGAACGACGGGATCGGCGTGGGAGAGTTCAGCGCCAGTCAATCGAAACATCGCCAAGACGACCTGGCAGGAACCAAGCGTCAGCTTGGCTGCCGAAATCAGCATGAAGAGAGCTCCTTGACCGCAGACGAACCAGAACAACCGGTAGCCCAGGCTCATTGTGGCGGGGTTGAGGACACCCTGCAAGCGATATGGTCAAAAGGGGCCAAGACGGGCTCATGCGTGTTACAATGCGCGGCTTGGTGAGGAAGGCAGGTCGGACGAAGGATGACGGAATCGCTGTCGCAGGCAGAAGCGGTGCTGGAAGTTATTTCGCCGGATGGCGCGCGAAAATACGTTCGTGTAACGCAAACGCCATTTCTCATCGGGCGCGGCGCCGAAACCGGCAATCACTTGCAACTGACGGACCGGCGCATCTCGCGTAACTGTGCGGCGATCGTTCAGGAAGCGAATCGCTACTATCTGGAAGATCGCGGACAGCGCCGAGGGATTTTCGTAAACAGTGAAAAGGTGGAAAGCCGGCCCCTAAACGACGGTGACGTGATTACCTTCGGGCTCGAAGATTCCTACCAGGTGATCTTTCGGGCCGCCACGGGAACTTCCGACGAAGCGATCCCCCAACTCCTCACGCGCATCGATCACATGACCAGTTCCGCCGAGTCGTCCACCGGTGGTGGTCTTCGCAAGCTGAATCTGCTGCTGGAAGCTACTTCCCTGCTGCATTCGCAATTGCCGCTCGATTCCGTGCTCGCAAAAATGATTGATCACGCCGTGGCAGTTACTGACGCGGACCGCGGTCTTCTGGAAGAAGCCGTGGAGGGGCTCGGCGAGCGCGTTGCCGAGCGTTTGCGTGTTCGTCTCGCGCGCCGAAGCGGCGGACAGCGCTTGCCCCCCGAGAGCATGACACCGAGCCAGACAGCAATCCAGCTGGCGATCAAAAAGCAGCTGCCGGTAATTACCGAGGACATCGAACAGGCGGAGCAGAACTTGCAAGCCGCGGCTAGTATCGTGGCGCAGGGTTTGCGCGCTGTGGTCGTCATTCCCCTCTACGCCAGCTCGCGCGCCAGCAGCGAATCCGCCACCAACGTAACCCGTGGCGAATTCCTCGGCGTGCTCTATCTTGACTCCAAGCGCCCCACGGCCTTTTCGAAACTCGACCGGCAGATCCTTGACGCGCTCGCTGCCGACGCCGCCAGCATTCTGGACAATGCGCGCCTGGTGGAGCGCGAACGCGAGCGGCAAAGGCTGGAACAAGAAATCGGCATCGCGCGCGACATTCAGCAAGCGCTGCTCCCCAAGAATTTCCGGGATTATCCACATATCGCGGTCTCCGGAGTGAACTTCCCCTGCTTGTCCGTTGGGGGCGATTACTTCGACGTGTTCCCGCTGGATGACCGGCGCACTGCCTTCTTACTTGCAGACGTCAGCGGCAAAGGCTTGGGTGCTGCCTTGGTGACCACGATGCTGCAAGGCGCTCTATCGGGCATGACCCTGGGAACCGATCCCGCACGCGTGCTCAACCATGTAAACCGTTTCTTGTGCGACCACGTGGAAGTGGGCCGCTACGCGACGATGTTCTTCGGCATCATTGACGATGCCGGAAAGCTGGAATACATCAATGCCGGGCATCCCTCGCCGGTATTGTTGCGAAATGCCAGCGCCGAAGAGGCATTCACAGAAGGATCGTTCCCCGTAGGCCTGGTCCCCGAGGCGGAGTTTTGCACCGCGACCTTGCAGCTCGAACCGAACGATACCTTGGTCTTGTACAGCGACGGGGTGACTGAAGCGATGGACCCCGACGAGCAACTGTATGGAACAGGGCGGCTCCGAGGTGTGTTGCTTGGCAAAAATGAGATGCCCCTCGACGAAATTCAGAAGACCGTTCTTGAGTCTGTCGAAAACTTCGCGCGCGGCGCGAGACAAGCCGACGATTTGACCATGCTCCTGGTGCGATTCCGCGCTGTGGGAGCAACGACAACGGAAACAGACGCCGCCGCGAAACCGAGCGCAGCCAGCTAGTTCACGCCCTCAATCATTGCCGCACCGCCCTGGAGAATTGTGCTATCCTCCCCGGCGGTAAGCTCACGTCCCTTCCCATCCGCTCCGAAGGGCCGAATTTCATTCAAGGCGTTCCCAAGAAAATCCGCCCGTAGCCCAACGCCTACCGGACCGAGGTTGTATGAAGAATTCGTGTCTTTCATGGATAACGGCAGTCGCGCTAGTTTTGACCACAAGCGGCCAGGATGGCTGCGGTTCGAACAAGAACACGCCGTCGACCCTGGCGCAAACTCAGCAACCTGATGCACAGGGGCAAACTGCGGCGGCACCGGCACAAGCGCAGCAAGCTTCGAGCGATTCCTCCCAGAACGCTGAGCTCCCTCCCGTGAACTTGACCGCAGACGGCCTCGACGAATTGCTTGCTCCAGTCGCTCTTTATCCTGACCCCGTCCTGGCCGTCATGCTGCAGGCGGCCACCAATCCGCAAGAAGTCATGGACGGCGGAAACTGGTTAGCGCTTGACGAAAATCAGAATTTGAAAGAAGCGGCGCTGGATCAAGCTTCGCAGAAAGCAGGTTTCACGCCGGTGATGCAGGCGCTCTTACATTACCCAACCGTGGTCGATTTAATGTGCTCGCAGTTTGACTGGACGAAACAGTTGGGCTCGGCCTATCAGGGGAATCCGAAGGCGGTGCTGGATTCGGTGCAACGGCTGCGCGCACAAGCGGTGGATAACGGCGCTCTGAAGAGCGGCCCGCAGATGAAAGTCGATGTCACACAAGATCAGGGCCAACAGGTTGTGAAGCTGGAACTCACGGATCCCAAGACCGTGTACGTGCCGTCGTACGACCCAAGCCGCGTATACAGCACGACGACCACCACCACTTCCCCCAACGGGACGACTACCACCACAACGACAACAAACGCCCCCGCCGGGAGCACGCCCAGCACGAGTTCCAGCAGCTCGTCTACTTCAACAACGCAAGAAAAGTCAGGCGTGAGCACCGGAACGGCCGTGCTGATTGGCCTGCTTTCCTTCGGAGCCGGCATCGCAGTAGGCGCAGCGATAAAC
>Ga0335077_10013022_pt1 | contig 10407 bp, 5 predicted proteins | sample Lox_Sample_31_FD_207151 | JGI IMG/M metagenome (GOLD analysis project Ga0335077, IMG submission 207151) | Soil microbial communities from Loxahatchee National Wildlife Refuge, Florida, United States - Lox_Sample_3.1 | ecosystem: Environmental > Terrestrial > Soil > Wetlands | place: USA: Florida...
TCACGCTGAAGGATGCGGATGCTCAGTTGCCGGTGGTGCTGTTCCGGAGCCAGGCGCGCCTGCTGCGGTTCCGCCCCGAGGACGGGCTGCACGTGCTGGTGCGCGGGCGGGTGAGCGTCTACGAGCAACGCGGCCAGATGCAATTGGTGGCCGAAACCATGGAGCCGGTGGGCGCCGGGTCATCGCAACTGGCCTTCGAGCAATTGAAGGAGAAGCTCAAGGCCGAGGGTCTGTTCGACCAGGCCCGCAAGCGCCCTCTGCCGCCCTTTCCGCGGACAGTGGGGATCGTGACGTCGCCGAAGGGCGCGGTGATCCGGGACTTTCTCAACATCGTGTCGCGACGGCACTCGGGGTTGAACGTGCTGCTGTGCCCGGTGTCAGTGCAGGGGGAGTCTTCGGCCGGCGAGGTGGAGGCGGCGCTGGCCTGCCTGAACGGCTCGGGGATGGTCGATGTCATCGTGATCGCGCGCGGTGGAGGATCGCTGGAAGATTTGGCGCCGTTCAACAGCGAGCGCGTGGCGCGGGCCATTGTTGCGTCGCGGCTGTCGGTAGTTTCCGCGATCGGGCATGAAACGGATTTCACCATTGCGGACTTTGCCGCCGACCTGCGCGCGCCGACTCCATCGGCGGCGGCAGAACTGATCACCGAGGCGCAGCACAATATTGCGGAGCATCTCGCGCGGCTGAATCATCGACTGGAACGCGCGGCACGGTTCCAGATTTTGCAGGCGAGGCAACGCCTTTCGCGCGTGCCGGCCAGCCGGGCGGAGTCGCGCATAACCACGCTGCTGCACCGGCTGGACCAGCGGCTCGACGATCTCGGCTTTCGCATGGAGAGTGCGGTCCGTCAACAGATCGGCACAAGGCAGCGTTCCGTTGCGGATCTTGCGAGCGCGGTGATGCGGCATGACCCGCGTCAGCAACTGGCCCATGCGCGGAGCCACTTCGAGGCCTGCCGCACGCGGCTGGACAGGACGCTGGAACGGACCATCGAGGCGGTGCGCGCGCGGCTGGGCGCGCTGGATGCGCAGCTCAAATCGCTTTCGCCACTGCGGGTCCTCGATCGCGGATATGCGCTGGTGCTGGATGGGCAGGGCGTGGTGGTGCGGTCGGCGCAACAGGTAGCAACCGGCGATCAGGTCACGACGCGCTTGAGTGATGGATCGTTCACGAGCCGGGTCACAGGGGTCAGGGAACAGGGGCCGGGGATCAGGGATCAGCGGGCTTCGGATCAGAATTCAAACATGTGAGCGTTATGACGACAGTTACGGTACGAAAGCTATTTGGCACGGATGGCATGCGAGGAATTGCCGGCGAGTATCCGCTGGATGCGGGAACCATCTTCGCCACCGGCCTGGCGCTGGGACATTCATTGCGCAAGAGCACCGCGGAGCCGCGCGTGATTCTTGGCCGCGATACCCGTGAATCGAGCCCGTGGATCGCGGCAACGCTCGCAGCGGGACTGCGGGAAGCCGGAGTGCGCGTGGAGAGCGCCGGGGTGATCACCACCCCGGGAGTCGCCTTCCTGGCGCACACCCACGGATTCAACGCGGGGACTGTCGTTTCGGCTTCGCACAATCCGTGGCGCGACAACGGCATCAAGCTGTTCGGCGGCGATGGATTCAAGCTGCCGGATGAAGAAGAACTGGCGATCGAGGAAGAGATCTTTCAGCACGCCGCGAAGGGCGGGGCGCCCGATCCGGCCACGTTGCCTCCGGTAGAAGACAATGCGGACCTGCTGAAGGATTATGTTCAATTCCTGATCGATTGCGTGCCGGGGTTGAACCTCGACAGGCTGCGCATCGTGGCGGATTGCGCCAACGGCGCGGCCGCGGCTGTTGCACCGGAGTTGTTCCGGAGGCTTGGCGGCGAAGTCACGCTGCTAAACGTTGATCCTGACGGGCGCAACATCAACGACAACTGCGGAGCGCTGCATCCCAGGTGGGTGGCAGGCGAAGTGGTGGCACGGGGAGCGGACATCGGGCTCACGTTTGACGGGGACGCCGACCGCTGCATGCTTGCTGGCCCGCAAGGGAACGTGATCAACGGCGACGCCGTCCTGTTGATGGCGGGACGCGACCTGCAGGCTCGCGCTATGCTCACCGGCAATCTGGTCGTTGCTACCACGATGTCGAATATGGGTCTCGAAACGGCGCTGAAGCGCTCCGGCATTCGCATGCTGCGCGCTCCGGTGGGCGACCGCTACGTGCTGGAGATGATGCTGAAGGAGAATGCCGCGCTGGGCGGAGAACAGTCCGGGCACATCCTGTTTCCGCATCTCGCCACCACCGGCGATGGCCTGCTGACTTCGCTGGTGGTGTTGGACCTCGTTGCGCGCAGTAGGAAGGGGATCGATGAACTGGTCAGCGATCTCAAGGTGTTTCCGCAAGTGATCGTGAATGTGAAGGTGCGCGAGAAGAAGCCGCTCGAGGGGATTCCCGCGGTGACAGCGAAGATTCGCGCCGCCGAAGACGAGTTGAAGGATTCGGGACGCGTGGTGATCCGCTACTCCGGGACCGAGGCGCTGGCGCGGGTAATGATCGAGGCGGAGAGCGAAGAGGCCATGCGGCGGCACGCGGATGCAATTGCGGACGCGATCCGGGCGGAACTGGGGGCGTGAAGGCAAGCACACTTGTTGTGGGCGGAGCGCGCGGAGTCGAGGGAAGCGCAGCGATTTCGAGCGGAGCCGCGTTACTTCCGGATGGCCGACAAACCGGGAACTAGCGACAACGGTTCCTCGGTACTCGCCGTTAAAGACAAAAATGTGCAGATCCTGGCCGATTTCGTTATAGACTCTGTGGCACCGCGATACGCCTGGTAGAGGCTTCGGCTATGCTTGGTGAAACGATCTCCCCGGAACAGGCTGCTGGCTTCGTTAAGTCCGGCATGTGGCTGGACTATGGCGCGACGCACTGCGAGCCCGATGTCTTCGACAAGGCGTTGGCAGCGCGAAAAGATGAGCTGGAAAACGTCAAGATCCGCTCCTGCCTCTCAATGCGTCCCCGCGCTGTGATCGAAGATGACCCTGAAGGCAAGCATTTCCACCTTTTCAGTTGGCATTTTTCGACTTACGAGCGAAGGAAGCACGACGTTGGCCGGTGCAATTACACGCCGCTGAATCTAGGAGAGGTGCCGGACTATTACCGGCGCTTTCTCGATCCCATCGATATTGCCATTCTCAAGACTTGCCCGATGGATGACGGGAGCTACTTCAACTTTGGCCCGACGAGTCTCTGGCAGCGGGCCGTGATCGAACGTGCAAAGCTAGTCATCGTGGAGATCAATCGCGAGATGCCATACGTCTTCGGCAGAGACAACGGCGTGCATATAAAGGATGTCGATTTCATCATCCAGGGCGATCATCAACCGTGCGCGGAACTGCCCAATCCAGAGCCGAGCGAGATTGATCGCACGGTAGCCCGGTACATTGCGGCCGAAGTTGAGGATGGTTCGTGTCTTCAGATCGGGATCGGCGGCATGCCCAACGCCGTATGCTCCCTGTTACTGGAAAGTGGAGTGAAGGATTTGGGAATCCACACCGAGATGCTCACCGATGGTCTCGGGCTGCTTTATCGTTCCGGCATCGTGACCGGATCGCGGAAAACGTTGGACCCGGGCAAGGTCGTTTATACCTTCGCGCTGGGGTCACTCGCCCTTTACGCCACGACCAACCGCAACCCGGACATGTACTGCCATCAGGTGGATTACACGAACTCGCCGCACTTGATTATGCAAAACGATAAGGTGGTGTCCATCAATAACACCACGCAGATTGATTTGCAAGGCCAGGTGGCTTCGGAATCAGACGGTCACCGCCACATCAGCGGCACCGGAGGGCAACTGCAATTTGTGCGTGGCGCGTATGCCTCCAAAGGAGGCAAGTCGTTCATCTGCCTATCGTCCACCTACGAGAAGAGAGGTGAGCGACGGAGTCGGATCGTGCTTACTCTAACGCCCGGCAACATCGTGACCACGCCGCGCTCGGACGTGATGTATGTGGTGACTGAATTCGGCATCGTCAATTTGAAAGGAAAATGTGTCGCCGAACGAGCCAAGGCGATCATTGGACTCGCCCACCCTGATTTCCGCGAGGATCTGGAACGGCAAGCATACGAAAAGCGGTTGATTCCACCTGGCGTTTCTTTTTGTTCGCTCGGGAACCCGGGCGAAGATTAACAGACCCTGGACAGAACGGAGCGATGGATTATGGGCGCCGACACAACTTTGGCAACGGGGGAGACGTTTGTCCTAACGACCGTGGAGAACGGAGTCGCTACCCTCACTCTCAATCGTCCTCAGCGGTTCAATCCATTGTCGAGCCAGATGGTCGGTGCGATACAGGCCGAGTTGGATGCCATAGCCAGTGACGCTTCAGTGCGGGTGGTGATCCTTGCCGCCGAGGGAAAAGGCTTTTGCGCAGGGCATGACCTCAAGGAGATGCGTGCTCACGCGGCGGACAAGGGCTGGCAGCGGGGCCTGTTCGACGCCTGCAGCCGGATGATGATCGCGCTCACGGAGATTCCGCAGCCGGTGATCGCACGAGTCCAGGGCATAGCCACAGCCGCCGGGTGCCAGCTCGTGTCGATGTGCGATCTTGCCGTAGCGGCTGATACGGCGACCTTCGCTATGCCAGGAGTAAATATCGGTGTGTTCTGCTCGACGCCCGCGGTCGGCGTGGTTCGGAACATCGGGCGGAAACACGCCATGGAAATGCTGCTGACCGGCGAGCCCATCGATGCCGCGACCGCACAATCCTGGGGGCTCGTCAACCGAGTCGTTCCGGGCAGCAGGCTGGACGCCGAAATTCGCCGATTCACCGATATTATTCTGTCCCGGAGTTCTGCTACGATCCGTTTCGGCAAGCAAGCCTTCTACCGCCAGATCGATCATCCTCTCGCAGCAGCCTACGACATCGCCAGTGAAGTGATGGCGTGCAATATGCTTTTGGACGATGCCGCAGAAGGGATTGACGCCTTTCTTCAGAAGCGGCCGGCCAGCTGGCGCGGGAAATGACAACATCCGGCGATTTTGCCAAGGCTGATTTGTACATCGCCAGCAGAATCGATTCTTGGTCATTCCCAGATGACCGCCTGACAGGAAGTAAGGAAAGGAAACCGCACATCCTTCGGCTTCACCGCAGGACGACAGAACCTCAAAGACGGGACGTTAGCTGATCGTGATCGCCGCTACTTCAGAATCGTCGACAGCGGGAATCGCGAAATGAAGCACCTGGTCTTCGAGGCGGTGGGACACGGTTGCTTCCGCCTTGAGGAGTTCGACGGACCTCACGCCGACGCTGGCCGGCAGCTTCATTGCGACCCGTTGCGCACCGAGAGGCAATGTCGATTGCAGCCATCCGTGCTGGGCATCGGGGTTGGAGTAATTCAGCAGGTGCACCGCGTATCCGGGCGCGGTTTCCCAGCAGAACATCTCAATGAATCCCGGGCCATCCACGCGCACTAACCACGTGTCATCGGTGATCCAGCGAATGGTGTTGTGCAGCAGGCGAAGCAGATCGCCGTGCCCGGTGAGCCAGTATGTGCGCTCGATGTCGCCGGCGAACCACGCGGTGCGGCTCGCGCCGGATTCGCGAAGAACAATAGCCGGCTCCTGAGTATGGGATTGGGGCGGGTACGCGAGTTCCGGCGGATAACGTACGAAGCCCGGCACCACGGTCAGAAGAGGGCCGGCGATTGATTTGAGCGGCACGCGGTTTTCCGCGCCGGGGCTCCAGTTGGTGTCGCTGAAGCCGGCAAGAATTGGATGCGGTTGGCTCGACGCTTCGATGCGGGCGTAATACGGATTTCCGTTGGTGCCCACCGCGTCGGCCGCCTTCGAAACGCCGAACACATCGGCCAATCCGAACTCCGCGCGCCGGTTGAGATTCTCATCGTAGAGGCTGGTTTCGAAGCCGGCCATGAGCGACCCGCCGGCGCGCGCGTAGTCGGCGATCTGGCGGCATTGCTTGTCACTCAGCATGGCCGCGTTGGGAAGGAGCAGCGCGCGGTACTTGGCGAGGCGCTCGGGCTCGAGGCGGTCTTCATGGACAAAGTCAAACGCGAAGCGGCCGCGCAGCAGCGCGTCGTAGATGCCCTGCGTGGTCTCGTGCATATAGGAGCGCGAGCGCGCGGTGGCGGGTCCGGGATAGAGAAGCTGCGTGCCCTGGCCGATGACGACGCCGATGTTGGCGACGGATCGCACCGGCGCGAGATGCGCATCGTGGCGCGCCGTCCAGCGGAAGTAGTCGGCGCCCACTTGCTGCCAGCGCCGGTCTTCGTCGAATCCATTCTCCGCGCCTACAAAGTGGAAGTAGGGAACCATGCCGCTGGCGAGGGTTTCGTTGAGCCACATGCGTGCCTCGGCGGGATTCTTCGAGGCGTTGCGCCAGCCCGGGGTGCCGGTGGAGTAAGCGGCGGTGACGTTGGCTGCGAACTTGCCATCGAGTACGGCATTGCACACGCGCCCCTGCAGGCTGCATCCCCACACTTCGGGCTCGCGGTAGGTACGGCCCTGATTGTCGGCCTGGAACCAGGCGGCGGTTTTGCCGAGGCGGTCGAGATTCGGTCCACCACGCACGTTGCCCCCGGAGTTGGCGAAGTAGAAGCTGTCGCTCTTTTTCTCTTCCGCAATGGCGTCGTAACGGTTCCAGAGATCGAGCACGCGATCCGTGAAAACGCGCCAGTAGGCGGGCGTGCCGGACGTGGGGAGTTTGCTGCAGACGGCGCAGTGGCACTCGGGAAGGCTGCCCAGCGGAGGCCAGCCGTTGGTGTAGAAGCAGTCGACGTCATAGAGTGAATTGATCTCGCGCATGATGGCGGGAACGTAATCGTCCATATACGTCGAGAACATGCAGGTCTTGAACAGGCGCGGCTCCTCGCTGCTGTGTTGCACGGAATCGTCCTGGTTGCGCATGGCCCATTCGGGATGTGCTGACAACGCATCTTCCCAGTTGAGGTCTGGGCTCATGCGCGCCACCACGCGCATGCCGCGCTTTCTTGCGGCCGCCACGCACTCGCCGAAGAAATCGTGCCCGTTGAGATATTTTCCGTGGCGATGGAACGGCACTTTGGAGGGATAGAAAGCGAGGATGCCGGTGACGCTGACGAACACCACATCCACCTGCGCGGAATGCCAGTAGTCGGCCCACGCCTCGATGTCCATCACCGCGGGGTCGTGCTCGGTCATGTTGGTCTGTCCCACGCGGCGCACACGCTTTTGCCATGGCTGCGACGACGGATCGGGCGCCGCAGCGCGCGGGGGCAAAACGGCGAGTCGAAAATCGTTCGCGACAACTGGTTCAGCCGCGAGTGCAACAGTGTTTTCGAACGCATGGAGCGACGAGGCGAGAGGAAGAACTGCTCCGGTCCGGAGAAAGGCGCGTCGATTCAGCATAGGTATCCGAAGTCCCTGGCGCGATCAGTGTAATCGACGAACGGACTGAGAAAACGCGCGTACGGCGTTCGACTGAACTCGAATTACTTGATGGCTTCTATAGGTTCGGCGCGGGTGGCGCGGCGTGCGGGCACATAGCTGGCCACGAGAGCGATACCAAGGAAGATCACGGGCGCGGCAATGAACGTGATCCAGTCACGCGTGCCGACGCCATAAAGCAGGCTGGCCACAAAACGCGTGACCGCGAGCGCGGCGGCGAGACCCAACACCATGCCGGTGAGAGTGAGCGCCAGGCCGTGCCGCAGAACCATGCGCATGAGATCGCCGCGTTCCGCGCCCAGCGCAAGGCGGATGCCGAACTCCGGCCGGCGCTGCGCCACCGCGTACGAGAGCATTCCATAAATACCGATGACGGCGAGCACCAGCGCGGTGGCGGCGAAGGCTGCAATCAGCATCAACAGAAATCGCGGCTGGGTGCGGGCATTGTCGAGAAGATCGTCAACGGTCTGCACCTTGATGATGGGCTGGTCGTTGTCGACGCCGGCGATCTGCGCGCGCACGGCGGATTCCACGGTGCGCGGCGGAACATCGGTGCGCACCAGCAGGTACATGTCGGTCCACGGCAGTTGCGAAAAAGGCAGGTAGAGCTGCGGTTGCGTGTTTTGCTCCAGGCCTTTGTTCTTGACGTCCGCGGCGATGCCGATAATCTCGGCGGGTTGCGGACGGCGGCCGATGAGGACGTGCTTGCCGAGCGCGTTTTCGCCCGGCCAGTACTGCCGTGCGAAGGTCTCGTTGACGATGATCACGGGCGGGGACTGCGGCTGGTCGCCGGAGTTGAACGCGCGGCCGCGACGCAAGGGGACGCGCATGGTATCGAACCAATGCGGACTGATGGCCTCGATATCGACGAAGGGGCGCTGTCCAAGCGCCACCTCGGGCTGGCCCTCGGGCAGGACGGGCGTGATGCGAACCCAACTGAGGGGCAGTGCCGCCGAGGTGGCGGCGCTGCGCACGCCGGGTACGATCGCGACACGCCGCAGCACATCGTCAAAATAGGCAATCTGCTGGTCCGGCTTCGCGTACTTCGTCGCCGAGAGAGACAGGTTCATGGTGAGAACGTTGCGCGATTCAAACCCCGGATCGACGTTGAGCAGGCGTATAAAGCTGCGCAGGAAGAGCCCTGCGCCGATCAACAACAGCAGAGAGAGCGCCACCTGGCCCACCACAAGCGCGCTGGTGAGCGTGGCGCGGCGTTGTCCCTGCGATGCACCGCCCCCCTCGTTGCGCAGCGTGGTGTTCAGATCGACGCGCGTCGCCTGCAGAGCGGGCATAGTCCCGAAGAGGATTCCGGCGAACGCCGAAACCAGCAGGGTGAAGGCGAGGACCCGCCAATCAAGTTCGAGGGCGACGCCGGCGGGCAGTTGCCCGGCTCCCCACTTCGCAAGCGCACGCATGGCTCCCCAGCCGAGCACCGCGCCGAAGATGCCGGACAGGAGCGCCAGCAGCAGACTCTCGGTGAGCAACTGGCGGAAAATGACCGCGCGGCTCGCGCCCAGCGCGGTGCGCATGGCGATTTCTTTCTGGCGGCCAAGGGCGCGCGCGAGCAGAAGGGCGGCGACATTCGCGCAGGCGATGAGAAGTACCACAGCCACCGCGGCAGAGAGCATGCCCATCTTGCCGCGCAGGTTGCCGGCGACGAGATCGCGCAGGCCGGAGGCGGTCATCGCCATTTCGGGATTGGAATCGGGCGCGTTGGGGTTTTGCTCGCGGTAGTGCCGGTTGAGCACGGCCAGCTCGGCATCGGCGTCGGCGACGGCCGCGCCGGGCCGCAGGCGCCCAAGCATGCTGAGATAACCCACGCCCTGGCGCAGGCGCTGCGCGGGAATCAGGGAGAGTTCGAAGTAGCGGGGCGTCCACACATCGGCAGGTCCCACGAAGGGAAATTGCACGTCCGCAGGAAGAACGCCGACGACCGTCTGCGCTGTCGAGTCGAGGGTGATGGTCTGGCCGACGATCGCCGCATTGGCGTGATAGCGCGTGCGCCAGATGGCGTCGCTCAACATCACGACCTGCTTGCCTTCGGGTCGCCCTTCGTCTTCAGTAAAGGTGCGGCCGAGTTGAGGCCTGACTCCGAGCAGGCGGAAGAAACTGGGCGAGACGCGCGCGACGGGAACCTGGACCGGATCGCCGTTGCCGGTGAGATTCAGGTTGTCGTTGGTCCACACCGCCACGGATTCGAAGGAGCGGTTCTGATCGCGGACGGTCTCGTAGCGCATTAGAGTGGTGCCGAATTCCTTGTCATGATCGCTGGTCCGGATTGAGACCAGTTGTGCGGGATTGCGATAGGGGAACGGGCGGAGCAGCAGGGCGTTCGTAACGGTGAAGATGGCGGTATTGGCGCCGATGGCGACTGCCAGCGTCACGATGATAGCGGCGGTGAGGCCGGGCGTCCGGGCCAGCATGCGGGCGCCAAATTGAAGGTTGCGGAACAACGACGGCATGGGTCGATGATAGCCGGCGCGGGTGCTGAAATCGGGCGAGGTGACGGGCAGCCGCTCGGCAGTTTGAGGTGAGCCTGATGATCAATGGCTGAGGAGGCTTCAGTCTTAAAATCGACGCCTGGAACACCTCGGTCCTTGTTCTCTGACGTTTTTGGTCACGATTCGCGAAAAAAAGTGCTTGCGTGAGGGGAGGGTCAGGTGTAGCTTACTAACTGGTTAGTTAACAACTAACCGTTTAGTCAAATCAGATGTCCACTAAACCCAATTCGATCTCTTCAGAACGCTCCGCCGAAACCCGCCAACGGATTCTCGATTCTGCGGCCCGCGAATTCGCCGCCAACGGGCTCGCCGGAGCGCGCACGGAGTCCATCGCCGCCGCTGCCGGTGTCAATAAGGCCCTTCTTTACTACTACTTCGCCAGCAAGGATGCGCTCTACCAGGCGGCGCTGGAGGACATTTCGGCGCGGGTGCGCGACACGACGATGGCTATGCTCTCGAAGGACGCCAGTCCGGG
>Ga0335077_10013023_pt1 | contig 10407 bp, 7 predicted proteins | sample Lox_Sample_31_FD_207151 | JGI IMG/M metagenome (GOLD analysis project Ga0335077, IMG submission 207151) | Soil microbial communities from Loxahatchee National Wildlife Refuge, Florida, United States - Lox_Sample_3.1 | ecosystem: Environmental > Terrestrial > Soil > Wetlands | place: USA: Florida...
CGAGGACCAGTCCTTCGCCGAGATGTTCGAGGCCCACTCCAAGCAAGAGGGTGGAGCGCACCGCAAGCTTCCCCGGGTCGGCGAGCGCGTGACCGGCACCATCTTCCAGCTCGGCGCGGACACGGCCTTCCTCACCCTCGGCGGGCGCACCGAGGCGATGATCGACCTCCGGGAGCTGAAGGACGACGAGGGCATCCTCCGCTTCGGCGTGGGCGACACCGTCGAGGCCCACGTCGTCGAGGCCGGCGCCAAGGGGGTCATCCTCAGCCGGACGCTGTCCAAGGGCTCGGCGTCGCTGGCGATGCTCGCCGAGGCGCGGGCCGGCGGGATGCCGGTCGAGGGGCTGGTCCTCGCCGTCAACAAGGGCGGCTTCGAGGTCGCGGTGGGCGATGCACGTGCCTTCGTCCCCCTGAGCCAGATGGACCTCCGCTTCGTCGACAAGCCGGACCAGTACATCGGCGAGCGGCTCCGCTTCCGGGTGACCGAGGTGCGCGACCGCAACGTCGTGCTCAGCCGGCGCGCCCTGCTCGAGGATGAGCAGAAGGCGCTCGCCGCCGAGACGCGGAAGAGCCTCGCCGAGGGCAAGGTGCTCCAGGGCAAGGTCACCGGGGTGCGCGACTTCGGCGTCTTCGTCGACGTGGGCGGCGTGGAGGGGCTGGTGCCCGTCTCCGAGCTGTCCCACGTCCGGGTGGGACACCCGAGCGAGCTGGTGAACGTCGGGGACTCGGTCGAGGTGGAGGTGCTCCGCATCGAGCCGCCCAACCCGAACTCTCCCGACAAGGCGAAGCACAAGGAGCGGATCACGCTCTCCATGCGGGCCCGCCAGCAGGACCCGTGGAAGACGTTCGCCGCGGGCCTCAAGGAAGGTGACCGGCTCCACGGCAAGGTGGTCCGGCTCCAGCCCTTCGGCGCGTTCGTCGAGCTGCGCCCCGGGGTGGACGGGCTGATCCACGTCTCGGCGATGTCCGAGCGCCGCATCGCCCATCCGCGGGACGTGCTCAAGGTCGGCGACCAGGTCGAGGTGACGGTGGAGAAGGTGGACCCGGGCGAGAAGCGCATCGGTCTGCGGCTGGTGGTCGACGGGGTACCGGTCGGAAGCGGTGTCTCGACCTCCGCGCCGGCGCCGGCCGAGGCCGCGCCCGGGAAGGAACCGACCCCGAAGCGCGAGTCGGTGCCGCGCCCGAGGGCGGGCCTGGTGGTGGAAGGCACCGTGGACCGGATCGAGCCCTACGGCGTCTTCCTCGTCTTCCCTGGCGGCCGGGGGCTGGTTCCGGCGAGCGAGACCGGGACCGAGCGGGGCACCGACCTCAAGCGGCACTTCGAGCTCGGGCAGGCGCTGAAGGCGCAGATCCTCGAGGTGGACGGCGGAGGGAAGATTCGCCTCTCGCTCACCGCGGCCGAGCGCGCCGCCGAGCGAGCCGAGATGGAGGCCTGGCAGCGGACCCAGCGGCCCAGCGGCGGTGGCAGCAAGGGCTTCGGCACCCTGGGCGACCTGCTCAAGGGGCGCAAGCTGTAGCGATGGACGACGATCCCAGCGCCCCGGTGGTGGTCATCACCGGCGCCAGCGCGGGCATCGGGGCCGCCCTGGCGCGGGAGCTCGCCGGTCGCCACGCCGCGCTGGTGCTGGCCGCGCGGCGGGAGGAGATCCTCCGCGAGATGGCGGTGACGCTCGGTGGGGCGGTCGAGGTCGTCCCCGCCGACGTGACCCGGCGGGCCGACGTGCAGCGGGTGCTCGACCAGGCGCTGGCGCGCTTCGGGCGGGTCGACGTCTGGGTGAACAACGCCGGGCGGGGCATCTCCCGGCCCTCGGTGCTCGGCCTCTCCGACGAGGACCTGGAAGCGATGTTCCGGGACAACACCCGGTCGGCGCTCTACGGGATGCAGGTCGCCGTGCCCCACTTCCAGGCGCGTGGGAAGGGGGTGCTGGTGAACGTCTCCTCGATGCTCTCCCGGACTCCCCGGGCCACGATGCGCGCGGCCTACAGCGCGTCGAAGGCGGCGCTGAACTCGCTCACCGAGTCGCTCCGCTTCGAGCTCGCCGCCACCCACCCGAACATCCGCGTGGTCCTGGTGCTCCCGGGCGTCGTGGCCACCGACTTCGGGCTCCATGCTCTCGGCGGCGGTCCGGACTCGCGCACGCTCCCCGGGGCGCAGCCGGTGGAGGAGGTGGCGCGGGCCATCGCCGACGGGCTGTTCAGCGGCCCGCTGGACGTCTACACCCGGCCCGAGGGAGTTGAGCCGGTGCTCCAGCACCTCCGCGGGCTCGCCGGCCGCTGACGGGTCGGCCCGCACCGCTCAGGCTCCGCGCTCCGACCCGAAGGGCCGGTCGACGTGGAAGAGCCGGGAGGCGCGACGCATCCGCCGCGGCCGCGGCCAGCCGCCGGGCGCGGGGTAGGGAACCGCGCCGGCGCGTGCATGGATGCGTCCGGACCCCATGACGCCCTGCGGCGAAGCGCCCCGGCGTAGGCACTGCGGGTCGTGGATCGGGCCGGTCCACCCCCCTAGGATGCGCCCGCGCTGCGAGTCACGGGCAACGGGGGGCACCCGTCCTCGCGGGCATGGGCGGGAGGCGAGGATGCCGGCGCCGGACACCTTTCCGCGGCTGCTGATCGAGCACGCGCGCCAGCGCGGCGACCGGCCGGCGATCCGCGAGAAGGACCTCGGCATCTGGCAGACCTGGTCGTGGGCGCAGGCGCTGGAGCAGGTACGCAGCCTGGCCTGCGGGCTGCATACGCTCGGGCTTCGCCGCGGTGACACCCTGGCGATCATCGGGGACAACCGCCCGCGGCTCTACTGGGCGATGGACGCGGCCCAGGCGCTGGGGGTGATCCCGGTCCCGCTCTACCAGGACTCGGTCGCCGACGAGATGGCCTACGTGCTCTCCAACGCCGACGTGCGCATCGCCATCGTCGAGGACCAGGAGCAGGTGGACAAGATCCTGGAGGTGAGGTCGCGCTGCCCCCGGCTCGAGCTCGTCGTCTACGACGATCCCCGCGGCCTCCGGCACTACGACCGGGCGGTGCTGCGCTCCTACGACGACGTGCAGGCCGCGGGGCGAGATCTGGAGAAGCAGCGGCCCGCCTTCTTCGACGAGGAGGTGGCTCGGGGGCAGGCAGCCGACGTGGCGATCATGCTCTACACCTCCGGGACCACCGGGACGCCCAAGGGGGTGATGCTCACCCACGACAACCTGATCGTCACCGGGCGGGGCGGTATCCAGCGGGAACGGCTCACTGCCGACGAGGAGGTGCTGGCCTACCTGCCGATGGCCTGGGTGGGCGACAACCTCTTCAGCTATTGCCAGGGCCACGTCGCCGGGTTCTGCGTCAGCTGCCCGGAGAGCCCGGACACCGTTCTCACCGACATGCGGGAGATCGGCCCGACCTACTTCTTCGCACCGCCGCGCGTTCTGGAGAACCTCCTCACCACGGTCTCCATCCGGATGGAGGACGCCTCGCGGTTCAAGCGGTGGCTCTACGCGCGGTGCATGGAAGTGGCACGGCGCTGGGGGCCGGCGATCCTCGACGGGAAGCCGGTGCCCGCGGGAGGCAGGCTGGCCTACGCGCTGGCCGATCTCCTGATCCTCGGTCCGCTCCGCAACGTGCTGGGCTTCAGCCGGATCCGGCTGGCCTACACCGCCGGCGAGGCGATCGGCCCGGACCTGTTCCGCTTCTACCGCGCGCTGGGGGTGAATCTGAAGCAGCTCTACGGAAGCACCGAGACCTCGGTCTTCGTCTGCATCCAGCCCAACGGGCAGGTGAAGCTCGAGTCGGTGGGCACCGCGGCCACCGGCGTCGAGGTCCGCATCTCGGAGCAGGGCGAGGTCCAGGTGCGCAGCCCCGGGGTCTTCCGCGGCTACTTCAAGGCCGACGCCGCCACGCGCGACGCAATGACCGCGGACGGATTCTTCCGCACCGGAGACGCCGGTTTCTTCGACGACGACGGGCACCTCCGGATCATCGACCGGGCGAAGGACGTGGGGCGGCTCCAGGACGGAACGCTGTTCGCGCCGAAGTATCTGGAGAACAAGCTCAAGTTCTTCCCCTTCATCAAGGAGGCGGTGGCCTTCGGCGACCGCCGCCCCTTCGCTGCCGCGTTCGTCTGCATCGACCTGGCCGCGGTGGGGAACTGGGCGGAACGGCGAAACCTCCCCTACACCGGCTACATCGACCTCGCCGGGCAGAAGCCGGTGCACGACCTGGTGCGGGGGTGCGTCGAGGAGGTGAACGCCGCGCTGGCTGCCGATCCGAAGCTGCGCGGCTCGCAGATCCACCGCTTCCTGGTGCTCCACAAGGAGCTGGACGCCGACGACGGCGAGCTCACGCGGACGCGGAAGGTGCGCCGCGGCTTCATCGCCGAGAAGTACGCCTCGCTGGTCGAGGCGCTCTATGCGAACCAGCCCGCGGTCCACGTCGAGACCCAGGTCCGCTTCGAGGATGGCCGGACCGGCATCGTGCGGGCCGACCTCCCGATCCTCGAGGCCATGACCGTCGAGGACGAGACCGAGCGGAGGGCGGCCTGATGCAAGGGACGGTGCCCGGCCCGGTGCTGTTGCAGGTCCGGGGCGCCTCGCTGAGCTTCGGCGGCGTCCATGCCCTGCGCGACGTGGACTTCCACGTCCACGAGGGCGAGATCTGCGCGATCATCGGGCCGAACGGAGCAGGGAAGTCGAGCCTGCTCAACGTCATCAACGGCGTCTATGCCCCGGACGCGGGCACCATCGCCTACGCCGGCGAGACCCGCCGCGCGATGCGTCCCCACCGTGCCGCGGAGCAGGGCATCGCCCGGACCTTCCAGAACATCGCCCTCTTCAAGGGGATGTCCGTCCTGGACAACGTGATGGCGGGCAGGGCCCTGAAGATGCGCCGGGGTGTGCTCTGGCAGGCGCTCTACTGGGGCCCGGCGGAGCGCGAGGAGCTCGAGCACCGCGCCCGGGTGGAGAAGATCATCGACTTCCTCCAGATCGAGCACGTCCGGCGCACCCCGGTGGGGCGGCTTCCCTACGGCCTGCAGAAGCGGGTGGAGCTGGCGCGGGCGCTGGCCGCCGAGCCGCGGCTCCTCCTGCTCGACGAGCCGATGGCCGGGATGAACATCGAGGAGAAGCAGGACATGTGCCGCTTCATCCTCGACGCCAACGACGAGCTCGGCGTCACCGTGGTGCTCATCGAGCACGACATGGCGGTGGTGATGGACATCGCCGACCGGATCGTCGTCCTCGACTACGGCCGGAAGATCGCCGACGGGCCCCCGGCCGAGGTGCGCGCCAACCGCGAGGTGATCGCCGCGTACCTCGGCGTGCCCACCGCGGCCGACGACCGTGCGCTGAAGGAGGCGAGCTGATGGCCTTCTTCGTCGAGGTGCTGGTGGGCGGGCTCCTGGCCGGAGTGATGTACTCGCTGGTGGCGCTGGGCTTCGTGCTGATCTTCAAGGCCAGCGGGGTGTTCAACTTCGCCCAGGGCGCGATGGTCCTCGCCGCGGCGACCACCTACGCCGGGCTGGTGGACCGGGGCTGGAGCGGGTGGGCGGCGTTCCTGGCGGCGCTGGGGGTGATGATCCTCTTCGCCCTCGCCACCGAGCGCTTCGTGCTCCGGCCGCTGGTGAACCAGCCGCAGATCAGCCTGTTCATGGCGACCATCGGGCTCACCTTCGTCCTCGAGGGGCTGTCCCAGGCCGTGTGGGGCAGCGTCGTGCGCGGCCTGGACCTGGGCATTCCCGACACGCCGCTCGAGGTGAAGGGAGTCCTGATCTCCAAGTTCGACCTGGTGGCCTCGGCGACCGCCGGCGGGCTGGTGGTGATCCTGGCCCTCTTCTTCCAGAAGACGCGCGTGGGCCGGGCGCTCCGGGCGGTGGCCGACGATCACCAGGCGGCGCTGAGCGTGGGCATCCCGCTGGAGCGCATCTGGGCGGTGGTGTGGGCCGCGGCCGGGGCGGTGGCGCTGGTGACCGGGCTCCTGTGGGGCAGCCGGCTCGGCGTCCAGTTCGCGCTGACGCAGATCGCGCTCAAGGCGCTACCGGTCATCATCCTCGGCGGCTTCACCTCGATCGCCGGGGCGATCGTCGGGGGACTGATGGTGGGGGCCTCGGAGAAGGTTGCCGAGGTGTACCTGGGCCCGATCATCGGCGGAGGGATCGAGAACTGGTTCCCCTACCTGCTGGCGCTGCTCTTCCTCCTGGTCCGTCCGGACGGGCTCTTCGGCGAGAAGCGGATCGAGCGAGTGTGACGTGATCTACCGGGAAGCGGGACAGTTCAGGATCAGCTACGCCGCCGACCAGCGGATCTTCCCCATCAGCCAGGACCGGGTGGGGATGATGCTGATTCTGGCAGCGGCGTTCATCGCCGTGCCGCTCTTCGCCAGCGAGTACGTCCTCAGCGCGCTGCTCATCCCCATGCTCGTGCTCGCGCTCGCGGCGCTGGGGCTGAACATCCTCACCGGATACGCGGGACAGTTCAGCCTGGGGACCGCAGCGTTCATGTCGGTGGGCGCCTTCGCCGCCTACAACCTGCAACTCCGGCTGCCGTGGCTCCCGCTCCTGGTGACCTTCGCGCTCGCGGGGCTGATCAGCGCCGGCGTGGGGCTGGTCTTCGGGCTGCCGTCGTTGCGGATCAAGGGCTTCTATCTGGCGGTGGCGACACTGGCGGCCCAGTTCTTCGTGGACTGGCTGTTCACCAAGGTGGGCTGGTTCAGCAACTACTCCAGCTCGGGGGTGATCACCGCCCAGAGGATGGTGATCGGCGGGGTCGCGTTCGAGACGCCGGTGCGGCGGTACCTCCTGGTGCTGGCCATCGTCAGCCTGCTGGCGCTGCTCGCCAAGAACCTCGCCCGAAGCCGGACCGGCCGGTCGTGGATGGCCGTCCGGGACATGGATGTGGCGGCGGAGGTGATCGGGATTCCGATCCTGACGACCAAGCTGCTCGCCTTCGCGGTGAGCTCCTTCTACTGCGGGGTGGCGGGCGCGCTCTGGGCCTTCGCCTACCTGGGCACGGTGGAGCCCCAGGCGTTCGATCTGCAGCGCTCGTTGCAGATCCTCTTCATGGTGATCATCGGCGGGCTGGGAACGGTGATGGGAGCGTTCCTGGGCGCCGCCTTCATCACGCTCTTCCCCCTGGTGCTCAACTGGCTGTTCCACGCGGTGGTACGGGGCGACGTGCGCGCCGGCCTGCTGAGCCAGCTGGAGCTGGTGTGCTTCGGAGCGCTGATCATCCTCTTCCTCATCGCCGAGCCTCACGGGTTCGCCCGGCTGTGGCAGATCGGCAAGGAGAAGCTGCGGCTGTGGCCGTTTCCTCACTGAATGCGGAGGTCGACATGCGGACGAACAATCGATGGTGGTTACCGGCGGCGCTCGTCGCCGTGGCCCTGGGCGCGGGCCCGGCGCGGGCCGACGGCGAGCAGTTCATGCCGGTTCCCAGCTACCGGACTGGCCCCTACGCGGCGGGAGGCACCAGCCTCTACGGCGGGTTCATCGACTACATGAACCTCGTCAACATGCGCGACGGGGGCATCAACGGGGTCAAGCTCACCTGGGAGGAGTGCGAGACCGAGTACAAGCCCGACCGCGGGATCGAGTGCTACGAACGGCTGAAGGCCAAGGGGCCCACCGGGGCGGCGATGTTCCACTTCTACAGCACCGGGATCGCCTACGCGGTGCTGGCCAAGGCCACCGCCGACAAGATCCCGCTGGTGACCATCGCCCACGGCCGCACCGACGCGGCCGACGGACGCTTCTTCCCCTACGTCTTCCCGCTCATCACCCACTACTGGAGCCTGAACACGGACATCGTCCGGTACATCGGCCAGCGGGAGGGAGGGATGGCGAAGCTGAAGGGGAAGAAGATCGTCCACCTCCACCATGGGAGCGCGTACGGCAAGGAGCCGAACGTGGTCTTCCAGAAGCAGGCCGAGAAATACGGCTTCGAGGCGAAGATCATCGAGGTCCCGGCGCCGGGGAGCGAGCAGCAAGCTCAGTGGCTGGAGATCCGGCAGTTCAAGCCGGACTGGGTGATCGTCACCGGCTGGGGGGTGATGAACCCGGCGATGCTGAAGAACGCGGCGCGGGTCGGATTCCCCATGGACCACATCATCGGCAACTTCTGGACCGGGTCCGAGGAGGACGTGGAGCCGGTGGGAGCGGCGGCGAAGGGCTACATCAGCGCGCTGATCAACCCCCCGGGCAAGGAGTTCAAGGTCATCCAGGAGGTCGAGCGGGTGGTCTACGGCGCGGGCAAGGGCAACATGGCCGACAAGAACCGCGTGGGCAGCATCTATTACAACCGCGGCGTGCTCACCGGCATCGTCTCGGTCGAGGCGATCAAGGTGGCGCAGGGGAAGTTCGGGAAGAAGCCGCTCACCGGTGAGCAGATCCGCTGGGGGCTGGAGAACCTGAACCTCGATGCCGCACGGATCGCCGCGATCGGGGCGACGAACTTCGTCCAGCCGCTCAAGGTCACCTGTGCCGACCACGAGGGCGGCGGAGCAGCCAAGTTCCAGCAGTGGGACGGCACGAAGTGGAAGGTGATCAGCGACTGGGTCCAGGCGGACAAGGAGCTGGTACGCCCGCTCATCGAGGAGAGCGCGATGAAGTACGCCAAGGAGAACAACATCCCTCAGCGGGACTGCGCGAAGGAGAAGTCGTAGCGCCGGGCACGCCATGACCGTCGCCGCCCCAGCCCCGGCCCGGCCGCTGCTCGAGGTGAGCAACATCGAGGTGGTCTACGACCACGTCATCCTGGTGCTCCGGGGCGTGTCCCTGGAGCTACCGCGGGGGCGGATCGTCGCGCTGCTCGGCGCGAACGGCGCGGGGAAGACGACGACGTTGAAGGCGGTGAGCAATCTCCTCGCCGCCGAGCGGGGTGCGGTGACCAAGGGAAGCATTCTCTTCGACGGGGTGAGGATCGATCGCCTCAGCCCCTCGGAGCTGGTGCGCCGCGGGGTGGTCCAGGTGATGGAGGGGCGCCATTGCTTCGGCCACCTGACGGTGGAGGAGAACCTCCTCACCGGCGCGTACACGCGGGGGAGCCGCCGGCGGGAGGTGCGCGAGGATCTGGAGAAGGTCTACGCGTACTTCCCGAAGCTCAAGGACCGTCGCAAGGCGATGGCCGGGTTCACCTCGGGAGGCGAGCAGCAGATGACGGCGGTGGGCAGGGCGCTGATGGTGCGCCCGACCCTCATCCTCCTCGACGAGCCGTCGATGGGGCTCGCGCCGCAGGTGGTGGAGGAGATCCTGGGCATCGTCCGCTCGCTGAACCGGAACGAGGGGGTGAGCTTCCTCCTCGCGGAGCAGAACGCGGCGGCGGCGCTGCGCTTCGCCGACCACGGGTACATCCTGGAGTCGGGCCGGGTGGTGATGGACGGGGACGCGGCGACCCTGGCGAGCAACGCGGACGTGAAGGAGTTCTACCTGGGGCTTGGCGGGGCGGGGCGGAAGAGCTTCCGCGACGCGAAGCACTACCGTCGCCGGAAGCGCTGGCTGGCGTGACGAAGGAGGGCGGAGCCATGGAGGACGACGACCCCCGCGAGAGGCGACCGCCGGAGGAGCGTGAGCGGGCGCTGATGAAGGCGCTGCCGCGGGTGGTGAGCGACGTCTTCGCCCGGGCTCCGGGCTTTCGACGCCGGGATCCAGCGGTGGTCCCGGAGCAGATCACCGACCGGGCGGCGCTGGCGGGGTTGCGGCTGGTCCGGAAGTCGGAGCTGCCCGAGCTGCAGCGCGCCGATCCGCCGTTCGGGGGGCTCACGGTCGTCGGGGCGGCACAGGCGGCGAAGCTCTACGCGTCTCCGGGGCCGGTGTTCGAGCTCGAGCCCCGCTCGGCAGATCCGTGGCGAGCCTCGCGGGCGCTGCGGGCGGCGGGGTTCCGCGCCGGGGACGTGGTGCACAACAGCTTCTCGTACCACCTGACGCCGGCGGGCTCGATGATCGAGACCGGTGCCCACGCGCTGGGCTGCGCGGTCATTCCCGCGGGCACGGCGCCGACCGAGGCGCAGGCGGTCGCGGCCGCGCAGTTCCGGGCGACGGTCTACGGAGGGACGCCGTCGTTCCTCAAGGTGCTGCTCGACCGGGCGGCGGAGCTGAAGCTGGACCTCTCGTCGCTGACGCGGGCGTCGGTGACCGCGGAGGCGCTGCCAGGAGCGCTCCGGGCGTCGCTGGCCGACCGCGGGGTGCGGGTGCTGCAGTGGTACGGGACGGCGGACGCGGGGCTCATCGCCTACGAGACGCCGGCGATGGAGGGGCTGGTGGTGGACGAGGACGTGCTGCTGGAGATCGTCCGTCCCGGGACCGGAGACCCAGTGCCGCCCGGCGAGGTGGGGGAGGTGGTGGTGACGATCCTCTCCGGCGACCACCCGCTGCTGCGCTTCGCCACCGGGGACCTGTCGGCGATCCTCCCCGGGCAGAGTCCGTGCGGGCGGACGAACG
>Ga0335077_10013026_pt1 | contig 10406 bp, 10 predicted proteins | sample Lox_Sample_31_FD_207151 | JGI IMG/M metagenome (GOLD analysis project Ga0335077, IMG submission 207151) | Soil microbial communities from Loxahatchee National Wildlife Refuge, Florida, United States - Lox_Sample_3.1 | ecosystem: Environmental > Terrestrial > Soil > Wetlands | place: USA...
TCAGTGATTGATGCGGAGACGAGATCGCTTCGCGGCAACGTTCCGGTTCGAGGTCACTTGCAGCCTTTGCTGCGGTCGGCCTTGTCTTTGGCCTTGGCCTCGGCAACCGTCAGCCACTCCATATTGCTGATATCGTCGGCGGCCCCGCCGCAGGCGAGCGCTTTCCTGTAAGCAACTACATATCCGGGCCGGCCATTTCGGTAGCCGGTCTCGCGCATGAACTGGGCTTTGGCCGCCGTCGTGGAATAGGACTCGGCGTTCTTTTTAGCAGGCTTGGCCTCGGAGTCGGACTTGGGAGGGCCCGCTTGCTGACCAGCAAGCGCAGCGGAGACCGAAAGAAGAGCGCACATAAAGAACGCGATGAGTGGCTTTGACATAAACTGGCGACCCCGGTCGGAATTGAACCGACAACATTCAGCTTAGAAGGCTGACGCTCTATCCAATTGAGCTACGGGGTCTCGCTCAATCAATTTTAGACCTTTTGGTTCTCTCTGCGCAGGCAGTTTTCGGAAGATGAAAACCCGGCCAGGCGCGGCATAAACCGCGAGCACGAGCCTCGCCCGTGCTCGCGGTCATCACCCAGACTACTTGCCGCCCGTCTTCGCCTTCTCTTCCGTGATCTTCTTCCACTCCTCGGGCTCCTGGTTCAGCGTGCAGAAGACTTCTCCCCATTCGTCATGAGGGTCCTGTGCAAGTGACCACGTGCGGGCCGCCGATTTCCATGGCTTCGCCAGGACGACCGGATCCTCGATAGTGATTTGGTAGGTGAGGTAGTTCTTCGAGGTTCGCGTAATGCGCTCGACGATGTGCTGCTGGTCGCTATGGAACCATCCGCCGGATCCTTCGCCGCCGAAATTCCTCATCCTCTCGTCAATAGCGATGACGTCGAGAACCAGGGTATCCCCTTCCCATCGGGCAGTCGTGTCGCCATTGAATGTGGGATCCGGATCCTTATCATGCTGGCGATTGAAGTAGACCATGCGAACGTCCAGCGGGTATTCGAAGAGCATCACCAGCCTTTGCGGGGTCGCGATCAACTCCATAGGGGCGTGCTGAGCGTCCTGCTCTAATACCGTGCTTGGCGTGCCCGCCTGGTCGCAATCGCCGTAGGGAACTGGCCTCTTGTATTTTGCTTCCATGCCGGGCTTGAACGTAGGCGGGCCTTCGGGGGTGGCTTTGGGATCGAATTGCCTTAAGGCCTGAGGATCGAGCGGGTAAGCAAACTGCAGCATTTTTCCCGCGGCGTTCGGATACCATCGGCCCGTCAGGTCCACGTGCCCGTCAGACATGCGCGGCGCTGGTCCCCCTGGAGGCAACGCATGTATCTTTTCAAAGCCGCCGACAATCGGCGCCTTAGGTTTTGCCTGTTCTGGCCCAGGCACATAACTGCCGCCGCCACCCGGCACGTCGCGCGCCTGGCCAAATCCGGACACCGAAGCCAGGCACAGAGCCGCCACCAGCGCCCCGGCGCTTCCAATGCAATAACGGAACCGCGCCTTCATCTCTCTCATTTTCAGAATTCTCCCTTTTTAAGCTCGCCGGCTCGTAAGCGGCCGAGGCGCTTGGTTAGAAGTGAAATTGGTCGGGGCTGATCTTCTCCACCAATTGTCCAACGATGCGTATTTGGCCATCCGGCAGCTCGAGGAACTCCGCCGAGCCTCTGTACTGCGTGCCGCCAGCCTTGGTCGGGCAGGCCCTGGCCGAGATGGGCTTGCCGATGTTCCCGAGGAAATCCTGCCGGGAGGTGCCGTTCCTCTTCAGGGCGTTGGGGGTGATCATTTCCAGGCTCCAGGGTTCGACCTTGCCCTGGGCATTCTTCACGTCCATATGGAAATAGGCGTGGGGGTTCTCCCAATCGATGCTCGTAAGCGTCCCCGTAAGATTCAAGCACTTGCTCCCGTCGAACTCGACGGCGAATCCATGGTGCGCAAAGGCCGGAGCGGCTGAAGCTAAAGCAAAAAGCACCAACATAGCGGGAAGCTTAACGCGCATTGAGACATTCCTCCGGTAAGGGATTTGTAGATGGATTTAAGGCTCGGGCCAGTCTAAGCAAAGCCAAATGTTCCTGCTTGCGTAAGCATATACGCTGTTCACCTGATCCCTGTCAAGCTCCGTGTGGTTCGCTACCTCGTAGCACTTGCGAAGGGAACTGGCTAATCACGAGTATGCAACAAATTGATCCTCAACTTCAGAGAGTGGGCCCTAAGCTCAGTATTTTGAACGCAATTAAAAGGGAAAGCAAATTGCGTGGTTGCCAATGGGTCCTTCCGCGTCATTCGAGCTACAGATTCTATTGTGGGAGGGGATATGTTCAGATTCGACAACGGGGGGAGTACTCATCACCAACTGAACCGAGGAACAACGCACAACTCAGCCTTCCCGATCCAAGCGGAAAGCAGGAAAAATCCGATGCAGCTATGCCCCCCAGCAAGCATTGCACGATGCGGCCCCGCAGCGGTGCCCAGAACTGCTCAGCTAGGTGCAATTTGCCTTCCACTCCTGTCACTCAAAGTGTTTATGTGTCAATCACATATAATGTTCGGCTCACAGAGTGCGCACTTATTTGCATAATTCATCACTGCGCTTTCCAGCAGCTATAACTCTCGACTGCTGGCCGCTAACTGCCTCCAGCGGCTCTTCTCAGAAAGAGTTTCCAGAGCTTCGGGATAATCGAGGAAGACCAGGCCCGGTCATCACGGCCGATCGCCCGGAATCAGTTCTTTCTGGCAAGTCTAGGACGGCATTTTGATTGGGAAAGTGGCGCGCCTGGAGGGGCTCGAACCCCCGACCCTCTGCTTCGAAGGCAGATGCTCTATCCAACTGAGCTACAGGCGCGCGGCGTAGTAATCTGAAAATCATTCTAATACAGCTTGCCGTAATTTCCCTTGTGCGGGTGACCCGGCAACGCTGCCGGCTGAATTTGGCGGCGCATCCGACCGAAACACATCCCCCGACGCCTTGGTCATCTGGGTAGATCCATTTGACAAGAGCGGTTGGACTCGTATTAACTCGTAGTATTCTCGTTCATGCAGCTTATGAGCCAAGGCCCGCGCTTCGGGCTCACAAACGCGATGAAGGCTGAAACGATGCGACTCACTCGACGCGAACTGCTCGTCGGCGGCACCTGCCTCACCCTCGGGGCCGCCTTGGGGGGATTTCCCGGCCACTCGTCGACAGCGGACTTAGGCGTGCTCGAGGTCGCATACGCCGGCTCGATGGGTTCGGTAATGGAGGGTCCGCTGAAATCCGCCGCGGCGCATAGCTTGCAGCTGGAGATGCACGGCCGCGCGGAGGGGTCCAACGCGTTGGCACAGTTAATTGTGGGAGGCGAAATCCGGCCGGATGTCTTCATTGCCATCACGCCCGGGCCGGCGCTGACGGTTGTGCGCGCCGGCAAGGCTGAATCCGCGGGGGCCATCGCGCGGACGGAGATGGTCATCGCCTATAGCCCAAAGAGCCGCCTCGCTCCGCGCTTTGACGCCGCAGGGAAGGGCAAGGCGAATTGGGCGGAGGTTTTGCAGGACCCCGGCTTGCGCTTCGGCCGTACCGATCCGGTCACCGATCCTCAGGGGCGGAATATCATTTTCACCATGATGCTGGCTGCGAAGATGTACCAGCGGCCCGATCTTGTGGCGAAGGTTTTGGGCGACGTGATCAATGAGAGGCAGATCTTCACGGAGCCCACCGTTGAAGCCAGGCTGCAAAGCGGCGAACTGGATGCGGCGTCGGCGTACAAGATTCAGCCCGGACCGTTTCATCTTCCTTACATCACGCTGCCTCGGGAAGTAAACTTGAGTGGCGATGACATCCAGAGAATGCATCCGGACCTGACTCTCACAGTGGGCGGCAAGACCTACAGCCCGGAGCCACTGATCTTTTACGCCGCGGTCCTGAAGGACGCTCCCAACCGGCAGGGCGCGGCCGCTTTTGCGCGATGGTTGAAGGGAGACGAGGCTCAAGCGATCTTGCGCAGCCACGATTACGATCCGCCGGGCGCGTCGACCTCGCTCTCAGCATGACACTCTCCCGCCGTTGGATGGCCAGGATCGGCGCGGCGATGTTCGCGGCGGCGCTGCTGTATCCTCTCATCGCGTTACTTGCCCGCATCGGTCCCTGGCAATGGGACGCGCAGGTGCGCGCGACGACGCTTTCTTCGATTCAAGTCTCTTTGCTGCTGACTGCATACGCCATGCTCGTCATCGTGGCCCTGGGCACGCCCGTCGCCGCGTATATCGCACGCTGCGGAACGCGCGAGCGCCTCTTCTGGCAAGCATTGTTGCTGATACCGATCCTCTTGCCGCCGCTGGCTCTGGGAATCCTGCTGACTCTGGCATTCGGACCTTACGGATCGTTGGGAGCGTGGCTCCAGCACTATGGCGTGGCCACGACCAACAGCGCCACGGCTTTCGTCGTCACGCAGGTGTATGTCGGCATGGGCTACTACGTTTTGGGAGCCGTCGCTGCATTCGATGCCGTCCCTCGCATGCTGGAAAAACAGGCCGCCTTGCTGGGGCTGACGCCCACCCAAGTTTTTTGGCGCGTGACCCTGCCGCTCTCGCGCTTGGGGCTGGCGGTCGCGCTGAGCATCGCCTGGGTGCGCACGATCGGCGAATTTGGAGCCGTGGTCGTGACCGCGTACTATCCTTCAGGAATGCCTGTGCAACTCTGGGTCAATTTGCAGAGCTTTGGTTTGCCGGCAGTGATGCCACTGTTGGTCGCATTTCTCGCCGTGGCCCTGCCGTTGCCGTGGCTTTTTCACGTTCTCGCGCAGCGCCAACGCCATGCTCAAGGCTGAAATCACCAAAGCGCGCCGGGAGTTCCTTATCCGCGTGTCGTTGAGCCTGGAAGAGGGAAGCGCGGTCGGCTTATTTGGCGCGTCCGGAGCCGGGAAAAGCACGATTCTTGCCTGCATCGCGGGGATCGAAGAGCCGGACGAAGGCTACATCGAACTGAATGGCGTCAAGCTTTTTCCGCCGCCTCTTCCGTTGCACAAGCGGCCCATCGGCTATCTGACTCAGGAGCCGGCTTTGTTTCCGCATTTGAGCGTCAGCGAGAACGTCTGCTTCGGAGTTCCCAGAAACGAGGAGAAGCGCTATCGCGATTGGATCGCCACGCTGCGCGAAAAGCTGCAACTGGCGCCGCTCTGGAATGCCCCGGCATCACAGCTTTCGGGTGGCCAGGCGCGGCGCGTGGGTTTGGCGCGCATGCTGGCGCCGCAGCCGCAGCTTGTGCTTCTTGATGAGCCTTTCGCGGGATTGGACCGGCAACATGTGCGGGAGCTGATCGACGATTTGGTTTTGTGGAACCAAACCATGAGATTCACGATGATCGCCGTCGATCATCAAGCCGAAGTCCTGAAGCGGCTTTGCCCCCGGCAGGCGATGGTATTGGAGTGCGGGCAGATCGTGCAATCGGGCACATGGAGTGAACTATGCAGCGCTCCCGCGACGCCATCGCTGCGTTCCTTGCTCGCTCCACTCTAACATCGCGGGCGCGGCCTTAGCGGTTTCGGCCCGCCACCAGACCCCAATTCAAAAGACGATCCGGCCTGCGGCTGCCGCGTTCACGGTAACTGTTGGCCATCCTAGACCGAAGAAGGGCTGATAAGGGTAACTGATCTGGACTTGAACTCGGCTGGGAGGGGCGCTGGAGGAGTCCGGATAGCTGACCGCGATGGTCATGGAGGAAGTGGAGTGAAAGGAGTACTGCGCGTATTGCTGCACCGCCCCCTGTACGTTCGCGCCGGAGCTGTCCGTACAGCTCACTCCACCGCCGCCGGGACCGCTGCAGGCCGCGCTGTCTGTACCGTGAACGATGGCGTAACGAACGCCCTCTTTGGCGGAGTCGGCCAGCACGTTATAGGTGTACACAAGCAAGACCAACTCGAGCATTCCGAAGGTGAACAGCATCACGAAGAGGATGCTCAAAACGAATTCCATTTGTGCCTGTCCGCGCGATTTGCTCGTCCGCGGTTGGTGAAAGACGCTGATTTTCTTTAGTCGATCTATCCTCGTGGTCATTTTCTCTGTCCCTGTTCTCGGCACTGTCCTGATTTGCCTCGATTAGCGATGCCTCGCCGCGTTCTCATAAGCGGCAATTGCGATGCCACACCTTGCGGGCGCTTCAAGCGAGGCATCTCGATGAACAAGCGGCTGGCTGTCCCTCGCTGAACGATGAGCCACTCCCGTTCCGGGAAGGCTCGGCGGTCCCTGGTTCAAAGTGAGACTGAAGTGGGTTCTTTCACAGGCTCCGAGATTCCCATTTCGTTGTGTATAAAGGGCCGATAGCTGGCAGCGAGTCATCGCTTCGTCAGCGGACGTGGCCGCGTACGTGCACGGGTCTCCGCTCCGGAGCTCTCCGTAACCGTGACTCATCCCGAAGCGGCGCCCGCTGTCCCGCGTACCGAGCGTTCGCTCGCGACACGCATCTTCTCGTTTCCAGCGGCGTTGACGACCCTGGTGGCCGTCTCCGTTTTTGCCCTGGCGCGAAACGGCCTGGGGGATCCCGACATCTGGTGGCATCTGCGAAACGCGGAGTATCTGGTGCGTGAATTCAGGTGGCCGCGCGTGGACTTGTACTCATACACGGTCTTCGGAAACTCATGGATGAACCACGAATGGTTGGGCGAACTTCCTTATTACGTTGCCTGGCGGGCGTTCGGGTTGCTGGGAATCAAAGTCCTGTCGCTGCTGATTCTGGAACTGATTTTCGTCGGTCTACTTTTTCTTTGCCGCCGGAAGAGCGGAAACATCAAACCGTCTGCCGTCGCTTGTTACCTGGCCATTCTCCTCGGGTCGGTCTCCTTCGGGCCGCGTACGGTTCTTTTCGGATACCTCTACCTGCTCGCACTGCTTTTCCTGCTCGAGGATTTTCGCTCGCGCGGGGCCGCGCGGTTGTGTCTTGTGCCTCCGCTGTTTTGCCTGTGGATCAATACGCACGGTTCCTGGTCATTGGGCCTGATCGTCTTTGCGATCTTCATTGCCGGCGGGATGGTGGAGGGAACCTGGGGCCGCGTGGAGGCGGCGCGTTGGTCCGGCCCGCAACTGCGGCAATTGGGTGTCTGCCTCGTTGCGTCAATCGCGGCGCTCTTTGCAAATCCGTACGGCTACCGGCTCGTGCTGTATCCGCTCGATCTGGCCTTCCATCAGAAGCTCAATATCGCTCATGTTGCCGAGTGGAGCTCCGTCAACTTCCACGACGCGCGTGGCAAGATTGCGCTGCTGTTCCTCGTCATCTTGCTGCTCGGCGCCCTCTTCGGCAGCGGGCGCTGGCAGCTCTACGAAATGGGACTGGCCCTTTTCAGCGTGTACGCCGGCCTCACCTACGTGCGTTTCCTTTTCCTCGCGGGTATTCTGGCGGCGCCTCTAATCGCTAACTTCCTAAGCTTCCTGCCGAATTATCGGCCGGAGCTTGATCGTCCCGCATGGAACGCGCTGATTATCGCGGGCGCCTTGGCATTCATGGTTTGGACGTTCCCGACCGGCAAACAGCTTTGGCAATCGGTGGATCGGGAATACCCCTCGGAAGTCCTGCCGCAGCTTTCTTTTCTGACCCCGTCCGACCACGTCCTGAACTACTACCTGTGGGGCGGCTATCTTGGCTGGAGAGATCCGCAATTCCGGGACTTCATCGATAGCCGCGTGGACGTCTTCGAGCACGCCGGCGTCTTGAAGGACTATCTGGACCTGCTCGACTTGAAGAATCCTTTTCCCATCCTCGATAAATACCACATTCGTTACATTCTCTTTCCGCCCGATGAACTGCTTACTTACGCCTTGCGGCACGACTCCCAATGGAAAGTCGTTTTCAGCGGGGAAGTGAGCGTTCTGTTCGAAAGAGTGGAAATGCCTACAAACAGCGCATCGGGTGCAGTTTGCGACTCATCCAGCGCCGCAATATTAACGCCTTCCGCGCCGCACGACAGGCCCCCAAAATCTCCATGACTGCTCCGATAGAGAAGCAAATAGCGAAGCCATGCGGCAGCCAAGCCACGCTTTTGTTTCCCGAAAAGATTCGCTCCGAGCGCTGGATCGCAGCCGGCCTGTTTATCCTGGCATGCCTCTACCTGTGTGCCTTTCGCCGCTTTATGTTGCTCGATCCGGACGAGGGCATCGTTCTGCAAGGCGCGCAGCGCATTTTGCGAGGGGAGGTGCTCTACCGCGATTTTTTCTCCTTTCTGACGCCGGGCTCCTATTACTTGCTGGCGCTTCTTTTCAAGCTATTCGGCAATTCGCTTATCGTAGCGCGGACGACGCTCGTGCTTTATGGAGGCGTGTTCACGGTATTTGCCTACTGGATGGCGCGCCGGGTCTCGCCGCGCTGGGTAGCTTTGCTGATTGCGTACCTCACGCTGGTGACGTCTCTCTCGTGGCGGTTTGTCGTCCTGCACAATTGGGACAGCACCTTGTGGTTGTGCCTGGCGGTCTATTGTTCGGTCTTGCTGGCGCAGACGCGGCAAGCCCGTTGGGCGTTCGGCGCAGGAACGTTCGGCTCGCTGACACTTCTGTTCGAACAGTCCAAAGGTGCGGGCTTCGTACTCGGAGTGCTGCTTGGATTCGTCTTGCTTGCCTGCATCGGACGCCCCTTGCGGTTCTCGAGCGCGCACGGGTTTGCGCTTGCCGTCGGCTTCGTTTGGCCGCTGGCTCTCACGCTTGTCTATTTCGCCGGACATCACGCGCTGGGCGCCATGTTCGCGGATTGGAACTGGGCATTTCAGCACTACTCGGTGACCAATAACGTCCCCTACGGATACACGGATTGGTCCGACGAAGCACGCGCCAGCCTTTTCGGGACGTCTCGCCCGTTCGACACTTTCCTTGTTATTTTGACGGTCAGTCCTTGCTTCTTGCTCCCGGCGCTGCCCATCGTCGCATTGGTTCTTCTCGGCTCCGCGGTGATTCGCGCTCGCAGGGGATCGTTGCCGCCGGAGCGGGCTGCTTATTATGTGGTGGCCGGTTGCAGCGTCGCCGGGGCCATGCTCTCGGTCCTATTTGTGCGTACGAACGTCATCCACTTTGCGTACCTGGCGCCGATTCTCTATCTGGTGCTGGCGTGGGTCCTTGGCGCCGGCGATGTTGGCGGAACAATTGTGCGCTCCATGAGGCCGCTCTTAGCGCTTGGAGTGCTCGTAAGTTTTACGGCCACCGGGATGGCGCTGCTGATCGCAAACCGCAACGCCCGGTCGGTAATCGAAACACGCCGAGGCGAGGTGCGGGTGTCCTGGCCCGACGAGGTGATTCGGTACACGCAGGCGCACGTTCCCGCCGGCGAAAGAATTTTCGTCTATCCGTACTTTCCGCTGGCCTATTACCTCACAGCGACCTTCAGCGCTACGCGCTACGAATATCTCCAGCCGGGCATGCACACCCGCGAACAGGACGAGGAGGCTATCGCGGAACTCGAGGAGAGCCGCACAAACGTGGTTCTCTTCGAGCCTTCGTTCTATGACAAGATCTCCACATCCTGGCCAAACACTCCGTTGGCTTCCATTGCGGTCGATCCCGTGGCGGACTACATTCTCGGCCACTACCATCGTTGCGCCACCCTCACCAGCGGGGCCAATTCGTATTTCTCCTTCATGTTGCGCAACGGCGTGCCGTGTACCGCGAAGTCCGTCGAGGGAACAGGGAACTGACGCGTCGGTGGACGCAATTCGCCGTGAAACATTCCCATATCGGATAATGCCCAGTTCAGAACTGGTCCGAGCGCCTGCTTCCGTCGCCCCCTTTTTGACTTTGAGAGCCTCCGTAAAATCTAATTCCAGCAGTTTCAACTATTTCATTTTCAATCGCGCGTCCGAGGGAATGGACTCACAAGTGCAATTTGAAACCTCGGGCAGAAATGTTCACAAGCTTGCTTTCGATGCGAAGGCACGCTGAAGGCGTCGAGCGGACTGCCTGGACTCCTGGAGGGTATCGGTGGAATCAAGCTTTGCCTTGGGTGCGCTGTTCCTATCGATTCTGGCCATGCTGATCGATCTGAAGACCTCGAAGGTTCCCAACTGGCTGACAGGCGGCGGGCTGATCGTCGGATTCGGCGCCCGCACCTGTCTGATGGGAGCGGCTGGCTTGGAAGGGGCATTGGGGGGGGCGCTCTTCGGAGGCGGAATCCTCTTCATCCCCTTTCTGGTACGCGGCATCGGTGGAGGCGACGTGAAGCTGACGGCGGCGGTGAGCGCATGGCTGGGCATGGGACATGCGGTGGTATTTATTCTGTCCACGGCTGTTGCCGGCGGGCTTTTGGCTCTCGGCTACCTGGCCCTTCGCAGGGGAACCGGCGAGGCGCTTTCGAGAATGGCGCGAACGATTCGCTTGCATCTGGCGGTTGGCCTGCGGCCGATAGATCCGGGTGGTCGTTCGGTTCAATTTCCCTACACCCTGGCGATCGCCAGCGGAGCGCTCTTTGTT
>Ga0335077_10013027_pt1 | contig 10405 bp, 11 predicted proteins | sample Lox_Sample_31_FD_207151 | JGI IMG/M metagenome (GOLD analysis project Ga0335077, IMG submission 207151) | Soil microbial communities from Loxahatchee National Wildlife Refuge, Florida, United States - Lox_Sample_3.1 | ecosystem: Environmental > Terrestrial > Soil > Wetlands | place: USA...
GGGCGTGCGCGAGGGGCTGCCCTCGTTCCCGCGAGTCCGGGACTGTCATGCCGCTAGCCCGAGTGCGGCAGGTCAATCCTGGGCCCGCGAGGCGGCTCGGCCAGCAGGACGCCGGTGACGCCGTCCTCGTCCGCCGCTCCCAGGTAGCGCTGCCGCGCCCTGCCGAGAACGATCGCCGCCGACTGAACCCCTCGGATCGCCACCGGCGGCTTGCCGTGCCTCGGCCGGTACCCGGCCCTGGTCCAGCCGTCCAACTGAGTCTCGTGGCTGGCATCTGGCAGCAGCCAGTCAAGTAGCATCGCGGATCCCCCGATCCATCTCCCCGCTGAGGGCCGGCCGCGTGGGCATCTGCCCGCGTGACGCCCTCACGCCGCCGAGACTGGCGCCGGGCCGGGCCGCTCAGCCCGGGCCGCGCCTGCTTTCTGCGGCATCCCCTTGCATCCCCCGTTTTCCCCCGACCGATGCTCCCATCGCTCCGCTGGCGAGTCCAGCAGCGCGCCGGCCCCGATCGGCCGGTCACCGCCGTCAGGCTCCGACACCGCCGCGCCGCGTCGTTTATGGTGACTTGCCCAGGCACTCCTGGGCCGACTTGCCCGGTACCAAACGCGACTGGCGTAGTTTCACCGTGATTCTCCCGAGGTGCCCGTGTCGGATGGCAAGATGGCGCCATGAAATTCGTGATTAAGGTGCTGATCACTGCGGTTGCCGTCTGGGTCGCCACGCTGGTCATTCCGGGCATCCACCTGCATACGCACTCCACCGCAGGCAAGATCGGCACCCTTCTCGTGGTGGCCCTGATCTTCGGCATCATCAACGCAGTGCTCAAGCCGATCGCCCACGCGGTCGGCTGCCTCGCCTACGCCGTGACCTTCGGCCTGATCGCGATCGTGGTCAACGGCCTGCTGTTCTGGCTGACCAGCTATGTGGCCGGCAAGCTGAAGGTTCCTTTCCACATCACCGGCTTTGTCCCTGCGGTGCTCGGGGCGCTGCTCGTCGGCATCGTGGTATGGGTGCTCAGCCTGATTCTCGACAGAGACGCCAAGTAGGCCGACCAGGGGCTACTCGCGATTGACGTCGGCACCCTACCGTCGCTATAACAGCAGTGAAGTGCCCACGTTAATCGCGGGCGGGGTGCGGCGGGGCGCGCCGGGTCGGAGAGCGGCGAGACGCGCCTGATGGGGGTGCGCCGGGGCGCGGCCGGTGGGCACCGGTCAGGGACGAACACGGCGCGCGGTCAGTCCTTCCGCCCGGTGAGCGCCAGGCGGATCCCGATCCCGACGATGATGAGGCCGCCGGCCCCGCCGGTCAGCTCAAGCCGCCGCGGCGACCTGGCGAGCCACGCGCGCCTGACCGGCCCACGCCGCGGGCGCTGCGCACCCGACCGGCCCATACCGCAGACGCTGCGCCTGACTGGCCCAAGATCCTGCCCGGCGTTCAGGCAACAGGCGCCACGAGCCGGGGACCCGACGTCGGCTGGGCTACCAGCGCGGCGAACGGGGCGGCGGCGATCCGCGGCGCCGGGGCTGCATCGAGCCTCGCCAGCGCAGCGCGGTCCTGGTCCGCGCTCGCGCGCGGGTGGCTCCCCAGCCAGGCAAGCTCCCGCACGAACGCGGGGGCGTTCACCGTGCCGACCCCCGTGACCAGGTCGTAGCCGCGCCCGGCGGCAAACCCGTGCACGGTGTAGAGATGGCGCGGCTTGCCCTGCCGGAACGAGACCGTGTTGTTGCCAGTGCGCACGTCGACGATGCCCGCGGCGCCGAGCGCCGCCATCCGGTACAGCTCGGGATTGATCAGGCCGAGCGTGCGATGTGCCGCCTGGTCGGCCAGGGCGACGATGCCGGCGAATTCCGGTGTCGCCTCGCTTGTGCCACAGGTCGGATACCACCCGGCCTTCTGCCCGCGGAAGCTCTGGTACATGTCGACGGCGCCGTTGCACGCGCCGCTCATCGAGATGTCGGGAACGCCGCGGCGGGTACCCACCACGTCACGCACGCCGTCCTGGTAGGCCGGCCGGGTGAAGATGATCGACTTCCCGCCGCCGCTTGCCAGCGGGTTGGGCCCGCGGTTCCCCGCGATGTACTTATTGGTCGGCACGCTGTAGGTGTCGTTCCATGCCGACGGCGGGCTGACCGCGTTGCCCTGCGCGTCCAGGTGCAGCGCGGTCGCGCCCACCCCGGTCACCAGGGGATCGCTGTCCGGCCATGAGGTCACCCGGTGCAGGAAGTACGTGGAGCCGTTGTAGCGCACGTCGGCGGCTCCCGAGTCGCCGGAGGCGGCCAGCACCGTGACACCGTGGCGGGAAGCGTCGATGTAGGCGCCACGCAGGCTGAGCAGGCTGCGCGGGCCGGCGAAGCTCTGCTCGGTCGCGCTGAAGCTCTGGCTGATCACCCCGCCGAGGTGGTGGCTGATCACGTACTCCTCGGCCTTGACGATCTGCGGGAAGCCAGTCCTGCCCTCGTTCTCCGCGGTGGGCGTCTCGACCAGCAGGATGCGCGCGCCGGGCGCGATCGCATGCGCGTACTCGACGTCCAGGTCGGTCTCGCCGGCCCAGCCGGTCCGGTTGCTGTTGGGCCGGTACGGCGCGACCTTGCCGGCCGGCTGGATGATCGTCAGCGACGGCGGCGCGGGCAGGTGCGCGGCGCCGTCGAACACGGCCAGGTCGCGGCGGACCGTCGGCGAGCCGTAGGAGTCCACGATCACGATGGTCTCGCCGCGGCCCGTGATGCCGGTGCGATACAGCGCGGGCAGGTGGTAGGCCTGCTCGACCTGCCCTGGCAGGTAGCACGCGATCTTGTAGTGCAGCTCGCAGTAGGCCGTGGTGGGCGGCACCGGCGTCGCGCCGCCTGCGTGCCGCACGTCCGGGCTGATCAGTACGACCGGAGGCCGCGCGGCCATCGCACGAGCGGCCGCATGAGCCCTCGCATGAGCCGACGCCCGGGCCGCGCGGGCCAACGCCGACGCCGGGGCGCTGGGCGCGGCCCAGGCGAGCACGACGGATGCCAGCAGGGCGCAGGCGCCCAGGACATAGCCGACAGTGGCCGGCGGCCGGACACGGCGCAACGGGACTCCTTGGCAATCTGACCAGGGCTGACCAGGGCACTGTCAACATACCCGCCTGCGCCAGGCGTGATCTACGTGTCCCGCAGAGCCGGACGCCGCGCCCGGGGTGAGATCTCCGCTGGTCAGATCTCCCTGATCGTGGTGGCGAGTACGCGGTCCACGTCCTTGGGATCCACGTCGAGTTCCTTCGCGGTCTGCTTCTCTGCCTTCGCCACGGCCTTCATGATGGCCTGCTCGACCTTGGTCTCCCCGACGACGACCAGCCCGGCCTCGCCGGGATCGATGAAGTCCCCGAGTTCCTTGGCCTCCCGCCGAGACATGCCCTTGGCCAGGTGACCGCTGACCCCGCCGATCACGCCGCCCGCCGCCGCCGCGCCGATGATCGACGGCGGGAACAGCACGCCCACCGCAGCCCCGGCCGCGACGCCCCACCAGGCGCCGTGCCTGGTCGCCGTCTCGTCCTTGTTCTCGTGCACCTTGCCGCCGGCGTCCTTGGTGACCACGGCCGCGTCGTAGGAGCCGACCAGCCCGGCGGAGTGGGCCTGCTTGATGACCTGGTAGTCGTCCCGTGCCGCCGCCTCGTTCGGGTAGGTGGCCACGAGTATGAACGTGCCGTCGGACTTGGACATGAGACCTCCGTGAGGACTTGCACCGACCGTACAGACTCCGCCCACGTTCCCCGGCCGGCCCGCCGCTGGCATCACCCCCAGCGAGTGATCGGCGGTGGTAGCGTCATCGCCGTCGCTGGGGACGACGGCTCGGGGGCGCATCGATGGACCGCATCGACCACCGGGTGCTTCTTCATGGAGGCGCTACAACGCACCGCCGCCGGGCGCCTGCCGACCATGGACGGATTCGCGCTCGACTTCTGCTGGAACTTCCGGTGGGAGAAGGAGCGGGTGCCGACCGACGCCGAGATGCAGGCCATCGGCGGCGTGTTCACCCGCAGACCGCACATACCGGTGTGGACCGACCGCGCGGCACCGCACCAGGAGATCACCCTGACGCGAGGCTCTTCGTTCACAAGCGCGCCGGGCATGCCAGCGACCCGGTCTCGCAGCTGGGCTACGTGGTCCTGCGGAACGTCGCCCAGATCGTGGCGGAGGACATCGGCGACATTCCGGTCGGACTGGCCGAGATCAGAACCTGGCTGGCCGACCGGGGACGCGCGCCTGGCGTGCCGACGACGTGACGGCTAGCGCCGGGCGCGCCCGGCCGGCCGGCGGCCGCGGACGGCCGCCCCGGCCACGCCGGTAATGCCGTACGCCACGGCGCCGTACAGCAGCCCCGTGAACACGCCGCCGATGATGCCGCTGCTGCCCAGGATCACCGACAGCACGAAGACCAGAATGAGCGTCGCAGCCCCGGGCAGGATCGCGAAGCGCCACGGGTTGCGGCGCGCCCACTGTGCCGCCCGGCTGCCGCGCCGGCGCAGCATGAGGCCAGCGCCGGCGACGGCGAACAGGGCCAGCACGCCCGCCGATAGCGAGCTGGCCAGGCCCAGGTGCCCGCCGATGAGGTGCAGCACCAGGTCGGCACCGGCGACGATCGCGCCAGCAGCGCCGGCCACGTGCCAGGGAACGTCGGTGAGAGCCCCGCTGGAGACGGTAAGCTCGTCCCTCGGGGTCAGGTCTGAATCGCTGTTGCGTGTTGGTGCCGACATGATGACTCCCGCATCTGACAACGTCCGCAGACTCACGATATATCGCTTCTGCTGGCGGCGCCACTCTCTACCGGGTCAGGTTTCCTGCTCGATCATGGCCCCCGCCAGTTCGGGCGCGCTGACCTCGGCCGATGACCGCGCCAACACGATCGCGGACCTACCCTGGCCTGGCGCGATGAATGCCGCGGCCTGGTAACCAGGCCCCTCGCCCCCGTGCCCTACCAGGCCGCGTCCTGAGTCCACCATCAGGCCGAGGCCGTACCCGGGCTGGCGCCAGGGCGGCTGCGGCGGCACCGGCACGGGGCTCGTCATCATCGCCAGCGACGGGCCGGCCAGCAGCGACCCGCCGACGAGCGCGCGCAGGAACAGGTCCAGGTCGGCGGCCGTGGACCACGCGGCTCCGGCCGGCCCGGCCCAGCGCGTGTCGTAACCGTCGGCGGTCTGCCCGTCGTGCCCCGCCGGGTAGCGGGTCGATGTCATGCCGCACGGGCCGAAGATCAGGGCCCCGAGCACGTCCCCGAGCGGCGCGCCCGCCGCCCTCTCAAGCACCGCGCCGGCGATCCAGTAGCCTGCGTTGCAGTACCAGAACTCGCCGCGGGCCGCCCTCCCACCAGCCGGTCCGGCCTGGCCAGCCGGTCTGCCCTCGCCGGAGAACGCGCAGTCCAGAATCCGCTCAAGCCCCCACGGCCGGCCAGGCCGGGCCGCGACCGCCGCCAGGTAGGCCGGGGACCTGGCGTAATCGGGCAGCCCGGCGGTGTGCCGAAGGATCTCCCGCAGCGTGGTCACGCCCGCCACCCCGGCCATCCCGGGCGCGTCGGGCAGCCACCGGCCGGCCGGGTGGTCCAGGTCGAGCACGCCATCCTCGGCCAGCCGGAGCGCCGCCGCGGCCACGAACATCTTGGTCACGCTGAACACCGGTCGCGCCAGGCTCGCGTCGCCGGAGACCTGCTGGCTCTGCCCGTCGCCGACGAGGATCACCAGGCCGTCACTCTCCGCGATGTCTTCGGTCATTTCGCAACAGACTCCCGCCCGAACTCCTGGTAGCTTCGGCACTCGTGGACGACGGTGCCTTCCTCGCGCACGTCGTCGATCGTCTCGCCGAACTGCCCGGCGTGCTGGCCGTCACGCTCGGCGGTTCGAGGAGTCAGGGGACGCATCGGCCGGACAGCGACTGGGACTTCGCGATCTACTATCGCGGCGGCTTCGACCCGCAGGCGCTGCGCGATACCGGCTGGTCCGGTGAGGTCTTCGAGGTCGGCGGGTGGGGCGGCGGCGTGTTCAACGGCGGAGCCTGGCTGCGGATCGACGGGCGGCGCACCGACGTGCTCTACCGCGACCTGGACGTGGTCGAGCGAGAGATCACGGAGTCGGCGGCTGGCAGGTTCAGGATCGAGCCGCTGATGTTCCATCTGGCCGGGATTCCGTCGTATCTGGTCGTTGCGGAACTCAATGTGAGTCGTGTCCTGTACGGCAGCCTGCCGAGGCCGAGGTACCCACCGGCGCTGCGCGAGCGGGCACCAGGAGTCTGGTGGGACCGCGCCGAGCTCACCTTCGGCTACGCGCGGGACTATCACGCAGCGCAGGGGCGGGTGACCCTGTGCACCGGCCTGCTGGCGCAGGCGGCCTGTCAGTCGGCGCATGCCGTGCTTGCCGCGCGGGGCGAGTGGGTGACGAACGAGAAGGCGCTGCTGATCCAGGCGGGCCTGGCCGAGATCGACCGCTTCGCCGGGCTGGCCGGCCCCGACCCCGACCTGCTCCGCGCGGTCGTGGACCGATCACGCGCGTTCTGCTCGGCGGCCGTGCGCGCGGCGGCCGGCTAGACCGACGTGCAGCCTGGCCAGGACTGCAGCGATCGCGCACCCCGGGCGGTGCCCGTGGCCGAGTGGCGGCGCCGCCCCTGAGCACTCCGGGCAGCACCCGGTTGACTTGAACGGCGTCAGCCCCGCCTTCTGGGGCAGCCCAGGTCAGGCACTATCTCCTGACCCCGGCGGTCATGCGCTAGCCAGTAACGCGAGCGTGGTGCAGCCGTAGTCGGCGGGCGTCGGCAGGCGTCAGCGGGCCGAGAGCACCAGCCGGCGGGCGATGTTCCGGTAGCCGACCTGCTCGAAGGCGGCGGCCATCGGCCGGTTTTGCAGGTCGGTGTCGGCGCGGATCGTGGTGGCCGCCGCGTCGGTCACCAGGATGCGCGTGATCTCGGCGAGTATCTCGGTCGCGAAGCGGTGGCCGCGGCGCTCGGGCAGCACGCCGAGATAGCCGGCGACCGGGTACCGCGTGTTCCGTGACGGGACGGCGAAGCCCGCCACCTGGCCGTCGGGCGTCTCGGCGACCCGCCACCAGCCCCGCTCGCCGAGCATGCTGTCCCGGTAGAACGCCACCTCCGCGCGGGCCTGCGCGTCAGGGCCGATGCGGCTGGCCCCCCGTTGCGACGTGGCGTCGAGCGTGCCCGCAAGCACCCGGGCGAACAGGCCGACGAAGACCTCGTCGTCGGGCTCGGCACGGAAACGTAGGCGGCCCGCGGTCTCGGGCACGCCGTCCTGCTCGGTCCACTCGTACTGCAGCCGTTCCAGGCTGGCGCTGAGCCCGGCCCGCCGTGCCGCGTCTTGTCGCCAGGACAGCGCGGCGAGCACGTTGGCCCGCTCGTGCCAGTCGCTGGGCAGGAAGACGTGATAGGCCGGCGGCTCCTCAGCGCCCGCCGCTGCGAAGGAACGGTGCGCAGCCCCGAGAAGCTCCGCCGCCAGCGCGATGCGGCTGGCGGGCTCGACCTGTTCTGGCACGAAGATGCCGTCAAGCGCGGCTGGCAGCGCCGCGCGCGGGTCGCCCCACCAGACCGCGACCGCGAGGGGAGGTGCGTCGGCGGGCGCGGTCTTCGTCGCCTGCTCGGGCTGCCCTGCCTGCTCCGCGACCCACGTCCACTCGGGCCGGTACTCGTGGCTGGCGCGCCTTTGCACGTACTGTCCGGCGGTGAGGGTGCTGGCAGGGTCGGGCCTGAGCAGCGGCATGAACCGCTGGTCAGAGTCCTCGACAGGGCGGAAGTACATCGGCGCCTCCCAGCGGCTCGAACGTCAATTAAGCGCGCGCATGCCGGTCGCGGTGATCATCACGAGATGATCATCGAGCACCCGGGCCTGGAGGCGCGTGCTGCCGGACGTCAGGTAGATGTTCCAGCACGAGTCATCATGGGGCAGGAGTTCGTAAGGACGCATCGACTGATCTGTGCGAGCGGTTCCCTTCCTTGGTCCTTATCCGCTTCGTCAGAGCCTGGACCACGCCGGCATGGCGCATGCCGGCGACTTGCGGATGCCGGCCTGGCCTGGTAGACGTGCCTGTCGGACGGCGGCGCCCGCCGGCGTCGCGCGGGACCTCCTCAGCCACCGGCTCACCACCGGGAGCAGGCCATGACCGGCAAAATCACCATGAGTCAGCCAGACCTGGCCAGCCGACCCTTCGACGTGGTGTCGGTCGAGCTGACGCCGGGCGACGGGGGCACGGGCACCAGGCTCCGGCTCACTCATTCCGGCTTCTATGACCAGGCCGCCGCCGACAAGCACGAGGAGGCCTGGGCTCGGCACGTGCTCCCGCACCTCGACGACGTGCTCGTGGCTGCGGGAGCCTGACCGCTTCGAGGTCGACGAGCCCGCCGCGCTCTGCCATCATCGCGGGGTGCAACGGACAGCGGGCCAGATCGGACGGATAGCGGCGGGCGCCGCCGAGCTTGAGGCCAGGCTGGCCTCGTTCCTCAGGCAGGACCGGTTGCCGGGCGGAGTGGCTGGCGTGGTGTGCGGGGATGAGCTCGCCTGGTCGGCCGGTGTCGGCTTCGCCGACGTGGCGGCCAGACGGGCCAGCGACCCGACGATGCTGTACCCCATCGCATCGATCACCAAGACGCTGACCGGAACCGCCGTCATGCAGCTGCGGGATGCGGGGCAGCTGGACCTGGACGACCCCGCCGTGACATGGCTGCCCGAGCTGCGGTCGATGACCAGCCCGTTCGGGCCGGTCGAGGCGGTGACCATCCGGCGGATGCTGTCTCATGAGTCTGGGCTTGCCGCCGAGCCGCCGGGCACGGACTGGGCGATCCCGGCCTATCAAGGGGCGCCCGAGCAGACGCTCGCGCATGCGTCGGAGGTCCGCGTGACGGTGCCGCCGCACTCGCAACACAAGTACTCCGACCTCGCCTACCAGCTGCTCGGCGAGATCGTGACCCGCGCGAGCGGTACACCCTTCCCGCGCTACCTGCGGGACGCCGTGCTCGATCCGCTCGGCATGGCCGCCACCGACTTTCCGCCGCTGCCTGCCGGGCTCGCGGCGAGGTGCGCGACGGGATACACCTGGCGTGCGCTGTCCGATGAGCGTGACGTGGCACCGGCCATGCCGCTGGTGTGGGCCGAGGGCGGCTTGTGGTCCTGTGTCGATGACCTGACCAGGTGGGTGTCGTTCCAGCTCGCCGCCTACCGAGGCCCGGCGGCTACACCGCCCACGGCGCCCGCGGCCGCGCTGGCCGCCGCTTCGCTGCGCGAGATGCACCGGCCCCGCTACCTCGCCGACGATCAGTGGACCAGGGCGTGGGGCATCTCCTGGTGCGGAACCCGCAGGCAGGACGTGACCTGGATCGGGCATGCCGGCGGGATCCCGGGGTTCACCAGCGGAATCTGCTTCGATCCTGCCGCTCAGGTCGGCGCCGTCGTGCTGATCAACGGGGACAGCGCCAGCGCGGCGCTCTGCATGGAGATCGCCGAGCTGGCCAGGAATCTGGCCAGAGACCCTCGGCCGGAGATCACGCCGCCCGCGCCTACGCCGGAGAGCTACCGGCCGCTGCTGGGAATCTATGCCCGCCCCGGCCTCGGCGGCTGGGTGCTGCGCCTGGAATGGCGCGACGGGCAGCTGCTTTTCACGACTGCGGAGTCGCCCGCCTGGCAGATCGTTCTCGCCCCGACGACTGTTCCGGATGTCTTCGCGATCACCTCGGACGACAACCTGTCCGGTGAGCAGGCGGTCTTCCGGCGTCTCCGCGACGGGCGCATCGCCTCGGTGCTCCTGGCCGAGACAACATGGGCCCGGCTTGAGCACGCGGCAGATCGCCTTGATGAGCGCTCTGATGCTTGAATTCGCGGGTGGACCATAGCGCTGTGCTTGCGGAGTTTGATCGTCAGATGCGCCGGGACCCGGCACCTGAGCCGGGATCTCGAGTTGAGCGCGGTGAGGAGTTCACCCGGATCATCTCCAGCGGGAACGGCTGGAGCGGCGTGCTGTGGACTGACCTGCGCAAGGCGGATGCCGAAACGGCGATCGACGGCCAGATCAGACGGTTCGCCCAGGTCGACCGTCCCTGGGAGTGGAAGCACTACTCGTACGACCGGCCCGCCGGGCTGCCGGGGCTGCTGCGAGCCGCGGGCTTTGTCGCCGATCCCGCCGAGACGCTGCTGGTGGCGGAGATCGCCGACCTGGACCTGGCCGTCGGCCCGCCCGCCGGGGTCGAGCTGATCACGGTCATCGACGCCCGCGGCGCGGATGCCGTTGTGCGCGTGCACGACGAGGTCTTCGGCGGCGACCACGCAGCGATCGGCTCAGCCATCAAGGCCGCACTTGAGACCCGCCCGCATCCGGTCGAGGCCGTTATCGCGGTCGCCGGGGACACCGCCATTTCGGCAGGACGCGTGGAGTTTCCCGAGCACCGCGACTTCG
>Ga0335077_10013028_pt1 | contig 10404 bp, 13 predicted proteins | sample Lox_Sample_31_FD_207151 | JGI IMG/M metagenome (GOLD analysis project Ga0335077, IMG submission 207151) | Soil microbial communities from Loxahatchee National Wildlife Refuge, Florida, United States - Lox_Sample_3.1 | ecosystem: Environmental > Terrestrial > Soil > Wetlands | place: USA...
TCGTCAAAAATCTTGATGCTGAAACCTTGGGGAGGCGGGAAGGTACGCTCAACAATGGGAAGCATGCGCGCAATGTCAGCGCTGGCTTGCTGGATGGTGACGCCGGGCTTGAGACGGGCGAGCCCCTCCTGACTGAAGTTGCCGAGAGTGACTTTGCTGCGGTCCCATTTGTGCGGAAGGATGACAGCGGGGTCGGTCATATCGAGGAAATGAAATTGCGGCGGCATGACGCCGATGATCTGACGAGGGGTGCCATCGAGGAGAATGGTTTGGCCGATGACGGAATGGGAGCCGCCAAATTTCTTGCGCCAGAAACCGTACATGAGCACGACGGTATCAGGCGCACCGGGGTCACAGTCCTGGCGGGTGAAGGTGCGGCCAAGGAGCGGAGAGATGCCGAGGATGGGAAGGGTGCCGTCGGTGACGTCGAGGGCCTGGAGGCGTTCGGGTTCGGCTACACCGGTGAGGCTCACGGCGTCCTGATCGTAGGAACCGATGTCCTGGAGAGTCTGGTTCTGATCGCGATAAACGAAGTAGTTGGAGGGGGAAGTGTTGAGGTCTGGGAGATTGATACCAGGAGCGGTGTGCCAGACGGCGATGAGTTGCTCGGGATGGGGATAGGGAAGGGGTTTGAGGAGGACGGATTCGAGGACGGAAAAGACGACGGTGTTGCCGCCGACGCCGGCAGCCAGAGTGATGAGGGTGATGACGGTGAAGAGCGGCGCATTGACGAGGCGGCGCAAGACTTGCTTGAGGTGGCTGAAGAAGGTGTGCATGGACGGAAGCCTCCCGAGACGAACCCTGCTGTCACTACGCAAACGGCTCCAAGTAACTAGTACGCAGACGAGAGGCGGATGTTCCGTATTACTCGCGATTGTTTGCGGATGAGGTTGGGGCGGTTTGTGGATCGTGATTTTGTAGATCGCGGTGTTCCGGGTTTGCGGGTTGCGGCGGCGGGCCTAGTTGAGAGGCGGCGGAGGTTAGCAGGCGCACGTTTTTGCGCCAGACGAACAGCAGGACAATGCCGATAAGAATGAGCGCCAGGCTGAGGCCGGACCATAGGCCGAGCGCGCCCCAGCCGCGGCGGAAGCAGAGCCAGGCACCAAGAGGAAGACCGATCACCCAGTACGCGGTGAAGTGGCAGAGCATCGGGGTGCGGGTGTCGCCAAGACCGCGGAGCGCGCCGGTGGCAACGGTCTGGAAGCCGTCGAAAAGCTGAAAGGCGGCGCCGGCGGCGAGCAGGTAAATAGTGCTGTGAATGATGGCCTCGTTGGGAGTGTAGGCCCGGGCGATCCAGCGCGGAAAAGCGAGCAGGGCGAGGCTCATGCAGGTCATGAAGGCAGCGCCGAGGAAGATGGCGGTGTCGCCGGCGTCGCTGGCGCTCTGCGGATCTTTGCGGCCGATGGATTGGCCGACGCGGACGGCGGCAGCGGAAGCAATGCCGAGCGGGACCATGTAGGTGAAGGCAACGGTGTTCAGCGCGATCTGGTGCGCGGAGAGCGGGACCGCGCCGAGGCGGGCGATCAAAGCTGTGGTGAGAGCGAAGACGCCGCTCTCAAACGTGAACTGCATAGCGGCCGGGAAACCGAGCGTGATTAAGCGGCGGATGCGGCGGAAATCGGGGTCGATGGGAGTCTTCAGGAGATCGGTGCGATGACGGTGGTCGTACCAGAGGAGATACCCGACCAGAACGCTGGCCATGTAGAGGCGGGAGATGGAGGTGGACCAGCCGGAACCGACGGCGCCCATCGCGGGCACGCCAAATTTTCCGTAGATGAGAATCCAGTTGCCCAGGGCGTTGACGATGTTGGCGGTGATGAGAGCGAAGGCGACGGGCTTGGCCATATTCATGGCCTGGATGCAACGGCGGACGGCGAAGTAAAGCAAGAGGGGAAAGAGACCCGCGAGAAGAGCTTTAGTGTAAGGAATGGCGAGAGTGAGAACTCCGGCGTCCACGCGGAGGGCGCGCAGCAGAGTGGGAAGAAGCCAGACAGGGACCGCCAAGAGCGGCGTCAGGAGAATGCTGAGATAGACGCTGTTGACGAGCGAACGGTGGCAGTCTTCGCGCTGGCCGGCGCCGAAGGCTTGCGAAACGAGCGTGTCCAGGCCCATCAACAGACCGCCACCGAAAAGGGCGATGGCGGTGAAGATATTCGAGCCGAGGCTCACGGCGCCGATGGCCGTGGCGCTATTGGGGAGATGGCCGACCATCATGGTGTCCACGATGGCCATGCTCATCCAGCCTAATTCTGCGAGCACCAGCGGTAGCGCCAGCTTGAGCGTGGGAGCGAGTTGGGCGCGGAGAGTGTTGATAGAGATCATGGGCGAAGAGAATGAAAAAGTGTAAGCGGTCAAGGAGAGACGCGCAATGCGAATGCGCCGCGGGGCCGAATCGGGCAGCCGATGGGTGCGGCGTGGAACGAGAGTAAAGGAGTAACTGCGAGAGTGTTTTAGGCCGGAAGTTCCATTGACCGAGGCAGGGGGAGATCGTAGCCTCAAAGCCAGAGCCTAAGTTTGCTTCACCGGGCTCTGAGTTCCGATTCCAATTCAACAAGCCATTGCGAACTGCCGGGTTTCGCTGCAGTTCGGAAAAGCGGGAGAGTGCTGTGGCCTTCGGGAATATATCGACCTTTGAAGCGCGGATGCAGGAGGTGCGCGCGGGGGTGCGGGTCAATTCGCGCGTGCCGGTAGCCGTGGAGTGGACGGACGCGGGACGCAGTATGCGGGTACAAGGCTACACGAAGGATACCAGCACGAAGGGGTGCCTGGCGGTGATCCCGGAGGAGTTGGGAGTGGGGCAGCGGGTGCGTCTCATCAACTTGATCAACCAGAACGCCTGTGAGGCGATTCTGATATGGCGCGGACACTTCGGGCGGGCGGGATGGGAGCTGGGGCTGGAGTTGCAGGGCGCGCCGATGGATTTTTGGGGTGTGGATTTCTAAGAGGGAGATAGCCCTGCAGTAGGAAAGGCGGCCTTCGAAAAGTCCCTCGGGCCTGAGGGTAAAGAGGCTGAGGAAGCGCACGACGTCGGGACCTGAAACTTTGAGCAGTTTGCAAAAAGGGGGGCTGCGCCCCTACAAGGCTCTCGCTGCTAATCGCGCCCACCTGTCGGTCCGGCGACCATCTAACCATCCCAGAATAGAACTGCTAGTTTTCCACTGAGGCTCGCGGCATTTTCCACTTTTTTCTTGCACTGGCCCCCGTTCCGAACGTAGAGTGAACTAGGCCTAGGGGGCTTTCTGCAGGCAGCACCCACAAATAGGGGCTTGGTTGCTGGAGCGCGTCGGCGCGAATTCTCATGCGCATAGGCGGAGGCAGAAGCGTATGACTGCCATCATTACCATTGCGAATCAGAAAGGCGGCGTTGGAAAGACGACGACGGCGATTAATTTGTCGGCGGCGCTGGCTGATCGCGGCAAGCGCACGCTGTTGATTGATCTCGATCCGCAAGCCAACTCCTCGATCGCGTTTTACGACACGGGCGAAATTGCGACTTCGATGTTCGAGGTTCTCAGCGATGCGCGCGTGTTGATGGCGTCGGTCATCAAGCAGACGAAAGATCCGATGCTGTTTCTCGGCCCGGGCCGGCTGGCACTGGCCAAGTTGGAGCAGGTGCTGGCCGGCCAATTCGACGCGCCGTACCGGTTGAAGGACGCGCTGGCTCCGATCTTGAAGGATTACGACTACATCGTGCTGGATACGCCGCCGTCGCTGGGAATTTTGACGGTCAATGCGCTCGTGGCTTCGACGCATCTGCTGGTGCCGATTCAGGCCGCGTATTTTGCCATCGAAGGCACGGACGATTTGCTGGAGACGTACGAGCGGATTCGCGCGCGGCCCAATCCCGGGCTGAAAGTGCTTGGGGTCGTTATCACGCTATTCGACAAGCGCACGAACATCTCGCGGGACACGCATGGGCAAATTCGCAGCGTGTTCGGAGAAGTGTTGTTCAAAACCCGGATCAGCAAGAACGTGCGTCTCGAAGAGAGCCCGGCCTACAAAGAAACGATTTTGACGTTTGCGCCCAAGTCACCGGGCGCGGTCGAATACAAGAAGCTTGCAGCGGAGGTTATCCATCGTGTTGAAGAGAGCCGGCTTACCCGTCACGCTGAAGATGCGGCATGACGCGCATTATGTCGAATCGCTGACCAGTTACAGCGGAGCGGCGGTTGGACGGATGATCCCGGTGGACCAGATCCGCCCCAATCCGGACCAGCCGCGCAAGGCGCTGGGCGATTTGCGCGAACTGACGGAGTCGATTCGCGAAAAAGGCGTCCTGGAACCGCTGCTGGTGCGGTTCGTGCCGCGCGAGGACTGCTACTACATCATTTCCGGCGAGCGGCGCTATCACGCCTCGCGCGCGGCGGGACTGCGCGAAGTGCCGTGCATCGAGAAGATGGCGGACGACGCGGAGACGCTGGAAATCGCGCTGATTGAGAATATTCAGCGCAAGGATCTGACGCCGTTTGAAGAGGCGGATGGGTTGCACCGTTTGGCAACACAGTTTGAATACACGCACGAGGATGTGGCGAAGAAGATTGGGCGGGCGCGCTCTTCGGTGACGGAAACGCTTTCGTTGCGCAACATTCCGGATTCGCTACGGAAGAAGTGCATTGACGGCGGGATTCTCGCCAAGTCGCTGCTCCTGCAAATCGCGCGACAGCCGACCGAAAAGAAGATGATCGAGATGGTGCAGCGCATCCTGCAGGGCGGACTGACGCGGGATGAGGCGCGGAAAGAACGGCGCGATGAGCGCGGTGGTCCGCAGCGGCCGCAGCCGTTTATCTTTCATTTTGAGCCGGAAAATGAGAGCTTCAAGTTCCGGATCCAATTCAAGAAGAGCCATGTGTCGCGCGACGAGTTGATTGTGACGTTGCGTGAAATTCTTGCGCAGCTCGAAGGCTCGTCATCGGAAGCGGATTCCACAGCAGCTTGAGGGAAGTGAGGCAAAGGAGGTTGAGGAGGTGAAGGAAGTAAAGGAGAAGAGCGCCAAACCTCGCATCCCGAGGACTTTGCACAAATCAGCTAAGTTGTTTCCACACCCGAGTCGTGTTTGTCCTCGGGCACCGCAATGGTTGAACTCACGCCGCAACAGATGGGAATCCTGGAACGGCTCTTTGAGGCCGGGTTTCGTCCAATTGCGATCCCGCCCTATGAGAGTGCGCTGTGCGTGCGCCGAGGCGAATGCGCCGCCGTGCTTTCGCCCGCGGCGAACGGAGGATTGAAGTTGCTCGCGCCACCGAGCTATCTGGTTGGGGGCAATTTTGGTGTTCGCCTGAAGCGCGGCGGAGGCGAAGTGTTCGTGTGGAAGAAGACGGAATTGCCCGCGACTCCGGAGCGTTTGCAGGAACTGGAAACATTCCGCGCGGAACTCGCGCGGATTCTTGACTTAGCCCCTTGAAGCAGTCGATGTGAGCGCCGGGCTCGGCAAGCGCAAAGTTTTCGGATAGGCACAGCTAAGCGGATGAGTCCTCTTTGGCAGCAACCCGGACGACAGGATCGTTATGTCGGCAGCTATTGTTACGATTTCGGTTGTGAGGACGGCTGCTGCGGCGGCCGCGGACGGCTGGCGGGCGGGATGATGCCGTTCATGCGCAGGTATTCAACCATCTGGCCGTAGTGATCCATCGGGTGCCACGTGCCGATGCTGGCGATGGCGAGCCGCGTGGAGAGAAAAGGAAAAACCGGCTTGGGCAACGGCGTGACCTCGTTTTCGGCGGTGATGCCGGAGATGGCGCGATGGCCGAGCGCGAAGGAGTCCTTGAGGTACTGCACGATCTCGGCCTTCGTCTTGAGGTTGGCGGGGCCGTTGGCATTTTCTTCGATCGACTTCGCATCGATGTTCTCGCCCATCAGCGGACCGAAGAACAGGTGATTGGCAAAGGCGATGTGCTTCACTTCTTCCGCGAAGGTGCGCACGCCCTTGAACTCGCCGTTGGTAGGCGCGAAGGAGTATTTCTCTTCGGGCATGGCTTCCGCGGCGGAAACGACTTCCTGTTCTACGATGCCGTAATGCATGTTGAGGACGGAAGCGACGGTGGGCGGTTGCTGCGGGGCGGTTGACCCGCCCTGCGCATGAAGGGTCGGGGCAGCAGCGGTGGCTGCGCCTAAGGCGAGGAGCAGAGCGACGTTCTTCATCAGATTCTCCTTATTCTTGGTGAGACCAGTCTTGCGGTCGTGAAGTGAGCGGGAAAATCTTAACCCCATACCGCGAGAAAAGTCATCCCGCGTTTTTCTCTGGTCAATTTTCCCATCTAGTGCAACCTGCGGGAGCGATTTGCAATTCCAAACGACTCCCGGCAAACTGAAAATCTATGGCCAGGTACGACATTATTTGCATTGGCGCAGGGCCTACAGGCTTAGCGACAGCGATTGAAGCAAAGCGCGCGGGGATGCAGGCGCTGGTCATTGATAAGGGCTGCCTCTGCAACTCCATTTTCCACTACCCGGTGAATATGGTGTTTTTCACCACGCCGGAACTGCTCGAAATCGGGGACTTGCCCCTGGTCAGCCCGACGGAGAAGCCCACGCGCGCGGAAGCGCTGAAGTACTACCGGAAGGCGGCGGAACATTTCGAACTCGACTTGCGGCTCTTTGAAAGAGTAGAACGCGTTGATGGGCAGGACGGGAATTTTGGCGTGGTAACGCGAACGGACAAGGGCATCGAGCAGCGGTACAACGCGAAGAAAGTCGCCGTGGCTACAGGCTACTACGACCTGCCGAACCAGATAGGCGTTCCCGGGGAGGATTTGCCGCACGTTTCGCACTACTATACGGAGCCGTTCTCCTTTTGGAATCAGCACGTGGTGGTGATCGGCGGGAAGAACTCCGCGGCGGAAGCGGCGCTTGACCTTTATCGCAACGGGGCACGCGTAACGCTGGTGCACCGCAGGCCGGAACTGGGCGCCACGATTAAATACTGGGTGCGGCCGGACATCGAGAATCGCATGAAGGCCGGGCAAATCACAGGGCTGTTGGACACGCGCGTCAAGGAGATCACGCGCGACGAGGTTGTGGTGCAGAACGGTGGAGCAGAGAAGCGGCTGCCGGCGAAGCAAATCTTTGCCTTAACCGGCTACCATCCCGATTTTGTCTTCATCGAAAGCCTGGGCGTGCGGCTCGATCCGGAGACGCGCAAGCCCGCACTCGATCCCAACACGCTGGAGAGCAACGTTCCGGGCATTCATCTGGCCGGCGTGGTCATTGGCGGGCGCTTCACTGGTGAAATCTTCATCGAAAACGGGCGATTTCATGGCAAGCAGATTATCGAAGCCCTGAAGGGATAAGGTTTCCGGGCCGCACACAGAAAGCCGTATTTGCCGCGCCAAACTTCGTTTGTTAGACTGCTAACCTATGCCATCCATCCTGCAAGAAGTCGGCGAAACGGTAGCGACGCTGGTACAAGGCTTCAGCGTCACGTTCAAAAACATGTTTCGGAAGACGGTGACGGAGAACTACCCGCACGAGCCGGTACACTTTCAGCCGCGCTATCGCGGGATTCACGTGCTGCACCGCGACGCGTCGGGGCTGGAGAAATGCGTTGGGTGCTTTCTGTGCGCCGCGGCCTGCCCGGCAAACTGTATCTACATCGAAGCGGCGGAAAACACGGATGCCAACCGCATTTCCGCGGGCGAACGTTATGCGAGCGTTTACAACATCGACTACTCGCGCTGCATTTTCTGCGGCTACTGCGTAGAGGCCTGTCCCACGGATGCCATCACGCATGGTCACGGTTTTGAGTTGGCCACCTACGACATCAACTCGCTGGTCTATCGCAAGGAGCAGCTGCTCGAGAAAGGCTCCCCCGCTCCAACGGCATCGCACTAAGAAAATCCTGGTCTGAGTTTTCGGAACACGCGCGCCGCACTTGGTGGCGCGCGTGTTCCGTTTGTGTGCTCCATCGCCCTGCCTCGCATCCCTTGCCGATTCGTGTCCCCTAATTTCTATAAAGACGCCAACACGTAACTGGGCGGGGGAGTTGGTGAGAGGGAGGGCACGATGCGGGAAGGGAATGGCGGCGGGGGACACTGCGGCGCAGGTTTGCGGCCGGAGATTGGGGCGCAGTACACACGCGCCTTTTCCGGCGTTGCGCAAAGCACACCTACGAGGGGCCGGGCCGCGATGTCGCTCATCGCCGATTTCCGCGCAGGGACAAGTCACAAACTCCAAAAAGCATGCAAAACCTCAGAATCGGGCGCCGTTCCTCCCGCGCGGGACCGCTCGATCCGTAAAAAAGTTATCGGACACAGTTTGCGCGCCGGGAGCCGGCTCTGCGGGCGAGGAAGCAGTCTCGGAAACGCCGACGGTACGCTCGCGCTCTTGCAACAGCAGGCGCACGAGCGTGGCGCTGGCCTGGTCGGCCCTCCACTGGTCCAGCAGGGTAACAATCTCCTTACGCAAATTAGCGGCATTGGAAAGACGAGAAAGCTCAAAGCTTTGCAGCGAGTTCTTGGAAGCAGAAAGAAGGAACTCCCAAGGCGGCTGGTAAGAACGGGTGCTCATAATGGCCTCCACTACGGGAACACTACGCGTAATAACAATACAGTAATAGTTAGTCACGAATATCAGAGAATAACGAGCTGTGGAAATTTGTGGAAAACTCTTTGAGCTGCCGGAACGCCTGTTTTCAGAACGCACCATCCGCCCGGAGGGCTGGCTGGTGAGCGCTCGGCGGACGGCCGTTGTGCCCATGAAAGCTTGCAGCACTTGCGCAGGCGACTATGAGGATCCCGAGCGCACGGCCTGGGGCGCGCCCGCGGACGAGGCGGCGGAAACGGGCGAATGGCCGTCAAGCGGCGCGGAAGAAGACGGCGAGGCTGACCAGGAGCGCGACGAGGGCTAAGGCCAAAGCGACAACAAGTTTCCCGTGGAACACGACGAACTGCGGGAAAGGAGGCGATGCCGATGCGGAGGAAGATCCAGAAGCAAGCAACGCTGGTTCCGGTGCGGAAGCAACGCGAAGTGATTCGCGATGTAATGCTCAGCGCGGGGCAGTGCGCGACGTGGCTGACGCTCGAGGAGCTGGCCAAGTTGAGGCACTACCCGCCGGCGAGTATTTCGGCGCAGTTGCGGCACTTGCGCAAGCCGCGGTACGGCGGATACGCCGTGGTGAAGCGCTGCCGCGCCGTGAACAGAGCCGTGCTGGCAGAGGGGTTCGGGACGCTGTGGGAATACTCGATCGAGCCGGTGCGGTGCCTGTTCGGGACGAAGAGGCGCAGCCGCCAGGATTGCGGGAGACGTCGTGGCGCGCGGACTAAAGCCAGCTCACGGCGCGCGTCGAAACCGCCAGTGGCTGCCGGTCGGCAGCAGAGCGCGCGCGACTCTGGCACGGAACCGAGGCGCGTATGGGTGTGAAGGCGGAGTTGGCCTTTGATGTGTGCTGGGACGTGTATCGCAGTGCGCGCGAGGTGCTGGAGACGAAGCGGGGTCTTGCGGCGCTGAATCAGAAAGACGTGGGCAAGTTTTTGTGGCGCCCGGACATTCGCCCGCGGCTGAGCGAATGGGTAGCGGATTTTGCGCTGGCGGGGCAGAAGGCGCTCGACGCGCCGGACTGGGCGTCGCGCATGGTGCTCTTCCGCCTGTACTACCTGGGGCTCGCGCCGTACGAAAATGCGCGGCATTTTCTCGGCTTGAGCGAAAACAGTTGGGTGCAGTGGACGGAGGAGATACGCAAACGCTGTGGCAAAGAGCTGTTGCAGCGCGGCATGTTCCCGCCGCGAAGGTATTTCCGCAACGCGTCGTGATCCGGCCGGCCCCGCGCTCCGCGTTAGTTTCGTCTGCCCGTACCGGACAGCAGACAACTGAGTCAAGCCCCAGAAACGCCCTGAATCACGAGCAGCACGCCAAAAATTACGGGTAGGAAGACGGCGCTGATGCCACGACTGTAAGACAATGCGAGGGCGTACACGACCAAGGCAATCCCGGCGACCACATAAAAAGCACGCAAGGCGAAATTCGCAGAGACGGTCATAGAAGAGCTTTGCCTCTTGTTAGTCTCTCACAAAACGGGGTAATGCTTCAGCACAGCAGAAACAGGGGTCCTACTGGAAAAAGAGGCTACAAGGTAGTAGCACAGGGTCTCAGGGCCTACCCGGCACCGCAGATTGACTTTCTGCGCGACATCATCTATGATGTCACTATGAGACAGCACAAGCGAAAGCATTCCGCCCTGGGAGATAAACCCGGGCCGCCCGCCAGAAAAGCCCAAACCACGCTGCGTCTGCCGCGAAAGCTCTACGAGCGCGCCAAACTCCTCGTCGAGCAGCACAAAACCGGAAGTGTGAACGACTTTATCGTCCGGGCCGTAGCCGCCTACGTGCGCGCGATGGAACGCAGGGCCATTGATGAGGCGTTCCGCGGCATGGCGGAGGACAAGAACTATCAGCGCGAGGCTCAACGCATCTC
>Ga0335077_10013029_pt1 | contig 10404 bp, 7 predicted proteins | sample Lox_Sample_31_FD_207151 | JGI IMG/M metagenome (GOLD analysis project Ga0335077, IMG submission 207151) | Soil microbial communities from Loxahatchee National Wildlife Refuge, Florida, United States - Lox_Sample_3.1 | ecosystem: Environmental > Terrestrial > Soil > Wetlands | place: USA: Florida...
GCGCCGGTTTCTCGCGAAAGCCTTCGATCCTCTGCCCGGTGCCGTGCGACTTCTCCGCCTTGCGAACCAGGAATCCGTGCAACGGTGTGCCCTGTTGCGCGCTGATGACCGAGGTCGCGACCACGATCGGGTCCGCACCCATCGTCAGTCCGCCGATCGCGTCGGCCTTCCAGCCCTGCCGATTGATTTCCTGCAAGACTGTTTCGCCCGTCAGACGCGCCCCATTGGCATCCAGCGTTGTCAGCCGGCAATCGACGTAATAATCGCTGGTGCCGCCACTGGAGAGCCTGAACTGACCGAGGCGGAATGACTTCTCCGCCAGCATGGTGAGGAGTTGTTGACGGAAACCAGTCGGCATCTCAGCTTGCCGCCTTTTCTAAATGGCGGAAATGATCGCTGGCGAACCACAGCAGGGCGAAAAGGGTGAAATTGTAGCCGACATGCATGAGGAAGGACGCTCCCACGGAACTCCAGCGCTGCCGCACGAGCGTGAAGACGACACCTACGACGAAGATGCTCAGGATGGGCGCCCACGCATAACCTAACTGCACGCTGTGGATGCCTGCAAAGCCGAGAGCTGTGAGCAGTACAGCTGTAATTAGCCCGAGCCTGCGCCGCAGAACCGGGTAGAGCAGCCCGCGAAAGAACAGCTCTTCCAGCAGAGGCGCCAAAGTGACACCGAACGCGGCCATCAGGTAGGCGTTAATCCGGTTGTTGAAAAGGTCTTCAATGGGCAGCGACTTAGGAAGCGGCAAGAAGCGCGAAAGACCATCGACGGCCAATGCCAGGAGTATGCCGGAAAGAAAGAACATAGCGGCCGATGTGCCCGGCCAGCTCCATTGAAGGCCTTGGCCAAACGACTCCTTGGCTCGTGACCGCACGAGTAGGAACATCGACAACAGCACGATCAGGTAGGCTGCCGCCTGTCCCCCCAGGAATGCACGAACCACGCCTGGATTAGCCGTGAGTTCGTTCACGGAAACGTTCGCATGCCCCAGCACGCCGCTCGCGAGCAGCGCGATAATGATGGAGACAATGACGCAAAAACCAGTGAATACCAGGATTGCCAGCACGTCCCAGCCCGACCACGCGGGGAAGCGTTTTTCTGGTGGAGGAATAATCAGCTCGATAGGAGCGCCTACAGCATCGGGAACAGCGGCCCCGGGCGAGAGCTCCTGCAAGCCTTCCGGCAATGGATTGGGAGGTAACGACATGATTCGGGAATTGCCCCTTTTGGCCAGGCCCGGAAGTACTACGCCATAGTAACCGGGTTCCGGTTCGCTTTGCTATTGGACGCGTCCGGCAGCACTTTGGCTAAGATTTGTCCGGTATAAGACTTTTTAACTCGGGCCACCTGCTCGGGGGTACCCTGGGCAACGATGCGCCCGCCCTCCTCACCACCTTCCGGACCGAGATCGATGATCCAGTCGGCATTGCGAATCACGTCCAGGTTGTGCTCGATGATGATGATGCTGTTGCCGAGATCGGTTAGCCGGTGCAGCACCTCCAGCAGCTTGCTGACATCATCGAAGTGCAATCCCGTCGTCGGCTCATCGAGCAAGTAAAGCGTCTTGCCCGTCTGGCGTTTGCTCAGCTCACGTGCCAGCTTGATGCGCTGCGCCTCGCCCCCGGAAAGGGTAACCGCCGATTGTCCCAGATGAATATAGCCGAGCCCGACATCCACCAGTGTTTGAAGTTTCTGCCTGATCTGCGGAATGTTCTCCAGGATGGGCAACGCATCCGCCACTGGCATCTCCAGCAGGTCGGCGATGGAGTAGCTCTTGTACTTTACCGCCAGCGTCTCGTGATTGTAACGCTTGCCGGCGCACACCTCACATAAGACGTACACGTCGGGCAGGAAGTTCATCTCGATGCGGCGCTCGCCCTCGCCCTGGCAGGCCTCACAGCGGCCGCCGGCGACGTTGAACGAGAAGCGTCCGGCCTTGTAACCGCGCTCACGCGATTCCGGCAGCATGGCATAGAGGTCACGAATGGCAGTAAAAACGCCGGTGTAGGTTGCAGGATTCGAGCGCGGCGTGCGGCCGATGGGCGACTGGTCGATCCGGATGACTTTGTCGATGAACTCGGTCCCCGCGATCGATTTGTGCTCGCCTACTTGCTCGCGCGAGCGATAGAGGGAGTTGGCCAAAGCGCGATAGAGAATGTCGTTCACGAGGGTCGATTTGCCGGAGCCCGATACTCCTGTCACCACGGTCATCACGCCGAGCGGGAAACTGACGTCGATGTTCTTCAGGTTATTCTCGCGCGCACCCAGGATCGTAACCGCCTTGCCATTCGCTTGCCGTCGAACATGTCGATCGGTGATCTTCTTCTCACCTGAGATGTACTGCCCGGTGAGCGAATGGGGCGCAACCTGTATTTCATCAGGCGTGCCGCTGGCGACCACCTCGCCGCCGTGCCGGCCAGCTCCGGGGCCGAGGTCGATGACATGATCGGCGCGGCGGATGGTGTCCTCGTCGTGTTCGACAACGAGCACGGTGTTACCCAGGTCGCGCAGGGACTCCAGCGCGTGTAACAGCCGATCATTGTCACGATGATGGAGGCCGATGGAAGGCTCGTCGAGCACGTAGAGGACACCGCGCAGCTTCGAGCCAATCTGTGTGGCCAGGCGAATGCGCTGTCCTTCTCCGCCGCTGAGCGTCGCGGCCGAGCGGTCGAGCGAGATGTAACCCAGACCCACCGCATTGAGGAAACCGAGCCGCTCGGCGACTTCCTTAAGTATTCTCCCGGCGATCTTCTCTTCGCGATCACTCAGTTTGACCTGGGCCGCAGCTTCGAGGGCGCGCGAAACAGGAAGCGCGGTAAAGTCCGCGATGGACATGCCGTTCACTCTTACAGCCAGACTCTCCGGGCGCAGCCGCCTGCCCTGGCACGCCGGGCAAGTCGTCGCCGACATGTGATCGAGCAGCCATTCCCGGTATGCCTCAGACGTGCTTTCCTCCATTGCCTGCCGCAGGTATGCAAATACGCCAAGAAAGCCGCCGCGCTTCTTCTCAAGTGCATCCGGGCCGTACAGGATCAGGTTCTGCGTCTTGCGCGGAAGCTGGTCGAACGGTGTGGAGAGGTCGAAGCCGTAGGCCTGCGCAGCCAATTGCAGGATGCGAATCAGATATTGCGACGCCGAACCCGGACCCAGCGCGCCGTCCAGCAGCGGCTTCGACCAGTCGTTGATCACCTTCGCCGGATCAAAATCGTACTTGCTGCCCAGTCCATTGCACTCCGGACACGCGCCGTACATGCTGTTGAACGAAAACGAACGCGGCTCGAGTACGGGTACGTTCGTGCCGCAATCAGGGCAGGCCAGTTTCGAGGAGTACAGCCGCTCCTCGCCGCCCACGACAGCGATGAGCACCAACCCGTTCGCCTCCTTCATCGCACGCTCGACGGAAGTGGCCAGACGCCCTGCGATATCCGGCTTGACCAGCAGGCGATCGACCACCAGCTCAATCGTGTGGTTCTTGCGCTTGTCGAGCGCGATTTCTTCATCTGCAATGTTGTGCAACTCGCCGTCAATGCGCGCCCGTGAGAATCCTTTCTGCACCAGCGCATCCAACTCCTTCTTGAATTCGCCCTTGCGGCCGCGCACCATCGGCGCAAGCACCATCACGCGCTCGTCGGTCTTCAACTCCATGACGCGCTGGACGATCTGCTCAGCCGATTGCCGGGAGATGGGTTTGCCACAATTGGGGCAATGCGGCACACCCACCGACGAGTAAAGCAGGCGCAAATAATCGTAGATCTCGGTGATTGTGCCTACTGTAGATCGAGGGCTCCGGCTGGTAGTCTTCTGCTCGATAGCGATCGAGGGACTGAGTCCGTCAATGCTATCGACATCGGGCCGCTCCATCTGGTCCAGGAACTGGCGGGCGTAGGCCGACAGCGTTTCGACATAGCGTCGCTGCCCCTCAGCGTAGATAGTGTCAAACGCGAGCGACGATTTCCCAGAGCCGCTGAGCCCGGTGATCACCGTCAAGGTGTTGCGCGGGATCTCAACGTGGATGTTCTTCAGGTTGTGCTGGCGTGCGCCTCGCACGCTGATACTGCTGATACCCATGAACGGTCTTGTGTATATGACTGCCGGTAGAAGCGCCGGGATTCAACCCCGGCGAAACGCATCGAAATCTCTCTGGAGAGGCTTTTCTTGCCGCTCGTGCCAGGCAAGCGCGCCTTGGAGCTCCCTGAAAACCTCGGAAGAGCAAAGACGCGCCTCTACTCACGTATCTTATTGGTCAATATCGGCGCGAGTCAACGCGCGCTAAAGTGAGAACATCAGAGTTACGGTGAGCGCTTGAAGATCAGCACTCGTCGGTCCGAGGGCCTTGCCCTCCAAGAACTTGCCACTACAAAATTATGACCGCATTCCTGACCTCCAGCCTTTTGTTAATCACAATTTTCGCGGCTTTTGCTTTCGGTATTGCGGCCGGATACTGGGTGATCTGCGGATTCCTCCATTTACTCAATTCCTCCAGCAATGGCAAGAACATCGCCTCGCAAACTGTCCTGGCGAGCGGCGTCAGCGGCGACTAGTCGCGAGCGTCCCGATGAAAATCGCAGCAATTCCGAGGATTCGACCCTAGTCACTGTTGAGTTTTTGAACGGGCGTTCGGAGTTTACCGGTAGCCTTCCAGAAGATGTCGCGTTGCAATGGGCTCTAACGACCAGCCTTGTTGCGAAATCTATCACGTCCTGTGGTGACTCACATCACTGCTATCTCCCAGCAGCTAATTTCACACTGAAACCGTAGTCATAGGGGTTGTGGTCTGACCTCAGCGCTATAGGCAGTCATATGCCACTTTCATGCAGTGCATAAGAACGAATGGGAGAAGTCATGAAGAAGGTCATCTTAGCGATTCTGGCTCTAGCAGTTGCACTCTTCTTAGTACTTCCGAATCTCTCCTGGGCTCAGGAAGACGTTTACAAGGCCAAGTGTGCCGGTTGTCACGGCGCCAACGGCAACGGCACCGCGGCTGGTCAAAAAATGGGTGCCAAGCCCTTTTCGTCAGCCGACGTGCAGAAGATGTCAACGACCGAAGTCGTGGACTTCATCGAGAACGGCGGCCCGCAAAAGAAGGCTACTCATGCCTTTGCCGGCAAAGGGGTTGACGCTGCCCAGGCGGCCAAGCTGGCCACTTACGTGAAGGGGTTGAAGTAATTCCCTTCAGTTTTGCCCCCGCTTCACGGCCTGCCGGTGTGAAGCGGGGCTTCCCGACAGCGTCATCGCCCGGCGGCGCCTCCCCCGCGCCGTTCGCCTGCCGAGATGACAATACCCGGCTGCCGTAAGGTCGTTATAGCCGGGATGATGGGCGATCTGGCCGTACCAGCCCGCCGTGGCGGGAGCTTCTCTGGCTATGGCCGGGGAGAGGCTCATGAGCAAAGGAATCCTCTACGATGCAACTAAGTGCATCGGCTGCAAGCAGTGCGAGCAGGCCTGCGCTACCGAAAACGGTCTGCCCTACGACGACAAGATCGCTGCCGAACAGGTAACCTCGGCCCACAAATACACCACCGTCCTCACCAAAGACGACAAGTTCATGCGCAAGCTGTGCATGCACTGCGAGGACCCGGCGTGCGCGTCGGTCTGCCCGGTGGGCGCGCTGAAGAAAACCGCGTTGGGCCCGGTCACCTACGACAAGCATAAATGCATGGGCTGCCGCTACTGCATGGCGGCTTGCCCCTTTGGCGTGCCCAAGTACGAATGGGAGAAGGCGATTCCCGGCGTGCGCAAGTGCATCATGTGCAGCAAGCGGGTCGCGGAAGGGAAGCAGACCGCGTGTGCTGAGGCGTGCCCGGTCGGCGCAACCATCTTCGGTGATCGCGAGGCCTTGCTGGAAGAGGCGAAGAAACGACTGCACGACGATCCGAACACCTATCTGCACCATATCTTCGGAGAGACCGAAGTCGGCGGCACGTCGGTGATGTTGCTGTCGTCGGCGCCCTTCAACACCTTCGGGCTGAAGACCGACCTGACCGAGCGCGCGCTTCCTCTTTATACCTACCAGGTTTTGTCCCGCATTCCTGACTTTATTCCGCTCTTTGGCACCATGCTGGGCGGCATTTACTGGATCACGCATCGCCGTGAAGACGTAGCCGCGGCCGAAGCAGAAGAGAAAGAACATAAAGGCGGTGCGCAATGACCGTTCCCCGCATGAGGTTTACCTTCTGGAAGGCCGTCTTCATTGTCATTATGGTGGCCGGCATCTACTGCACGTTCATCCGCTTCTTCCGCGGGCTCGGCGCATCGACGAATCTGTCTGACCAGTTCCCGTGGGGCCTGTGGATTGGCTTCGACGTGATGTGCGGCGTGATGCTTGCGGCCGGCGGTTTCACCCTGACTGCGGCGGTCGAAATCTTCAACATCAAGCGCTTCCACTCCATCGTGCGCCCGACGATCCTCACGGCATTCCTGGGCTACCTGCTGGTCTGCGCGGCGCTGATGTATGACCTGGGCTTGCCCTGGAACATCTGGCATCCGCTGATCATGCGCAACCCGCATTCGGTGATGTTCGAGGTCGCCTATTGCGTGATGCTCTACACCACAGTGCTGGCGCTGGAATTCTCGCCTATCGTGCTGGAGCACTTCAAGCTGCACAAGGCGCTGAAGATCGTCCGCAGCGTGATGGTGGTGTTCGTCATCCTGGGCGTTCTGCTCTCGACCCTTCACCAGTCGTCGCTGGGCACGCTGTACCTGATCATGCCGAACAAGCTACATCCTTTCTGGTACAGCCCGCTGCTGCCGGTCTTCTTCTTCCTCTCGGCGATTTCCGTCGGGCTGGCGATGACCATTTTCGAGTCATCGATGAGCTCGAAGTACTTCGGCCGCGAGCTCGAGTTGCCCATCCTGCGTGACCTCGGCCGCGTACTGGTGGTCGTGCTCGCACTGTATGGGATTCTGAAGTTAGAAGATTTCTATCATCGCGGCATCCTGAAGCTGGTCTTCGTGCCCAGCTATGAGCAGCGCTTCTTCCTTCTGGAGATCTTCCTATCGGTGCTAATCCCGCTGGGTATGCTGCTTGTCCCGAAAATTCGCGAGAGCGCGCAAGGCTTGTACCTTGCCGCGGTCATCTGTTTGCTCGGATTCGTTACGAATCGCCTGAACGTCGCCATCACGGGAGTGGAGAGCGCGGTCGGCGGACGCTATGCCCCGAAATGGACAGAAACCGTGATCACCGCCATGTTCGTCGCGCTCGGCTTCGCCATCTTCGGCCTGGCGGCGAAGTATCTGCCTATCTTTCCGGAGGAGAAGGCGCACCTTCCGGCACTGCGCAAAGCAGAAGCGGTCGAGGCTGAATTTGCGGTGCCCGCCCATGCCGGCGACTGAAAACTCGAAGGGGGCTCTCCCAACGCGACGGAACGCGTTATCAGGAGAGCCTCTTGCGTCTCGCCCCAATTGGTTCCAGCGGCTCGGATACAGCATCAGCACAAAGTTGATGGTCTCCATCTTCTTCGTGTTGATCATCCTGTTCGGTTCCTTCGGTTACTTCAGCATTCATGACCAACGCAAGCACCTGGAAGATGGTGCCCTGGTAGCGGCCGAGCGGCAGAGCGAGGTGCTGCGGCGTAGTGCTTCGCGCTACATGCTGAACAATGACCGCACCGGGCTTTACGAACTGCTGCTGAACATGGCCGATCAGCCGGAGATGGTGCGCATTCGCATCATGAACCCGCAGGGGGTCATCAGCTATTCAAGTGCGCCAGCGGAAGTTGGTTCCTCGGTGGATAAGAGTGCCGAGGCATGCTACGGTTGCCACGAACAGTCCAAGCCGCTGGCCCGCTTGAATCGCTCGGATCGCTTCCGCATTTATCGGGCCGATGGCTCGCGCGTGTTGGGCGTGATCACACCCATTGAAAACGAACCTGCCTGCTCGAACGCTTCCTGCCACGCTCACCCCGCTAACACGCAAATCCTCGGCGTCCTCGACACGAACATTTCGCTGGCGAAGGTCGACCAGGGGCTCGCGCGGGAGACGCGCGAGATGATTGCTGCGACGGGCGTGGCGCTGCTCGCCGTCGTATTTCTCTGTGGATGGTTCATCTGGACGGTGGTTCGCAATCCCCTGCGCGAACTGAAGGCTGGAACCGAGCGCATCGCCAGCGGCGACCTGGGCCATCAGATTTTGGTCCGTTCGCATGACGAGGCCGGTGAGCTGGCGCAGTCGTTCAACGATATGAGTAACCGGCTCCAGGTGGCGCAGGCCGAGATTACCGCCTGGGCACACACGCTGGAAGAGCGAGTCGATGAGAAAACGCGCGAGCTGAAGCAAGCGCATCAGCGCATGCTGCACGTGGAGAAGATGGCCACCATCGGCAAGATGGCCGCGGTCGTCGCACACGAGATCAACAATCCGCTCTCGGGCATCCTGACCTACTCACGGCTGGTGAAACGCTGGATCGAGAAAAACACCCAGCCGTCGCCGAAGCAGGAAGAGATGCGCGGTTCGCTCGATCTCGTAGCCAGCGAAAGCAAACGTTGCGGAGACCTGGTCCAGAACCTGCTGAGCTTCTCGCGGGTGTCGCCCATGAACCTGGCATGGTGCGACCTCAACCAGGTGGTCGAACGCTGCATACGCCTGGTGCAGCACAAGCTGGAGATGGCGGGCATTCAGCTCAACCTTGACTTGGCCGCGGAGCTGCCGCCGGCACACTGTGACCCGGCGCAGATCGAGCAGGTGGTGCTTGCGATGGTGATTAATGCCATCGACGCCATGCCCCAGGAAGGAAACCTGTGGATCACCACACGAGCGACCGACGACACCATGGAGTTGGTGATTCGCGACGACGGCATTGGCATCCCGGAGGAGCACCTCGCGCACATCTTCGAGCCGTTCTATACGACGAAGGAGTCCGGCGGCTCCGGCCTCGGGCTTGCCATCAGCCAGAACATTGTGGAGCGTCACGGCGGACACATTAGCGTGCACTCCGTGGTAGGAGAAGGAACCACTTTCAAGATCGTGTTGCCCATCGACAACGGTGCGCCGACGGAGATCCACGAAAATCAAACGACGACGGCGGCGAGGTAGAAATATGACACAAGGAAAATTGCTGATCGTAGACGACGAGCTCAGTGTTCGGGATTCCCTGGCGAAATGGTTCGCGGAAGAAGGCTATGACGTGACCACGGCCGAAAGTGCGAATGAGGCGCTCACACGGGTCGCGCAGCAGACCTTCGATGTCGCCCTGGTCGATATCAAGATGCGTGGCACCGACGGCATCGAGCTGCAGCGCCGGCTGCATGAGATCTATCCCGACATGCTGGTCATTATCATGACCGGATATGCGTCGGTGGAGACCGCCGTCGCAGCCTTGAAGAACGGCGCGTATGACTACGTAAATAAGCCGCTCGACCCGGATGAGATTGCGCATCTGGTGGCCAAAGCAATGTCGCATCGGAGAACGCAGCAGGAGAATGCCCGGCTGAAGGAAACGGTGGCCGAGATCGCGCGCCCCTCGGACATCATCGGGCAAGGCGCAGCGATGAAGCGCATCTTCGACGCCATCGAAACCGTCGCTCCCACTGACGCTACCGTCCTCGTGACCGGCGAAAGCGGAACCGGCAAGGAGCTGGTAGCGCGCGCCATTCATGCGGCCAGCGCACGACGATTTCATCCCCTGGTCGTCATCCACTGCGGAGCGTTAACGGAAACTCTGCTGGAAAGCGAACTGTTCGGCCACGAGAAAGGCGCGTTCACCGGCGCGCAATATCGCAAGAAAGGTAAGTTCGAAATCGCCGAGGGGGGCACGGTGTTTCTCGACGAAATCGGCGACATCAGCCTGAAGACCCAGACCGACCTGCTGCGCGTGTTGCAAGAGCGAGAGATCGTGCGTGTCGGAGGCAACCAGACCATCAAAGTCGACTTTCGCGTCGTGGCCGCAACCAACAAGAACCTTGAGCAACTCATCGAGGAAGGTAAGTTCCGTCCCGACCTCTACTATCGCCTGAACGTGTTCCACATCGAGCTGCCCGCATTGCGCGAACGGCGCGAAGACATCCCCGCGCTGGTGGACCATTTTATTCGCAAGTTTTCCAGCGAGATGGGCAAGCGCATCACGCGAATCTCGCCCGCCGCGATGAATGCCTTACAGCAATACGCATGGCCGGGCAACGTGCGTGAACTGGAGAATGCAGTCGAGCGCGCGATGGTGGTGGCGCAGGAGCCGGAGCTGCGCGAATCAGACTTCACGTTGAAGGCAAAGAACGGCACGCCGCCGGACACGGGCGGCTCGCGCAGCCTGGAAGAGATGGAACGCGCGCACATCCTGCGGGTGCTGGACGAGTGTGGCGGCCACCAAACTCGTACCGCAGAGGTGCTGGGCATTGATCGCGTCACACTGCACCATAAGTTGAAGAAGTACGGGTGGAACCGGAAAGAGAAAGAGTTAGTAACC
>Ga0335077_10013030_pt1 | contig 10402 bp, 9 predicted proteins | sample Lox_Sample_31_FD_207151 | JGI IMG/M metagenome (GOLD analysis project Ga0335077, IMG submission 207151) | Soil microbial communities from Loxahatchee National Wildlife Refuge, Florida, United States - Lox_Sample_3.1 | ecosystem: Environmental > Terrestrial > Soil > Wetlands | place: USA: Florida...
CGATCCGAACCCGCTTGGCAACACTGTAGAAGTAGGCGCTGGTGGGTCTGTCGAGGCGGAGGCGCGCCGAAGCGATCCTTCGGTTGTCGATCGTGGCGGTAACATCACCCGCCTCATTTAGGCGCGCCACGAGCTCGAAACCGCGGTCGTAAAACACCTCGACAACGTGGTCGAGCCGATCAGCTGGATGTGCAATCACGAAATCGAAGTCACGGGTGACGCGAAGTGAGCCCATGATAACCAGGGCCATCCCGCCCACGAGTACGGGCTGGAACCCGATGTCGCGAAGCTGACGAATAGTGTCAGCGACAAGAGGGAGTTGTTCGCTATCGGCCATGCCGGTAGATGCCCGGAAGAGGTCCGCGGCAGGTCCGGACCCTGGCGATACGCGTGGGGCCACCCCGCAGAATGGCAGCGGTTTCCGCGTACGCAAGGTTTTCGGCAATGCGGCGTGCCGCCGTGAGGGAGAAACCCCTCGCGCTGGCGCCCAGCCGCGCGATTCGCGACCGCTCTGGCGCCGAAAGTTGAGCGGCCCGCGCGCGGCCGCCGCGGCGCCCCAGGGCTCGTGCCATGTCGTTGAGGGTCATAGTGTCTCAATTTTACTTAGCGCTAAGCTAAATTTCAACACCCTAATTGCGCTGAGCTCGGAAGAGCCACCGTCGTACCGGGGCCGACACCGGTGTCTCGTTCCCGCTGGCTCTAGGAAAGCGTGAAGTGTATGCCTTCCGCGTAAGGAGTCTTCTGACTCTAGGCTGAAATCTCGAAACGGGACAAAGATGCACTGCGTTGTATCGGTCAAGAATCTCCGATCAAGATATCTAGCTCTTGCCCCACGGTCAACGTACCGATAGCTGTGCCGCTGCCGGCAGTGCATCCGTTCCTGTGACGTTGCATCGTGTCAACCACTCTAAGGAAAACTATCTGGCTTAATGCTGGGTCTCTGAGATACACGATGCTGACTCTGGATCAACATAGCGGGGTTCGAATCCCTGGGGGGCACCAAGTCTCCGTGCATTTGCTTATTCCACTTATTAACCTTATCTAACCCCATTGACGATCAATAGGCAGCGGGCTGGGGACTCGGATTAAGGTGGCACTCTAACCAAGGTGGCACTCTAAGCAACGGAGCTACGCGCCTTCCCTACGCAGCTTCGGCAATCATTTCCGAGAGTTCACCGCATGACCGTGCCGCGTTGAACTCTTGCTCCCGCCATCTGGGCCAAATGGGCTTTCACCGATGACGACGCGCTCGGCCACATTCACAGGATTTATCATCTGCGACCGCGCGTTGTGGCGAGCTGCTACGAATTTCTGACAAGGATCGATGCTTATATTTCTGGCTTGACAGGCATTCCAGGGTGCGGTACAGCTTGGGTCCGGCTGGACGCAGATCCATGATCGTTCCCCGGGCGCTCGGATACAGCTCCCATTCCCTGTAGCTTCAACCCACGACCGTGAGATCCTCGACGAGCCGCAGCGATTACGCGGCCGCCGTGCGCTCTGCCAATTATGCCAGCTCATCGCGCGACGCCCTGAAGAAACACAATACTGAGGGGATAGCGTTCCCCGAAAACGTGATCAATTATCCAGCATGTTCGCAGGCCTACCAATCGGATTGAGGTTGCTTTGACCGAGGAACCAATATCAACGGGCGAGGTTTGAAGATAGCATCCATGTGTAAGGTATAACTGCCTTACCGTCCAGCGGGGGGGAGGGCGCAAGCACCACCCGAGGGAGTCCGCTGTGAGTACATTACTCCCAGCTTGACTTGCAGCCCGTGGTGTGGTATTACATTTTTTAATATGTAATGGAGGAATATGGAATCTGCGATCACCATCAAGGGCCAAGCCACCATCCCGAAACCCATTCGCGAACATCTCGGGCTGCAGCCAGGTGATCGGGTAAAATTCTTCGTGCATCCCGACGGCAGTGTAGTTTTGTTGCCGAAACGCCCAGCTTCGGCGGTACGTGGTACGGTCAAATCCCGGAGCCGGCAGCCTGTGACCACCGAGCAAATGACCATAGCGGCTGCCGAGGGTGCTTTGAGTCGACATTCGCGACGACGACATCGATGATCGGACTCGATACCAACATCCTGATACGGTATCTCACCCAGGACGACCCGCTACAGTCAGTCAAGGCGACCGATATTTTTGAACGACGTTTGACACCGAAGAATCCTGGGTTTGTCAGCATCGTAGCAATGCTCGAGACCGTATGGGTTCTGGATCGCTCTTATGGCTTAACCGCTCAAGACATCGCCACTGTTGTCGAACGCCTGCTGCAGGTTGAGGTCCTCACGATCGAAAACGAGCAGGAAGTCTTCACTGCCATGGTTGCGCTGAAACGGGGTCGTGGATCATTTGCGGACGCGCTGATCGCAGAGCTTGGAGCGCGGGCTGGATGTACGCGCACGTTGACGTTCGACCAAAAGGCAGCACGGCTTCGCGGCTTCGAACTCGTGTAATTGATCCCGGACTGGGCTGGAGCATGCGGCTGAAAAACGCCGCCGCGTGCCCGAATCAGAGCGCTGAATCGTAACGGGTAAGTCCAACGGAATGGAAAGAAAAATTGCGTGCTTCCCTGTCTATCGGCGGGTCACTGTGTAAGAGCTATTCCTTCCGCTCCAATGAGCTTGGCGTTCAGCGAGCCGCCAATAAATATCATCTCCTCGAGAGCGGCATTTATGTCGGCAAGTTTCAGTCCGCCATCACTTCCATTTTGGATATGAAACTGGGCTACCCTTCGCATAAGCTCTTTGATGAACGCGGCACTGGCCTTGTCGGTTTTCCTGACAATCTCCTCCACGACATCCTCATCCAAGGGGAGTCCACAGGCGTAGAGACGTACAAGCAACCGTCGTCCGTTGGCGTCAGGCAGCGGGAATTCGATTGCCTGGTCGATACGTCCTGGTCTGGAAGCAAGTGCCCTTTCCAAATTCTCGGGACGATTTATAGTAAGAATAAACAACACTGCGGCGTCCTCACGCAGGCCATCCATTTCGTTCAACAGGCGGTTCAGAAGACTTTCGTCGTGGGTTCCGTACATGGTTCCTCGGTCGCGTGCGATCAGATCAACGTCTTCAATCACGATCATGGCGGGCTGCAAGAAACGGGCCAGTTGGAAGTAGTGCTCTAAGAATCCGACTTGCTCTGCCGTAACCAACAGTGTGGTGTGATCTGGCAGTTGACCGGCCAGATAGTGAATCGTGTGAGTCTTCCCCGTTCCCGGTGGCCCATAAAAAAGGAGACCTTTCTTGATCGGCAGCCCGAGCTTCCTGAGCTGCTCACGGTGACGAACAAATTGCCCGATATTCCGATCAAGAAGTAGGAGTGTCTTGTCCGGTAGGATCACTTCATCGCGCCGTACATTGCGCAGTTTATGGACGCGTAACGGGCTATGCTTTCCAGAATGGCCTCCGGAAGGTTCAAACGAAATCACTTTTCCTCGGTAGGAAGCAGTCTGCCGTATCATATCCTCGAGTTCATCGAAAAATCGCCGAGACAGGTGCAAACCCGCCTCTCCCGTGGGCACGGCGATCTCGATACGGGTTCCCGCAGCATGCCCCGCCTGGGGGTGAGCGGGAGTAAGCAGAAGCGCGAAAGGCACTGCCTCTTGTTGGGCGAGCCAAAGTCCCTGTCGCAGGCAGCGAATAGGTAAAATCTCTCCGATCTCGATCTCTTCGTTCTGTAACGGACCTATCAGAACGGGGAAACGTTGACCTCCGAGCAGGTCGGCAATCGTTAAAGCCTGGGGGAGAAACGGAGTATGAACTCCAAACAACTCGGCATCCGGTTGTTTCGAAAAGATTTTGTCCAACGCAAGCTGGATGTCGACCCGAGCGGTCGGCGGGAATGTGCGGCTGGCTATAACCAGTTCCAGCAGAGGTTGCTTTCGGAAATGGCGCTTCAGGAAAGTCTGCACCAACGGAACCGTTGTTTTCTCGGATTTCTTCATTTTGGACTTCCTCTAAATTCGAAATTACGTCACAAAGCCACCGCTGGTCGAGCCAAGACTCGTAGCCTACGCGATCACGTGATCCTTCCCGTCGGTCTAACGTCTCCTCCCTGGAATAACCGGCATCCCAACTCCATCGCTACACTTCCACCCGCGACTCGAACAGGGCGCGACGCAGCCGACATCCGGCCGTGGCCAGCCGTTCGGCAAATTGCGGCCGGATCCCCGAGGCCCGGAACTGCCCGCGCACTTTGCCGCTCTCGTCGATCCCCTGCCGTTCGAACACGAAGATGTCCTGCATGTTGATCATGTCGCCCTCCACGCCGACGATCTCCGAGATGGCGATCACCTTGCGGGTTCCGTCGGAGAGACGCGAAACCTGTACCACTCCGTGGATGGCCGAGGCGATCTGCTGACGCATGGCCCGCTCGGGAAGGTTGAGATTGGCCATGGAGAGCATATTCTCGAGGCGCGCCAGCGCATCGCGCGGGGTGTTCGCGTGCACGGTGGTGAGCGAACCCTCATGCCCGGTGTTCATGGCGTTGAGCATGTCAAAGGCTTCTTCTCCGCGCACCTCGCCCACCACAATGCGATCCGGGCGCATACGCAAACTGTTGATCACCAGCTGCCGCTGACGCACTGCACCTTTGCCCTCGATGTTGGGAGGCCGCGTCTCCAGCCGCACCACGTGCTCCTGCTTCAACTGCAATTCGGCAGCGTCCTCGATGGTCACAATGCGCTCGGAATTGGGAATGTACTGCGAGAGCACGTTGAGCAGCGTCGTCTTGCCGGCTCCCGTCCCTCCGGAGACCACGATGTTCAGCCGTCCTTTGACCATGGCGGAAAGCAATTCGAGCATCGGCTCCATCAGGGTCTTGTTCTCGATCATGTTGCGGGCGGTCAACGGGTCGCGCCCGAAACGGCGGATGGAAAGGCACGGCCCATCGATGGCCAGGGGCGAAATGATGGCGTTTACGCGCGAGCCGTCCGGCAGCCGCGCGTCCACCATGGGGGAGGACTCATCCACTCTTCGCCCGACCCGGGACACAATCCGGTCAATGATTTGCATCAAGTGCGCATCATCTTTGAAGCTGAGGCCAGTAACTTCAATCTTGCCCGCACGTTCCACGAAGACGTGCTTGTGACCGTTTACCAGGATGTCGGAAATCGAGGGGTCTCTGAGCAGCGGCTCGAGCGGTCCCAAGCCAAAGATTTCGTCGAGAATCTCCCGCGATAGACGCTCGCGCTCAGTAAAGCTGAGCGGCACCGCCTCCGCGCTCACCGCGCTGCGGATCAGGACGAGGACCTCCTCCCGGGCTGTGTCGCTGTTGGTGCGGCCGAGTCTCTCCAGGTCCAGTCGGTCCAGAATTTTCCGGTGCAGGTCCGCCTTGATCTTTTGGTACTCGGTTCGCTCGAACGTCGGCAGAGTTGGCACGGGCTGCTCGTCGGCCGCCGCGATGACAACGACCGCCTGTGCCCGGACTTGCGGAGTTGCGCTCGCCCTCGTGTCGGCGATATTCCAAGAGTTATGAACGGGAACGGAGGACTTGCCACCCGTTCGAGAAATCCGTGATGGACGCTCAAGTTCCTTCCAGCTGCGGAGCACCGAGCGCACGTAGTCTGCCTCTTCGGCGGGGTCGGCGCCGGAGGCGCGCTCCTCGGCAAGGACCTCCTCATCAGAGAGCTCAAGGACCGAATCGGCCAGTTGGTTCACCATCTCTTCCGGAATGTTCTCCAGGCGCCTATCGTTCTTTTTCGGATTGGTCACGTCTAGCGCCTCCCCCCATGGTTTCTACCGTCCTTGAGCTTCGGCCACCAACCCCAATCAAACAGGCACAGCCTGATTTGATTGACAGCTCGTTCGTATTCCGATTTCGTGAGCTTGAGCGAATGCATGATTGCAGAAGGTGTCAGGTCTCTGTTCCAGCCCGCAACTACTCGGCCGGCGGTGGAGTCGGTGGGAAATTGTCTTGAGAGCTTATACAGTACCTCGCGCCCACTCAGGCATCGCTCCTGGGATGGATCGTTCGACGCTACGCAGTCAAGCGGAGAAATCCAGTCGCCTTCTGCGTTCTGCGTGACGATTTCTGTTTCCAAGTCAGCCTCCTGCTCATCAAAGTCCCGCTTCCAGTGACTCGAGATACTACGCATAGCCCCAACGAGGTGTGTTACGAGATCCACATTCTGGTTCCAGCGCCTGCCACTGCCGTTGTCCGCGGCACCTTCCAGGGTCGAGAGCTTCGCCTCGCTCAACAGATCCTCCCAGGTACGCCCACAGCCCGCTCGGCCGAGCCCGCGGAATCTCCAGACTGCAAAGTGCTTGAGCCTCAGCAAATCCGAGCGCGTCAATTCCTCGATCGCGCGGTTGACCTCGTCTCCGGTCGCGTCCGTTCCGTCTGGCATCCCGCTTGCCCTGTGCGCCCCCTACTTTACATATGCCCAAAATTTCAAGGTAGTGCACAGAAAATTCTCAGGCCATTGGTCTGTTCTGGACCGGCATTGGGCAACTCGGAAGGGAGGCTCTGTTGAATTTCTCGTCGCACAGCTTGAGGAAAGGCCCGACATGCCTCTGAACGAGGCTGTTTGCTATACATAACTCAGAGAGTTCAGTTGCCCAACCTCATAGACAATGTTCTCAAGCGGAACAAGGTAGGAACCGCTGCTTCGAAATAAGGTAGTGAAGTTTGAGGCGAAGCATCTGGCTTCCACGAGTTTGCGTCCAAGTCCAAAGTTTTTGAGGGTTTTGAGAGAGCAAGCCCTGCGGATTCAATCCCTTAGGTTGACAGCAAAATCCCTCGCTCTCGAATGCTTGAGGCGGTGCTGACTTTAAGGCGAATGCTCGGCGCTGGTGGCCAATAAGAAGGGCCAAGCACGGTGGCAGGCCCCGCTATTGTCTTGCTTGCGGCCCACTGACCGACCGCACCAAAACCGTACCAAAATACCGGCAAAAATGCCGTTATTTCCGACTAGTATCCCTATCTAACGTCTTTATTGTCAACAAGGTGGGTCGTGGCGACGGTGTGAAGGAACCGCTCCAATCCGCTTGGGACAAAAACACCGTTCGCTGTTAATAGCTTACCAGAGACATCGCAGCTCTGCTATTTAATAGTTATTATAGCGTCATTTATATGATATTGTGATACACTAGCAGTGGTTTTGGGAGATCTCGAACATGGGCGCATTGACGCCGTCGGACTCGTTGGCATATCGGGAAGCGACGCGACTGGAGTTCTCCAAACTTGTCGCGGAATTGACGGGAATCTTGGGAAAGAAAATGACGGCCTACATTGCTTCAGTGAAGGACACCAGAGCGGTAGAGCGTTGGATAGCAGGATCAGAAGCCTACAAGGGAGTTGAGGAACGATTGCGGCTCGCCTATCGACTGGCGAAGATGATTAGCGATCACGAAGGGTCGCGGGTCGTTCAGGCTTGGTTTACGGGCTTGAACCCAGAACTAAATGATCGCGTGCCGGTTCGACTTTTGCGAGAAGAGAATTTAGAAAAGGTTGGCCGTGAGCTTCTCGGTGCGGCGCGCGCCTTCCTAGCCGGAGGATAGCGATTTCTTGAAAGTCCCCGGCTTGATCTATCGAGTTGGGAGAATCGATCTGCCGGACATGGCAATCTGAATGTCTCCCCGGCTTTTGCGCCTTGCCCGACGGCATGTTCTCGGTAGCGCAAATGACGGCAATGACCTTCAGCCTGGGCTTGAGCAGAGCGATCGCCCGCATTGCACCTAACATGGCAGCGCCGCCAGCCATCTCTTACTTCATCTTTTCCATGCCGTCCGCCGACCTGATCGAGATGCCTCCAGTATCGAAGGTTTTGAGTCATCGCCGAGGACGTGTTTGCGCGATGATACCCAGTGACCTTCGTGATCCGCTGTGCGGCCTGATAGCGTTGGCGGATTGCCGCGGTCAACTCTCTACGTGTCGTCACCTCAATTTTTCTCCTCATCTCTGTCTTCCAGAGTGTTGCTTCTGCCTCACTCTGGGTAGCATTCTCGATGAGGCAACCACCCACCGCTCAGTAGCAAATATGGTGAGTCAATGCGAAGAGAAAAAATACGTGGCGCCGGACGCCCTCGGCTACTTAACCCCGCAACAGTTCCTGCGGCAAATCTCTCCCCCACAAAAGGAAGGAAAAGTGTCACCATCTAACGGACGAGTACATGTCCTTGACCTTTAGTCAAGTACGTTAGACAATTACCCGCTCGGACTGTTGCATCCTCTTATGCTATAGGGACCCCGCAATACATTTTTAGGTTTTCTGCCACTGGGATTAGGATTTGAACCCCTACGAACAGCATTGTAGTTGTCGCGCCGCACTAACGCATGGCGGGAATGCCGGTGAGGAGATGCCGGACGAGGAGAATAACGTGCGCATGATTAAAATTAGCTTAAGTTTCACCGTGATTCTACTAACGCTTTCCTTCAGCAGCTGCCGCAAGCAACAGTTTGTTGCGGGCGAGAACATCCTCAATATCACAAAGAAGCAGCCCACTGGGTGCACTATAACAATCACAAATCCTCAGGTTCCGGGGAGCACCAAAGATCCAACGGTTCATGCGGGACTGTTCGCAACGACAGTTGAACAGCTAGAAGTTACAGCCGACGGAAATTACCAGATTTCTTTTCCCAAAGGATCACCTTTTCAGACCCCGCCTCCTCTGAATGTTAATGGAAACCGGTCTTTTCCGATAGGCTTCTCCTCAAGGCTCTGTGCCACGGTTTCTCTGACGGGGCAATGCCAGTACAATTTCGATGTCTACGATCCCACCGACCCAACCAAGCCTTGTGACCCGATCGTGCACGTCACACCGTAGGTGTCAAGGCTTAGTTCAAATTTAAGAGCGCGCTTACTCTTGCATCGCTCTTCAAGTGATCGAAATCAGGCGTGTCCCGGATAACATTTCTCGAGAATCCAAGATCAACCGCCTGCGTCAGGAATCTCACCGTGTTCTCGGCATCCCCAAAGCGGTTGAATAAAATGGCAGCTCGGAAGTGCACGTCGGCATCAGTAGGCGCCGCTGTCAATGCACGTTGAAGATTAGCCATTGCCGCTGTCTTGTTGCCGAGCATCGCGTTGTAATCCGCCGAGCATGCCAGAGCGCTGGCGTCACGAGGATTTATTTCTATTTTCGCATTGGCTAACTCAATCGCCTTTTCGTATGCGTGTACAGCCTCGGACTTTCTGGAGGGCATTTGGTAGAGCGCATCTCCCAAATTTCCCCAGTTCGCCCAATCCTTATCGTCAAGTCTGAGCCCCTCCTCAAAAGTCCGAGCGGCACTTTCAAACTCGTGTAACAAAAAGTACGAAGTGCCGAGGTTCCCGTACGATTCGAAGTCCGGACGTAATCCGATCGACATTTTGAGCGCGGCTATGGAATCGGAATAGCGCCCAAGCAAGAGCTCCATAGCTCCCAGATTTGAATAGCCTCGATAATTCTCAGGCGCAAGGTACGTGACCTTACGGAACATCTCTGCAGCATCGGCATATCGTGCCTGAGTGTAGTAGAAAGCTCCTAGACGGCTGTACCCGCCCCAGTAGTTTGGCCGCAAGGCTATCGCACTTCGGTAGGCTTGTTCGGCAGCTCCTGTGTTCCCTAATTTTTGATAAGCATTCGCCAGCCCGGCAAGCGCCTCTTCGCTCTTCTTGTTCAAATCGAGTGAGTGTTGGAATTCTTTGACCGCAGTCTCATACTCGCCTGTACCGAGGTAGAAGTGACCCAAGCACGTATGCGCGTCGGCCAGAGCAGGCGCTATTGCGAGCGCTTGTTGGCAACTGGTCCGCGCTTTTTCGAGCCATTCCTTCGCCTCATTCCGTTGCTCAAAATTTGTCGCGTAGGCCGCACCTAGACCGGCATAAGCCGGCGCGTACTTCTCATCGACCTGCACTGCCCGCTCAAATTCAGTGATCGCGCGATCGATGTTTTCTGGTTTTTCATACTCTTGCAAATATCCCCGGCCACGTAAATAGAAGTCGTATGCGGTTGGTTGCGTATCCTGTCGGGCATCGAGCAAATGCCTTTGTTCAGGTCTAATCACTACAGCCAGCATCTCGAGCAATTCATTTACAAATCGGTCCTGAAGATTGAAGATTTCATCGGCCTGTCCGGTAATCGTTCGTGCGGCAATTTGGCGGCGCGTCTTCGAATCCACGATGCTACAAGTGATTCGGATCAATTCTCCAGACTGCTGTACGCTGCCTTCCAGTACGAGATCGGTGCCGAATTCGCGTCGTGCCTGTTCAGCATTCTTGACCCCTCCAGCGATCAGTTCTCGAGCAGATACCAATTGCATGCGGCCGGCATCACTCGCTTGCACGAGCTTAGCAGTCACAGTTTCAGTGAGGCCCAGTCCCAGCGCACTGGTGGCAGGGTCGTTGTCCACTGACTCGAAGGGCATTACTGCTACGATTCTGTCATGAACTGGCTGAACCGCTTTGA
>Ga0335077_10013032_pt1 | contig 10401 bp, 11 predicted proteins | sample Lox_Sample_31_FD_207151 | JGI IMG/M metagenome (GOLD analysis project Ga0335077, IMG submission 207151) | Soil microbial communities from Loxahatchee National Wildlife Refuge, Florida, United States - Lox_Sample_3.1 | ecosystem: Environmental > Terrestrial > Soil > Wetlands | place: USA...
ACGGGGTCCAAATGGGGTCTAAATTTTTTTGGAACTTGTCCCCGCGCGGCGCTTGACCGGCGCTTGCCGGGGTCGTTCGGCCGCCTCGCGGTCAGGCGCGACGGCGCAGCGGGAGGGGAGTCGGCGCGGCCGGCGTAGCGACCGTGCTCTTGGCCTCGAGCTCCCGCAGCCAAGCCTCGACGGCGGGCTCGCGGAAGCGCCGGTATCGGCCGAGGCGGATGTGCGGGATCAGGCCGGCGCGGGCCTGGGCCCAGACCCAGTCGGTTCTCATGCTTGAGCACCGCGTCGCGTCCCGCGTAGGGCCGGTAGACGACGGGGCTGCGGAACACAGCATCCTCGCGAAACAGTTCGGTTGCGCCGGCGATTTCGCCGGCCTCGACGGCAGTGCGGAAGCGGTCGGAGAGCATGACGGAGGAGGCTAGCGGCGGCGGACCGGCGCGACGGCGGGACTATCGCGAACGATCAACTGGCGCCCGGAGCCGTCCCGGATTCCTCGCATAGGAAGACGCGTGATGTCGTCGACGAGATGCGCGTCTAAACACGAAGGCGGGTCTGCGGCCGATTTGAGACCGGGCCGAGCTTGCTGCTGGCGCGGCCGTTGCCGCCGCCGGCGCCGTACCCGCGGCCGGCGCCATTCTCGTCCTCGCCGTCCAGCTGACGGACGCTCGACCGCCGGCCAGAAGAGACGGAGCTGCTGGCCGTCACCGAGTTGCGACGGACGCCGGTGCGCTCTTCGATCCTGATCCCGGTACCGGGCGATGCAGACGGGAAGCTTGGGTCGTGTTCGCGCCGCTAACGAGAGAAGTCGTCCAGCATCTTCAAGGCCGTTTCCGCGCCGTGATCGAGAAGCCGATCGGAGAGGTCGCGGTCGGTCAGTGCCCTGGCGAGCTGCAGGGTGCCGACCATCAGTCCGAGGACCGTGAGCGCGTGGGTCCGAGCGGCCTCGAGATCGGTCGGGTCCAGGCGCGAGCCGATGTCGTCGATTTCTGCCATCAGTTCGTCGGTGAAGACCTGTCGGGTTGCGGCAGGACGGCGAGCGATCTCGTCGAGCAGCGCAGCAGACGGGCAGCCGTCGGCGGCCTGGTCGCGGTGTTGAGGAGAGAGGTAGGAGCGGATGAACGCCTCGAGTCCCGCCCGATCTGCGGGCTGCGAGTCGAGGCTTTGGCGTTGGACACGCAGCTGATCGGCGAGGACGTTCGCCACAAGATCCTCCTTGGAGGCGAAGTGCGCGTAGAAGGCGCCGTTGGTCAGGCCGGCGTCGGACATCACGGCCGCCACGCCAGCGCCATCGATGCCGTCCTGCTTGAAGCGCCGCCCGGCCGCTTCGAGGATGCGCTGTCTCGTGGCCTGCTTCTGGTCCTTGCCGTATCGCATCCGAACCTCTCTCGTCGAACTGGTCTCGGTCATGCCGTGGGCCCCTGCCACGCGCGGTCTGACCCCTCGGCCGTCAATCCTGGGCCGCACACGACTCGCCATTGCATTATAACCGTACTATGATATTATGGTCGTAATTCCATCAAGGCAAGGAGCGGACCATGGCAGCCAAGACAGACCGAGTAGCGCTTGTGACGGGAGCATCGTCCGGAATCGGGGAGGCCGCCGCACGCGCACTCGTCGGTGCTGGGTTCACCGTGTACGGGACGAGCCGCAGAGCGACCCCCGGCGAGAAGCGCGGGGACGTGGTGTTCCTGCCACTCGACGTCACCGACGACGAGTCGGTTGCCGCCGCGGTGCGCGAGGTGCTCCACCGCTCCGGTCGCATCGACGTGCTGGTCAACAACGCCGGTCTCGGTATCGCCGGCGCCGCCGAGGAGAGCTCCGTAGAGCAGGCCCGCACGCTGTTTGAGACCAACGTCTTCGGCTCGATCCGCATGACCCGCGCCGTACTGCCGCAGATGCGCGAGCAGCGCAGCGGAAGGATCATCAACGTCAGCTCGATCGTTGGTCTCATCCCCGTCCCATACATGGCGTTGTACGCGTCGAGCAAGCACGCCCTCGAGGGCTACTCCGAGTCGGTCGACCACGAGGTGCGCGAGCACGGAGTCCGCGTCCTGCTGGTCGAGCCCGGGTTCACCAAGACCTCCTTCGACGCGAATCTCGCTGCCGCGGACACACCGCTTCCGATCTACGCCCAACGACGCAAGAACGTCGACGCCGGGCTTGCCGATGCCCTGAAGGCAGGCGACGCACCATCGATCGTCGGCCACGCCATCGTCGCCGCCGCCACCGACGAACGCCCGAAGCTCAGGTACCCCGCCGGCAAGACCGCCCGCCGCGTAAGCAAGGCGCGCCGCTACGCGCCTGCCACCGTCTTCGACAAGCAGATTCGCAAGCTCAACCAACTGCCCGCCTGACCGGGATGCACCAGGCCCGGGATACCCGCGCGGAAGTGAAAGCGCGTGGCGGCCGGTGCGTCGCCGCGCACCTCCCATTCGCCAGAGGCACAACGCGTCGCCCTGGGTTCCGGGTCGTAATTACGAGCGAGTCTCACACCGCCGAGCGCAGACTCGGTGGCTGCGGTAGTCCGGGGATCAGCCTCGCTCCAGGGGGTAGTGGCGGGACCGGGGGCACGAGCTCGCCGACGACGTCCAGGAACGCCCTGGCAGCCGCAGAATGGAGCGGCGGGAGGTGCATGAGGAAGGCGCTGCGATACATCGGCGGGCTAAGGTGGCAAGCGACGGCACCGGAGCGCTCCGCCAGCCTGGCGACCGGCGCCGTGAGCAGCGCTGCGCCGAGGCCTGCGAGCACGAGCGGCACGGTGGCGATCCGGTGCGTCGTCTCGACGAGGATGCGCGACGTCATGCCGGCTTCCCTGACGATCCGGACCACAGGCGCGTGCTCGACGGTGGCGCCGGCGACTAGGTTGATGTCGCCGAGCGCGGACACCGGCACTACGGGGCCGAGATCCGGCGAGCCGGGCGGCAGCAAGATCAGCACCTCTTCGTCGGGCAGTCGCATGACGCTGAGACCTGGATCGGTTGGGGGCGACATGTCCAGGCCGATCTCGGCCTCGCCGGCGTGGAGAGTGCTTGCGATGTCCGAAGAGCCCGGGTCGGTGATCCGGATCGCTACCTCGGGGTATCGCTCGTGAAACGGCGCCAGTAGCTGCGGAAGCGGATCGGCGGCCAGGTGCGGCTGGGTGACGATATCTACTCGCCCGCTTCGGAGGCCGGAAACGTTGAGGACGGCGTCGCGAGCCTCCTCGAAATCGCGCAGCGTGCGACGTGCGGGTCCCACGAGCGCCTCCCCGGCGGCTGTCAGCCGGGCGCCGCGTTTGACGCGATAGAACAGCTTTACGCCGAGTTCGCGCTCCAGGCCCTGGAGGGACTGGCTCAGTGACGGCTGGGCCACGTGCAGCGCGGCGGCGGCGTTGGTGAACGTCCCGTGGTCTGCGACCGCGAGGAAGTACTGCAACCCGCGCCGGTCCATAGGCGCAGCCTATCGTGATCTTCGGATGTCCGTCTTTGATCTTAGTTCAATTCAGGCGTAAAACTGGACTTGCGTTTACCTACTTGTGACGAGGAGGAGAGAAAGTTGATGAGTTCGGTTCATCTGGCCAGGCGATTGTTGCTCGCGGCGGCCACTGCCGGGATGGCGGTCGCGGTCGCTGCTTGCGGGAGTTCGAGCGGCGGCGGTTCGAGCAGCGCGACCCTTGCTGCGTCCACCGGGAACGGCGGCAAGTTGACGAAGGTCTCGGTCCAAACATTCCCGCTGACGATGTTGAACATGCCGCTCGAGGTCGCGCAGCAGCAGGGGTTCTTCAAGAAGAACGGTCTTGATGTGACGGTCACCCCGGGCACCGCCGGCCCGGCCATGGTCGCGGCGGTGGCGTCGGGGCAAGTTGATGCCGTCGGCATCCCGATGTTCGTCGGGCTGCAGTCGCTGCAGGCGGGCGCCAACCTCAGGGCACTTGTCGGGCTAGTCGGCGGCGGCGGGAGCGTGGTGTTCGTCAGCAGCCGAGTCCCGGCAAGCACCGTACCCTACCCGGCCTCGGCGAAGGTGCTCCAGGGACGCACGTTGGCCATTTCTGCGCCGGGTGGATTCTCTGACCGGATGCTGAGGTACTTCCTGGGCAAGGCGGGTGTCTTGGCGAGTTATGCGACCCTGCCGGGCGTGGCGCCCGAGACGGCGGCAATGCGAGCCGGTCGAGTCGACGGCGTCAACTTCGACCTCGCCTCGGTGTACAAGCTCCAGAAGGAAGGCGTCGGACACCTCCTGTGGGACTTCCAAACGACCGGTCCGACGGACCTGCAGGGCGCCAGCACGAACGAGCTGTGGGCGTCGAGTAGCTTCGCGACCCAGCACCCCCAGACAGCGCAGGCGCTCGCGCAGTCGATCGCGCAGGCCGATGCTTGGCTGAAGAACCCCAGCAATCAGGCGCAGGCCGGGAAGTATTTCGCCCAGATCGCGGGGACCCCGGTGACCGGAGCCGCCCTCACCGCGATGATCGCCGCGATGGATCCGGTCGTGGGCCAGAAGGACATCCAGGCCTACATCCCGTTGTTGGGGAGCGGCGCGAAGCCGTTGTCCACCGCCGACGTGGTGGCCCCCACGGCCCCGCAGAACCAGGCCGCCGCGCAGAGACTGGCGAGTGGGGCATGATCGCCGAAACGAAGGCCCCGGAAGCTACTCACAGCGTGATGGACGCTCCCGAACAGCCAACGACGAGAAGGTCCGCCCCGGCGATCAGCGCCAGGCGGCTCCATCACACCTTCCCCGGTCGCGACGGACGGCCGATGTTGGCGGTCAACGACGTTTCGTTGGAGATTCCCTACGGGCAGTTCGTCAGCGTCATCGGCCCGAGCGGGTGCGGCAAGACCACGGTGCTCAACCTGATCGCGGGCCTCGAGCGGATCCAGTCGGGCACGCTGTCGGTGCTCGGCGAGCCGGCGAGGGCGGGGCGTCCGGAGATCTCGGTGGCGTTCGCCCGCGATGCCCTGCTGGCGTGGCGTGATGCCGCCGATAACGTGGCCCTTGCGCTGGAGATGCAAGGCGTGGCTAAGGCGGAGCGCCGCGAGCGCGCCGTCGAGATGCTCAAGGTGGTGGGCCTGGGCGATTACGCGCACGCGTACCGCGGGCAGCTGTCGCAGGGAATGCGCCAGCGGGTCGCGCTCGCCCGCTCGCTGGTGACGCGGCCGAAGCTCCTCTTGCTCGACGAGCCGTTCGCCGCGCTGGATTCGCAGACGCGCGTGCTCGTGCAAGGCGAGCTGCTGCGGCTGCTGGATGCCCAGGCAGAGCCGGTCACCACGCTGATGGTGACGCATGACCTGGCGGAGGCGATCGCCCTGTCGGACGTGATCATCCTGATGTCGCGCCGGCCGGGAACCATCCGCCAGGTGTATCGCGTCGATATCCCGCGCCCGCGCGACGCCGTCGCCCTGCGGGCCAACCACCACTTCCACGAGTTACACGAGCAGATCTGGCAGACCCTCGCCAAGGAGGTTCAGGGCGCATGAGCACTGTCAATGAATTTGTCGACCACGAGGCGATCGCACCGCCCGCTCGCCGCGGCGCGTGGCGGGCGGCGTGGCGCTCGCCGGTTGCGATCCGGCTGCTGATCATCGCGGTGATCCTGGGCGCGTGGCAGCTGAGCGCTGCGATGCACTGGGTCGACCCGTTGTTCACGAGTCGGCCGACACAGGTGGCGAGCTCGCTGTGGAAGATCGTGCCCACGTCGCAAATGGTCAAGGACGTTGGCTACACACTTGCCGAGGTCGCGATCGGCTATACGATCGGAGTGGCGCTTGGCGTCATCGTCGGCTTCGTGCTCGGCACTTCAAAGCTGATGCGAGACGCATGCCAGCCCGTACTCAACGCCCTCAACTCGGTGCCCCGGATCGCGCTGGTGCCACTGTTCGTGGCGTGGTTCGGGCTCGGCATGACGCCGCGCGTCGTGATGGCCGTCACGGTGGTCGTGTTCGTGATGGTGACCGCGATGGTGACGGCGCTGTCGCAGCCGGACCGTGACTCTGCGATGCTCGCGCGGAGCCTGGGGGCGTCGCGGTGGCAGACGCTAGTCAAGTTCCAGCTGCCGCGCGCGACTCCGGTGATCGTGTCGGGCCTCGAGCTGTCGCTTATCTATGCCTTCCTGGGCGTGATCGCGGCGGAGATCGTGTCGGGCAGCAACGGCTTGGGGTCACGCATGACCGAGTACGCGAACCTGTTTCAGGCGGGCAACTTCTTCGCGGTCCTGGTTGTTCTCACGGCGATTACGACGCTTCTGACCGTGGGCATCCGACGGGTCGAGCGGCGCTTGCTCCGCTGGCACGAGTTCGAGGCGGACTCGTGAGTAATCCGACCCGCACGCAGCGGATGCGCGGCGCACGTCCGAATGTGGTGATGGTCGTGCTCGATGACTGTGGCTTTGCGCAGCTGGGGTGCTTCGGCGCGGAGATGCGGACTCCTAACGTCGACGGGCTGGCCGCTGAGGGCCTGCGGTTCAACGCGTTCCATGTCACGGCGCTGTGCTCGCCCACACGAGCGTGCCTGCTAACGGGGCGTAACCACCACGCGATCGGGATGGGTCTATTCCCCGAGGTACCCGGGGCGTCTCCAGGGTACTCGGGGCGTCTACCCGACGACGTGCCGACCCTTCCGCGGGCGTTGCGGGACGTCGGCTACAGCACGTTCGCGGTCGGCAAGTGGCATCTGACGCCGCTGCGTGAGCGCAGCGCCGCCGGGCCGTTCACGCGGTGGCCGCTCGGCTTGGGGTTCGAGCGCTACTACGGCTTCCTCGGCGCCGAGGCGAACCAGTGGTCCCCGTCGCTGGTCGCTGATAACCACTCGATCCCGTCCCCGACAAACGTCGGGGACGGCTATCACCTGAGCGAAGACCTAGCGGATCAGGCGATCAAGCTGATCCGCGATCAGCACCAGGCCAGTCCGGACCGGCCGTTCTTCCTGTACTTCGCGCCGGCCGCACCGCACGCACCGCACCACGTGGCGCCGGGGTGGAGCGACCGGTACCGGGGACTGTTCGACGACGGGTGGGAGGCCATGCGCGAGCGGGTCTTCGCCCGCCAAATGGAGCAGGGCGTAGTGCCGTCCGGAACGCAGCTGACGCCGCGCCCGTCGTGGGTCACCGCCTGGGACGCGCTCTCCGACGATGAGCGTGCTCTGTACGCGCGCATGCACGAGGTGTATGCCGGCGTGATGTCGCATGTCGACGCCCAGGTCGGCCGCATCGTGGAGGCGGTGGAGGAGCTCGGCCTCGGCGATGACACGGTGATCATGGTGCTGTCGGACAATGGCGCGAGCGCCGAGGGAGGCCCGCACGGGACGCTCAACGAGTACGCGTTCACGCTCGGGTCAAGCGAAACCGTCAGCGACATGGTCGAGCAGCGCGAGCAGCTCGGCAGCAACCACTTCTACAACCATTACTCGTGGGGTTGGGCGTGGGCGGGCAACACCCCGTTCCGCCTGTGGAAGCGCTACACGTGGCTGGGCGGCACGCGCACACCACTGGTCGTGCGTTGGCCGAATGGCATCGAGTCGCGTGGAGCAGTACGACCGCAGTTCTGCCACGCGGTCGACCTGATGCCGACGATCCTCGAGCTCGCCGGCGTCAACACGCGCGACCGGCTCGACGGCACGAGCCTGGTCCCGGCGTTCGAGGACGCGGAGTTCGACGAGCCACGGACGCAGTATTTCGAGATCCTCGGTTCGCGCTCGGTCTACCGACATGGCTGGAAGGTCACGACCGACCACGTGATCACGGGCGCCGGCCCGGAGAGCGAGCTGCTCGAGGGCAGCCGGGATTACGAGACCGACCACTGGAACCTGTTCGACCTCCGGCGCGATTTCTCGGAGTCGACCGACCTCAGCGCCCAGGAACCGGAGCTGGTCGAGTCGATGATCGACACGTGGTGGGGCGAGGCCGAACGCAACCAGGTGCTGCCGCTCATCGAAGGGTCGTTCGCCGAGATGATCAACGCCGCCCAGGAAGAAGCGGCCGACGGGGAACCACCATATACCTACGTGTACCGTGCCGGCACCTCTCCGGTGCACGAGGATGTGGCCCCGAACCTCGCGGGCGGTTTCTCGCTGACGGCCCACCTCACGGACGGGCGGCCGGAGGACGTCGGCGTGATCTGCGCGCAGGGCGACTGGAACAACGGCTGGGCGCTCTACGTCCAGGACCGCCGCCTGCACTACGCGCTCTGCCGCGTCGGCCAGCTGCACCTAGTGTCCTCGACGGCGCTGGAGGATCCGCTCATGTCGCTGGGCATGTGGTACGAACCGGAGCCGGATGAGGCCGGACACGTCGTGCTGTTCGCGAACGAAACCAGCATCGGCGAGCGGAGAGTCGACGCCCGAGTGCCGCCGTTGTGGCAGTACGGCGGATCGGGTCTATGCATTGGCTACGACGAGGGCCTGCCCGTTACGGCCGCCTACCAGCCGCCGTTCGCGTGGACGGGCGGGCTGGAGCGCCTGGTCATCGAGGTCAACCGATCCGAAGATGCAGTCACCCGCGTTCCCGCCGAGGCGGTGCTCCGTGCCGACTAGCCGCGTGCTCGAGAGCAGCTCTCCGAGGACTGATCCGAAACCGCTCGCCTGCCGAGGAGGCGAACCGGACCGAGCAGGACGTCGCCGACTCGAAGACGTCGGTGAGGAACCCGATCCGCGTTTCACCCTGGCCAACGAGCGGACGTTTCTCGCGTGGACGAGAACGGCGCTGGCGCTGCCGGCGACGGGTCTGGCCGTGGCGCAGCTGCTCAACTCCGTGCCCCGCGCGGCCCGCATGGTCATCAGCGTGCCCTTGATCGTCATGGCCGGCGTCATCGGCGTGATGAGCTACCCGCGCTGGCGGGCACTCGAGCGGGCGCTCAGGCTCAGCCAGCCGCTGCCCTACGCGTCGCCCGCCGCGCCACTCGGTGTGGGGATCGCGCTGGTCGCGGTTGCGGCTGTAGTCGTCCTGGTGACGCGATGACGCGCGACCCGGGCATGCTCTTCGACGTCGGGGCTCAGCTCGAGCGCACGACGCTCGCGTGGACCCGCACGGCGCTGGCGCTCGCGGCGGTCGGTGGGCTGATCGCGCGACTCGCGATTCGCACGGCCGGCGCATCGCTGGGTTACGCGATCGCCGCCGTGGCCCTCGCCCCAGGGGTGACGGCCGCGTTGTCGGCGATCGGGTCCTACGACCGTCGCCACGCCCGGTTGCAAGACGGCGAGCCCGTCGTTTCGCCTCGGCCGCTTATATGCGTGGCGGTGACGCTGGCGCTCGCGTCGGGCGTGTCGCTCGGGATGGTCCTGACATAGGACGGGGCTCTCTGCTTGTTGGAAGCAGCTCAGTCGACCTCTGGAGACATTGAAATGGGGTGGGATTCCGAATTCGACGTGGTCGTGGTGGGCACCGGCGGCGGCGCCCTCACGGCGGCGGTCACCGCGTCATGGCGTGGCCTCAAGACGCTGGTCGTCGAAAAGACGTCCACCTGGGGAGGCACGACCGCCTACTCCGGCGGCGGCGTGTGGATCCCAGCCAATCCGCTCATGATCCAGGACGGCGTCAACGATTCGCTCGACGATGCGCTGCGCTACCTCGACGACATCGTCGGGGAGGTGGGCCCCGCGAGCTCGCCTGAGCGGCGTCGAGCACTCCTGCAGGGGGGTCCCGAGATGATCGCCTTCCTGTCGGGGCTGGGAGTCCGCTGGCAGCGTGTGGTGCGGTATCCCGACTACTATCCCGAGCGCCGTCAACAAGGAAGGCAGGCGGTTCGTCGCGGAGGACGCCTATCACGGTCGGCTTGCCGCGTTCATCATGGAGCAGCCCGACCAAACCGCGTGGCTGATCGTCAACGAGGAGAACTTCGCGTATCCGGAAGCGGGTCACAAGCTCATCGACGGGTGGGAGACGATCGCCCAGATGGAGCGCGACCTCGGCGTGCCCCAAGGGTCACTCGAACGAACGCTCGCCGACTACAACCGGGACGCCAAGGGCCGTGTCGACCGCCGTTTCCATAAGCACGCCGACTACCTCAAGCCGCTCGACATCGGCCCCTGGGCGGCGTTCGACCTCTCGTTCAAAAGATCGCCGTACGTATTCCTGACACTCGGGGGATTGCGGACAAGCCTGAACGGCGAAGCGCTCGACGCCAGTGGCGCGCCACTCGCAGGCCTGTACGCGGTGGGCGCATGCGCGGCCACCTGCCCCGGGACGGAAAGGGCTACGCCAGCGGACTGAGCCTCGCCCCGGGATCGTTCTTCGGTCGCCAAGCCGGACGGCACGCGGCCGATGCCGCGGTCGCATGAGCCCCGGCCAACGTCGCCCGCCGCCGCCCCGAGTCGCGCACACCATTCAAACCGCTCGACCGTCACCCGCCCACCGCTGCGAGTAACCACTACAACCACCGCGACCCACCCGCCATTCAGCCGGTGAGACGATGAGCACGTGCTCTGCGGGGC
>Ga0335077_10013033_pt1 | contig 10401 bp, 2 predicted proteins | sample Lox_Sample_31_FD_207151 | JGI IMG/M metagenome (GOLD analysis project Ga0335077, IMG submission 207151) | Soil microbial communities from Loxahatchee National Wildlife Refuge, Florida, United States - Lox_Sample_3.1 | ecosystem: Environmental > Terrestrial > Soil > Wetlands | place: USA: Florida...
CACGATCACCACGAAAATGCCGACCTGCGTGCCGGCTCCGAAAGTGGCGTGCGCAGCAAGATCGATGGCAAAGAAGAGCGCTGCTGCCAGCAGGTATGCGATCACAGCGGCCACAGCGATGAGCAGCAAGTGTTTGGGCAGAAGGGGCTCGAGCGATTTCTTGGAGGCGCTCAGCCAGCGCATCACCAGCCGCAGCACGGGAGCCAGCACCGCGATCACTCCCGCGACAGCTCCCCCGACCTTCATCGGTATGAACCCTCCCGTCGCAGCAACGGTGCGGGCCCAGGTGTCGAGAAAGACCCAGAATGCCGAGAGCAAGACCAGCAGCAGCGTCCAGCCCAGGTATCGCGTCACCCGGTTGCGGACGACGACGCTCTTCGCCAGGTTCTCCACGTCGTCCGGCAGATACCATCTCCCGAACTCCTGCCACACCCAGGCCAGCAGGAGCACGCCGACTGCCGCGACGGCCCACGGCGAGTACGCGGTGACCATACAGGCAGCGACCGCTCCCCCGAGCAGCACGATCCAAGCGACCAAAGTGAACAACGGATAAGCCCCGCTCGTTCCGCCTTTGGGCGTGAGCCAGAAGCCGAGCGAGCCGGGCACCACCATCACGAGCAATACGGCGACCGGGGCCCACCACCAGGGACTGAGCACGATTCCCAGGTCGTTCAACATCGGCGCCGCCCACAGCGAATCGGACACGAGCCGCAGTGCGGCGAACACGCCTAGCGCCAGCGCGCCAACGCAGAGATGGAGCGCAATCAGATTGCGCCACAGAATGCCGAGGTCGAGATACCACTCGGGGCGGCCGGCCGCCGCCAGGTAGTTGGCGTTGCGGCGCAGCCACCAGATCTCTTCGGAGCTCGTGTCGCCCAGCACCTTCTGGACTCGTCCGGCCTTGTCACCGACCTCTTTGTCGAGGCGCGTGAACAACCTTCCCAGAAATCCCCCGGTGAAGCCTCCGCCGGAAACGGTCGACAGCATGTCGATCGCGCGCAGCTTGTTTTTCTCCGCGAGCGCCTGCAGCACGCCGAGGCAGAATGTCGCGCTGCGGATCCCGCCTCCGGAGAGCGCGAGTCCCACCGTGTCCGGCGGCAGCCGCGCTTCGCCGCTGTCATCGTCCGCGGGAGTCCCACTGCTGCTCTCCACTTTGCACCGCGCGCTGCTCCTGCGCGCCATCACGGCGTGCGCCTCGAGCGACTCGAGCTGGCTCGGATAGTCCTTGGAGTCTGCGATGATGGTGTCCGCCGCCTTTTCCGCAATCATGAAGACCGCCGTACACAGGAAGTACCCGGGGATGTAGGGAAAGACAGACGCGTCCACGACGCGCAGCCCGCTCACGCCGTGCACGCGGAAATGACCGTCGACGACCGCTTTCTTATCGCACAGATCCCCCGCCTTCGGGCGCCAGGGATCGCGGCCGATCCGGCAAGTGCCGCAGGCGTGGTGCCCCCAGGCTTCCTTGCGAATCCAGTCGCGTAGCGCCGCGCTGTCGTCGGACAGGTGGCTTCCGGGTTGAAGCTCGTATCGAAACCGGCTTCCTCGCGAGTCGGTCAGCTGGCGGATATACGTGACACCGTTGACCAGTGCCTGCATGTCGTCCTCGTATCCGTGCGGTCCCTCCTGGAAGGAGTGAAAATTGATCTCGGGCTGGCGAAACGGGTCCGAGGAGCGCAGCCGCACGACGCCGCCCGCATTGGACGTGTACGCCTTGAGAATGACCCAGCTCCACAGGTTGCGCTGTTCCTTCGGAGCACCCTTTCTCGGCTTCAGCAGCTCCTTCGACCAGCCCCAGTAATAGCCCCGAAACGCGGCCGGAAAGCCGATGACGAACAGATCGGGCTCATTGTCGCGGCGGGGCACCTGCGAATCGAGGAAGATGGCCATGGCCGAGCCGTTCGTCGTATACAACCCCTTCCCTTGCAGCCACTGCTTGTACATGGGGTCGTCCTTGTTGCCCGGCTGGAGAGTGACGCCGCGCAAGGTGGCGTACTCGCCCTCGACTTCCGACACCACGCTGATCTCGTAGCGGTCCTGCAGGTTGCACCCCACGCCCGGCAGGTCGATCACGTCGGCGACTTTGTTCTTGTCCGCGTCCTGCAGGCCGTAGATCTGCATGCGTGCGAGCTCGGCTGCGCTGCCGATTCCGCTCAGCATGAGCAGCTGCGGTGTATTGAACGCGCCCCCGCAGACGATGATTTCCCCGCGCGCGAAGTACTGGCGGGGTTTGCCGGCTGCCTGGCGCGGACCGAGGCTCGCCTCATACAGGCGCAGCCCGGGCGCCACTTCCACGCCGTGCGCGCGAGGCGGAGCACCACGGTCACCGTGCTGAAATAGAAGGCGCGTTGCGAAGACGCCCGTCTCGATCACCAGGTGATCGGGGCACTCTTTGGCCGTCTGCAGCAGCCATTCGCGCAGGCCCGTGCGCCGTGTCCCGTCTGTTCCGGTTGGAATGAGCACGACCCGCGCTGAACTCTTTCCACGCTCCTTCTGCAGGTTGGGGTCGAGATATTGCAGCAGCTGCAACCGCACCACTATTCGCTCGAGCATCGACACGAGGAAGCGCCCACGCACGAGCCAGCGGACGATCTGGATCAAGACTTTGCGCAGCGCCGGATCATTGCGCGCGATGGACTTGATCAGATCGGGGCTGATGAAGCTGGTCTTCTGCCAGCCCGATGTTCCGTGCCCCTGCTCGTCCAGCGTCCATCGAGGGTTGATCAACGTGACGAGCTTGCGCCAGCCGGTATAAAAGAACTGGAACGTCTTCTGCAGGAAGTCCTGATAGACCTGGTCGTACAGGCAATCCTCGAGCTTCGCGAAATAGCCCTGCATCGTGTCCGCGCGCCAGCTATCGTCCCCGGTCATCTCCGCAATCGTGTCCCAGTCGCGGTCGTTGGGGCGGACGGCGATCATCGCGTGGTGCGCGGTGCACCCTCCCAGCGCCGAGCAGCGGGGGTATTGAATGCCTCCCTTGCCTGGTTGCCCGTTGGCAGATGGATCGTGCGTTTTGTCGTATTTCTGGTCGCCGCCCTGCAGAGCATCGTCGCAGTAGTGGCGCACCGAAAATTCCCAGCTCATCTCGGGATCTTCGGTCGCGCTGGCATGATAGCCGGGTACCTGGTAGACGTCGCGCCAATGCTTCTTGTCGAACGCTTGGGCGGTCACCGGGTCACCGCCCGATTGCGAGCTCAGTGCTGGATCTGTGCCTGCTTCGATGAGCAGCACGCGCTTCCCCGCGCGAGCCAGGCGTGCTGCGAGCGGCCCGCCTCCCGCGCCGGAGCCGACGACGAGATAGTCGAACGGCGTGCGATCGGGGTCGCTCGCCAGTTCGAGAAGTGTCGCTCGAGAGACAGCGCTGTCAGACACGCGGAACTACCCCTCACCCTGGCCCTCTCCCGCAAGGGGAGAGGGGATTAGTTGGACTGTCTAGCTCCTGCCTCGGCACGCGCAGCGTGACGGGGTGGTTTATTCTCTACAGCGTCTTCAGAAACGCCTTGAGGTCCTTTTTTTCATCGCCCGTCAGGGCGTCGCCGAACCAGTGTCCCCGATCGAGCACGAAGTCCGGGCACTTGCTCGCTCTCAGCAGCGCCATGCCGGCCTCTTCGTCGAACGTGTCCAGGGCGGCTTTTCCCTGCAGCCCGTCCTTGCGCACGCGCAGTATTCCGCGTGCGGCTCCGGACAAAGCATCCACGAGCACACTCGTTGGGGCGGCCGGGTTGATGTTGGCGATCAGGTTCACCGGCGTGCCCTTCGGAATCGGTCCCACCCGCAGATCACCGAGCTTGCCATCCAGAAACATGTGCATCGCGATCGTGCCCACGAAGATCAGGATGCCCACCAAGCCGAGCACGACGCTGGCCCAGATTCGAGCCACGTTGGCCGTCCAGAACCACAGGGCCGCGAACACGAGCGCGACCACCGGCAGCCAAAGCATCCAGTACACACGGTCGACACGCGTCACGATCAGTGCAAGGCCAAGTACTACTGCAATGACAATCAGCGCGAATCCGGCGTGCCGCGGCCTCGGATACCACCAACTGAGAAACCCGAGCAGGACAGCCAGCCCGATTCCTCCCCAGAACGCGAACGACAGAATCGATGGATTCACTACGCCCTCGAGCACCGGGCGGATGAACTTTCCGGGCACGAAAACCCACGTCGCATCGGGCGTGCGGTAGATGTATCCAGGATCATGCTCAGCCAGACCCCCCGCGTCCCCGCGCAGGTCCCCGCTGAGGTGCTGCGGCGGACGCGCCCGCTCGCGCTGGGACAGTAATCGGTCAACCCCGTCGTTGAACGCCGCGACGCGCCCCTCTATCGACGGGTCCTGGTTGAAGATGCCCAGCGAATTATTGTGCAGATAGGGCGCCGTCGCCCACAGCCCGATCAACGATGCGGGACGGTAGTACCCCACGCCTCCCTTCGGCGGCCAGTACTCGTCGTTGTTGCCCCACTCGTCCGGAACAGCGTCCTTCAAGTACGGGTTATAGAAACGCACCGGTCCTACTCGATCGAGATTCTTATACGCCTCGGAGGAGAAGTTGTCCCACATCTGACCTTTCATGGCGTTCGTGCCCATCGCGCGGGCCGAGTTCGTTCCAACCAGAGTAACGGGCACACGGATGTCCGTGGACAGGAAGTTGTCCTCGAAAAACTTGTCATGAGATGGCGTCGGGGCGCCCGCCTTGTTCAGGATCGCGGCCACGTACCTCGCATAGGCGCCACCCTGCTTGAAGAGCTCCCAATCCCTGAAGTCCGTCGGCAGAGTCAGTTCGGAGCTTGTGCTCGATTGACTCTTCGCCCATTCGCGGGAGAACGTCAGCTTGAACTCGTCCGGCTGTTTGCTCGAATGACATATTGCGCAATTTCGCAGGAAGACCGTGCGGCCTCGCAGCGCGGCGGCCTGGTCGATGAATTTGCGGCCCTCGCCTTTTCTTGCGTCGGCCAGCTTCATGGGCGCGGTCATCCCCTGCGATGGCGTCCGCGGCACATTCTGGTAGGTAAAGAACGACCATAGATAAGGGATGCGGTAGTTTTCGGTCGCACGCCAATAGGCCGAGTTGGCGCGCAGCGTCGCTACCGAGAATGGCTGTTGCGGTACGAATCCGAGAAGCGGGTTGTGCAGACGCAGCCATTCCTCCGGGAAAGTGCCGATGTTCAGATAGACGCGGGACAGGGAACCGAACGCCCCTATGCTGTCGGCGCCGTCCAGAAGCACGCGCGGAACATGACGGTCTTTGATGTTGCCGCCCTTCTCTTCCATGCTCTGCGTGAGCAGGTTGGCCCCGCTCTGCGCCTCGGTGGGGTTTTCGTCGGCCCGCTCCAGGCGCGCAGGCACATCGAACACGGCGTTGATGGTGTTGGCGTTGTTGATGTTGTCGGTGCTGATGAGAGATGCGTCGACCGTGCCCGGCTGCTCGCTGGCGAGCAGCCAATACAGGAAATTGTCTTTGTGAGCCAGATTGGAAAAGATGCTGACCGCGTGCCAGTACTGATTGCCGATCGTGCTGGACAGGTTTTCCCATTCCGGGCTCTCGGCGTTGGCCGGCGGATTCAGCGGATGCGGCGCCACATGGCAGAAACCGCAGGTCATCGAGACACGGAACGGGCGCACCAGGTTCGGATCGGCGTTGACTCTGTAGTCGATGTAGTACCGGTCGGCGTTCTTGGTGACGCGCTTCTCCCAATACGCGCGCGCTCTGGCAGCCTGCCTGGTGTCGGCGAAGAAGTCGGGGTTGGGCCACAGCCTGAGGCCGATGACGCCGCTCGGGTAGCCGTAGATCTCCGGGTTCACGCCGTCCTTGGGCAATAGATCGACCACGTCGCAGTACAAGGAGCTGTGCTGCGCGGGGTTGCAGTTCTTGTCTTCGTACGCGGGGGGGTAGGCCGAAGTGTCCGTCGACGCGTTGCCCTTCTGCTTCGACCCGGTCTTCTCTTCTCTCAACCCGGGCAGCACGACCGCCTGTCCGTCGCCCTCGTCGAGATAGAGGCCGATCAGCTCGTGCAGCTTGTGGGAGGGGTCGTTCTGGGCTTTCATGCCCGGCTGATTGATCAGCCCGGCTTCGCTGAAGCGGCGCCCCCGCTTGCGCGAGTCGAGCAGGATCAGGAAATCGACCAGCCCGTAGTTGTTCTCGTCCAGCCAGCCCCAGAAGCCTTCGTTACCGCCACCCCAGAGGATCCACGTGTTTCGGCCTCGAATCGCGTCTCTTCCTTCCTCGGTCACCGTTTTGCCATCGGTGAAGTCGAAGGGTTTGAAACTTCCGGAGCCGTCTGGCACCTGATCCATCGTGCTGAAGGCGTTGCGCGATTCCGCTGGAAACGAATTGTCGGAACGCAGGGGCACGGGCGTGTGCCGCATGGTTTCGCCGCTCTGGGCTTCGTCCTTCGGCGCCTTCGGATCGGCCTCGGTCTGAAATGGCTCCCAGCCGGCGCGCGACAGCGGCTGGGCGCTCGCGCCGGGATACCTCTTTTCGTCGATGCTTTGGTCCGCGCCGAGCGCGGCGAGGCAAGCAGCGACGCCCGCCACGGCCAGCAGCGATCGAGTGCGCGACCAATCAAACCGGCGCTTCCGGTTCGGGCTGTCGAATCTCATGGCGTCCTCCGGAATCGAAGGGTGGGCATGACCGGCCCTCAGCGATGCACGCCGATGCCGAGCAGCGCTCGCGCGTCCTTCAAGTCGGTTGCGTCCCCGCCTTCGTCGAACCAGTCGTACACCGGCGCGAGCATCTCGCGCACCTCGTCGCTGGACTTCTTCAGATATTTGCAGAAACCTGCTGCGCTGCGCAGCTCGAACAGCTTCGCCCCCTGCTTGCGGGCAAGACTGACCGCGGATCGCAGCGCGTCCTCGGCGTCCGCGAGCCGCCCTTGTTTCGCCAGGATCTCGCCCTTCAGACGCAGCAGCTCGGACACGTAGAAATGTTCTCCGGTCTTCTCGCTGATCGCCAGTGCACGGGCGAGGCCGCCGAGCGCGTCGTCGAGGCGGTTCGCGGCGAGCAGCGCCTTGACGAACAGCGAAATGCCGAACGCCTGGTACGCGGTCGCCTCCATCCCCGCATGCGCTTTCATGCCGCTCGCGATCTCCTGCATGCCCTCTTCGCCTCTGCCCATGCCGATCAGCGCTTCGCCGCGGATCACTTGAGAGATGCCGACCCAGGTCGCGAAGCCCTGCTCGCGCGCGAGCTCCAGGGATTCCGTCGCACGCTGGAGCGCGCGCGGCGCATCGCGCTGGATGTGGTGCACGGCCGCGAGATAGCACAGGGAGAAGTTAATCGTGTGCAGGTCGCCCAGCGACTGCGAGTGGCTCAACCCGCTCTCCGCCGCGCGCAGACCACTGTCCAGATAACCCAGGATCGAGAGCGTCAACGCCAGGTAGCACAGCACGGTCGACTTGTGGTCCTGGACGTACAGCACCTGCGTGCTGCGATACAGGGATTCGTCCTCTTCGTAGATCGCCAACGCCTGCTCGAGGTGCTCGCGGGCGGCAGCGAATTCGCCGGTCAGGAACAGCGTCCCGCCGAGCAGGCGATGTCCCATGACGAACGGCGGCCTGGACTCCTGCTGTGCCGCCCGCGACAGGCACTCCTCCGCGAGGGCGCGGCAGGTCTCGAAGTTGGCGCGCGTGATCTCGAACGAGCCCGCGCCCGACAGCACGGAGAAGATCTCGGGCGCATCGCCGAGCTCCCGGCACAGCGACAGCGCCTTCGTGTACGCCGCCCCGCATTCGGTGGCCGAGAACCCGCGATACTCGGCGTAGATGGCGCCGAGCGCCAGGTAAACGCGCAGCTCGCGCCGCATCGTGGCTTTCGCTTTCGGCAGAGTGCCTAGCAGGCTCAAAGCGTGGTCGAGCTGCGAGATCGCTTCGACGAAGCCCGAGCGCTTGGCCGAAAGCTCGGCGGCCTTCACTAGATATTCCACTGCTCTGTCGAAGTCCTGTGCAGCCTCGAAGTGATATGCGGCCACTTCCGGCTGTGCCGTGCCGAGCTGCGGAAGATCCTCTGCAAGGATCCTGGCGATGCGCCCGTGCAGCGCCGTCTGCTCGCGCTTCAGCAAACTCGAGTAGGCTGCGTCGCGCACCAGCGCATGCTTGAACCTGTAGGCGGCGACCGCCGGCGAGCGGGGATGAATCAGAAGCCCCGACTCGACCAGCCGGTCGAGCTGATCCTTAAGGCTCTCCTCGGGCAGGTCCGAAAGCTTCGCCATCAACTCGTACGAAAACTCTCGGCCGATCGCAGCGCCCGTCTGGGCGACTCTCTTCGCCGGCCCGAGGCGGTCGAGCCGGCCCGTGAGCGAGTCGGAGAGCGACGCCGGAATCGCGAAGCGCATCGGCCCGCGCTGCCTCGACGCGGCCGCCTGCGTACGCTGCAGGTCTTCGAGCTCCAACACCTCGCGCGTGAGATCCTCGATGAACAGCGGCACGCCGTCGGTCTGCTCCGCGATCTGGTTCACGGTCGCCTCGGGCATATCCCGCCCGGCGCACACTGCCCCGATCATGTCGATCGAGTCCTTGCGCTTCAGAGGGCGAAGCGGCATGTGCACGAGGTGGGCTCCGCCCTTCCACGGGGGCTTGTACTCGGGGCGAGCGGTGAGGACCGCAAGGATGGGCCGCCCCTGCAATCGCTCGACGATAAGGCCGATCAGCTCCTCCGATGACGGGTCCACCCAGTGGAGATCCTCCGCCACGAGCAGCACGGGACGGCGCGAAGCGAGGCTCTCGAGGGAGCGCGAAAGCATGTCGAAGAGCCGCTGCTTCAGACGCTGCGCGGACATGCGCAACGGCGGATACTTGCTCTCGTAGTCGATCGACAGCAGGCTCGCGATGAGCGGGACAAACTCGTGCGGCTCGTCCGTCCCCTCGGGAATCGCGTGGACCAGCTTCTGCAGCTTCACCTGCTCGTCGTCGCCTTCCGCGAAGCCGGCGGCGTGCGCCACGCGGCGGATGAGCGGCGCAAGCGGGCTGCTCTGCAGATGCGGAGAAAAGTAGTAGCGCAGGCGGGCACAGTTCGGATCGACGATGTCGCTCGCGATCACCTCGGCCATGCGGGACTTGCCCACACCGGCTTCGCCCGAAAGGAACACCGCGCGGCCCTTCCCCGAGCGCACCTCGCCCCACATCTGCCGCAGCTCTTTCAGCTCGGCGCGGCGGTTCACCAGCGGCGTCAGCGCCGACGCGCGCAGGGCGTGGAAGCGGCTTCCAACTTCGCCTTCGCCCAGCACGTGCCAAGCCTGTATGGGGGTGTCGAAGCCCTTGAGCGGGTGCAGGCCAAGGTCCCGGTAATCGAACATTCCTCCGGCCAGGCGGCGCGTCTGCTCGGAGACGACCACCATGCCGGGGCCCGCTACGACCTGCAATCGCGAAGCGAGATTGAGCGCGCTGCCGATCGCGGAAACTTCGTCCCGGCCCGATACCTCCCAGCCGCGCTCGGGCTCGCGCACTCTGTCGGCGGAGAGGTTGCCGATGACGACCGGTCCCGTCGCGATTCCGATATGCACATTCGAGTCGACCGTCTGCGACGCGGCGCGGGCGGCGTCGACGATCGCGAGCGCAGCGCGTATCGCGCGCTCGGCGTCGTCCTCGTGCGCCTGGGGATAGCCGAAGTAGGCGAGCACCCCATCGCCGACGTATTGCGCCACGCTCCCGCCCTGGCTCGCGATCGCTTCCGTGCAGCGCTGCCGGTGGGCCTGAATGACGTCGGCGAGCTCTTCGGCGTCCAGGCGCAGCGAGAGGCCTGTGTACCCCACCAGGTCGCAAAGCATCACGGTGAGCTGGCGCCGCTCGGGTGGATGGACGATTGCGACCATGGCGTGCTTCTGCTCAGGAATCCGGGGTCATTCGAAGCTTGAGGTTGAAGTGATTGTACAAGTACGGGATGCGCGAAGGGTCGAAGCGAGGCCCGATCAGATCGGCTTTGCACTTGGTCAGCAGCGCCGCGAGCGTCGCCTTGATCATGAATCTCGCCAGATTCTGTCCTGCGCACGCCTGTCTTCCCTGGCTGAAGATGTAGACCGGCGCGAGCCCATCGCCAGGCGAGTCGGGAGAAAAGCGGTCGGCGATATCGCCGAATACCTGCGGGTCGCGGTGGTAGCGGCCGGTGAAGATCAAGACCTCCTGCTTGGGCTCGATCTCCACGCCGTTCAGATTGAAACGCTCGAACGCGCGCCGCCAGAGCATCGGCACCGGCGTCCACAGCCGCAGCTGCTCGCGAACGCAGGCATCGAGGAGCTGCAGCCCGTTGATCTTCTCGGCGGTCATCGGTCGAGCTGCGCGAACCACGTCCCGCACGCGCTCCTGGATCTCCGGGTGCGCGGCGATCAATGCCAGCGTGCGGGCCACGTGCAGCTCCAGTGCGTCTTTCAGCACGAATACCCAGAAGGCAAACTGTCGCGGGACGCAGGTGA
>Ga0335077_10013034_pt1 | contig 10400 bp, 11 predicted proteins | sample Lox_Sample_31_FD_207151 | JGI IMG/M metagenome (GOLD analysis project Ga0335077, IMG submission 207151) | Soil microbial communities from Loxahatchee National Wildlife Refuge, Florida, United States - Lox_Sample_3.1 | ecosystem: Environmental > Terrestrial > Soil > Wetlands | place: USA...
CAGGCGCCTAATTCAAGTCGTTCCTGAAAACTCGCATTCCAAGCCACGGAGAGCGTACTTATTTCCCGTGGGCCGGGCCGCCTGCCACTGGCAAAACCGGAAGGACTTATGGTTTGACAAGGAGCGTATATGAAGAAGCTGGCGATCTCTCTGCTGGTTCTCGTCCTGGCGGCGCTGTTCGCGCCTCCGGTTCAGGGTGCGCCGCGCTGCATCACGTTTACTAACTTCTGCGATCGAGTTGAGTTTGATACTGCAAGTAACGATGAAGTCGCCGGGGTGGTGCTATGGGGAAGTTGGGATTGGGAGTGCAGCGGTTCAGGCACGAGCGTTATCGGTAGCGGCGGCCAGCGGTTGGTAGTGGCTACCCGGCCGGTGGACGCGGGCTCCGGATATGTATTCGCCTACTCCACGGCGCTTTACTTTCGCAAGTCAAGCCACCTGTTCGATCTGGCCGCGACCAGCGGTCTGAGTTCCGGCGTCCTATGGTTACAAATCAGCCAGGGCTGGACGCAAACCAACGGTAGCTGCGGATTCCTGCGGGGCGAGAACAGAAAGCCGAGAATGTTGACGGCTCGCTAGAATTACCTGAAAGCGACACGAGGATTAGCCCGCCCAGCGGGAGCCGGTAACTCTAGCTCTCTTCCCCCACCCTCAACACCGCCAGGAAAGCCTCCTGCGGGATGTCGACCCGGCCGATGCGCTTCATGCGCTTCTTGCCCTCCTTCTGTTTCTCAAGCAATTTGCGCTTGCGCGTAATGTCGCCGCCGTAACATTTGGCCAGGACGTTTTTTCGCATAGCCGGAACGGTTTCGCGGGCGATGATTTTGGCTCCGATCGAAGCCTGGATGGCGACCTCGAACATCTGGCGGGGAATGAGTTCTTTCATCTTCGCCGCTAAGGCGCGGCCGCGCTCGTAGGCGAAGTCGCGGTGGACGATGATGGAGAGCGCATCGACCGGGTCACCCGCGACCAGGATGTCGAGCTTTACCATCGGCGATTCCCAATAACCCGCGAGATGGTAATCGAGCGAGGCGTAGCCCCGGGAGACTGTCTTCAGGCGGTCATAAAAGTCGAGCACAATTTCGTTCAGCGGCAGTTCATACTGCAGCATCACGCGGGAAGAGCTGACATATTCGAAGCTCTTTTGCTTGCCGCGCTTCTCTTCCACCAGCTTCAGGATTCCGCCGACATATTCTTCGTTGGTCAGGATGGTGGCGAGAATGACCGGCTCTTCGACCTTGGCGATCTCACTGGGAGAGAGCCATCGTGAAGGATTATCGACTTCGACAACTTCACCGTCGGTCCTGGTGATCCTGAAGCGGACTCCGGGGGCGGTGGTGATGAGGTCAAGATTGAACTCGCGCTCCAGACGTTCCTGGATGATCTCCATGTGGAGCAGGCCGAGAAAGCCGCAGCGAAAACCGAAGCCGAGGGCCACCGAACTTTCGGGCTCAAAGAAGAACGAAGCATCGTTGAGCCGGAGTTTTTCCAAGGCTTCGCGCAGCTGTGTGTGCTCATGGGCGTCGACGGTGTAGAGGCCGGCGAAGACCATGGGCTTGATCTCTTCGAAACCGGGCAAGGCTTCGATGGCAGGATGAGCTTCGTGGGTGATGGTGTCGCCGATCTTGGTATCGCCGACGTTCTTCATGTTGGCCATGAAGAAGCCGACTTCCCCGGCGCGAAGCTCACCGATTTCGACCGGCTTGGGCGTCAACACGCCGAGAGTTTCCACATCGAAGACGCGGCCGTTCGACCAGAGACGGATCTTGTCGCCCTTGCGTAGCGTCCCCTCGAAGACGCGGGTAAGCACGATCACTCCCCGGTAGGGATCAAACCAGGAGTCGAAAATCAGCGCCTGCAGCCGGTTGTCGGGATTTCCCTTGGGCGGGGGAACCCGCTTCACGACGGCTTCGAGAACATCGACAACGCCCTGGCCAGTCTTGGCGCTGATGGGAATGGCGTCGGAGGCGTCGAGGCCGACCGCGCCCTCGATCATTTCCTTCGTGCGCGGAATGTCGGCGCTGGGAAGGTCGATCTTGTTGATGACCGGAATAATTTCCAGGCCGTTGTTGATGGCGATATAGGAATTGGCGAGGGTTTGAGCTTCGACTCCCTGGGAGGCATCGACGACCAGAAGCGCGCCTTCGCAGGAGGCGAGCGAGCGCGAAACTTCGTAAGAAAAATCCACGTGGCCGGGAGTATCGATGAGATTGAGCTGGTAAGTCTGTCCATCTCTAGCCTGGTACATCATGCGGACGGCGTGGGCCTTGATGGTGATGCCGCGCTCGCGTTCCAGGTCCATGGTGTCGAGCACCTGCGCCTGCATCTCGCGCGCGGTGAGGGATCCGGTCAACTCCAGCAGCCGGTCGGCCAGCGTGGATTTGCCGTGGTCGATGTGCGCGATGATGGCGAAATTACGAAGGAGAGCGGAATCCATGGCGAAGCTTAACTCTCGATTCTAACAGGGGGAACCGGATCACTTCCGTTGCCGCGCGGATTTCAGATGGTTGGGACATCGGTGCGGTCAGATCAAAAATATTCAGTTGGCAGTTTCCGGTTCCCGGTCATTGCAGGGCGATTGTTAGAATAAGGGCCCTGATGCTGATTCTCGCTTCTGCCTCTCCACGCCGGCAGGAACTTTTGCGGAATGCCGGGATTCCGTTTGTCGTGCAGGCTACGAATATTCCGGAAGAGCCCCATGATGGTGAGGAGCCACAAGCTTGCGCCGAGCGTTTGGCCCAGGAGAAGGCCGCGGCCGTGTTCCGCGAACGTCAGGACGATCTGGTGCTGGGCGCGGACACGATCGTCGTGGTGGAAGGCACGATGCTGGGAAAGCCCGGCGACGCGGCCGACGCCTTCCGCATGCTGCGGTTGCTCTCGGGAAAGACGCATGCAGTAATTACTGGCGTCTGCCTGATGGGTAAATCCCGCGTTCCCGGTTCCCGATCCCCGATTCTCGCTACCCATACGCGGTCCGCCACCACCCGGGTACAGATGGAGCCCATCAGTGATTCCGAGATCCAGGATTACATCGCTACTGGCGAACCCATGGACAAGGCTGGAGCCTATGCGATTCAGGGGATCGCGTCGCGGTGGATCGCGCGCATCGAGGGCGACTACGCGAATGTCGTGGGACTACCGGTATCGCTGGTGTACCGGATGTTGCGGGTGCTCGAATAATCAGGACTTCTTGTCAGTCCCCTGCTCCCCGTCCTTTACCGCCGACTTGAAGTTCTTAATGCCTTCGCCCAGGCCTTTGCCCAGGTCGGCCAATTTGCTGGGGCCAAAGATCAAGAGCGCAATCGCCAGCAGAAGCAGGATTTCAGGCAAACCCAATTTTCCACCGAACATAATTCTCCTCCGGGGATTCGCCCGGCGCCTGAACGGCGCATGGTGACACGCCCTACCCCTAAGGAAATTCTAGGCTAGTGCAGGAGCAGAGTCAAAACAGCACGGGCGAATCGACCGTCCCGCGCGAACGGCTACACAGTCTCAATCAGTTCCGCCAACAGAGCCGTGCGGCGGGGCAGTTCGGAGATGAGGATTGACTCATTGGTGGCATGGGCGCCTTCGCCGACTCCGCCGAGGCCGTCGAGCGTGGGGATGCCTAGGCCGGCGGTAAAGTTACCGTCGGAGCCGCCGCCTACGGCCGCTTCCTGCAGCTTCCAGCCAAGCGGTTTGGCGATCTTTAACGCCTTGTCAAAGAGGGCTGCGACTCCGGGTGTGCGTTCCATCGGCGGGCGATTCAGGCCGCCTTTCACTTCCAGCGCGCACTTCCGGTTCAAGGGCTTGAGGGAGCGCAGCTTGCGGTCAACGCCGGCGTGATCCTTCAAGCGGGCAATCCGGACATCGACGGTGGCGGAGGCTTCGGCCGGAATCACGTTCACGCGGGTGCCGCCGGAAATCAGGCCCACATTGACGGTCAGGCCGCGCTTCAGGTCGGTGAATTTGGAAATCACGGGAATCTGGCGAGCCAGTTCGAGAATGGCGCTCACACCTTTTTCAAAATCGAGCCCGGAGTGCGCGGCTTTGCCTTTTACTTTAAGGACATACTCGGCGACCCCTTTACGCGCGGTTTTGACCGCGCCTTGCAGACCGTAGGAGGGTTCGAGGACGAGTACCGCGGCGGATTTCCTGGCCAGGTTTTCGGTGATGTGGCGGGAGGTATCGCTGCCGACTTCTTCGTCAGAGACCAGGAGAACCGTGACCGGACGCGGCAGCGTGTCTTCGTTCCAGAGGCGGAGAGCTTCGATGGCATGCAGCATGGAGGCGATGCCGGATTTCATATCGAGCGCGCCCGGACCCCAAAGACGCCCATCGGCGATGCGGCAAGGCATGGTGTTGAGCGTTCCCAATGGATAGACCGTATCGTAGTGGCCCAGCAGCAAGACAGGCTTGCCGCGCTTGCCCTCGAAATCTACCTGGAGGTGATCGCCGAAGTTAGGCGTGCGATGGAGTTTGGCGTGGCCTCCGAGTTTCTCGAAGCGGCCCGCGAGCATGGCGGCAATACGATCTACCGCCGGTTTGTTGTCGCTGGGCGATTCTATTTCGACGAGCTGGCGGACGGTTTGGATGATTTCGTCTTTGCGGGCTTCAAAATGGCGCAAACGGTCCGCGGTGGGAGTAGGCGGAACGGGTCGTGCGGCGGGTTTCTTCATGGGCTCCTTGTGTGGATCGATAATTGCGGCTGGGCTTTGCTCCTGGGAACGCGCCAGTTGCGGTGCAGTACAGTATAATCTCCGCGCGGAATGGACGAGAGCATGAGCGAGACCGTACAGACGACGACCGAGGCCCCTGCCGCCGAAAAAATAACGCTGGATATCAATGCCATCCAGCGGATCCTGCCGCACCGGTATCCATTCCTGCTGATCGACCGGGTCACTTTGCTGGTGCGCCAGCAGCGCATCGAAGCGATCAAGAATGTCACCGCCAATGAGCCGTTCTTCGTGGGACACTTTCCCGGAATGCCGATCATGCCGGGGGTGCTGATGGTGGAGTCGATGGCGCAGGCCGGAGGAGTTTTGCTGCTGGCGGAGTTTGAGGACCGCGACGAAAAGCTGGTTCTTTTCACCGGAATCGAACGGGCGCGCTTCCGGCGCCCCGTGGTGCCGGGAGATCAGCTGCGCATCACAGTTGAGGTGAAGGTGTGGAGGGGCACCGCCGGGCGCATGGAGGGCAAGGCCTACGTCGGGGAGAAGCTGGTGGCGGAAGCGAACTTGAGTTGCCGGCTGGTCGATCGCTCGCGCACCCGGCAAAATCCGTCCGCGGAACAAATCAAGTAGTGGAGGTGAAGCATGGCCTCCGTTTCATAGCCGAGGATTGGTAACCGCATTCTCGCCACCGATGAATATCCATCCCACAGCCATTGTTGATTCCAGGGCCCGAGTGCCTGAGTCCTGCAAGATCGGTCCCTACTGCGTGATCGGGCCGGGCGTGGAACTTGGGGAGAAGTGCCGTCTGGTTTCCCATGTAGCCATCGAAGGGCCGACCAAGATTGGCTCCGACAACCGGTTCTTTCCGTTCTGTTCGATCGGCATGGCGCCGCAGGACCTTACTTATGCCGGCGAGCCCACGCGATTGGAGATTGGCGATCATAACGAGATTCGGGAATTTGTCACGCTCAACCGCGGCACCGTAAAGGGCGGCGGGATCACCCGGATTGGAAGCCACAATCTTGTCATGGCTTATTCCCACGTTGCCCATGACTGCGCCATTGGGGATCGCGTAATTCTGGCCAACGCCGCGACCCTCGGCGGCCATGTCACAGTAGGAGACTGGGCGGTGGTGGGAGCAATGTGTCCGGTGCATCAGTTTGTGAGGGTCGGCAAGCACGCCTACATAGGCGGGGGTACGACGATTACCCGGGATGTTTTGCCGTTCTCCAAAACTGTCGCAGCGCGCGAGGCTCGCGCTTACGGTCTGAATTCGGTTGGCCTGGAACGACGCGGTTTCAGTAAGCAGCGGATTGAGAAAATCCATCATGCGTTCCGGATATTGCTGGCCTCGAAGCTGAACACGTCGCAGGCGCTCGAGAAGATGAAGGCCGAACCGGACTGGGGAGAGGATGTCGAAATGCTGATGCAGTTCATTGAGGAATCGGAGCGGGGAGTGATTAAGTAGCAGTGGCTAGTGGCCAGTGGCTGGTGGTCAGACACTAGCCACTGACCACTGAACACTGAAATGGAGCGCATCGGACTTATTGCCGGCAACGGAACGTTTCCTTTCCTCGTGCTCGACGCGGCTCGGGCTCAGGGCTTGGAAGTGGTTGTGGCGGCGATTAAGGAGGAAGCGTTTCCGGAGATTGAGAACCGGGGCGCGACTGCGGTCCACTGGTTGTCTCTGGGGGAGCTTTCCCGGCTGATTGAAACGTTCAAGCGGGAAGGAGTCCATCGGGCGATCATGGCTGGACAGGTCAAGCATAAGCAGATTTTCTCCAGCATTCGCCCGGACTGGCGACTGGCGAAAGTACTGCTTTCGCTCGGCACCCGGAATACGGATTCGCTGATCGGGGCTGTGGCCAAGGTGCTCGCGGAGGAGGGGATTGCGCTGGAGAATTCGACTTCGCTGTTGGAGCCGTTGCTGGCCAGGCCGGGCGTGTTGAGCCGGCGTGTTCCCACCGATGCGGAGCACAAGAACATTGAGTATGGGCGGACCGTCGCGCGGCATCTGGCGCAGTTCGACATCGGGCAAACGCTGGTGGTGGCCGAGGCGGCATGTGTGGCAGTGGAAGCCATGGAGGGTACGGACGCGGCAATCGAACGCGCGGGCCGAATCATGGCGTCGCTCGAGGGCGAGGCTTCCACTTTGAGCCGGGCGCTCACCGTGGTGAAGATTGCCAAGCCAAATCAGGATATGCGCTTCGATGTGCCGGTGATCGGCGCGAAGACCATTGAAGTCATGCGGGCGGCGGGGGCTATGTGTCTGGCGGTGGATGCCGGACGGTGCTTGCTGCTGGACGGAGCGGCAGTGATCGAAGCGGCGGATTCGGCGGGCATTGCGGTGGTGGCGGATTAGTTGGCTGGATTCGCAGAAGCTGCCCGCCGGATTCCTCGCCCGCCTGCAGAAGACGCCGGGCTTTCGGAATGGCGCTCGAATTTTGGTTATTGTTATCCCTTCACAGAATTTTGCGCATCCGAGCAAGGTTTCACGAACTCTACTTGCCAGACCTGCGTCAGGGGGAGAACTTTTTATGTCAGAAACCGCGCGTCTTGCCGATCAGATTCGCCGGGCCTTTGAGGGAGAAGCCTGGCACGGGGATTCGTTGTCGGAGATATTGTCGGATGTGAACGCCAGGACCGCGGCGGCGCGGCCGATCCGGAATGCGCACAGCATTTGGGAAATCCTGCTGCACATCGCGGCCTGGGATGGCGTGGTGATCCGGCGCATTGAAGGCAAGGTGGTGAATCCGTCGGATGCCGAGAATTTCCCCGCGGTGACGGACCCCAGCGAAGCGGCTTGGGAAAAAACTGTGGAGCAGGTCAAGCGGACTCACGCGGATTTGGTAAAGGCGGTGGCTGCGTTTCCCGATGCACGGCTGCAGGAGCACGTTCCGGGGAAGGAGCAGCAGCCCTACTACGACTACTTTCATATGTTCGCCGGCATTGTGCAGCACGAGCTCTATCATGCGGGACAAATTGTGATGTTGAAGAAGATGGGGTAGTTTTTGGCACCCCCGGTTCGGAGTGGCAAGATGCCGTCCCGAAAGCCGGCGGGAGGCCGGTGCTACGCCCTTTGTCGGTGTATGTTTTAATCTATCTGCGGCTACCTGCCCACTCCTTACTAGCCACTGACCACTGACCTCACTCCCGTTGCGGTCGTCGGCGCGGGCGTCTTTGGACGCAACCATGCGCGGGTATATCACGAACTGGCGCGAGCGGGAGAGCCCATCGCACTGGTGGCGGTGGTGGATTCGGATTTGTCTCGGGCGCAGGCCGTGGCCGCGCAATTCGGGGCTCAGGCGTTTGATTCGGTCGCGCCGCTGGCGGGATTGAAGGTCAAGGCTGCTTCCGTAGCGGTGCCTACGGTTCATCACCTTCCGGTTGCGCGCAGCTTGATGAAAGCGGGTATCGATGTCCTGGTCGAAAAGCCTCTGGCCCCATCTTTGACGGAAGCCGACGAATTGATCGCGCTCGCCAAACAGCTCCAGCGCGTCGGGCAGGTGGGGCATCTGGAGCGCTTCAATCCTGCGGTGCGAGCCACGGTTCCGCTCATCACGCAGCCCATGTTTTTCGAGATACACAGACTGAGTGTGTTCACACCACGCTCGCTTGATGTGGATGTGGTGCTGGACCTGATGATTCATGATATCGATGTCGTCCTGTCATTTGTGAATTCTCCCATCAAGGAAATACGCGCAGTGGGTTTGCCAATTCTGTCGGGCCGGGTGGACATTGCGAACGTGCGCATGGAGTTCGAGTCGGGATGCGTGGCGAACTTCACGGCCAGCCGGGTTTCGACCGAGCGGGTGCGCAAGGTGCGATTCTTTCAGCCGCGGCAGTACATCTCGGTCGACTACGGGCGACAGGATGTCATGGTTTTCACGGTCGGCGCCGAGTCCGGCGGAGCACCTTCGGTGAATCCGCAGATCAAGATGGCAAAGCCGGAACTGACGGCGGAGGAGCCTCTGCATGCCGAGATCCGGTCTTTTCTGCACTGCGTGCGACAGCGGTCAACCCCCGTGGTTTCTTTGGACGACGGCCGCCGGGCCTTGGCGGTGGCATTGGACATTGTGGCGGCGATCGAGGAGCACGGGCGGCGAGTGCGGCTGGACAAGTTAAGCCAGGGGTGAGGCGACTGCACGGCGGACAGCGCGCACGCCAGATTTTACCCCGCGGAAGAAAGCGCCGGGCTTGGAATGGCGCTCGATTACACCGTTTGTGCCTTTCGCCGGGCGCTGCAGTGTAAAGATTTGTAACGAGAAAGTCGGCTCTCCGCGAGCAAATCCCTGCCCTGCTATTAACTACCTGCATCCAACCCTTGGTGCCCGCGCCAAGGCATTTCGCGGATTCTGGCAAAGATGCGAGAATAGAGTTAACGAGCCGCAGGCCCCAGCGGAAGGATGCGCCGCGAGTTGCAACCTGAGTCTGCCGCTTTCGTCTAATCAGCAGAAGTCTATCGATGTCGACCACGCAAATCCCGCCGGGCAGTCCAGTCTCTTCAACCCAGGCCACGCGACCGGAAGGTGATCTCTACGATGCCGAGCGCTGGGAATCGGTTTTTCAGGAACTACACAGCACCCCAGCCTTGCTTATCCAGTTGCAGGATGACCTGGCCCGCTCGCGGCGGCGCGAAGCGGTGTGGATGTCGGTGGTGTTCCACTTGCTGGTGGTAATCCTGTTTGTCAATGCGACACGCTTGGGCAGCCTGCTGCACGGGCGCTCGGTCGTGGTCGTCTCTCCCGACGATATGATGCGGCAAAAGGAAATGACCTATCTGGAGATGCCGCCGGACGAACAAAAGGTCTCCAAGCGCCCGGACACCAACATCGCCTCTGACAAGGATCGAATCGCGCAATCGCGCAGCCCGCGGCTTGATCCCAAGGAGTTAAAGAAGATACTGGATAGTTCACGTCCCGGACGTCCCGGGGAACCGAATCCTCCGGGCCCGCCCGCGCAGCAGGCCGCGCCCCCTCAGACGGCGGGACAGAGTGCGCCGCAACCGGAGCAGGCTCCGCCGCAAGCCGCCCCCCCGGCAAATACTGATCAGATGGCCAAGTTGCAAATGCCGCAAGCGGGCGCGCCCAAACCCAGTTTCCGCACCCCCAACCTGTCGGCCGGATCGGCCATTGAGCAGGCGGCCCGCGCTGCGCTCGCCAATCGCGGCGGATACGGAGGCGACGGTGGAGATTACGGACTCGGCCAGGGACAGCAAACCGGAGCCGTGGGGCCGATGGATGTCCTCAGCGACACCATGGGGGTTGATTTTGGACCGTATCTTTCCCGCGTTCTGCATGATGTCAAGGAGAACTGGTACCGCATCATCCCGGAATCGGCGCAGGCGCCGATGCGCAAGAAAGGGAAAGTCTCGATCGAGTTCGCGATCCTGAAAGACGGCCGGGTTGCCGGCCTTTCTCTAACCGGCAGTTCGGGAGACGTCTCGCTGGACCGCGCCGCCTATGGCGGGATCAGCGCTTCCAATCCGTTTCCGCCGTTGCCAACCGAGTTTCGCGGGCAATATCTCGCTCTGCGTTTTCACTTTTATTACAACCCTGACGAGAACGATCTACGCTAGGATCGCAACCGGCGCGCCTCCAGCGGAGGCGCTAGGCAACCAGAGCAATTTCTTTTGGCCCACCCATCCGGCACAGAATTAACACAGGATTAACATTTGCCGGCGACTTGAGTACTAAGATTCCACGCCATGCAGCAGGAGCCTCTTGTCGTTGAAGATCTGCCGGGATC
>Ga0335077_10013035_pt1 | contig 10400 bp, 10 predicted proteins | sample Lox_Sample_31_FD_207151 | JGI IMG/M metagenome (GOLD analysis project Ga0335077, IMG submission 207151) | Soil microbial communities from Loxahatchee National Wildlife Refuge, Florida, United States - Lox_Sample_3.1 | ecosystem: Environmental > Terrestrial > Soil > Wetlands | place: USA...
GGGAGGGGCCCTTAGATGGGCTGGCCCGGGTTCGGCGGCGCCGGCGGTCACGGTGTGCGGGGGACCGGGTCTGTCATCGAGGGCGACGACGCCCGGACAACGTCCGACTGGGTGCTCATCAAGAGGCTCCTCCGATTCATGCGCCAGAGCCGGAGGTACCTCGTCTACATCACCCTCGCCCTGGCCGTCTTCACCTTCACCACGGTGGTGGGCCCGATCCTCACGGGCGATGCCATCGACCTGTACATCTTCCCCAACGGCGTCCTCGGGACGGACTTCGACGGCCTCGCACTCGTCGCGGGGGTCTACGTCGCCATCACGGTGACGATGTTCGTGGCCGAGTACACCCAGACCTACTTCATGGCGAAGACCGGCCAGGCGGTGATCTATACGCTCAGGCGAGAGGCCTTCGACAAGCTTCAGCGGGTCTCGCTGAAGTACTTCAACGAGCGGCCCATAGGCGCGGTCATCTCCCACGTCACCAACGACGTCGACGTCCTGAACGACTTCCTCGCCTTCCAGTCCACGCAGCTCATCTCCGGGACATTCTCCATCGTCGGGATAATGGCCGTGATGCTGGTGATAAACTGGCAGCTGGCGCTCTACTCTCTCACCATAGTTCCCATGCTCATCGTCATGATACTCGCCCTTCAGAAGAGGATGAAGAGGAACTGGATGAACACCAGGAGGAGCATGGGTGTCCTGACCGCCAAGGTGGCGGAGAGCCTCGCGGGCATCAAGGTCACCCAGTCCTTTGCGGCCGAGGGCGACGACAAAGAGGAGTTCACGGCCACCAACAGGAGGAACATGCAGTCGAACGTGGAGGCTGCGAAGATATCATCCGTGATAGGCCCCGCCGCCCAGCTCATCCAGTCATTGGGCATCTTCGCGGTCTTCTACTTCGGCGCCCTGATGGTCACGGGTGGACAGATACAGATTGGCGTCCTCGCGACCTTCTACATCTGGCTCAACAACCTCTTCAGGCCCATCCAGCAGCTCACCCTCTTCTATCCGCAGTACCAGTCTGCGATGGTCGGCCTAGACCGTGTCTGTCAGATCATCGACGCGGAAGTGGACGTCAACGAAGCCCCCGACGCGGCCGAACTCAAGGACCCCGAGGGCGCCATCGACTACAACCACGTCTCATTCAGGTACAAGCCAGGCGAGCCAAACGCTCTGAGCGACATCGACGTACACGTCCTCCCCCGCGAAATCATAGCCCTGGTGGGGCAGACCGGCGCCGGCAAGTCGACGTTCGTGAACCTCCTCTTCAGGTTCTACGACCCCGACGAGGGAACGGTCCTCCTCGACGGGCAGGACCTCAGGAAGCTCACGTTCAAGTCCCTCAGGACGCACATGGCGATCGTCCTCCAGGACCCGTTCCTCTTCTCGAACACCGTGATGGAGAACATCCGCTACGGGAACCTGAACGCGACGGACGACCAGATCGTCCAGGCGGCCAAGGACGTCGGCCTCGACGAGTTCATCAGGGGCCTGCCCAACGGATACCGGACCCAGATACGCGAGTCCGCGACCAACATATCGACCGGGCAGAAGCAACTCCTGTCGCTCGCCAGGGCCCTGGTGGCAGACCCAAAGGTCCTCGTCCTCGACGAGGCGACCTCGAAGGTCGACCCCCACACGGAGCTCCTGATACAGAGGGCCCTCGACAGGGTCTTCAAGGGCAGGACCACCATCATCATCGCGCACAGGCTATCGACGATAAGGATGGCCGACAGGATCCTGCTGCTCGACCACGGACGGATCGCCGAGCAGGGCTCCCAGGAGGAACTGATGGAGAAGGGCGGGGCCTACGCCAAGCTCTACAAGATGCAGTTCGAAGGACCCCTTCCGGCCCAGAGGAAGTGAAGCGCCAGGGCGTCCGGCTAGGTGGGATAGGCCCAGCCGCTCCATCGCTCCCCGCTCGAACCTGGTTGTCACCAAACTTCCGATTGGCGGCCGCCTTCCCTCCGTCCTGAGCCCCCGGAGCATCTCCCCGAGGCGGGCGAGGTCGAGGCCCGCACCGACCGGCCAGTCTCCCCTGAAGAAATCCCAGAGCTTCCTTATCCTCCCCTTGGGGACGTCCGGCCTCCTCCTGAAGGCCGCCTCGACCCAGGAGTCAGCGTCTTCGCTGAAGAGCCTGGCCGCCTTCATCAGCACGGTCGCCACGCTCTGGACCTCCTCCTCTTCCTCGAGCATCCTCTCCGAGGCGACCCCCACGAACGACGGCCCCTGTGGCATCCCCTCCCGGTACTTGGCCAGCTCCTCGCCTCTCGCCAGGACTCTTACTCTGCGGTCCCCCTCGAACTTCGCGATGTAGTTCTGGACGCTGGTCAGCATCACGTCGATCTTCCCGTCCAGTAGCATCTCCGCCTTCTGCAGCGGGTCGAGGTCCTTCACCCAGACCACCTCTTCCCGCTTCAGCCCGTTGAGCCTCAGCAGGTTCGCGACTATCGGAGCCCAGTAGTCGCCCTCCGCCCCAACGCCGAACCTCCTTCCCCTCAGGTCCCCCATCTTCCTGATGGACGGTGCGGACATCATCACGAACCCGGCAGGAGAGGATGTCTTCTCCGCCTTGTTGGCCCAGAAGATCTTCCCCGGCCACTTGCGCTCCGCGACCAGCCTCAGCCCATCCAGCGTGGGGAGTTGGGCGAAGACCGCCTCGCCCAAGAGCAGCGCCGACGTGGCGCCCGGAGACCCGAGGCACTCCTTCACCTTCAAGTGGACGCCGGCCGACTCGAACATCCCGAGGTCGCAGGCTAGGATGGGGACAGAGCCCGGGTTGAGGGACATCGGCTTGATTCGCTCCGCCCACAGGAGGTTAGACTCGCTCGAATCAATCGCCTACGTCCTGCCGGCGGACCGTGCGCCGCACGAGCGGCAGCCCGAGGTGACTCCGTCGCCCAATGCCGGGTCCGCTGGCCCGCCGCTTTGGACATAAACCTTCATCCGCGATCCCATATCACCTCAAGACGGGTCCGAGGCCAGTCCCGAGCGTTTAGACCATCGTTCCGGTTTCAATAATTCTAACTCAAACGCTAAATAACGAATCGCGGGTCTCCACCGCCAGACTTGAGCCAGTGGCTCCACCCGTTCTCTGACACGTCCAACACCGGGTTCTCTCCTCAGACCCAGATAACTGCCAGAGACGTCGGCTCCCTGCGCGTCCTCTGGTCCTGCGAGGTCGCCCCAGAGGGCGCCGTCCCGACGGAGACCAACACAGCCTTTCGCGTCGGCGTCCAGACGACTCCGCTTATCGTCGACGGCAGGGTCTTCGTGGCAGACGGGTACAACACGGTCTATTCGATAGACGCAGAGACCGGGAGGATGGTGTGGAGGGTCTCGGTGGGCGGCTCCCCGACGAAGGGGGCCGTCCACGGCCTCAACTACCGCGACGGCTCGTTGTACATGGTCGGGCCCGACGGCACCCTCTGGGAGATATCGGCCGAGGACGGGCGCGCGTCGAGAAAGATCCAGGGGATCGGAAAGAGGATCCCCGGTTCCACCGGGGTCTACAGCGGCGGGAGGACGCCTGTCTTCTATCGCGACTCGGTCATCGTCGGCCTCCCGACACAAGGGGCGAGCGAGACAGGGTCGGGCCGGGGCTTCGTGGCATCCTACTCCCTCAAGGGAGGCGACCTCCTCTGGCGCTGGTTCGCCGTCCCCCCAATCAAGAAGGGGCCGAAGCGTTGGCACCGCGACGCACGCAAGGGCAACATCCCGCCCTACCCGAACGACTGGGGGAAGACCAGCAACATAGGCGGGGGCGGCGTCTGGGGGACCATGGCCGTTGACGAGCAGGCCAAGAGGGTCTTCTGCGGTACCGGGAACTCCGACCTGTTCGTCAACGCTGACCTTGACGTCCCCGGCCCCAATTTGTACACGGACTGCATAGTCTCCCTGGACGCGGAGACGGGGAAGATGCGCTGGTACTACCAGGCCACGCCCCACGACCTCCTCGGTTGGGACGTCGGCTGGAACGTAATCGAGGCCGACGTCGACGTCGACGGCAAGAAGACGAGCGCGGTGATCGCCGGATCGAAGAACAACCATGTGTACGTCCTCGACGCCGGCACCGGCAAGCCCCTCTACGCGCCAGTCCGCATCGGCTACAACAAGACGACCCTCAACGCTGGGAAGGACGGCGACGCCGACATGACCTCCTCCCTCACCCCCGGAAGGTACTCGCCGGGGCATCTCGGCGGGATCAACGCCCCGCTGGCGTTCGCGTACAACACGATCTACGTGGCCAGCCAGCGGGTCGACATGGACGCCAAGTACGAGACCTCCAACTACATGGGTAAGCGCGTGAAGGGCATAGTCCTCAAGAACTCCGACGCGCCCCAGTACTCGTCCCTCTACGCCATCGACGCGGGGAGGGGCGAGGTCAGGTGGGTCTACTACATGAAGGAGACCTACCAGAGCGCCTCTATCACCGCCAGCGCGGGGATGGTGTTCGCCACCGACAGGAAGGGGACGCTCCACATCCTCGACGCCCAGCGAGGAACGCCTCTCAGGACGATGGCCCTGGGCGGCTACGGCCGCGCCGGGGTCGCCTTCGGCTCCACCACGGCGGGTACTACGAGGATGTTCCTGCCAATCAGCGGCGCCACAGGAGAGCCCAACAGGGTGCTCTGCCTGGGGACCGCGTAGCCTCGGCAGCGGCCCGCCTCATCTCTGGAACGACTTCCAGGGGGTGAGCTTGCGCTCGAGGACCTTGAGGCCCTCCGATATCGACGCCCCGATGACGGAAAGGACCAGGACCGGGACGAAGTAGTCGTTGAGCTGGAAGGTGTTGCCGTAGTTCACGATCAGGCCCCCGAGCCCCGTGATCGCCGTGAACAGCTCGGCCACCACCACGCCCAGAATCCCCACCGAGGCTCCGAGCCTTATCCCCGTTATGATGTTCGAGAGCGCGGCGCGGAGCATCACCGAGGTGAACAGCTGCGCCTTGGACGCCCCGAAGGAGGAGGCTGCCTCGAGGAGGTCCTTGTCGGTGTTCAAGACCCCGTTGTATGTGTTTATCACTATCGGGAAGAACGCGAGCAGGACGACGATCGCTATCTTCGCCGTCACCCCGAGCCCGAACCAGGCAACCATCAGCGGGATGAGGGCGATTCTCGGCATGGAGTTGAACAGGTTGATGAACGAGTCCACGGCGTCCCCGACGGCCTTGATCCCCCCCATGACGAGCCCGAGGGGTATCCCGATGCCCAGCGAGATGGCGAAGGCCGTCAGGAAGACCGTCATGCTCTGCTCGAGCGCGAGCTCGATGGTCCCGTTCCCGAACAGCGCTACGGTAGCCTTGACCACGGCCAAGGGCAGGGGGAGGAAGAGCGGCCCGAGGCTCATGGCCGCCAACTGCCAGACGACTATGAGGCCAACGAAGATGGCTATCCGCGTAACCCACGCCGTCCTCCTGCTCCTGTTCTTTGCGGCGATCTGTCCGCTCATCGGCGGTCAGCCAGCCTAGGCGTCCACTCTTCCCCCGCGAGGGGCTCTGCGGCAGCCGACTGGACCTTGACCCCGGGGAACGTGCCCGACTTGGAAACCATCTCCCTCAGGCGGGTCCAGAGGTGGCGCCTGAGCACGGGGTACTCCGGCTCCGAGCGGACGTCGTACGTCCACCTCGGCCTGCGGAACGGCACCTTGATCTCCTCCTCGACCCTGCTCGGCCTCGCTCCGATCAGGACGATCCTGTCGGCGAGGAGGAGCGCCTCGTCGAGGTTGTGCGTCACGAAGATGACGGTGTTCCTCTTGAACTGCCAAAGCTTGAGCAGCTCCACCTGGAGGAGCTCGCTGGTCTGGGCGTCGAGCGACCCGAAGGGCTCGTCCATCAGGAGTATCTCTGGCTCCAGCGCCATAGCCCTCGCGAGCCCGACCCTCTGCTGCATCCCGCCGGAGAGCTCGGACGGATAGCTGTTCTCGAACCCCGTGAGGCCGACCTGCGAGATGTACTTCACGGCGCGCTCCGAGGCGGTCTGCCTGTCGACGTGGTTTATCTGGAGGGGGAAGAGCACGTTGGCCATCACCGTCCTCCAGGGCATCAGCCTGAACGACTGGAAGACGAAGCCCATCTTCGGGCCCGGCCTTGGATGGTCCGTCCCGTCTATCAGGATCTCCCCAGAGTCCGGCGGTATCAGGCCGTCGATTAGCTTGAGGAGCGTGGTCTTGCCGGACCCCGACGGCCCGATTATGACCACGAACTCGTTCTCCTCGACCCCCATCGATAGGTCCTCTATGACGTTGAGAACGGAGTAGCCCTTCCCCTGCCGGAGCGGGAACGACTTTGAAAGGTCCCGGACCAGCACCTTAGAGGCCAAGGCTCTCCCCGGGGCTATCTCTTCCCTATAATCTGTCCCAGGCTCTCTTCGAAGGAGGAGAGAGGCACGACCGCCATGACGAGCGTCGTGGTGGTGGCCCCTGATATGGTGCGGCCTATCCCGTCGAAGGCCGAGCTCACCCCGAGCTGCCGTAGGACGTTGTCGACAAGGGTCGTGTTGACGAAGCGGGCAGCGCTGATCACCGGCACGTTCTGGGTGACGAACTCGCTCGTCGTGTAGAGGTAGTTCGCCGCCTGCTGGGCCCGGGTCGTGTTGATTCCGCCGTTGATGGCGAACCCGTGCGTGTACCCGTTGTACAGCGCAGTCAGCTGGGTGCTGTTCATGTCGGGCCTCGCCTTCTCGGCCAGGCTGAGCCAGAGGGTCTCGTTCGCAGCGAACGCGCGGTTGGCTGTTATCAGGCCCTTCACCATCTCCTGAAGGAGCGCGGTGTGGCTCTGCAGGAAGCTGGTCTTCACGATGAGCCCAGGAAGCGCGGGCGGCGCTAGCTCCGCGAACTGGGTCGCGTTGACTATGAAGGTCAGGTTGGGTATCGCTGAGAGCGCGGGCAGGTTCTGAGCCGTGGTCACCGTCGCGTCGAGCGACCCCTGCTGCAACCCGGCCACGCGAGCTTGGACCGAGCTCACGGGCACCCAGTTTATCGCCGTGGAGGGGTTGTAGGATACGCCCAGCGCCGTTAGGACGGCGATCGCCTCCTGCTGGTCCGCACCTCCTACTCCCGAGATCCCGATGTTCTTGCCCGCTAGCTGGGCCGGGCTCGTGATGGAGTTCTTGCCGATTATGAAGAACCCTCCTGAGCAGGTGAAGCAGTCGCTGGCTCCGACGCCCATTATCGCCGTAAAGTTCGCCTGTCCGAGGGCCGTCGTCTTGAACGCCTCGGTCGCAGAGATGTCGGCGACGTTGATCGAGCCAGACTCTAGGGCCTGAAGGATCGTCGCGCTCGACTGGAGGGCGTCGATGGTCACGTTGACGCCTTGCTGCTGGTAGTAGCCGGCTTGGTTCGCCAACCACTCCGCCGACTGGCCGGCGTTCGCCACGTTGGCGGTCGATCCCGTACCGAAGGTCCCCAGGATCAGGCTCCCCTGAACGAGAGTGCTGGTCGAGACCGACGTGGAGGTCTGGGTCGAGACAGATGTTGAGACCGACGTCGAAGTCACGGTCTGGGTCGACACGACGGTCGACGTCGAGGGCGTGGCCCCCGGCGCGAGGAGGACGTATGCTCCGCCCCCGACGATCAGGACCACCACGACTCCCAGAGCGATATAGGCCGAGCGCGAAACACCTCTACGAACGAGCATTTACATCTAGTGAAGGTGCGACGTTATATCAGTCTACCGTAAGAATAATCCTGACAAGAGATGAAGCCTAGGAAGGATAGACTCCCAGCTCCTTCAGCGCGAGCTCTTCGAACCTTGTCGTGACCCACTTTTCGATAGGCAGGTCACCAGCCATGGCTATCCCTCCCTCGCTCCTCAGCTTCTGGAAGATCAGCCGGAACCGCTTGGTGTCGATGTCCCCGTTGACCGGCCAGTCCCTCTGGAAGTACTGCCACTGCCTGCGAATGCTGGCCTTCGGTACATCCGGCCTCCTCTTCGCGGCGGCCTCGACCCAGGCATCGGGGTCCTCGCTGAACATCCGCGCGGCGCTCATGAGCGTCTTGCTGATGGCGGTGAGGGCATCTGGCGACTCCTCGATCAGAGCCTCGCCGGCCACCGCGACCAGGAACTCGCTCCTTATCACGAACTCCTTCATCGCCTCGTCGTCGAGGAGCAGCCGGATCTCGCCCTTGCCCGCGAGCTTGCTGAGGTACGTCTGCATGGTGACGAAGGTCGCGTCGATCCTGCCGTTGAGCAGCATGTCCGCCCTCTCCGACGGGTCGAGGCCCTTGACCCACGTGATCTCTCCCCGCTCTATCCCGTTCGCGCTGAGCATCTTCGAGATTATGGGGTCCCAAAAGTCGCCCTCGGCGCCTATCCCGAACCTCTTCCCTCGGAGTTCGTCCACGCCATAGATCGAGGACGTCGAGACGAGCATCCCCGCCATCTTCCCCATCCTGCTCGCCCAGAAGACCTTCGCGGGCGGTCTTGCCTCGGCGGCCAGCCTGACGGCCTCCGGCAGCTGTAGGTGGGCTATCTGCGCCTCTCCAGCACGGAAGGCGGCAGAGGCGGCCGGGCTCCCGAGGAACTCCCTGATCTTCACCTCGACCCCTGCCTTGGCGAACATGCCCATGTCGCAGGCGAGGGTGGGGACCGACCCCGGGTCGAGGGGCATCGGTTTGATTCTCTCGGCCCACACAAGGCGCGTCCGGGCGCCGCCGGATTTAGACAAGCTCGATTCCCCGCCTCGCGTACCCGTATAAGGTTAGGGTGGCGCTCTCCCCTTGGAGACGAAAGGGTTTCCCCTAACGTAGTATCTCCACAGGTGCTCTCGTCCTCTGCTGATGCCGATCCTCGCAGACGTCCCGACATCGACCGCCCTTTCGCTCGCCATCACGAAGAGCCTCTTCGACTTTGTGAGGTCCTCGCCGTTGAAGGCCTTGTCGATGGAGAGGGCTTCCGTGAGCTTCCCGGGGCCGTTGGTCAAGGCCAGGACGTTTGACATTCTTCTGTTCGTCTCCATCTCTTCTATCCCCTTCACGGGCTCGAGGGCCCTGACGAGGACGGCCCCAGGCTGCCCCTCTCCCTCCGTAGTAAAGTTCAGGCACCAGTGGTTTCCATAGGAGAAGAAGACATAGACGTGCCCAGCCTCGCCGAACATGATGGCGCTCCTCTCGGTAGGGCCCCTGTACGAATGGCTCGCGGGGTCGTCGCTCCCCCTGTAGGCCTCCACCTCGACTATCTTCCCCGTGAGCACCTCGCTCCCGATCTTCCTCACCAGGGTGCACCCGAGTATATCGCGCGCGACATCCGGGGTGTAGCGGGCGAAGAATTCCCGCCCGAGCCTTCCCATGATGAGGGCAGGCTTCGACCCCGCTTATCAGGCCTGCCCGGCCCCGCGAACTCGTTTTCGTCGATTACACATAAATAATGAACCGTGCGACTGTAAAGCGCAAGATTGAGCGCTCCGGCGAAGAAGGACCCAAGACTTGCCGGCATCCTCTCAATACTTCCGGGCCTAGGCCAACTCTACAACGGCGACACTTGGAAGGGCGTAGGACTGCTCGTCCTCGGGATCGCCCTGCTCTACTTCATAGTCACAGCGGCCACCGCAAAGCGTGGAGGAGGCGACCTCGAAGGCATCGAGATAGCCTTCTTCATCCTCGTGTGGATAGTCAATGAGTACGACGCCTACACAACGGCCAAGACCATTGCCGAAGGCGCGACCTGAGCCCCTTCGCCGTCCTTGTTCCTAAGAAGGTCCTTGAACGCGGGCAGCCTCCAAACGAAGCGCATCGAGAAGGCGTAGGTCACAGGGTAGGACACTATCGCCCCGACGATGCTCCCGAGCGCGGGCGAGAGCGATATAGACGCGAAGAGGACGAGCTGCACGACAACGATGATTATGTTCCCGAGGAGCTTCGCGAACTGGTACTTCGCCCACCTCACCGGCCAGCTCGCCGTCGTCCTCGAGTCATGCTTGGTCACCGTGACTCTCTCGTTGACGAGGAAGGCCGCGGTCGAGCCTATCCCCAAGGCTAGCGCGTCCAGCCCCAGGATCGTTGGAGAGTCGGAGATCTCGGGGACCTCGAGGGTCTTGTAGAGCGCGAAGAACCCCATGATGAGTATCCCCTCGGCGATGAGGAAGCCCAGGCCGGTGGCTATCGCGAACCAGACGATCCTGAGGACTGCGAACCTCTGGAGGCGCCCGAAGCGGGAACCCTCCTTGCTCAATGGTCAACCCGAAGGCGGTGCGGGGATAAGCCTTCGCATGTTGTGGCTTTCGGACCCTCCGGGGTCACGGCCGGAGGTCCGACAATTTCCCCAGCCACGCGGTGCGAGTGAAATGCCAACGTAGGAGGCGCGGTGAACCCTTTATGCACGGCGACACCTGCCACAAGGCTGCGATCCCTGTGACGGCGCCCGGAGTCGGCGAGGCGAGTGCCTTCGGTGGGTGAGCCAG
>Ga0335077_10013036_pt1 | contig 10400 bp, 7 predicted proteins | sample Lox_Sample_31_FD_207151 | JGI IMG/M metagenome (GOLD analysis project Ga0335077, IMG submission 207151) | Soil microbial communities from Loxahatchee National Wildlife Refuge, Florida, United States - Lox_Sample_3.1 | ecosystem: Environmental > Terrestrial > Soil > Wetlands | place: USA: Florida...
CTGTGATGACATGAAACCGCCGATCCGTTACACAACTGTTTCTATGCCGTCGGTACAAACGGGACTGGCCTCATTGGGATCTGGATTGCCAGGCAACACTGGTACTTCTGCCAGTTTCGTTGCTCCCATTGAGCTTCGTATCTTCACAACCACGCCCCGCTACGCGGGTTTGTGTGGACACCGACCGAAAAACACGGTGGGCCGCTGAACGCCCCCTGAGGCTCACATGCTGACAAGGAGGAATGCGATGCGAAAAGGTATGCGAGTCAGCTTAGCAGCACTCGGAACAGCACTTCTTGCGGGCACGCTGGCGCTGGCCCAGGACGTGAAATTCAACGCAATGCCTGGAACAGATTTCTCGAAATTTCACACCTACAAATGGGTGGCCATCGAGGGCGGCTCTCATCCCAACCAGATCATGGACGCCGAGATCAAACAGGCAGTTGACGGGCAGTTGACCTCGAAGGGTTTGACAAAAACGGACAGCGATAAGGCCGACCTCTTGGTTGGGTACCAGATTGCCGTTGATCAGGAGAAGCAATGGAACGCCTATGGCATGGGTGGTGGAGTGCGCTTTGGGGGGATGGCAAATGCGACGAGCTCAACGATCAACGTGGGCACCCTTGTTCTTGATATGTACGACCCGGGTACGAAGCAGCTGGTTTGGACAGGAAATGCGACCAAGACGATCGACCCAAGCAGCAACCAGCAAAAGAACCAGAAGAACCTGAACAAGGCCATGCAAAAGCTCTTGAAGAACTATCCACCACCCAAGTCATAGGCTCTGCACCTTCTCGCAAAAATAAAATCGCTGGATGCATCCGGGACCTCATCGCGATGCACCGAGGAGGATATATGAGGAGCACTTCTGCCGTTTACAGGCGTTTGACGATCGCGGCGATCATTTTCGGCACGATGTTGGTCTTTGCCCAGAGCCCGGAAATGCAACAGAAGGTCGCCGAACTGAAGGAGGCCGCCGCCGCGAACAAGCAGGCCCTGGCGCAGTACACCTGGGTGGAACAGGTGACCATCAGCCTGAAGGGAGAACAAAAGAAGCAGGAGCACTTCCAGGTGCGTCTCGGTCCGGACGGCAAACCTCAAAAGCAGTCTCTCGATCCGCCACCACCCCCGCAAGCGGCCGAGAGCGGCGGCGGCCGCGGAGGACGTGTAAAAGAGCACGTCGTTGAGAAGAAGAAAGAGGAATACAAAGACTATGCGGATTCGATCAAGCAGCTGATCGAACAATATGTTCCCCCGGACAAGGACAAGATCGAACAAGCCAAAGCGCAGGGCAACGTCGCGCTGTCCCCGGCAGCGGGCGACAGTGGCGAATACCAGCTGGCTTTCACGAATTACGTCAAGCAGGGCGATAAAATGACGATCGGCTTCAGCAAGGCGCAGAAAGCGATTACCAGCGTATCGATCAACTCTTATCTTGACGACCCGAAAGACGCCGTGACCGCAACGGTTCAGTTCGGCTCAAGTGCCGGCGAACCCAATCACATATCAGCCATCACGATCAATGGCGTTAGCAAGCAACTGACAATCGCGATTGCAAACAGCAATTACCAGCATTTGTAAGCTTGCGCGTCGCGTCATGCGACACACCTCTGCGATGCGAGAGTGCGCCATTACCGAGCGCCAGTATCGTTGCGATGCGCTCTCTTCTTTCGCGTTCACTGGCTCACACTCTGCATGAGCAAGTTGGACCGGTGCGGGTTGTAATTTGCATTTCCTGCGTAGACAGCGCTCAGGGAGTGGCTGCCTATGCTCAGCTTCGAAGTCGTAAGGGTAGCTACTCCGTACGCTAGGTTCGCAGTCCCGAGCAAGGTCTTCCCGTCGTAGAACGTAACCCTGCCGCCGCCGGGCCCGCAGAAATGGAAGCTGGCAGTCACCTTGGCCGTCAGTGTGACCGGCTGCCCGGCACTCGACGACTCCTTCGAGCTGCTGAGCACTACGCTTGTGCCGCGGGAATTCATCAACACGCCCACGCCCGCCCCGTAGGTCTCAACCGAGACAATATCAAGGGCTCCATCGCGATTGAGGTCTACCGCGACACCTCCTCCGAATTGCGTGCCGTCGGAGACGGCCTTTGGAATAAGCGTTCCGTCCGCTTTGCCGATAAAGAGCGACAGCAGTGGATAGCTGCCCACAGCGACATCGTCGATGCCGTCTGCATTGAAGTCCCCGACGGTGAATGACCACAGGTCGTTGGTCAGCCGATAGGTAAGCGGAGTGCCGAAGGTCCCGTCACCTTTGCCGCGAAAGATGCTGAAGGGCCTGTTCTTCAGCGGGTTCCACCAGACGACCTGCGGACCGGCAACGATATCGAGATTGCCGCTCTTTGTGAAGTGACCCGAGGCAAGAATCGACGGTCCGGGATAGGGAAGGTTCATCGAGAACGAGGGAGAGTCCTTGAAGATGCCCGTTCCATCTCCGAGGTAGATCAGGAGCTGGTCCGTTGCATACGCGAGATCGAGCTTGCCATCGTTGTTGAAGTCTCCCACGATAAACGAACTATTCATCCCGGAACGGCCCGAATAAACAGGATCCTGGAAAGTTCCATCGCCATTCCCCAGCAGCACTGCGTTCGAGGCCACGATATCGAGCTTGCCGTCATTATTGACGTCTGCGAGATAGATCGTTGGGCCACTGATGCCTGAACCCGAAAAGTACCGGACGGCCTGGAAGGTTCCATCGCCATTCCCCAGAAGCAGGCCGAACTCGGGTCCCTGCTCTTCGGTGTTTCCCAGCACGAACACATCGAGCTTTCCATCATCGTTGACATCGCCGACAGCATTAGAGATGTTCAGGGTGAGGGCGTCCAAGTTGTAAGGAGCGCCAAGAGGCTTGAGATGACCGTTGCCCTGGCCCATCAGGATGCTCACATTCGCGGAGCCGAAAATCGCCACATCGTCAATGCCGTCGCCATTGAAATCCCCCGCGAGGGAATCTCCATAGGCCGCAAAAGGCGCGACGGTGTAGTCAACCTGGGCATTGAATGTTCCGCCCGGCTTGCCGAACAGCGGGGCGACTGTGCCAGCGCTGGTGTTCATCGTGACGAGATCCAGGTAGTTATCGCCGTTCAGATCTGCCGCATTGAGACCGGCAGGACCATTTCCGCCGGCGCCGTCGGTTCCGTACACATTGCGATAGGAGAAAGTCCCATCGCCATGCCCAAACAAAACATCGATGTCATGGGCCACCACCGCAACATCCATGTGGCCATCGTGATTAAAGTCGCCCGAACAGATGGAAACGGGCTCCGCATCGAGCTGTGATGTTGCGGGGGAAGCCACGAATCCCCCTCCGGGCGTGCTGAGAAACACCGCCAGACCACCCATGAGCGTCACTTCGCGATGGTTGTAACTCAAGATAACGTCGGGGTACCCGTCCTCATTGAAGTCCGCAATGGCGACGCTCGTAGTCTCATTCGGGATTGAAACGGCCGGACCGTGCTGCGTGAATGTGCCGTCTCCCGCTCCATAAAGAACGCTGAGAGCGAGTGCGGTGAATGAACCGTTGGTGACCGCGAGATCCAGCTTTCCATCGTGGTTGAAATCTGCCAAACCCAGGGGGGCGACATTCGGCGTCTTCTGCCCGGCGTGGAACGTTCCGTCGCCGTTGTTCACCATGACAACCAGAACCGTCGTATAGACGCTATTCGTAAAGGTTGAGGTCCAGACTGCCAGGTCGGGGCGCCCATCTCCGGTAAAGTCTCCCGGATAGATCGCACCCACCCAGTTATCCTGGATAACGTATTTCACCGCCGGACCAAAAGTGCCGTCTCCATTCCCGAGTTGAACCTGAACGGAGCCTCCGGGAGTTTCGGTCACGCTGGAACTGGACGTGATTGCGTCGAGGTTGCCGTCGCCGTTTACGTCAGCGACACATATGAACAGGGCCGCGTCCGGGGTAGGGTAATGAACGGCGGGCTGAAAGGCGCCTGCGCCTTTGCCGATCAGGACGGCTATCCCTGCCACCGTTTGCTGTTGATTGCCCGAAGCGTCAGTGGTGGTGTTCGTGCCGTCTGCGACAAGCACGTCCGGGATGCCGTCATGGTTCACATCGGCGACCACCGTCGCCATGGGGCTTCCGCCCACCGGAATGGATTGTGTGGCGACGAACCACTGATTGGTCTGGGCGACAGCCGCACTCGACGACAGCAGGCTTGCGAACAGTATTGCCGAAAACATGGAGCAGGAACGCATGAGGCACCTCTTGTGCGTCTGCGGAACCCCCACAAGATGAGGTCTTTTTTTCTAGTCGGGGGCGGACACGGAGAAAACGCGGATTGAATACTGCCACCACTGCAAGTTTGATGGCGGTGACACGCAACACGCTTGGCGCGACTCCGGCGTCTGGCGCGTCAATTCATGGGGGAAGCGAGGCCTATCGACGTGCAGCCCGGAGTGTCCTGACGGACTTGTTCAAGCGTGAGACATGAACACGTTTCAACCGTCCCGCCGCGCAACGATCAGAGTGAGATCGTCGAACTGCTTGCCCCCTGAAAATGCCAGCACATCCTGGATTACCGCAGCGCCGACCTCCTCCGCCCGAAGCGAATTATGGCGCCGCAGAGGTTGGTGAGCTAAAGACAGCCGCAGATGCTTCGACTCCGTTCCTTTGAGGACTCCGCTCAGTACGACAGGGCTTTGCGAGACTGTTGACGCCCAGAACAAAAATCGGCCACCCCGAAGGATGGCCGATTTGCTGATCACTGACAACTGATCTCTGTCTTACCGCTCGTTCTTCCGCCACTGGATCAGATCGCCAAGGGTGGTAGTAGAGCTGGAGACGGGCTGCTTGTGGCTGCTCTCCTTGTAGTGCTCGACCGTGGCGCGGCTGGCCTCGTGGCCGATGGCGCGCAGGCTCAAGCCTACCTTCTTCTCTTCCACGTTGATCTTGATGATCTTGAAGTCATGCTCCTGGCCCTGCTCGAGCTTGGCCGGACCGCCGTGCTCGTCCACCGCCTCGGAGATGTGGCATAGACCTTCCACACCCTCGGCAATCTCGACGAAGGCGCCGAACTGCGCCGTGCGCAGAACCTTGCCGTGCACCACGTCGCCCACGCGATGCGTGGCGAAGAAGCTCTCCCACACATCGGGCTGGAGCTGCTTGATGCCCAGGCTCAGGCGGCGGTTCTGCGGCTCGACGCCGAGAACGACAGCCTTCACCTTTTCGCCCTTCTTTACGACTTCCGACGGATGCTTGACGCGCTTGGTCCAGCTGAGGTTCGAGACGTGAACCAGGCCGTCGATGCCGTCTTCGATCTCGATGAAGGCACCGAAATCGGTAAGGTTGCGAACGCGGCCTTCGACCACCGTCCCGGCCGGATAGCGCTCGGTCAGGTGTTCCCACGGGTTCTCCATCAGCTGCTTCATACCCAGCGAGATGCGCCGGTCGGCGGGGTTCACGCTGAGGACGACGGTCTCGACCTCGTCGCCCGGCTTGACCAGCTTGGAGGGATGCTTCAGCCGCTTGGACCAGGTCATCTCGGAGAGGTGAACCAGGCCTTCGATGCCCTGCTCCAGCTCTACGAACGCGCCGTAATCCGTAACAGAAAGCACGCGGCCCTTGACATGGGCCCCCACGGGGTAACGCTCGGCGGCATCCAGCCAGGGATCGGGAGTCAACTGCTTGAAGCCCAGCGAGACCCTCTGCTTGTCCTTGTCGAACTTGAGGACCTTTACCTGGATCTCGTCGCCGACGTTGACCAGGTCGCGCGGATGCGTCAGGCGGCCCCAGCTCATATCGGTGATGTGCAGGAGGCCATCGATTCCGCCCAGGTCGACAAACGCGCCGTAGTCGGTAAGGTTCTTCACCGTGCCGGTGAGCACGGCGCCTTCGCCCAACTGCTCGAGCGTGTGCGACCGCTTGGCGTTCTGCTCTTCCTCAAGGATCTCCTTGCGGCTGACCACGACGTTGCCGCGCTTCTTGTTGAGCTTGATGACGCGGACTTCAATCTGCTGGCCGAGATAGCCGTCAAGGTTGCGGACGGGCCGGATCTCGAGCTGCGAACCAGGCAGGAACGCCTTCATCCCGATGTCGACCGTCAGGCCGCCCTTGACGCGGCTCACTACCGTGCCCAGGACCGGGGTCTTGTCGTTGGCCGCCTTCTCGATGGTGTCCCACACGCGGAGACGCTGTGCCTTCTCGAAGCTGACAAGATAACCGCCCTCGGGCTCTTCGCGCTCGATGACCACGTCGATCACGTCGCCAGGTTTGAACCTGGTGGCGCCCGTGTGGTCTACAACCTGCTCCAGGGGCACCAGACCCTCGGACTTCAGGCCCACATCGACCACAAGATGCTTGTCGGTCTCCTTCACGACCGTTCCCTGCACGACCTTGTCGCCGTAGGCCTCGACAGCGGCAGCCTCGGCAGCCTGCTCGCGCTCGAAAGCCTCGAGCGCGGCGGAGAAGTCCTCCATCGACTCGCCGTGCTCGGCCAGAGCCGCATGCGCGGGGGTCTCGTGCTGCCCTGCGGGCGCGCCCTGGATTGCGGGCGCCGCTTGCGCAGGCTGGGTTTCGGCCTGGGCAGCGGGCTCAACATGCTCGGGAATTTCCGCGGCCGCCTGCGGCTCGGCTGCGGCTACCGCCGTGGCGGCTTCCGCGGCAGCGGCAACGGGTTCGGTGGTGGCATCGGCGTCCAGCGCCGCGGGTGCGATTGCTTCGGGGGTGGCGGCGGTCTCGGGGTTGGACGTGGACTCGTACGACGGCTGCTCTTGCTCCGTCGCAGGCTCGAGGGTTGGGGCTTCCAATTGGGTGTTCAGGGTTATGCTCTCGGTTTCAGGATTGAGGACGTTTGACATCACTGCTGGCTCCAGGATTCTTTGCTCCGGCCCGCACGTCTAAGGCGTTACCGGATGGCCCCATCGCTTCATGGGCGTGGGATGCCAGTGGCCGAAAATCTCTCACCCGAGCGCTTGTGAGCCGTTGAGTTACCAGGGGGACAGCGATTCCCGCCGTTTAAGCGGCGTGGAAACCAACTGAATTCCTTGGGAAACACCCGGCAGGCAACTGCTGGCTGGAGGGCGGCCGCAGCTCACTGCTGGAATCCGCGCAGGAAGCTACGCTCATAAGTGTATCTTTTTGACATTGCTGCGTCAATGCAGGGATGTGCTGATCCCGGCTGTCACAATTCCGTAATTTGAGATGCGCTTTCTCCACCCCGAACCCGCTCAAAGTGGCCCCAAATCAGCAGGATTCACGCACGCACACCTATACTGAATCTGAACGGCTGCTCGAATGGATATCCTCTGGACACCCTGGCGCTTCGCCTATGTCACGTCGGCCGACGGGGCTCCCCGCTCCGGCGTTCCGGCCCGCCTCAAAGCCTTTCCGGGAGACACTGGATGCGTCTTCTGCAACCTGATCGGATCCATCGACTACGCGATCGAGCGCGGCATGAGCCGTGATGAGGCGGAGGCAGCGGGTGGCCTGATTCTGCGGGGCAAGCACTGCTTCATTTGCCTCAATGCCTTTCCTTACACATCGGGCCACGTTATGGTAATGCCGTACGCGCATCTGGACCGGATGGCCAAAATGCCGGTGGAGACGGCCCGCGAAATGATGGACCTGGCCCAGCAGACCGAGCGCGCCCTGGAGAAGCTGTACCATCCCCATGGATTCAACTTCGGGTTGAACCTTGGCCAGGCGGCCGGGGCGGGAGTCGCCGGGCACCTGCACATGCACGCCATGCCCCGCTGGGTGGGCGATACGAATTTCATGACCACAGTGGGAGAAACCCGCGTTCTCCCCGAGGACCTGGAAACGACCTGGAAGCGCCTGCGCGATACATTTCGCGAACCCGGTGTGGGGATTAGCGAGTAAGCTGTCAGTCAGACGCGGGCGCTCCCGGCGAATTCCTATATGGCCGCGCTCCGCCTCTCGCGAGGTGCCTCATGCCTGCCTCAGCTGAAAAGATCCTCTTGGAAACGTGGCCGCCTTTGCCCCAGGCCGAATGGAGTGACACCTGTTCCACGCTCCAGTTATGGATGCAGGTCGTGGGAAAGATACGGCTCGCGCTGACGCCGCCCGTCAATCACACCTGGAACGTCACTCTCTACCCCACCGTTCGCGGAGTGACGACGTCGCCCATGTTCTGCGGCAACCGCTCGCTGCAAATCGACTTCGATTTTCTCGAGCACGTGTTGCGGATCGAAGCGGACACAGGCGAAGAGCGCACCATCCCCTTGCAGCCGATGAGCGTTGCCGTCTTTTACAGGCGAGTGATGGATGCGCTCGACAGCATCCGGACCCCGGTGCAAATCTGGCCCAAGCCGTGCGAGATCGCCGATCCGATTCCTTTCGAAAAGGACGAGAAACATTGCAGCTACGATCCGGAATACGCGCAGCGATTCTGGCGCGTGCTGCTGCAATCCACGCGCGTGTTCACGATATTCCGCTCCCGATTCCGGGGCAAAGTGAGCCCGGTGCATCTGTTCTGGGGAGCGATGGACCTGGCGTGCACGCGCTTCTCCGGACGAACCGCGCCGCCGCACAAGAGCATGCCCGGCTTGCCGGATCGCGTGACTCGCGATGCCTATTCACATGAAGTCAGCAGTTGCGGCTTCTGGCCGGGAGGACTCGGCATCGACGCCATGTTTTACAGCTATGCTTATCCCGAACCACCGGGCTTCGCTGAGTACGCCATCCAGCCATCCGGCGCGGCTTACAACAAGGACCTCGGGGAATTCATGTTTTCCTACGAAACCATGCGGCAATCCAACGATCCCGACGGCGCGCTTCTCGATTTTCTGCAAAGCACCTACGAAGCGGCGGCCAACCTCGGGCAATGGGACCGTTCTGCGCTGGAAGTGAGGCCGGCAAAGGCGTAGAAAGGTAGTCGAAGAGTCCTTGGTATCCCAGGTCCCAAAACCGGGGACCTGGGGCGCCCGGCGGCGCTCTGGAAATCAATCCTGAACCGTGTTAACGAATGGGACCGGGAAACTATTCGGACGCGACAACATCTTCGGCCTCGTTGGGCAGAGGCAGATTGATTTGTGACGTCCAGTCGTCGGCCGTCAGCACACGCGGTTCGGCCTCAAGAGGTTCGGCAATGTCCAATTCCGCCCCATCGTTGGCTAGAGTTCCGAGTTTGCGCGCTTGCGTAAATGCTCCCTGTCGCCCTTCGACCGCACCGATGAAATTGTTGTAATGACCCACCGTGGTCTTGAGGGAAGCGCCGAGTTTATCAAAATACTCGTGTGCCTTGACGAGCTTGCTATAGAGAAGTTTTCCAGTTTCCTGAATCGATTTTGCGTTCTGAGTAATCTGCGACTGCTGCCACCCATATGCGACCGCCTTCAAAAGCGCAATCAATGTTGTTGGTGTCGCCATGACGACATTTGAGTGTGCGCTGAATTCGATTAGGCTCGGATCCGCCTGCAGGGCTTCGCTGAAAATGGCTTCGCTTGGAAGGAAGCAAATAACGAACTCGGGGGTATGTTCGAATCGCTTCCAGTAGGTCTTTGCCGACAGCTTCTTGAGATGCGATTTCACAGTCTCAGCATGAGCTGCAAAGCGGAGCGCCTGTGCATTAGCATCGGTCGCCTCGCCCATCCCCAGAAACGCATCAAGCGGCGTCTTCGCGTCGACGATGATCACGCGGCCATTGGGTAGTTGAATTACCATGTCCGGACGCAGTAGTGCATCGTCCTCATCGCGAGTGGAGACCTGCTCAATAAACGAGCAAAAGTTGACCATCCCCGCATATTCAACGCAGCGACGCAACTGAAGTTCGCCCCAGTTGCCCCGCGTCTGGGGTGCACGCAGGGCCGTGATCAACTGAGAAGTCTCATTGCGAAGCGATTTGAGCGACTCGGGAATCTCCTTATTGAAGCTCTCGACCAATGCGCGGATTTCCCCATACGCGCCGGCGCGCTTCTCCTCCATGGCCCGGGTCTGCGCATCCAGTTTCTGGAGGGTCTCCTCTAGCGGCTTGACCAGCGCCTGGATGGCATTCTTCTTTGCGTCCAAGACGCCCTCTGCCTCTTGGGTCTTTCCGGTCAACTCCTGTTTTGCCAAGGTGAGAAAGCTTCCGTTGTTTTCCCTGAGAGCCTTGGCGGCCAAATCCCCGAATACCCTCTCGATATCGGCCTTCATCTGTATGTATTTGGCTTCCTCATCGAGCAACTGCTGCTTCTTTGCCGCGAGTTCTTCGGCCTTGGGCCGCAACTCAGAAACCTCCTTGCTGAGTGTCTCGATTTGTTCCCTTAGTCCGGATTCTCCTTTTGCGGCCACAAGTCGCTCGGCCTCTACAGCCTTGCTGAGTTGACTCTGAACGCCGGAGCGCCCGTATCGCAAACCGAGCCACAATCCCGCAAGAAAGATAGCTACGGTCACGAGTGGAAAAAGGAAAAGACCAGTATTCATGAATGGGCCTCTTCGCCTAATGT
>Ga0335077_10013038_pt1 | contig 10399 bp, 10 predicted proteins | sample Lox_Sample_31_FD_207151 | JGI IMG/M metagenome (GOLD analysis project Ga0335077, IMG submission 207151) | Soil microbial communities from Loxahatchee National Wildlife Refuge, Florida, United States - Lox_Sample_3.1 | ecosystem: Environmental > Terrestrial > Soil > Wetlands | place: USA...
CAGGCTCAGAATCCAAATTCCCGAAATACCTCCGAATCAAATACGGCCGACAACCGTCATTCCTTTTCTTCCACCAGAACCAGCCTCTTTTTCTTCCACCAGGACCAGCCTCTTTTCGAACGAAGGGAATCACCCATTGCCGCGACACCGCTTGCATCTCAGAAGTGGCCCGGGCTGCCTCACAACGCCGGCCACCCGCCTCCGCCGGCGTTTTCAATCGGCCGCTCACCGGTCTCTGGCATCGCGAGGAACGATGCGCACTTACGTCGAAGCTATCGCGGAGTGAGGCGGTGAGCGTGGGCCAGGTGCGCGATGACGCGGAGCTACTCCGCAAGCGCCGTAACCTTCTCGAGGCTCAGCGTTCCCTTCGCACCCCATCTGGCAGTGCCGGCGGGAATGCTCGGTCTGAATTGCTCATAAAGCCGAAATGCTGAACCAGCGAGTTCGGCCGGCGACAATCCATGCGCGAGGATTTCCCTCAATCGGCTCCTCGCGTCGCGGGATCACGGAGCCTTGGTCCGGAAGGTGACGTCCACGTCCCATTTCTGGCCGTGCACTTCGTGCTCTCCCTCCGAGGTGAAATGGCCCGAGATTTCGCCGCCGGCCATGGCAAACTCTTTCATCGAAATGGTGCCGAACACCTGGATCGAGCCGCCCGGGGCTTCAAGGTTCGAATGCACTAAATCGACGCTGTAGATTTTTCCGTCCGAAAAGACCTTCACGACCAGCGCGTCGCCGAATTTGCCGAACAGCGCATTGAAAGCGGCCTTGGGATCCCCGGCCTGGTCTTTGGTGCTGAACACGAGCACGGTCACCGGCTTGCCGGATTCCGGATCGCCCTTCTGGGCCGTGACCTGGGCCAGCGCCGCCGGCTTGCCATTACCCTTGAAGAAACCCGAGACCGTGCCCTCCGCGGATGCGCCCGCCGACAGCAAGACAACGAAGATAAGTACGGCGGCAGCGAGCTCAGCCAATACCCGGGTGCGCCTGAGATGCATAGGGTTTCCCTCCAGAGTGCGTTGCGGCACGGCGCGCGCCCCAGGGCGACATCGCCGAATCAACGGCATTGCGGGAGGCCGATATTTTCATCTTGAGTTGACTACGGCAAGGGCAACGGGTCGACGCGGCTATCCTTCGGCCTGGCGCTCACCTGCTTCGTGCCGCTCATACGGGCGCGTCGGCACGCAATGCGTTGGGCTTTCCTTTGCTCGGGTCGCGTGGTACGGCGCTGGAAAACCGATCGACGAGGGTCGCCATGCACACCCAACACCTCGATGCCTTTCGACATGAGCATTTCTTTCTCGGCGCCGACCATGACCGGAACGAGCGTAAAACCTGGGCGGTGATCGTTCTCTGCGGCGCGATGATGGCGGCGGAGATCGTCGGCGGCGCGCTCTTCCATTCGATGGCTTTGATTGCCGACGGCTTGCACATGAGCACCCATGCGGGAGCGCTCTTGATCGCGGCGCTTGCCTACACCTATGCGCGGCGCCATGCGCTCGACGACCGTTTCGTCTTCGGCACGGGCAAGGTCGGGGACCTCGCGGCCTTCGCCTCTGCCCTCATCCTCGCGATGATTGCGCTCCTCATCGCCTGGGAGAGCGTCGGGCGCCTGATCCAGCCGCTTCGGATCGCTTTCGATGAGGCCATTGCCGTCGCCTTCCTCGGGCTTGGCGTCAATCTCGCAAGCGCCTGGCTCCTGCAGGGCGGCGCCGCTCGCAACCACGGCCATTCGCATGAGCACGACCATGGCCCCGGGGATCACGCGCATTCCGATCGCGGTCACGACCATCCGCACCGTGACATGAATCTCCGCGCGGCCTACGTCCACGTCATGGCCGATGCGGCCGTCTCGGTGCTGGCAATCGCCGGGCTATTGGCGGGCCGCCAACTCGGGTGGGTCTGGATGGACCCCGTGATGGGTCTCGTCGGTGCCTGCGTGATCGTCAATTGGTCATGGCGTCTGATTCGCGCGGCGAGCTCGACCTTGCTCGACTTGCACGCCGACCCGGTCCTCGCGCGGGAGCTCAAGTACCGCATCGAGGAGGGCGACGATCGCATCGCCGACCTCCATCTCTGGCGCGTGGGGCCCGGGCATTCAGCGGCCGTGCTATCGGTCGTCTCAGACGCGCCGCAGCCGCCCGGCGTCTACAAGGCGAAGCTCGCTAGCCTTCCGGGATTGAGTCACGTGACGGTCGAGGTGCTTCCGTGCCCCGGGCATTAGTGCCTCATTGCATGGTTCGCGCCTGGCGGACCGGCGGGCCTTCGATGTATTTGAGATATTGCAGGGTGCGGAGGCGCGACAGCGATGGGCACGGGATTCGGGGCTGGTTTCCACGCACCTCTGGGCAAGGTCGTCGATGCTTCGGCTTACGACCGCTGGACGGGCCGATGGTCGAGGCTCTTTGTTCCAGCGGTGCTTTCCGCGGCGGCGGTGGAACCGAGGTCTCGCGTCCTCGATGTCTCCACCGGAACAGGCGAGGCCGCGCGAATGGCGCTTCCCATTGTTGGAACCGGGGGCTTCGTGGTTGGCGCGGATATCTCGCACGCGATGCTTACGGGTGCACGCGAGCGATTGAATATACCTTCATTTCTGCCGGTCGTAGCAGATGGCCAGGCGTTACCGTTCACGGAAGCCAGCTTCGACGCGGTCGTCTGCCAATTGGGCTTGCAGTTCTTTCCGGATCCGGCGCGAGGTGTTGGGGAATTCCGGCGCGTCCTGCGTAAGGGCGGCCGCGTGGCGATATGCGTGATCTCCACCCCGGACCGGGCACCGATGTGGGGTAATCTCGCCGATGTCCTCAGCCGCTTTCTGCCGGAACTGAGCGGCGTTCTATACCTCTCGTTCGGGCTGCATGACCCGAACCGGTTGGAAGCCATGCTCATGGACGCAGGCTTCTCTGACGTTCGCGTGGAGCGCACAACGCGCGAAGACAGCTTCGACGGTTTCGCGGACTATTGGGAGCCGATAGAAGCCGGTGTCGGCTCCATACCCCAAGCCTATTTGACGCTTGGCGCCGCGGAACGACGCGCTGTGCGCGAGGAGGTGCGGTCGCGTCTCTCTCGGTTCGAGTCGAACAACAGGCTCCGCATGAGTGTTGAGATGCTGATCGGCAGTGGTCGTGTCCAATAATGCACGCGGCGGCACAACACATTTTGGCGAGACCCATCGGCGATATTCCAGAGCTAGTTCAATGTCGCTGGTTGGCACATCCCGGAAGCGCCGCCTGCAGCGAGTGGGGCCTTTTCCTTTTGGCTTGATCGCGAGCCTCGTCGGCGAGGTTCCAGCCTTCGACGCCGCGCTCTATGCTCACTGCCAACCGCAGTCTCAATGGAAGGACAAGTGACAACCAACTTTGCGCGATACCGGAGGATTGCGCCGTTTTACGACCTCCTTGATCGCCCGTTCGAACGCAAGCGCTACGGCGCCTTGCGCCCGCTGCTGTTTCAGAATCTTGGTGGCCGGTTGTTGGACGCTGGCGTCGGCACAGGGCGCAATTGTGCCTATTACCCGCCGGAAGCCATTGTTTCGGGAATCGACATCAGCCCGGCCATGCTCGCACGGGCACATGACCGCTGCCCGACACTGGCGGCGGCGGGGCGCCTATACCAGATGGACGTGACCGAGCTCCAATTCCCGGCTGGCTCATTCGATGCCGCCGTGGCGAGTTTCCTGTTCTGTGTGTTACCCGATCAGCTACAGGTGCCAGCGCTTCGCGAGCTTGGCCGCGTCGTCAAACCGGGCGGCGTGATCCGGCTGCTAGAATATGTGCGGCCAACCGGCACATTGCGTCGGGTCATAACGCGCTTCTGGCAGCCCTGGATTGCCTGGGCCTATGGCGCGAGCTTTGACCGGCAGACGGAAAGGCACGTTCCCGCGGCCGGTTTGGAGATCGTCGAAAGCCGCTTCGTCCTAGACGACCTGCTGAAGATGCTCACACTCCGCGCGGCACCTCACCTGCCATAGGAGGCGCCTTATTCTTCGTCCGGATTCGTCGTCGCCGAAGCAGCGAGCCATGCTCGGTTATGCCCCGCGCCGGTGCCTACCTCGTCTCCGATCTCCCGCACGACCGGCTCTGTAGGATCGCCTGCGAACGCTGCGGTCGCGCTGGCGCGTGCTGCCGTGAGACGCTCGCGGGTTCTCGACTGTCTCGATAAGCCCGCGCTCAAGGATCCGTTTGGCGGTCGCCGGTCCTACCCCGGGATGCCGCGCGAGGGGTTCGCCCTCAGAAGAAAACGACCCCCGAAAACCCGCAGAATACCCAACCTTCAGGGACTGCCCGGGATAGCTCGGTATGGCCGCCAACCCAAGTCGACGCGGCCCGCGCCGCCGGGCGCCAAATGGCAGATAAAGAGCGATCTGACTCAAAATGGTGAACGTATTGCGTGCCCACTCACCCTGAATTGGGGCACAACCCCGGGAATACCGGGGGTTGGCCTGAACGCATTTTTAAAGAAATACGCCAAAAACTGTCTCCGAGAGCGGACAGAATGGTCCGGGCGTTTGCGGAGACCAAGAAATGAGTCTATCGAAGCGTTCCGTCGAAATGCTCCTCGATCTCGTAGAGATCAAGATCAGCTACATGGATGTCGCCGACCGCGAGGATGCGCGCGACCTCGTGGTGCTCGAGAGGGCCCGCGAGGAACTCCGCGCGATCACTGGCGGCGCCTTGGCCCAGGACGCCTTCGTCCGCCGGGTTGGCAGGCCTCGCGTCGCCGCCTGAGACCCGGCCGGCCCCTCAGGCCGGCACCGCCATCCCGCGCCCGACCGCCGGGCGTGCGGAGATGGCCTTGAACCAGCGCTCGACGCTCGGGAAATCACCGAGCGCGACCTTGTGCCACTCGTAGCGCGCGACCCACGGATATGTGGCGATGTCCGCAATCGAATAGTCGCCCGCGAGATAGGCGTTTTTCCCGAGATGCGCGTCGAGCACGCCGTAGAGCCGACGCGTCTCCTTCGAATAGCGCTCGATCGCATAGGGGACGGGCTCCGGAGCCGCGCGCACGAAATGATGGGTCTGTCCGAACATCGGCCCGACGCCGCCCATCTGGAACATCAGCCACTCCAAAGTGACGTAGCGCGCCGTAGGGTCCTTCGACAGGAACTTACCGCTCTTCTCCGCGAGATAAATCAGGATCGCGCCGGACTCGAAGAGCGCGAGCGGCTTTCCGCCTGGGCCCTCGGCATCGACGATTGCGGGAATCTTGCTGTTGGGATTGAGCGCGATGAACTCCGGCTTGAATTGCTCGCCCTTGGTGATGTCGACCTTGTGCACGCGATAGGGCAGCGCCAGCTCCTCCAGCATGATGGAGACCTTACGGCCGTTCGGTGTGCCCCAAGTGTAGAAGTCGATCATCGTCCACCCCTCCCTTCGCCTCGGACGCTGCCGCGCGCCCATCAGGAAGGGGAGTAGCATCCTTCGCTGTCTGCGACTAGGCTCGCGATGATTCGAGCGGTGTTGCGGAGGACGCATGACGAGTGCGGAACGGAAGCGCGCGACCCTTCACCCCGTAATTCTATCTGGCGGCTCAGGGACGCGGCTTTGGCCGCTCTCGCGGAGCCAATATCCGAAACAGCTCCTGCCACTGCTCTCGGAGAAGAGCTTGCTGCAGGAAGCCGTGCTGCGCGTCGACGACCAGCAGCGCTTTGCCTCGCCGCTGGTGATCGCGAACGACGAGCACCGCTTCATCATCGCGGAGCAGCTCCGCGCCGCCGGCGTCAAGCCGCGCGCGCTGGTGCTGGAGCCGCAGGGGCGCAACACCGCGCCTGCGATCTGCGTCGCGGCGCTGATCCTCTCCGCCGATGACCCGGAAGCGTTGCTGCTGGTGCTGCCGTCGGATCACGCGATCCAGCACCGGGCAGCGTTTCTCGCGGGCGTCGACCGCGCGGCAGCGGCGGCAAGAAGCGGCGCCCTCGTCACCTTCGGCGTGACGCCCGACCGGCCCGAGACCGGATACGGCTACATCCGCCGCGGCTCGCCCTGGCCCAAGATCGAGGGCTGCTTCGCCGTCGCGCAATTCGTGGAGAAGCCCGACCGGCCGCGCGCGGAGGCGATGCTCAAGGCAGGCGATCACTACTGGAACAGCGGCATGTTTCTCTTTCCAGCGCGCCTGGTGCTCGAGGAGCTCCAACGGCGCGAACCGCAGATGGTCGAGAGCTGCAAGCGCGCACTCAAGGCGGCAGCCACCGACCTCGATTTCCTGCGGCTCGAGCGCGCAGCCTTCACGGCGGCGCGCTCAGTCTCGATCGACTATGCCGTCATGGAGCACACCAAATCCGCCGCCGTCGTTCCCGTCACCATCGGCTGGAACGATGTCGGCACCTTCGACGCGCTTTGGCACGCCGGCGGCAAGGACGCCGCGGGAAACGTCGCGATCGGCGATGTCATCGCCGAGGATGTCCGCGGCTCCTACCTCCGAACCGAGCACGGGCTCCTGGCGGCGCTCGGGCTCGAGGATATGGTGATCGTCGTCACCGCGGACGCCGTCATGGTGGCGCCGCGCTCACGCGCGCAGGACGTGAAGCAGCTTCTGCAGCGCCTGGAGCGCGATGGTCGCAGCGAGGCCAAGAGCCATCCGACCGTCTATCGCCCCTGGGGCAGCTTCCGCTCGATCCACAATGGCGAGCGCGTGCAGGCGAAGCACATCGTCGTCAACCCCGGCGGCAAGCTCTCGCTGCAGTACCATCACAAGCGCGCGGAGCACTGGGTAATCGTGCGCGGCGTCGCCACCGTCACACGCGGCGGCGAGACCTTCACGCTCAACGAGGACCAATCCACCTACATCCCCGTCGAGATGCCGCATCGGCTCGAGAACAAAGGCAGCGAGCCTCTCCACTTGATCGAGGTGCAGACCGGCAGCTACCTCGGCGAGGACGACATCGTCCGCCTCGAGGACACTTACGGCCGCAGCTCCAGGGATTGATATCGGCGATGCACTATGACGTCGCAGTCATCGGCGGCGGCGCGATCGGCGCTGCCGTCGCCTATTACCTTCGCGCGCACCCCAGGCCTTGCACCGTCGCGGTGATCGAGCGCGACCCCGCCTACACGCTCGCCTCGACACCGCGCGCCTCGGGCGGCGTGCGGCGCTTATTCTCCTTGCCGGAAAACATCGCCCTCTCGCAATACAGCATCGATTTCTTCCGGAAATTCGAGGCCACGATGGCCGTCGACGGCGAGCCCGCGCGGATCGGCTTCAAGCAAGGCGGCTATCTCTTCATCGTTCCGCCCGCTTCGATCGACACGCTCGCAGCAAACTTCGAGACGCAGCAGCGCCACGGCGTCAAAGTCGTCTGGCTCGATCCGCCCGCGCTCAAGAGCCGCTTTCCTTCGATGGAAGTCGCCGATCTCGGCGCAGGCGTCCATTCGCTGGAGGACGGCTGGCTTGATCCGCATTCGGTCCTGCAGGGATTCCGCCGCAAGGCGCGGGCGCTCGGCGCCGAGTTCGTTGCCGATGAGGCCGTGGGCATCGAGGTCGAAGGCGGCATCGCGCGCGCGGTGCGTCTCAAATCCGGCGGCCGAGTGGAGGCCGGCGCCATCGTCAATGCCGCCGGCGCTTGGGCCAAGGAGATCTGCGCGATGGTGGGCATGCGCGTCCCCATCGAGCCCATGCGGCGCTACGAGCATTATTTCGAGTGCGCGGAGACTATCGAGCCCCTCCCCTACGTCAAGGATCCGAATCGCCTGGCCTTTCGGCCGGAAGGCAAGGGCTACTCCGGCGGCGTTCCCGATCTCGACGAGCCCCGCGGATTCAATTTCGACGTGGATGAGAGCTATTTCGAGCGCGTGGTCTGGCCGGCGCTCGCGCATCGCTTTCCTGCCTTCGAGCGCACGAAAGTCCGGAGCACCATGCCCGGCCTTTACGATCAGAACGAGCTCGACGGGAACGTCATCATCGGCCCCTGGAGCGGCAGGCTTGAGAACTTCTACCTGATCGCGGGCTTCTCCGGCCACGGCCTCATGCACGCCCCCGGCTGCGGCCGGGCAATGGCCGAGCTCATCCTCGAGGGGGGCTATCGCGCGATCGACCTCACACGCTTCGGCTGGCAGCGCATCGAGGACGGCAAGCCCTACCCCGAGCGCGGGATCAAGTGACGGAGGCCGTCACTGTGCGACGCGGGCGCGCGGGAGATGCCGAGGCGATCCGCGCCCTCACGCGCGAAGCCTACGCAAAATGGGTGGACGTCATCGGCCGCGAGCCTCTTCCGATGCAGATCGACTATTCGACCGCCTCCGAAAGCACCGCTTCGATCTGCTCTCCGTCGATGATCGTCTTGCCGCGCTGATCGAGACGGTCCGGGAAGGCGACTGCCTCCTCATCGAGTCGAGGTTATTTCCGCGCTTGAACGATCTCTTCCGTGTTCGCTCCGAGGGCGGGCGCGGCTAGCCGGGGACGGGCGGGCTCGTCCCGGTACTTGATGACGGGGCCCAGATGCTCGCGGCCGGTTTCGTCGAGCAAGACCATCCCGCGTGCGTGTGCGTGCGCGTCGTCGAAAGCTTCGCGCACGGTTTTGACGGGGGCGAAACAGATGTCGCGATCCCGGAACCAGTCGACCCATTCCGCCTGGCTCCGGTCGGCGAAGCAGCGCTCCAGGAACTCGATGACGGGCTGTTGATGCTGCCCGGGACCCCGCTCGCAGAGCGGCGCGAGATCGAGCCTGCCGAGCGCCTCCAGGAGCGCTTGCACGAATTTCGGCTCTTGTCCTCCGAGCACCACATGGCGCCCGTCTCGGGTGCGGTAGATGCGATAAAAGGCGGCGCCGCCGAGGGTCCGCTCGTGCCTTGGCTCGAGCGAGCGTTTCTCCGCAAAAACCGGCCCGAGCAGGTTCGGATACCCCCCGAGCGTCGCATCATGCATCGAGATGTCGATGTAGTCGCCGCGCCCGGTGCTGTTGCGTCGATAGAGCGCCATCAGCACGGCCGCGAGGGCCTGCAGCGCACTCAGCATGTCGGCCGCGGGAATGGCAGGGATCACCGGCTCGCCATCGGCGCCAACGGTAATCCCGATCGACCCCGCGAGCGCCTCGACCGCGAGATCGTGCGCTGGTCGATCGCGATAGGATCCGGTCTGGCCGAAGGCGCTGATCGAGCAATAGACGAGCCGCGGATTGATGGCGGAGAGCGTCTCGTAATCGGCGCCGAGCCGCTTCGTGACGCCGGGTCGGAAGCTCTCGACCAAGACGTCCGCGGTGCGGCACAAGTCCTGCAGCGCAGCCTGGCCGCTCGCGCTCTTGAGATCGAGCACGACGCTCTTCTTGCCGCGGTTCAAGGTGCGGAAGATCACGGTGTGCTCGCCGTCGCGCAAGCCGATCTGACGCGCGGGATCGCCGCCGGGTGCCTCGATCTTGATGACCTCGGCGCCGTGATCCGCGAGCGTCAGCGTCAGATAAGGGCCCGGCAGAAAGGAAGAGAGGTCGACGACGCGGATGCCTTCGAGCTTCATGGTCGGAACCTCTCCCTCATGCGATCGTTCCCTGGGCGCGCAGTGCGGCAATCTCGGCGACCGACAATTCCAGCAGCTCGGAAAGGACCGCGTCAGTGTGCTCGCCAAGGCGCGGCGGCGCCGAGAACGCTTCTTCGTGGGTCTCGGAGAGCTTCACGGGATTGCCGGGCATCCGGACGCTGCGGCCGCTCGGATGCTCGACCGTTGCAACCATTTGGCGCGCGAGCACCTGCGGGTCCGCGAGCGCGCTCAGCACATCGTTGACGGGGGCGCAGGGGATGCGCCGGGCGCCGAGCCGCTCGAGCCAGGCCTCGCAGCTCTCGCGCGCCAGCGCCGCCTGCACCGTCGCAGTGACGAATTCCTTTTGCGCGAGGCGCCCCGGCTGGGTCGCGAGCCTGGGATCGCGAAGCGCAGGCAAATCAAGTTCCTCCACGAGCGCCGCCCAGAAATTGTCGGAGATGATCGCGAGGATGAGCGGGCGCGTCGTGGTCTCGAAGGTATCGTAGGGCACGTGAACGCCGTGCGCGTTGCCGAGCGCAACGGGATTGCGGTCCGAAAGGAGCGCCATCGTCGCGATGTAGCTCAGGAGCGAGATCTGCCCGTCGAGCATGGAGATGTCGACGTGCTGTCCGCGGCCCGTCAGCTCTCGTGCATGGAGCGCGGCCAATACGCCCAAGGCCGCGAAGAGACCGCTGCCGAGATCGCCGATCGGAATGCCCGCGCGCAAGGGCCTGCCGCCGGGCTCACCGGTGATGGACATGCCACCGCCCATCCCCTGCGCCACCATGTCGAAGGCCGCGCGGTCGGCGTCCGGGCCGGTCTCGCCGAATCCCGTGATGGCGCAAGTGACGATCCCGGGGTTACGCGCGCTCAGTGTCTCATGATCGATGCCGAGCCGCTCCGGCACGCCCCGCGCGAAATTGTAGACGGCGGCATCGGCTTTTTCTGCGAGACG